>Ga0187857_10004029_pt1 | contig 11367 bp, 13 predicted proteins | sample June2016WEW_8_10_FD_132984 | JGI IMG/M metagenome (GOLD analysis project Ga0187857, IMG submission 132984) | Peatland microbial communities from SPRUCE experiment site at the Marcell Experimental Forest, Minnesota, USA - June2016WEW_8_100 | ecosystem: Environmental > Terrestrial > Soil >...
CCATGTATGTTTTGGGGATTCAGTATGTGCAGGGAACTAACACCATCACGGTGCAGGTTGATTCCCTGACCACAGTCACAGCCGGGGAAGAAATTCTACTTTACGGCCTGCACATCGCCCCCCAGTTCAACAACGCTACAGTAACCGTAACTTCTGACGGTACCCTCCTTTCTCCTCCGGGGTTGCAGTTCACTGGTACAGTGACCTTCTCAATCCCCACCGTGCAGGGAGATTATGGATTCACTGCGGATACGGGGTTTGCCATCACGAAGCCTCAATATGTGGTGATTGATTCCATCACTTCTCCTCCCGCAGGATTAGTGGTTCCTTTCAACCCGACGCCGGTCATTACCATGCCCGTGGGCCTTGTTGGACACAGGAACTTTACGGTGGTGGTCGCTCCGGTTATCACGGGAGATACGGATGCAGATGACCTCACTACCTACACTTGGACGGAGCCGGTAGGAACACTGTTGCAGGCAACCGGAACTGATACCCCGGTTCTGACCTTTGAGACTAACGGAGCACTCGTGGAGGGGGAAACGATTGAGTGGAGCTTGGTTGTAAACGATGGAGTCAACCCACCGGTAACAGCTTTCGTCGCTATCCCCATTGACTCCTACGATTTTTCTCCCACCGACAGTCTGAGCCTTAGCCGGTCCGTGTGGTGGGGAAATATCGCTGACCGGAATGTGACCGCACCCAGCCCGCCTATGGAGTGGGGAGCCTTGGATATATCGAGCATCTACAGTGACCTATCCGGCGTCAAGCGGGTATCGGTACTACAGGTCATCAGCCCGCCCACGCAGGGGCAAGACCGGTTGGTATACATCTCCCCCTATTCAGTGCTTGTCTTCCTTTACCTAAATAGCCCGCCGTCCAGTGTCTTCCGCAAGCTCCTGCCGCCGCAGAACACCGTGTCGTCTCCACCAGTACTCCCCACGGTTCTGGATGCGGTTCATACCGAGGAGGATTATACCCTGATGCTGGCGAGCAACGGATACCTTTACCGTTTCCTCCCGGACCTTCCCCTCACCTCGGATAACCCGGATATATCTCTGAATCTCTCGTCTATATCCAGTTTGAGCTTTACCCAAATATTCACCACAGTGAGCTATGGCGGCAATCGGGTCTTGGTTCTCTCTGGGCCGGATGGCTGCTTGCTCTTACAGGTACGCACCACTGACTTGGTTCCGCAGGCGGTGTTGGAAATCAGTACGACCTCCCAGCTTCTCTACGGTGCCAACAACATTCAATTTGTCCGGCTCGCCAATGTGGAAAACACCCGCTCCGGCCAGATTTTTCTCGGGTCTGTAACTAATAGCGGGCTGACCTACGAAACACTCATCGACCTTTCTCAGAATGCCATCATCGGCACATGGGACAAGACCAAGCTCATCAATCAGCAGGTGACCAGCGGTGAAATCTTGTTCGAGCCGGAAAGCACTTATGCTGGTGCGCCCCTGTCGCCCACGCTCTTCCCCCCCGTTGACAAGGGGCCGAATCCACTTCAATCCAATCTGGAACAGGTGGAGATAAGCTGGAGTGCATTCCGACCGGACCTCGCCAGTGGGTACCTTGTTGAGTCCAGCATTGACGGCGGGGCAACATGGCAAGTGGCTTCTACGGTCAATAATGGCTCCATTGAAAGCATCGTCGTAAGTTTGTCCAAGGGACATACCTATACCTTCCGAGTCCAGACCCTTTCCTCCGATGGAAGCTCGGGATTTTCCAACGTTGAAGCAATTTCCATATAAATCTGAGTATTATTCAACGGAGGGAGTATGCAGCCTGTCTCACCCGTTCTGCCCGTATCACCCATTCTGCCTGACATCTGTCTGTTTGGGGACAAAGAAGTCGTCATTGCAAAAGACCAGCCGCAATACATCCCCCTCCCGGCTGTCGTTGCCGACCCCTACGTTTTTACCCGATGGAGACTGAGTTGGCGGGAACGGCTACGCATCCTGTTTAGCGGAGATTTGTGGTTGATTTTGATGACCTTCGGCAAACCCTTGCAGCCAGTCAGGCTTGAAACGCAGTCTCCATATCTACAGGCGACCCAAGCCTATTTAGGGGAAGAGGTTACATGGTAAAGAAGTCCAGTCTTGCCTCCGTTTTCAAGATGTCAAGTGTTCTTGACAGCAGCGTATGCGCCTACATGGCAGTACAAATTCCCGCTGGCAAAGCCCCCGTGTTCTATCGGTCAAGCTCTCTCAGCTTCATTCAAACCAAGGGTTTCAATCCCGTGGGTGTCCGTCATTTCGTTTCTTATAGCCACTTGCAGGATTGCCTGCGAGCCTCGGCGGACAGCCTTGAGATGTCGGTAGACGCCATGGGCATTGTCTGTATCGAGTCCGTGGACGGCCCTTACCGGAACTTCATGCACGTTCACACCGTCCGGGAAGTCAGTACCGGCATCAAATATCACTCTATCGGTGAACCGGCCAAAGAGCGCCTAGACCCCATTGTGTTTTCCGGGATTGATGTAGAGGCTCTCCCCGAGCTTTCCGGTCAGCCCTCACTGGGTGACGGCAAACTGTATCTCGGCACGCAGGCGGGCGTAGTTAAATGGCAAGTTCCCGACTCCATAAGGAATATCACCCTTCAACCGAGGAAGTCGTTTCTCAGCTTTGTCAGCGGCGGCGTGGCGGATGCTCTCACTCTCAGTGAAAACGGCTATTGGGTAGCCCACAAGGATGGAATGGTGGGGTGCTTTTCCTCGCACACTTCCCTAGACCCGATGCGCCAGATATTCAACGTGCCGGGAACGGTTTTTGCCACAGTGGATGCCGCCCGGCTCGTCAGCGCCTTGAAGAGCATCGTTCTCCTGTGTGAGAAGTCCAGCCGGGTGGAGTTCAGTCCTACGAAAGGGTTATCCTGCCGGGACAAGTACGGCAATGAGGCAACCCTTAACCTTGGTCCACAGGCTTCCGAATGGGCGAAGTTTGCTACATCCGGCAGCACCGCCGAATTATTGGTTTCGGCATTATCACAATCAGCCGACAAGGATGCGGTATTTCAGAGCATCACCCCGCTGTCCGGCCCCGCTGCAATGCGGATAAGTAGGGGGAACTTTGAAATTGATGTTCGTGTCATTCCTTAACTATCCAAATCACTTAATGGGGGATAGTTATGTTCGTATATGTCATAACAAATAGTGAGACCAAGAAGATTTACATTGGTAAAACGGTTACATCTAATCTAGACTTATACCTTAAACGAAAAATTAGGGATGCCCTGAAAGGGACTTATCGGGGACGGTCTTACTTGTTTAATGCGATGGCTAACTATCCCTCTCGGGTTTGGTCTATCCGCCCCCTCATTTCTTGCCTCACCACCAATTATCAACTTTGCTTATGGGAGAAGGCTTTAATATATGCTTTTGATTCTCGTAATCCAGAAATTGGATACAATATCTCCCTTGGAGGAGACGGGTGTAATGTACCGCACTCTCCCGAGGCTCGTATTAAGATTGGTAAAGCTTCTAAGGAAAGGTGGTCTAATCTAGAATTCCGTTCTAAAACAATTAAATCAATTCAGAGTGCTATGAACAGTTCCGGCACCTCCATTAACAAATCTAAAGCCAGTAAAAAGATGTGGTCTAACCCTAGATTTTATACCAACCAAGTCAAGGTGATGCATTCTCCAGAAGCTAAAGCTAAAGCAGCTTCCCATATAAACGAAGTATGGTCTAGCCCCCAGTATCATATTCAACACTCCGAAATAACTAAAAGGGCCATGAATAAGCCTCAAGTTCGTGCCAAGATAGTTGAATCTAATAGAGGGAGAAAATTTAGTCCCGAGAGTCGTGCTAAACTTAGTGCATGTAGAAAAAGATTGTGGGCTGACCCCGATTTCCGTGATAAAATGATTAAAATCAAAAGGGCTGACCCTCAGCGTAGCGTTAGAATGTCCAATATAAGTAAAATAAGGTGGTCAAAGGTGAGTATTAAAGAGCATGAGACCGGAAAGTTGAAAATAGGAGCAGCATCATGAGACAAGTGAGAATCTACAAGGTCAACACCGAGCACAAACGGTGGGGATTCAATTACGATTCGTTCAAGGTACATGCCGCTACATTCAAGCTCGCCATGAAGAAGGCTGAGCGGAAGCTGCACCCGAGCGAGCGGATTGAGAGTATGCCTCTGTTGGCAGCAACAGACTAAGGAGCCACATGGCAGCAACCAAGCAGGTACAGATATTCAACTTTGAGACGGTGCAAAGCCGCCTGCTCAAAGACCACCTCAATAAGCGGTCCTTGGAGGGAGAGAAGCTTTTTGCCTTATATCCCTCCGGGCTGGTATCGGGAAGTTATGACATCCTCACTTTCCGCAACAAGCAAGTCCCGGTCAAGGAAGCAGCCCCCACCGCAGCGGTCGTTGATGCCCCGAAAGCTTAACGAGTTCTACGAGGGCATTGAGGCACCCATCCGCAAGTTGGTGAAGCTTCTTCGGGACAATGGCTGGAATACCGTTTGCTCATGCGGACATGGGATGTGGGTGGAGATTGACATCGTGGGCGGTCAGGAGATGGAAGTTCTCCGTGACTTTCTTTTTCGTCATGGGTACCGGGACTTCACCATCAAACTCGATATCACCTGCATCGACCGATGGCCGGTTCGGCGGGCAGCTATTTATGCGGGCGGATATGTTCCTTGCGACAACGATAGTTACAAGGAACTTTCCTCTAAAATCGCCTACTTTAAGGGAGAAGCGGAGAAACTGTATCGCCGCAACTTCCGCCTGAAAGAACTTCTCAAAAGGAAGAAATAGTGGATTACGTCATCATCAACCGCATCACTACTTTCCGCTCCGGTGCCAAGCGCCTTGAGCAGCAACTCATCTATGAGCAGTCTAACATCTCCCGACTCAACGACAAGATTAAGCGCATTGAAGAGGAGAAACTGGACCTCCAGAAGGCACTGGGTCTTATCGACAAATGCATAGAGGTGGTGAGCGCCAACGGTATCACCAAGATTGAGTCCATCGTTACCGCTGGACTCCAACAGGTATTCAAGGATGAACCCGAGCCTATCTCCTTCGTTGTGGAAAAGAAGGAGACTGCTCGGGGGTACAACTACCGTCTCCTGTGCAAGCAGGGAGAGACGGTGGGTCCCATCATGACGACCTTCGGCGGGGGGGTGCAGAACGTATGCGCCTTTTTTTTGCGAGTGATAATGTGTAAAAGGTTTAAGCTCGCAAAAGCCATTTTTCTTGATGAGTCTTTCAATAACATAAACGGGAGCAAGAACTTATCCCGAATGTCTAAAATTTTGCATACCCTAGCTAATGATTTTGGGTTTACAATCTTAGCCATAACGGGGCAAGATAAACTAGCTGAGGCTGCAACACGCATTTATAGGGTATCATCCTCGGAAGAAACACCCATTCTTCAATTGGTTCAACATGCTGATTTATCTGATTCTCAACAAAACGAACAATAAGGTATATATCGGAAAGTGGGTGCGTAACTCCCTTCTTCAAAGGTGGAAAATGCACTTATATGCCGCTAGAAAAGGAAGGCCGTGTGCTATAGGTGCAGCCATCCGAAAATACGGAGAAGGGGCTTTTAGTATACACGTTTTGTCTTCTTGGGCATCATCGAAAGAAGATTTATCCGAACAAGAAAGATATTTCATCACTAAATATCGCAGCCATGAACCAAAATATGGATACAACTTGACTCTAGGTGGAGAAGGAGGAACTCCAACTCAATCTACAAGATTGAAGATGAGTAAAGCGAGAAAGCGGTTTGTTTTCACCCCCGAAACTCGTCAGCAAATGAGTGAGTCTCTATCGGGTCAAAATAACCCAATGTTTGGAAAGCATCATTCACTCAGCGTTCGTAAAAAAATGAGTCTTTCTCATACTGGAGTTAAAAAAGAACCTCATTCTCTTGCTACCAAAGAAAAAATAAGAAAAAAGGCATTAGGACGTACCCCTTGGAATAAAAAAATTAAAGGGGTGAGATGAACACGGTCAAACTCAAATCCGTGTCGGAGATTCTCGTCCGGTTGCAAAACTTGGTGCGCCGGTACCGACGCCGTTTCATTCTCAGGAACCTCAAGCCCTGCCCTTACAACTGCAAGAACGCTAAGATAGTGGGAAGAAAAGTTGTAGGGTGCGTCGTATGCGGCTCCACCAACCCTGAGTTCTGCAAAAACCCCAAGGGGTTTACACCGGTATACACCAAACAGGAGCTTGTGGAGCAGTTTAACCGGGGACTGAGGGACCCGGAGGTACTCTTGCAGGACTATCGGGACATCGTGGCGTTCATGTGGGTCCTCGGTCAGTTTGATATCCCGGCTGCGGTTCCCGAAGCCATCATCCAGAGTAAGGCGGAAAATGGCAGCCCTGCCGTCTAACAATCCGAAGATTCAACTGCTGATGCAGTATATTAAAGGGAAGACCCACGTGTGCTACAACGGCACGATGCGTTCTTACCCCAAGCTGGTGTGCAGCCTGTGTCCGCCCGATGACCCGGAGGCTGAGGCACAATTTGTGGAGTTTACTGGATTGTTGGAAGAGATGAAAGATGCAAAATGATTGGTTCCGCACCGATGTCCCCCGGATTATTGCCGAGACCAAGCTCATCTATCAGCGTCTCGTAGAGAAGTACCCGGATAAGACTCTCGAAGCGACGACCATTCAGAAAATTATACAGGAGCGCCACTGGGAGGAATCTCTTCCCATATACGAGGGTCGCTTTAGGGATGTTGTAACCCGACTGGGGTGTCTCTACATCCCCAAACTCATTATCCCCGGCCCGGCGTTTATCTTCCCCATGCGCTCCGCTGATGGTACCTACCCCCGTGCGCAAACCAAACCGTTAGAGGGAAGCGCCCTGTGGAGTGTGGATGGGAAGTACCAGTATGTCGGGGATAAGGAAAAGTACATTGGTCCAAACTGGTTGGGTAATGACCCTGAGACTATCAGGCAAATCATTGAGACCCAGTCGGTTATGTGCGTGGAAGGCCCGTTTGACCTGTTGGCAATGCGCCTGATTTGCCCGAGCTTTCCCATAATGTCTCCCCTCACCAAGAAGGTAGGAAAGAACCACATTGCCTACCTTCGTATCCTTGGGGTGAAGCGGCTGTTGTTGATGTACGACAATGAGATTCAGGGTGAGGAGTCCATGGAACAGCAGCGGAGAAACATCAAGGTTATGCAGGTTATAACCTGTGAGTGTACAAAAAAGGACCCCAGTAAGGCATTGGAAAAATATGAGTGGGCAAGAGACTTACAATCACGAACCGCCAAGTATTTCGAGTATTAAAGAACAGGAGAGGGGCATGGGAAAGAGGCTCAAGGAGTGGTATCTCATTTACGCCATCCAGCGGTTCGGGTTTTGGAAAGGACTGCATCGCTACTGGACTTACCATCTTAGTCCGATGGTCTGGTACATGTGGGCAGCCGACAAGTACACCAAGTGGAAACTCCGGGACCGGCGCAAGAAACTCGGGAGCGTCGTGTTGAACTATGAGGCCCGGTGGGATGAAATTGGTTCAGATGGTAGGTTGCTATCTCTGGATGGAGAATGGCAGCACACCAACTCTGACCTGTCTATTGGTCTTGGATTCAGCCCGGAAATCCTCATCGGTGAAGGACTCTATTCCGGCAACAAAGTCCAGTTGCAGCTTATCGAAACCAGTTACCTCCAGTTCCGTGACGTGTTGGCGGATATCATTGAAAACGGTATCTTCCGACCGGTTGCAATGAAACGTGGTTTTTACGAGTTGGATAAGTGGGATAAGCCTCGCTGGATATATCCCAAGGTATCGTTCTCTAGGCTTGCTTTACGTGACTCCGGGGACGTTTATGATATGCTATACAATCTTTATTCCAAAGGTAGTATTCCTGTTAGTATTATCTTGGAGTTTTTGGAGATTGACCCCGAGGACGCCAAACGTAAATTGGAAGAAGACTTGTACGGTGTAAATGACGCTAAGTTTAATGAGTTGCTGAGCAACATTTACAACTCCGTCGGGCAAGTAGTCATGGAGCGGTCCGATGTCGTCAAGCGGGTCATCAAGGGATTGCAGCTTGACGAAGTGGATGAGGAGCCTGAACAAGGGCCGGAGGGTTCGGGTCAAGGATAATTATGTCAACGGGTACTTACACTGATTTAACCGGAAGGGTTTTCGGGAGTGTGGTTGTTCTTCGTCGAGTGGGTTCCAAGATATACCAATGTAAATCTGGAAGAGTATCCCATGTTCTTTGGTTATGTCGGTGTGATGGCGGAGGGAGGAAATGTAAAGGAGAATTTATTACTAAAACTAACCATCTATTGAGAGAGGGACTGCATAGTTGTGGATGTCTAAAATCCTATAAAGACTCAAGTCCAACTACTTATTTGTTTGGTTCTTATAAGGGGAAAGCAAAGAAGGTACAAAGGGAGTTCATCCTAACTAAAGAGCAATTTGCTGGGTTGATTATATCTAACTGCTTTTACTGTGGCAGAGCACCACAACAAAGGTTAACCAGTGTCTTGCCCGCACACTCTGAGTTTAGATACAACGGTATCGACCGTATCGACAGCAGTCGTGGGTATACCCAAGACAACGTCGTTCCCTGCTGTAAGACTTGTAATGAGATGAAATCTGACCGTTCACAGCAGGAGTTTTTAGAACAAATTCGGACTATTTTTCATTTTCAATATAGAAAGAAATTTATAATTGCGGCGGCTTAGATGAAGACACTGCTTGATACCACGACTTGGTCCCCCGAACTCTACGAAGGAAATGCCGCCTTTGTAGACGTGAGTGGAACTCTCTTTGTGGTCAGTCAGGTCCGCCCGGCAACCAACTCCTTTGTAATTCTTCGCTCCAATGCTATCCCCCCGGACCCCGGTCCGGGATGGAGCTTCACACAGGTAGCGGAATACGTCTTTCCCAACCTCAATGAATCCTTCGACCCGGTCATTGCCTATGACGGTAGCCAGTATATCCACATCATCGGGACACAGGATAACCGGAGCAGCTACTCTTCTCCTGAGTCGCTATCCACCTCTCAGGTTTTTCCGGTAGACCTTATCAAGTTTACCTTCGACACCCAAGGCAGCCCTCCCTATACGCTTACGGGGCCTCATGTTCTCTCTACAGCTTCCACAGTTCGAGAGGGCTATGATGTTTGTTCCCTGTCCTCCGGGTCATTTGTGGTTGCGGCGGTGGTCAATCCCGTGGCGGTAGACCAGATTCCCACGGTTTGTCAAATTACCAACATTTCCATAAGTGGCGGCGTACTTACGGTCATCGGATACAACCTGTTTCAAGCGGGAATGCCCGTCTCCTTCTCAGGATTGCAGCTTGCCCAATTCCTTAACGGGACCAGCGTCACTGTCACCGGTTCCAACTCTCTCAGTTTTACTGCCAACGTACTATACCCGGATTATTCCCAATCCATCAGTCCCCCGGCCTATGAGTCGGGATTTGCCACATGGTTGCCGGGGAACTCTTTGCTGGGTTTCCAGCTTGAAACCAATGATACCATAGCCGTACCACCCGTGGCGCTGGCATCCGCTCCCGCCCGCAGTGGACCGGTGTTCGGTTCCACATCCGCTGTTTGTCAGGATGGAACTACGGTGGAGGTCTATTACGAGAGTCACCCTAAGAACGTGACATTTCAAGACCAGATTTTCTCCATCAATGAGATTGATGGGGTGGTCTCTTTCTCTCCGCCCGGTACTGTCTGGGGAAGCACCGAGGTTCTCACCACATTCACCGGGCGCTACACAGATAACCGGCTGACTGTGTTCCCCGTGGACGGCAACCGTACCGCCTCATTAGTCTTCTTTACCCAAGGGGTTCAAACCAACACCATCGTAGGCAACATCCTCATCGGCTATAGCACCCTTGCCGATTCTCCCCCGGCTTGGAACTGGACAACCAGTTCCGGCTCTACGTTGGGCGGCTCCGCAATGCAAGCGGCTCTATCCGTGTCTTCAACACAGGGAACGAGCATCTCCTACCTCCTTTCCCCGGTCTACAATCAGCGGGGAGGATGGTCATATTCAAATCTCACAATTATTCCCCAGTGGCAGGACAGCTACGCCGTCAATGACCGGGTGGTGTACAATGGCACCGACTATCTCTGCCTAATCCCCATGGTCAATCGGGGACAGTGGTCTTCTACGCTGACCTACAAACTAAACGATATCTCAGCGGTTCCTGTGTTTTATGTGGCTCTCAATCATGTTGTGGGAAACCCCGAGAACTTACCACCCTCGTTGGATACACAGGCTACATTAAATACACAGGGAATCATTTTCACCGCCCAAGTGAGTGGCTCAGCAGGAAGCGCTATTCAGGTTGCCTTTGACACAACCGCCGTTGGTCCTGTGGTGGTGTCGGGAAATACCATCATCATCAATGGGGAAATCACTCTCTCCGCTGCTATCGCTCAATTCCCGGTAGTGGTAAAAGGAATTTCGGTTACCGCTACTCTGGCTCCGGGCAGTGATGGGTCTACCCTGATTGAGAATGCCCTTCCTCTTAATCTCAGTGCTAACTGGGAAGTGACCACGGCGGTCAGCATCGCCGCTCCGTGGAATCCCCTCCTGAGTTACCTCGCCGGGCAGACGGTACAAATCCCCGTCTATTATCTCAATCTGGGGGGTTACTCCGCAGCTTCTCCGGTCACTGATACCACCAATTGGACCCCGTTGCTTCCTCCGCCGCAGGATACTGCTCACTGGGGTATCACCTCCGTGGCTTGGCCTTTCTACACGGCAGAAGTTAACCCCGTTACACTGGGGCTTATCAGTCCCGCCACATACGCCGCCCTCAGCCTTACGTGGCTGCGAGGCACTAAGTTTGTTGTTGACGATGAAAGCTTGTGGGCGGTGATTGGAGAGGCGAATACAGGATTCTCCGGGTCTCCACCCCTACAGTCAACCCCGTACTATGTTTCCCACTTCAATGTTCCACCCACCGTGGAATTGACTCCTTTGAGTGGAACAGTGCTCCGAGGCAACCCCTTCCTTTTGGATACCAGTGGGACTTATGACCCGGACACGGGAGACACCATTCAGTTCACGTGGTCTTTGCAAGTTCCCACGGGGGATGCTCCCTATGTCTCCCTCACCCCGAGTAACTCGGGCACCACCGCTGAACTTTTTGTTGACAGAACCATTGGGGGAGCGACTGTCCCCATCGGTGTGGCGGTTGTTGCTGTAGACTACACAGGTGTTACTCCCAATCACCCACCCATGCATGTTTTGGGGATTCAGTATGTGCAGGGAACCAACACTATCACGGTGCAAGTGGACTCCTTGAATACGGTCACAGCCGGGGAAGAAATTTTACTTTACGGCCTGCACATCGCCCCCCAGTTCAACAGCGCTACAGTAACCGTAACTTCTGACGGTACC
>Ga0187857_10004039_pt1 | contig 11340 bp, 10 predicted proteins | sample June2016WEW_8_10_FD_132984 | JGI IMG/M metagenome (GOLD analysis project Ga0187857, IMG submission 132984) | Peatland microbial communities from SPRUCE experiment site at the Marcell Experimental Forest, Minnesota, USA - June2016WEW_8_100 | ecosystem: Environmental > Terrestrial > Soil >...
AGAAGTCGTTGGCATCCATTTTCTGGTTGCGGAGAAAGTCGTAGGCGCTTCCGTGGAACTGGTTCGTCCCAGAGCGGATCACCATGTTGACGACGGTTGCTCCCGTGAAGCCGTATTCCGCGCTGAAATTCGACTCCTGCACCACGAATTCCTCTACCGCGTCCACCGAAGGCGTGTACAGCGGGGACAAGATGCCGCCGTTCTGGTCGAAGTTGGTCGTAGTCACGCCGTCCATTAGGACGTCGGCGGTGGAGTTGCGCGTGCCGTTTGAAATGAAGTTGTTGGCCGTGCAGAGGCCGCAAGCGGTGTCCACTTCCGTCACGCCCGGAGTGAGTATCACCAAGTCGGTCACGGAACGGCCCACCAGCGGCAGGTCGTTGATAAATCGCCTGTCGACTACTTGGCCGGCTACCGCATCCTGCGTGGAAAGCACCGGCGCCGCGGCAGTAACCTCCACGACCTGCAACGTAGCACCCACCTTTAGCGGGAGGTTGACCGTGACGTTTTGGTTGACATCGACCTTAATACCGGCCTGCTCTTGCGCCTGGAAGCCCTGCGCCTGCACCGATAGCTTGTAGCTCCCCGGAGGGACGCTACGGAACAAATACCGCCCGGTTGCGTCCGTGTCGGCTGTGAAGGAATAGCCCTTCTGCTCGTCGACCAACCGGACGTGGGCATTGGGGATGACGGCGCTTGAAGGATCCGTCACTAGACCGGTTAATGAACCGGTGTAGAGTTGCGCCACAGCCAACGCTGGTACGAGTACGGCAACACAGACCGCAGTCGTCAGCAAACAAAGTGCACTCTTTGACGAGTAAGGCGTTGTCATGATCATCCTCCTGATTTGGAGTTCTCGTGAAGAGTAGAGTAAGGAAACCGGTCGCGGCAGGGATGCCAGTTGTCTGATACCCCCCGCAAGAATCCGTACGGGCGCTCATGAGCGCATACGGCTCTGATCTCGAATACTTGGCGGCGAGGCGATACTGGGCTGGCCGCACACCCGCCAATCTCTGGGACATGCGTGCACCGCTCGGTGTTGGGTGCGGGTGGGATTGCGCGGCCCGCCTGAAACTATTCAAGGGTAGCTGCTGGAGCGTTTCATGCGAAATTCCGGTTTTCAATTCCGCGTTCTCCTGGTTCAGGGGACTAACGTTCACCACCACTTCCACGCTGTGCTGCGTGGCCCCCACCTGCAAAGCGAAATCAATCCGGGCATTCTGCGTCGCCTCCAGCTTAATGCCGCCGCGGGCTATAGTCTGGAAGCCGTTGGCCTTCGCGGTTATGGTGTAATTCCCGGGCTGTAACAGGGGCACCACATAGTAGCCCTTGTTGTTGGATTCCGTGGCGCGGACGATACCGTTGTCTTTGTTGAGGGCCGCACTTTGCCTAAGTTGGTAATTGAACGGCGAACAAAGTCTTAAGGTTTGCCTCACCACAGGGGAGCCCCACCTTCTTCTTTTCTCCGAGCGCCAATCCGGCGCTACTATGACAGCACAAAAAGTTATTTGTCAAGTATTTTGTCAGGATACTTTACAAACATTCTTACGATACTGCACGGCCTCCATCTGCGGTCCGCCCACCACGTCAACCAACTCGTCCACCGCAAGCCGCGATTGTTCAATCCACTCCACCATCGGCGGCAAAGCCTGCCCATTCTTTACCAGGAACGTCGCCCACTTCCAGATGTCGTAGGGCATGCCCGTCCGTTGATCGGAGCCATTGCCAGAATCACGGCAGCGAAATCTGGGATATTTCATATCGATTGTCCCACGCTGGGGAGTCTGGCTTAGGGTAGGTCAATCGCAGACCAGAACATTAGCAGCAAGCCGCAGGCCGCTATACAATCAGTTCTGATGCCTCCGCTAGTAATTGCCTACCTACAGGCATATTGATGGTGGGACCAGGGCAGAAATGCAGAAGACCGGCTCCGGGCGTGGCGGGGGAGGTCGTCCGGCGGTTCTTGGTTCTAACCTCAGTCGCCCACAGGCTCCTTTGGTCAGCGCGAAAAAAAGGGGGAATCCGGTCGTTTCATCTGTCAAGGAAAGCGGACATATTGACTTGCCAGGAACATTATCTTCCGAGCTGATTTTTTTGACATTTATTGGGTATTATGAAACTATATCTTTCCATTGCGACGGAAGTTGTGTGGCAGCCGAAACTGACCTCCACGATGAGGGCCTCACTCAACGCAGTGATTTTTTGGGTCGGGAGTAAAGTTGCGCGGCCTAGTAGACAGATCTCCAAAGTAGAAACCTCGATGCGCGTCGAGAGAGCAAGCTATCTTGACGTTTTGGAGTCGGGAGAGCTGTGATCACAACTAACAAAACGAAGAAAAACACCGCAACGGACCTAGTTTACAACGAGCTGAAACGCCAAATTCTAACGTTCCAACTGCTCCCTGGGAGTGCCTTGGAGGAATACCAGATTTTGAGAAGATTACGCTTGAGTAAAACTCCTTTTAGGGAAGCTTGCATGAGGTTGAAACAGGAAGGCTGGCTATTGCCGTTTCACCGGCGAGGATACCTTATCGCACCAATTGGGTTGCAAGATATCAGTGATATTTACGAGCTGAGATTAATTCTCGAATCAGCTTGCGCCCAGATTGCAGCTCAACGTGCGACCGAGAGCCACATTCAAAGTCTGCAGGAAATGGTTCTGACGGAAGAAAAGGATCTATCAGCATGGACGATCTCAACGAACTTGGCCGCGATGAACGTGAAGTTCCACATGTGTATCGCTGAACTAACCAAAAACGCTAAGCTGATCAACTCAGTTCGAGTAGTCCTCGACCATGTTGTTCGATTTGATTCAATGCTTGCACAATACGCGCCTTCCACTCCATGGGTTGGGCACTCTGCAATCGTGAGCGCCATAAAGAACCGAAATTCGGTCGAAGCCGGCAAGAGAATGCAGGAGCACATCGAGCAGGCCCGAATCCGCATCCTCAATGTCTCCGCTGGTCATTTCGTTGGGCTGAGTGTGCCCTCCCTGGGAAAGCCTAATTTCGAGGCGGATTCGGACGACCGGAGGGGTTGACGGGAGCACCGCTGAAAGGGCTGGACGCGGTGGGCTTGCCTATGATCATGCTGTTCGAGTCGGGATACACGAACCGGGACGACGGCGCACGCTGCTTCGGCTAGGATGCACAATAGATTTCGACAGCCGTCGCCCCAGATGCAAGCCCCAGTTGTCAGCGCGCTTGGGCTCGCTTCTACGCGGCAAATTGCCGAGCGTACCCGGTGTTCTCCCCGATCTGATCTTTGTACTTCGGGAACATCCCCACAATTAGAACGTCAATAGGCTTGATATTCTCATATGCGAACTTAAATGCTTGGCGTATCGACTCTGGCGAAGTGCACTTTCTGCCGGCAGCCAAGATCTTGAAGCCCAAGCACGGTTTGGAAACCTGGCGAATCACTTTGCACATGACCGGAGGGTCCGTACTCAAATAGGCTTCGCCCTCTGGCACCACGTTGATGTCCCTTCGGTAGTCCTCGGCGTTGCGCGACTGGCGGTAGAAGCAGGCTTGGTAAAAGTCCACCGGCCAACCCTTTTCCTCGATCTCAACGATAACAGCCGGGTTGTGGGTTGACACCCCGGCTGGAAACCCCAGGTCGTGTACCTTGTCCAGAAAAGTACGAACCAGATCAAGCTTCCCTTCCCGGTAGAGGTTGTCTGTCACGTTTCCGTGATGCGCGATAATGATGGGTTTCGCTTTGGCAAGTGTCGAAAGCTGCCTTATGATCGCATCATTTTGGTCCACAGCGGTCTTGGCCCTGGAATTGAAGTCCCAGGGGTCGGAGAGTGCGATGAACTTCATCTTGCATCCCGCGTCACGGATCATGGGGTATTGTCGCTGCGCGCACGCGGCGAAATTCCCTTGCCAACTGTTGATGCCTTTCTTCTCGCAATTGAGCATGAACTGGACTACCCCCTCGTCGGTGAAGTATTCCAGGTAGGTCGCGTCCATGATCATGTTGAAGTGAGAGTAACCGTACAAAGGGTTGGCGCCGGCAACGAGCCGAGTTACCTTGTGACCACAGAAATCGACTGTGGGAACCGGATTGGGCTCAGCTGCCTTGCTCATTGTGGGAGTGGCAAGCGTGGTAGCGGCAACCACGGCAGCACCTTTGAGAAACGCACGCCGGGTCGACCCGCCAGAAGATTGGCTAGCGGAGGAGAGCTTCAAATCAAAAGAAGGTTTTCTCGTCATAGTGATCACCATCACTCAGAACAAAAAAAGGTAGCTCCTGAAGCGTTTCTGGCGAAATCCCAGTTTTCAACTCCGAGTTCTCCTGGTTCATTGGAGAGGCATTCGCCACCACCTGCAACGTTTGCGTCGCGGCCCCCAGCCGCAAAACGAAATCAATCCGGGCAGTCTGTACTACCTCCAACCTGATGCCGGAGCGGATCATGTTCTCGAAACCCTTGACCGTCACAGTAATTGTGTAGTCCCCAAGCTGCCGCCAGACCACAAAAACTTCTCAATAGGAAAAGTTTCATGACTCCTCCTCTGTCTTTGTTGAGGACCGCACTTTGCCTAAGTTGGAAATTGAACGGCGAACAGTGCCTTAATGTTTGTCTCACCACAGGGGAACCCCACCTTCTTCCTTTCTCCGAGCGCCAATCCAGCGCTACTATGACAGCACAAAAAGTTATTTGTCGAGTATTGTTTAAAGATATTGTATAAACATTGTTCCGATATTGCACGGCCTCCAGCTGCGGTCTGCCTACCACGTCAACCAACTCATTCACCGCAAGCCGCGATTGTTCAATCCAGTCCACCGTCGGCAACAAAGCATGCGCATTCTTTGCCAGGAACGTCGCCGACATCCAGGTAGGGCCTGCCCGTCCGTTGATCGGAGCCATTGCCAGAATCACGGCAGCGAAATCTGGGATATTTCAAATCGATTGCCCCACGCTGGGGGGGCTGGCTTAGGGTAGGTCAGTCGCAGACCAGAACATTAGCAGCAAGCCGCAGGCCGCTATATAATCAGTTCTGATGCCTCCGCTAGTAATTGCCTACCGACAGGCATACTGATGGTGGGACCAGGGCAGAAATGCAGAAGACCGGCTCCGGGCGTCGCGGGGGAGGTCGTCCGGCGGTTCTTGGCTCTAACCTCAGTCGCCGACCTGGACCCGGAGTGGCACACTGTCGTCCAGATCGCAAACCCGCTGGTCGCGAACCCGCGACTGGATCGCATAAGCACTTGTTGGATTCGGAGGGCAATGCAGCCATGAACGCGATTGAGATGTTGAAAACACGCCGTTCTGTCTGCACGTAGAAGGGCGAATCGGTGCCTAGGATGATCATCGAGGACATCGTCGATCGCGGGCGTCTGGCGGCCACGGCCATCAACATACAGCCATGGGAATTTGTCGTTGTGACCGACCCCGGGATGTTGCGTAGGATTGCCACGACCACAGATTATGGGAAGTTGATTGCCGACGCCCCGGTGTGCGTGCTCGTTCTGTGCAGTGACACGAAGTATTACCTCGAAGACGGCAGCGCCGCTACTTGGTAACAACCAGATTGCCTCGGATGGCGTCGTTGCTCGGGTCGAGCACGAGGGCACGCTTGAACCACGCACCCGCCTCCTCCAGGCGGCCTTCGCATTCCAGAACCTGAGCCAGACTGGCGAGTGCAAGCGGATCTTTTGGGGAAATCTCGGCGGCCCGGCGCAGTTCAGTCTCCGCGCCTTTTAAGTCCCCAGCTTGGGCCAGCCGCTGGCCCGCTTCCGCGTGAGACCCAGGCACCTGTTCCGATTGGCCGAATGCAGCAAGACAGGCCGAGCCCCCCAGCCAATCCGACAGCCAGAACGGTCGAACGGACGACCTGTGAGCACGGTCGCCCTGCCGCCAGGAGCCTGCCGCGAGAGCGGCGGCGCAAGGAAACGAGGGCGAATTGTCCGGAGCTGAGGTGGCTCATTCCCAGTTAGGGTTGAGGCGCGGGCACCGAGAAGAGCAGACTGGCCGGCGAGGAGGGAGGAACTTGGTCCGCAGTGCGGATCTGCTGCTTGATGCGCAGCACCTCTTTCAATTCGGCGGCGGACTTTTCCCTTTCCCCGAGGGCCCGGTAAGTGCCGGCGAGGGACTCGTGGGCCTCGATCATATCAGGCCAAATGCGCACCGCCGCGTTGAGATGCTCCAAGGCCGCTTGGTAATCCTTCCTCTCGTAGGCGATCTTGCCGGCGAGTGACTGGATATAAGCGTCGTCGGGACTCAGCCGAAGAGCCCCTACGATCGCCTGATGCGCGCCCTCAATATCGGGAGGGATGATGTCGATATCGGCAAGGGCAAGGCTATAGTAAGCTGCGACGTTGTTGAAACCCAAGGCTACTGCGGTCTCCAGGAGTGGCTTTGCCTCGGCGAATTTGGCGTGTCTCGAGAGGATAATCCCATCAATCAGATAAGGCTGGCTCCACTCCGGCCAACGCGATTCGATCTCGGTGAGCAGCTTCCGGGATTCCTCCTGCCAATCCATTAATCCATAGGCAATGGCCTCGGTCAGCAGCAGCTTGGGCTCGTCCGGAATGACTCGCAGCGCCTGTTGTAACAAGTCCACCGCGGGTTGATACTGCTCGTGCTTGATGAGAAACAGCGCCGCCTGAAAATAAAGGTCGGGACGAGTCGGCGCGGCGCGGAATCCTCGATTCAGACTTTCCCGGGCTTCATCCGGCCTGCCCTGTGCGTCCAGTATCTGCGCTCGCAGCAGGAAATAATCCCCGCGCCGCTGCCCGGCTGGCACCTTTCCCAGCTCCGCCAGTCCCGCTTCGGGGCCCGCCACATAAAAGGCGGCGATGGCAAGGTCCAGGCGGGCGTCACTCGCAGAAACGTCAGCCGCCACGGCCCGTTCAAGGAACTCCCGCGCGGCATCGTACTGCTCTCCGCCGAGCAGCGCTTTGCCGCATTCGGCAAGAATGTTCGCCTCCGAGGTAAGCGTCAGGACTTCGCGGAACGCTTGCAGGGCCTCGGCCGTTTTCCCTTCTGCCAGCAATTCTTTTCCCAGCCGCACGCGAAGGCTGGGATCCCGCGGGTTCATACGAATCCGTCCTTCGATGTTAGCCAGGTATTGAGCCCTTCGCTGTGGGGGGGCGAGATTGAAGAAATCGAGCAGGCCACTGTGGGGTCTGCTGCGTTGCGCGTCCGGCCCTATCTGCTCGAGCTTGTGAAGGACGGCAGCAGCTTCCTCTTTGCGGTCGGCCCTCAAGAGCGCACGGCCGTAGTGCATGAGGATCGTGGGATCGTTCGGGGCCAACTGTGCGGCCCGGCTCAGGGTGTCCAACGCTTCCTGGCGTCGGCCGAGTTGGAGATAGGACTCACCGAGCCTGTCCAGGGCGCTGAAATTTTCGGGCTCGCGCTTCTGGACCAGCTTGAGATCTTCGACGGCCTGGGAGAATTTTCCTGCCTGGAAATTCAGCATAGCGCGAGCGGAGCGCGCTGCCTCAAGATTGGGGTCAATTTCGAGGGCCCGGTTGAAATGCCGGAGGGCTCGGTCTCGTTCATGCATCGTCTCGGCCATACCCAGCTCGTACAGGCCGCGCGCGTCCTCGGGGTGCTTTTGCGCGTAGCGACGGAGGTCCGGCAGCGCCTCGTCCAGTTTGGCCGTGCGCGCCAACGCGAAGGCGCGCTCCCGCCGGGCAACATCATCCGTCGGCTTGAGCTTTAAGTACTGGTCGAGCGCCGCGGCAGTGTCCGTGTAATAGCCCAGCTTCTCAGCCGTTTGGGCCATTAAGAGTAAAATGTCCGGGCGCTGAGGAGCCAGGTATTGCGCCTCAACCAGCAGTCCCATGGCCTGCTCGGCATTTCCTTGTTCGGATCGAATGCTCGCCAGGTTGTAGAGCGTATCCACGTCCTCGGGCTGTTGCTTGAGCGCCACCGCGAAGACCTCTTGCGCGCGGTCGAGATGACCTGCCCGCATCGCCGCAAACGCCAGGTTGTAAAGGACATCGAAATTCGTCGGCTCGGCCTCCAGCGCTTGCCGGAACGCTCGTTCCGCATCCTCGTATCGTTTCCAACTCGCGTACATCATGCCGAGGGAGAATGCCACTCGAGCGTCGCGAGGAGCTTGTCGCGCGAGCTCGGTGAGCACCGTCAAAGCCTCCGTGCGTTTTCCCTGAAGATCCAGCGCCTGGGCGCGCAACAACTGCGCGTCCGGAGCACCCTGGTCCTGGGGGGAGAGCCGACCGAGACAGGCCAGGGCCTGCGAGCCCTTATTCTCCGCCACGCTCATCCGCGCAAGCTGCAAATTGGCGTTGGGATGGCCGGGCTGGAGGGCGACCACGCGCGCGAAAACGGCCCGAGCGCGCTCGATGTCCCCTTGCGCCACGTGATGGTTGCCCAGATTATTGAGCACTGGCACCAAATGAGGGTTTACTTCCAGCGCTTGGTTGTAGTAACGCTCCGCCTCATCGTAGCGCCGCTGGGCGTCGAGGATCACCCCCATCAATCCCAGGGCGCTCGCGTCGCCAGGATGCTCGCGGAGAGCCGGCCGCAGCACCTTCTCGGCCTCTACCAATTCGCCTTTTTCGAGGGAGGTCAGTGCCTGCTCATTCACGGAGGTGGGAATCTGGTCTTGAGCGATGACAGGCCGACCCGACGATATCCCGAGCAGGACTACATGCAGAAGAACCAGCCGGAGAGGCTTGACGGCCATGGGCGCAGACGCTTCCTGCGGTTAGGGGGTGGCAACAGAGCATGCCGGGCAACGGTCACCCTAACCCACAAGCAAGAGTGCGGGAGCGCTATAGCAAATCATGCTAGCGCACCGGGTTGTAGGATCGACACAGACCCCCCACTCGCTTTCCCCTCAGAGGTCTTCCCGTCAGGGTCCTGGCATTCGGCCGGCAGGCCCTGGCCTTACCAATAGAGCTTGAGAGCCATTTGCATCTCGCGTGGCCTGTTGGCTTGGCTGCTTATCACGCCAAAACTCCCCGAATCGACGGTCCCATTGGGCCCGGCGAATTGCGGGTAATTTAGGGCGTTGTAACTCTCCAGACGGGACTCGAGCTTCATCCCCTCTTGCACTCTCGAGAGAGGAATTTCCTTAAACAAAGAGAGCGAAGCGTTGCGAGCGCCGGGAGCCCGGACGTTGGGAAGCACCGAGGGGGATGCCCTATTAGTCTCAGTCGTGCTGAGGACACACAGTATATTGACGCCCAAATTGGACGCCCCCCTGAAGTTGAAGTCCATCGAGCCAGCGCTGCCTTTCTCACTCCTGGTTTCTTCAGCGCGGTGGCCTGCGAGGAATGGCACGGTACAGCATTCCTTGGCTTCAGATTGCAGACCTGATCCGCATCATAAAATAAGTTGCTCGGAGACTGATGTCAACCATTATTAGCATGGCTGTCAAGCCTGTGCTCCGTGAAAATAGGTGTCTGATTATTTTGAGCTTTCAGGTCCTTGCGCCATTCTTTCCGACTCGAACTTGTGATGCACACTCCCTTGATTGGGCATGGCCAGAATCATGGAGGATCCTGAGATGTTGTGTTGGCAAGAGCACGACAACGGCAAGTTGTCTGGCGGCTCCGGTACCCCGCCCAGAAAATCGGTCGCATTTAGCTTTGAGAGCTAAACCTCATTCTGATTCGCGAGTTGGAGGAGCAACTGGGTCTGGAGAGGCTCATCGAGGAACAATTGAGCGACTCACGACAGGGCTTGAATAAGCAGTTCACGCTGGCCGATCTACTGCGGCAGTCGGTCTCCAGCCGCTTGGCGGGCTGCGCGGACCTCAACGACGCCGAACGACTGGCAGCGGACCCGACGTTCCGATTGATCAGTTCGCAGAGGATCTGGGACCGGGGCGCGGCGCTGACCTCGACCTTGCATTGGTTCGAGACCGAGCTGCTGACCAGGGAAAAGAATCTGGTCGGGCTGATGGCGTTGAACCGGGAGACGCTGGGGCAGGCCGAGTCTCTCGATGGCTCCGACCGCGTCGTGCTCGACATGGACTCCAGCGAGAGTCCGGTTCATGGTGAGCAAGAGGGGCTGGTCAGACGGGCAAAACGAACCGTGGGAACCCGCGATCTTGGCTGGGGCCTGCTCTAGTGATAGATTTCGTTGTGTCGCTGGCAGGAGAAGCGTACGATACGCACGAGCAAGAGGTCCAAATCGGAAGTTCCGGGTAGTACCCTTATACGCTGGGAGCTGCGAAGTAGTAATCCGGGTGAGCCTTCCGGGACGGAGCTCCAAGGTAATCCCGCAAACGGCCGGGCAAGGAGGTCGTGATGGGGTCGGGGAATGAAAGGCGCATTCTTGGATTTGGTTTTGTTATGGTCGCACTGCTTGGGACTGCCCACGCGGCAAACGCCCAGCAAATTGCCGTCGACGCTTCGCCATCGCACGCGGTGAACGCGTTCAGTCCCTTCCGCGCGCTGGGTGCGGCGATAGACCGCCTGCCGACCGGAACTCCGGACAAGCTGTTGACCGACCCGGTTCTCAAAGAAATCCTGGGAGCGGGATGGCAGGCCGTTACCTATCGTCAGAACACGGAATTGATGGTCGAGGCTTGGCACTGGAACGCGCGCGGCACCTGGAGCAATGCGGAAAAGCAGGAAGGCTACTTCACGGGAAGCGCCGAGCCGACGGAGATGATTCGCCACTCGTGGGCGTATCCCTTGCCGCATCGCGGCTTCAGCCAGGGTGACGGAAACGGCTGGTCGCGCCTGACCGATGGCAGCCTGAAGACGTACTGGAAGAGCAACCCTTACCTGACTCAGGAGTTTACCGGCGAGAACGATTCGCTGCACCCACAGTGGGTGATCGTCGATCTGGGCCGCAAGGTGCCAATCAACGCCCTGCGGATTGCCTGGGCCGACCCTTACGCGCGGCGCTACTCCGTGCAGTTCTGGACGGGTGAGCAAGAGCCCTTCTACGACGGGACGACCAAGGGCACGTGGCAGACGTTTCCCCTGGGCGCGATTACGAACGGTGAAGGTGGAACCCTTACGCACAAGCTGGTGTCCTGGGTGATTCCAGTGCGCTACCTGCGCATCTGGATGACGGAATCTTCCCACACCTGCGATACCCATGGCTCAGCGGACAAGCGTAACCGCGTGGGGTATGCCATCAATGAACTCTACGTGGGGACTCTTGCAGGGGAGGGTCAATTCACCGACGTCGTCAAGCATGTGCCAAGCCGCCAGCAGACCATCACCTGGCCCTCTTCGCTTGATCCCTGGCATGCGGCGTCCGATCTGAATGAATCGCGGGGAGACCAGGTCGGGTTTGATTTCTTCTTCACCAGTGGAGTGACCCGCGGCCTCCCCGCCATGGTCCCGATTGCGATGTTGTACGCCACGCCCGACGATGCTGCGGCCGAGATTGCTTATCTCTACAAAC
>Ga0187857_10004042_pt1 | contig 11335 bp, 11 predicted proteins | sample June2016WEW_8_10_FD_132984 | JGI IMG/M metagenome (GOLD analysis project Ga0187857, IMG submission 132984) | Peatland microbial communities from SPRUCE experiment site at the Marcell Experimental Forest, Minnesota, USA - June2016WEW_8_100 | ecosystem: Environmental > Terrestrial > Soil >...
GCCGCAACCGCTACACGATTCAGGATGATTTTTCGAAGTCCCTCTACTTCCTCGACGGCAAGCTGGCCAACGGCATCCTCGACGCCTACCGCAAAGACGACATCATCAAGAAATTCATCACCAACACCTCAGCCCCCGAGATCGACGTGGACGTGAAAAAGGTCGCGCTCGAAGAGATGCAAACGCCACCCTTCCGCGCACGCGTGGACTTCTACATGGTCTATTACTCGCCCGCCGACCATAGCGAGCTAAAGCGCGATCTTTACACCGCAAACTTTGTCTTTCTTTTCAAATCACAAGTCCCCAACGAACTCATCCCGATCAATCCATTGGGGCTGAGCGTCACTTACTTCCGCGAGGACGAGGCGTTCAAGTGAAGAACCAATGGATAGCACTCCGCGAGAAAAAGGGATGGGCTCCCTCTGAATTGGCCAGCTCCATCGGCGCTTCCACGGCCTGCAACATTGCAGAACCCCTCGACGCCAACGTGACCGAGCTCGTTCCACCGGTGGCAAGGCAAGCACGACTCGAAGGGCTTGCGGCAAGACCGTGTTACTTCAAGCTGGCTTTTGGGCCGAGCCAAATGCTCCCAACGAAGACACAAGAAAGAGCCAGCGCGGCAGCGACGCCTCGCCCTCGGCCCAACCTCACCGCGCCACGCCTTCTTTTCTCTCTCGATTGTGCCTCTCGTTTACGCCACAGCCCGCACCCACAGGTCTTTGCCACTAACGACAAACGGCGCGGTTCGGGAGAGCCTTCGGGCTTTAGCGGCTTTTCGCTCCGCGCTGGCAGGACAAGAGCCTGTTTCTTGGGACACCAGATGCAGACACCGCGAACGGACGGACACCAATGGTCGCAAATTCACTTTTCCTGACAATCGCCATTCTCTTGGCCCTCGGATTTTGGCTCCTCGGCGAGCTGAAGTTCTTCATTCCCTATAAGGCCGTACTTTTCCATGAGTACGGGAGCGCGATCCTGGTTTACCTCACCACACTGTTCCTCAATCTCTTCGCCGCGGCGTTCGCTCTCAATCGTAAGTTCTTCCTTAAAGACACGGGCCGAAAACTCTCCCATCTCGACAAGCAGTTGCACGTGGGCCAGACCGAAGTGCGTGCCCCATCTCTAGAAGAGGAGGCAGACTGACGTGTCCCGCAGCCACGGCCCCGATGAATTCCTCAATCCGCGCGACACCTCCGCCGAACCTATTCGAGATCCTCGGGATAGTGACCGTGCCGAGCCTTCCCGCGAACAAGGCCAAGGGAGTGGCCCGCAGGATGATGCTCGACCGACACCGAGCCACGCCCCCCATCCAACACAGGCTCGTTCGGCCGAACCGCGAGAGACGTATAAAGTTCACGCCAAAACCTATCGTCTTCGCTCCTCGGAGATTCACACTCTTGCCGAGCTTGGCAAGTTTCGGGCCGTTGCCACAAAGGACTTACAAGAGTTCTCTTACAAGGGCGACAAGGACGGCGCGAGAGCGGACGTGCAAAACCTCATCCGTCAGGGGCTTGTTGCAGAAAAACCAATCCCGCATGCGGAAACCAGTCCGCGACGGCTCCTAACTTTGACGAAACAGGGCCATCAAGTTCTGGCGGTCACGAAAAGCGTTCCTAAGAATCAGGCCATCCATTACGGCTTTACCAAGCCCCGTGAAGCCCACCACGATGCCGACCTGTATCGGATGTACTACACAGCAGCCGAAAAGATCGAACGCCAGGGCGGACGGAATCTCCGCGTGATTCTTGACTACGAACTGAAGAAGCGCGTTTACCACGACCTTGCAAAGCTCGGACCACACTGGGAATCCTCTGCAAAGAAAAAGGAGATTGCAGAAACGCACGGACTGCAGCTTGTTCGCGGAAAGATCCCGCTACCCGACCTCCGCATTGAGTACGAAACCCATGAAGGCGAAATGGCTCGCGTCGACCTTGAGCTTGCGACCGAGCACTACCGCGGACGCAACTTGTCCGAAAAAGTACGAGCCGGATTCTCGATCTATGCCCACGCGCAAGACGCTGCCGGCCTTCGCCGCGTCTTGGACCAGCGGGAATTAACAGCGGAGATTTTGTCCCTATGAACCTACCTACTTCTCACATCGAACGAATCAAGGACCTCGGCTACACCGACTCTGAGGCCCGCTTTCTCTATATCGTGGCGGTGTTCTCGGGCTACTTCACTCTGGGACAGTTCCTGGTTTTTACGGGTAGCAGGTACGGAAAACGTCCCACCTCATTTGCTCAGAAAGCTCTCAAGCAAGGTCACGCCACCGTCCGCGACTACATGCGGAGAGGCTCCATCTTTCATCTCTTTTCCAGGACCATCTATGGCCAGATCGAAAAGGACAACCTCCGCAACCGCAAAAAGCACTCGTTTGATTTCATGCGCACACGATTGCTTCTCCTGGACTTCATTTTGGCTAACCAGGAACTGGCCTATTTCGAGACCGAGCAAGACAAGGTCAGTTTCTTCTGCGGCCAACTGGGGGTCTCCAAGGACTTCCTTCCCGCCAAGGTTTATGTGGGCGCGTCACCGAGCCAGCCAACTATTCGATATTTCGTGGATAAGTTCCCGCTCTTTCTTGCTGCTCCTCTCTCAGGCGCTCCCCCTGTGGTCACCTTCAGTTACGTGGATTCGGGCTTTGCAACACCATCGAATTTTGTATCCCACCTTGCGGCCTATCAGGGACTCTTCCGGCAACTCAATAGTTTCCGGTTTCTCTACGTCGCGGCGAAGGAAGCCTATCTTCAGAAAGCGGAATACTACTTCCGTTCCCTGGTCAGAAGGCCACTGGAATCCGATGTGTCGAGTGATATCCTCCACTACTTTCAGATCCGCAAGAAATGGGACAACCACGAGTATGTCATCCCCGTAACCGCCGATCTCGAATTCCTAAGCGAAGCGCGCCAGCGTTTTCACGGTGACAGATTCGAGGCCCTCTATCGAGGCTGGCGTTTGGGCGAACTTGGCGACCGGGAGTTGCGAGTTGAGTTTTCACAACTTAGGCCGGACCGTGCTGTGTTTTTCGACACTTACCTTTTGAACAGTCATAGTTCTCCGCTCGCTGTGGCTTCTGGGCACGGTGACGGGTGCATGAAAGACACAGATCACCCTTGGCGTCACGGTTCGCGTCACCCCGAGGGTGACGCGAAGTTATTGGGAGCATAGAGGTTGCGCATGGCGCGACATTCAGATTGGACGCGGGCAAACCACACGGATGGGCTGGAGCGACCCCACTTTTGGCTGCCTTCGGCTGGCCAAAGCTTCGTGGGGTCGCTCCAGCCCTGCAAACAGGGAAACGCTCTGTTTGCGAAGTGTTTTGCCCGCGTCCAGTGAAGCAAGAGAAAGAGGAGAAGAGGAGAAAACACATGTCGATCATCAACAAGCCCCCGCAGCACGTGAAACGCGAATACGAGCTCGAAGAGCCTGTCGCTCTCGTGGTCGAGAAGTACGCCACGTTCATCGACAGTACCCCGGATCACGTCGTCAACTCCGCGCTGAAGATGCTGTTGTGGAAGGACAGGCACTTCATGAATTGGAGAAAGCAGCAGCAACAAGCCGCACGAAAAGATGCCCCGATCTCCACCACGCAAAAAGCACCGGCAAAGGCATGATCCAGAGAATCCTCAACTCGAAGAACCTTGTCGCGTTCGTCCTGGCGGCGGCCACGGGAATGGCCCTGTATTTTCGGATGCCCTTTCGCGAGGACAATATCTTTCTGCAGGTCATGGCCCTGCGGTCGCCGTCTGTTTTTCAGGTCCTGAAATACTCGTACACGTTGTTCCTGTTCTCGACCCCGTACATCGGCTACTCGGTTGTGCTCTCCGGCTTGTACATTTTTGCGCTCAAAGCCAAGCAGCGAATCCGAGCCGGCCGATTGCCCCTCTTTCCCGACCCCCGGAAAAGAGACGATCTTTTCCTCGTTGTCGGAGAGGTTCACAATCCCAGGAAACAGGTCCCAGCGGAAAACCCTCAGTGGCTCGTGATCCCCGAGAGGGGCTTGTTCACCGGCGTTGCCATCCTCGGCGCAATCGGATCGGGGAAAACGAGCTGCTGTATGTATCCGTTCGCGGAGCAGATTCTGGCCTACCGCGCCGCTGATACGGAAAAGAGAATCGGCGGCCTCGTTCTCGAAGTGAAAGGCGACTTCTGCCACAGAGTACAGGAAATCCTTGCACGCCACGGCAGGGCCGAGGACTACGTCGAGATCAGTCTCGATTCCCAGTATCGCTACAACCCGCTGCACAACGATCTCGACGCCTACGCTCTGGCCTACAACATCGCCTCGCTCTTGAATAACCTCTACGGAAAAGGCAAAGAACCTTTCTGGCAGCAGGCCTATACGAATCTGGTGAAGTTCATCATCCTTCTTCATAAGGTGGCGTTTGATTATGTGACCCTGTTCGATGTTTACGAGTGCGCAATCGACAACGCCACGCTTGAAAGAAAAATCAATGAAGCGGAACGTAGGCTCACCGAGACCGACTCCGTGCTGTTATGGGAAGAGGAGTATCTCAAGCACCCGCGTGACCTCGAATCATTCAAGTTTCGGCTCGACGAAGAATCCAAGCGCTACATAGCCCCCCTTACTCCAGGCCTCGCAGCCGTATTGAAGGACAAGGCCATTGAGTGGGAGGCGGAGAATGTGGGCGGGAAGAAGCCCGTCCCACAAGACAAGAAGGAACAGCTCGAAGCAGTCAAGCGCTGGTTTAATCATGATTGGAAGCGCATCGAGCCCAAGCTACGCACCTCCATTGTTGAAGGAATCTCCGTATTTCTGTCCCTCTTCGATGACAACCCATCCGTCAAGCGGACCTTCTGCCCTCCACCGGAGTGCTACGATCCCCAAGCCAATGCCGATTTCAAATTCGGCAAGCCCCTGCCTTCGTTCAAATGGCTCATCGAAAACGGAAAGGTCTGCGCACTCAATTTTCCGATAGCCATGAACGCGGGTCTGGCCAAGGCCCTCGGGGTAATGATGAAGCTCGACTTCGAGCGAGCAGTCCTAAACCGCGTGCCCCAGATGGAGGCTCATCCAGACCTCTATTTCCGGCAGGTCATGTTCATCTGTGACGAATATCAGCATTTCGCCACCGTGGGCGAAAGTGAGCCCACAGGCGACGAAAAGTTCTTCAGCCTTTCCCGCCAGCCGAAATGTATTCCGATCATTGCCACCCAGAGCATCAGTTCCCTGAAGTCCGCGCTCACTGGTGATACCTGGCGAACGCTGCTCCAGACCTTCCGCACGAAGATTTTCCTGGCGTTGTCAGACGACTTCTCGGCCAGGACCGCCAGCGAACTCTGCGGGCGCGAGGACAAGCTCAAAGTCAGCTACAACCTCTCCGAGAGCGGCCACGATGCACGAGTTAGCCTGCTCACTGGGAAGGCTCTATCCCAGAAGTCCAACATCACAGCCTCAAAGAGCTACAACAGCCAGACCGATTTTCGGTTCGATATGAAGACTTTCACGGAACTGCGCAACGCGCAGTCCGTAACCATCGCTTACGACGGCACGAACCCAATGCCGCCTATGTTCTGCTACCTGAAGCCCTACTACAACGATGTGAACAAATCCTACTTTCAGCAACTCGCCGATGGAGAACTCTAATGAATGGATTCGAAACCATCCTCCCGTTTCTCAAGCCCATCGAGCACCTCATCCTCGACGACTCGATCAGCGAGGTCATGGTGAATGGACCGCATCGCGTGTTTGTGGAGAAGGCTGGTTTTGTCGAAGAGGTCCGTGGTCTTTCGATAGGCGAGAAATCACTGATGATAGCAGTGAAAAACATCGCTCGCCGCCTGGGTGACGACATTTCGGAGTCCAAACCGATCCTCGACTCGCGTTTGCCGGATGGAAGCCGGGTTGCCGCCGTCATTCCGCCTTGCAGTTTGAATGGCGTTACGCTGACCATCCGCAAGTTCAACTCCCGGCACTTCGGCATCGAGGATCTCGTCAGGGCCGGAACCCTGGAAAGATGGCTGGCTAACCAACTTGAGACCTATGTGCTCGCTCGCAAAAACATCCTGATCGCCGGGGGCACGGGAACAGGGAAAACAACGCTCCTGAATATCCTCGGGAAATTCATTCCCCCGGATGAACGAATTCTGCTCATCGAAGACACCTCGGAAATTCAGATGGACCAGGACAACCTGGTCCGCTTTGAAGCCCGGCAGCCACAAAACGGACTGCCGGCGGTGAGCATTCGTGACCTCTTGAAAGCGGCCCTACGCCATCGCCCCGACCGGATCATTCTGGGCGAGATACGCGGCGGTGAGGCATTTGATCTCTTGCAGCTCCTCAACACGGGTCATTCGGGAAGTCTCTCGACAGTCCACGCAACTTCAGCCAAGCAGGGGCTTGCCCGATTCACCAGTTGCGTCCTCCAAAGCGGAGTTGACCTGCCCTATCGAGCCATCAAGACCAACATCGGCGATTCGCTAAATGTTGTGGTGCAACTCGAACGGCGGCCCGGCAGACGATTCGTTTCCGAGGTCATCGAAATCCATCGCTATGATCCCGATCTGGACGAGTACGACTTCGGCGCCATCTATCAGAGCCGCCAGGAGCAACCATGAACGCTCCTGAGAAACCCGCGCCCCGGGCGCCATCCGCGTCGGAGTACATCCTCGACAACTTCAAACCGACAGACCGCATTGCTGTGCTGGTTCTCAACCGGCAGCTCGGTGAAACCACGCAGAGGATCACAACAGCACAGAAAGCCTCAAGTCCTGAATTCCAAGCATGGCTCCGATACAAGAATGCAAATGGAGCCGACATCTATGTTGGAATGAACGCCCTGCAAAACCACGCTTCGACCCGCACCAAAGATGACATCGAAAAGATCAGCCATGTTTACCTTGACCTGGATCACGACGGGACCGCCTCCCTTGTGGCGCTTGAGAACAGCGACCTCGTTCCGCGCCCAAACTACGTATTGAACACCTCGCCGGAGAAATTCCAAGTAGTCTGGAAGGTAGATGGAATGACCATAGAAGAGGCAGAGGCCTTGAACCAGGCTATGGTCCGGGAATTCGATGGTGACCCGGCAGCAACGGACTCATCCCGTGTCCTGCGCCTTCCCGGATTTGCCAACAAGAAGTACGAAGCAGATTTCTACGTGCAGGCCCGCGCTGAATCCAGGCAGACCTACAACCTCCGCGACTTCAAGCTCCAAATCGATTCCCAGGATGCTCCTCGGCACCACAACGAGCAAGTTGCCCGTAAGCAATCAGCTCCGAGCAGCACCTTGAGCCAATCCGAGCACGACTGGGCCTACGCAAAGCGTGCCCTGGCGCGGGGTGACGATCCGGACGAAGTAATGCGCCGAATCGCTGACTATCGCGCTGCTAGCAAACACGACCCCGAATACTATGCTCGGCACACTGTCGCGAAAGCCCAAATCGACCTCCAGCGCAACGTGGTTGCGGACCAGGGAAAACGCGCCGCGGAAACGGATGCACCAAATCAAGAGCGGAGCAACCTGCCATGAATCAACTAACCCTCGTCAAAGCGCACGAAAATCTCTCCACACCTTTCGAAGAATGTCCGCTAACAGTGAGAGAAGCGGCAAAGTTTCTTGGCGTCAGCCCCCAAACTGTGTATCTTTGGGTCGAGCGAAAGCAGATTCCCCATCTCCGCGTAATGGGTCGAAACATCCGGTTTCTCAAATCGGATCTCGAAACATTCCGCGCATCCTTCAAACAGGAGATGGAGAATGCCTAGAGCACGCAAGTATGACGGCGTAGTTTATCGGCGGGCTGGCACCCAAATCTGGTGGATTCGCTATCGGGATCGCAAGGGCATTGCCCGGAGAGAGTCTAGTCAGACCGCTGATTGGCAGGAAGCAAATAAGAAGTTGAGAGAAAGACTTCAGGCGAGAGATGACAATCTCCTTGAGGTCGTACGAAAAGGCGAAACCTTGACCTTCGGACAATGGACGGATTCTTTCCTGGAGAATTATTCCAAGCCACCCGTCCGCGCTGAGAAGACACATGAAGCGAATCAGCGGTGCACAAAACACCTCAAGGCTGCGTTTGGTACAAGCAGATTGGTGGACATCACCGCGGACTCGATTGAATTGTATCTTCGTGACCGTCTTCGACAGCGAGTCCAAGTCAAGGCCAAGCTCGGTTACAAGCAGCTAGGAGCAATCAAGGCCACCACGATACACCAGGAGTTCAGAGTTCTCCGCTGTATGCTCAACGTGGCGGTCCGCAAGAAGCTCCTAGCAACGAATCCGTGTTCAAGTGCTGAGTTCCCGGTTCCCGTGAAGGGACTGTTCAGACCTCACTACGTTACGTGGTCTGAGCAGCAGCGAATCGAATCCCACGGTCCGCAATATTTGCGGAACGTCATTCGAATCATCACGGAGACCGGGTTGCGGGTCTACAAGGAACTCACTTCCATGAGGAAGAACCAAGTGGATCTGCAAAATGCCGTGGTATGGATACCGGATTCGAAGACTCCAAACGGTATTGCCGAGGTTCCTCTCACTTCACTCGCCATTGAGGCATTCAAAAGTCAGATGGCGATTTCGGGTGAAGGGCCGTTTCTGTTTCCGAGCGATCGCAATCCGAATGGGCATCAGGCAAGGCTCAAAACTGTTTGGCGAAAGACTCTTCGACGGGCAAAGATTCCCTACTTTCGGCTATATGACCTTCGCTCCACATATGCCACTAGGCTGAGTGCCGGAGGAGTAGCCGATGAGTGGGTAACCCAGATGCTTCGCCAGGGCGACGCGCAAGTCTTCAAGAAGTATTCCCAAATGAAGTTGCAGATGAAGCGCGAAGCTTTGGCAAAGCTCAACCGTCGAGCCAACGAAATAGCACCGGTGGCCGCTGAAGTTTTGATGGCGGCTCCAATGTGCACAGTCGCGGTGTAATAACCGCATTCGTGCACAGTTCGTGCACAGTCGGGACCAAAACTGAGAAATTGGAGCAGAGATGAATCTGGTAAGTGCTTTGCAATCAGAGAAACGTTTGGTGGACGTGAGGGGATTCGAACCCCTGACCCCCTGCTTGCAAAGCAGGTGCTCTCCCAGCTGAGCTACACGCCCCCTGCAACTATATGATTCTAATAATGAGTCTAGTAGAAATTCGCGCGAATGACTACCTGCTCCAGTAACAGGTGCTCTCGCAAGCTGAGCCACCAGCCCACCTGATGCAACCGTCAGGCTATCGGATACTTACAGGTATTTCCCGAACAGCTTTGACTTCGATTCTCGGTCCATTCAGTCCAGGAGCGCACTTTTCCATAGTCTGAGGCCTCACGGAGGTTTCTCTTCACGTCAGCCGAATCGTAGTAAGAGCGTCGTTATGTCGGCCTTCTTGCGGACCGCTCAGCCTTCTCAGTCATCTTGAACGTTAGACCGGGACCCTTCGGCAAAATTATTGCGTACTCCAAGTGCTGTTGTAACTTCCCCGAACGGGACTTGCCGGGACTTAGTCGCGTGGCCCGACGATAAGTTCCGAATGGCCGGGAGTTATCGCCTCGTGGCTCGAATCGAAATACCAGCTACAACCACTTCTATAGTTTGCGCGTTATACGAAGTAATAGCGGTTGAAGTTTTTATGACCGCCACCGTTGGTACCGGGCAAATAAATGTAAGCCACGCGGCCGCCCGGTCACTGGTCTTGAAAGTATCTCTTCAGTTCGATGTTGTATCCCCCGTCGAGGGGGATGACCGTGCCCGTCACATAGTTGTCGGTCAAGAGGTAGAGCACCGCCGGCACAACGGCGCCGGGATCCATGAATGCGGGCTTCAAATGCGTTTTGGCTTCCACATCGGCGCGTATTTGCGGAAAGCGATCGTAGAACTTGCGAGGTCCGGCCGTATTGGCGAAGCCGGGGGCGATGCCGTTTACGCGGATGTTTTGCGGGCCCAGGGTCGCGGCCAGACTGTGCATGACGGAGAGGCAAGCCTGTTTGGCGGCAGCATAGGCGAGAAGATCGTCCCGCAGAGGACACAAAGCGGCTTCCGATAGCGTGACCACGATGGCTCCGGAATCCGGGCGATGCCCCGTATCGTCGGGCTCAACGGGGGCATACCGGGGCGCCATCACTCGAGCGGCGGCCAGAGCCAGCGTCGCGAGGGCGATGGGAAACACTTCGAACTGCGTGCGCATCGCTGTGGCCAGCTTTTCCAGCGAAAGCTTCAACGAGGATTCTTCAAAACGAATGGCAAGCCCCGCATTCACGACCACAAAATCTACTTTCCCAAAGCAATCCAGGGTCTGCTCGACAATCCTCTCGGAAGCTCCGCTCGCCGTAATGTCTTGAGTAAAGAATTCGGCTTTCCCGCGTACGTCGCGCTGCAAGTCCAGGGAAGCTGCCGCGGGAAGTTCGTCCACGGAAAAGACCGCCACATTCGCGCCCTGGCTGACCAAAGCGCGAACGATGACATAACCGAACCCGCTTGTTCCCCCCGTCAATATGCCGGCCTTCCCCGCCAACGACGATTGAAAGCCGCTCATAGCCCCGTCATGGTCTCCAGAAAATTGTTCATGCTGCCGCTGTGCGACCATACTAATTCATCCCACCTGCAGGTGCACGCCTTTTGCGTGCGGTCTGAGTGATATAGACTCTCTAGTTCGCCATGATGCAGGATTCCTCTCCTGTCAGGCTGGGTCGAGCACAGAGAGGCAGACCGTACATCGAAAACGACAAACGGGTACCACCTTGAAGACCATGGTGACCCCGGGCTAGACAGATTTCCTGACAGGAGTTCCCCATGATGGGCCACTCTCATTCCATACCAGGCCAGCCAGTCTCCAGCGCGGAGATCACACGCCTCGAGCAGGTGGCGGCGGAAATGCGCTTGCGTATCGTCCGCATGATGGGTCCCAACAAGGCGCATCATTTCGGCGGTTCGCTTTCTCTGACGGATCTCGTGGCCGCCCTGTATTTCTACAAGATGAGCTTCAACCCGCAAGACCCGCACGATCCCGGGCGCGATCGCTTCTTGATGAGCAAAGGACACTCCGTTCCGGCCCAGTATGCGGCGTTGGCGATGGCGGGTTTTTTCCCCCTGGATGAGTTGGCCACGCTGAAGAAATTGGGCAGCCGGCTGCAAGGCCACCCGGCCATGCACCATACTCCTGGGCTGGAAGGGTGCACGGGATCTTTGGGACAAGGACTTTCCTTTGCCAACGGCATGGCCCTGGCCGCGCGGATCAAGGGGCTGAAGTACCGGGTGTACTGCTTGTTGGGAGACGGCGAGCTGCATGAGGGACAAGTGTGGGAAGCCGCGATGACCGCGTCCCGATGTTGCTTGACCAATCTAACGGCGATCGTCGATGCCAACCGGCTCAAGGCCATGGATGACGCCAGCGC
>Ga0187857_10004060_pt1 | contig 11304 bp, 9 predicted proteins | sample June2016WEW_8_10_FD_132984 | JGI IMG/M metagenome (GOLD analysis project Ga0187857, IMG submission 132984) | Peatland microbial communities from SPRUCE experiment site at the Marcell Experimental Forest, Minnesota, USA - June2016WEW_8_100 | ecosystem: Environmental > Terrestrial > Soil >...
CAAGGCGCAAGCCTTCCAGATCCGGACAAGCTCTTCAACGCCGGCCTTGAAGGCAATAAGTGGCGAGCAATCGATTTCCACGAGGGTGACAGAATCAATGAGCGCGCTCTGAAAAATATCATCCGTGCTGCCGTGGCTTACAATCGTGCTGGACTGAAGGGGAAAACCCCGGCAGATGCTCGCGGGATTCGGGCTAAAGTACACAAAAAATAGAATACGCCTTCTGGCAATCCCGTATGATTGCACTTACTTTTCCGGCGGCTGGAGTAGCGAGAAATTGTTTCCATCTGGGTCGCTGACATCCAATGCGGTAGCAGTCAAGCGGCCCGGTGAATAGAAGTCACCCCATTTTCGCAGGTCCAAGCCCACGTCGAAGATTGGCGGTCGCTGCTGTTCTTTCCAGCAGCGATAGATATCCAAAACTATCGTGACCAGCTTGGTCTGGGCTCTCGAGCATCCTAGTGAAGAGGGAAAGCTTCAATGTCGTGGGAATTTCGTCAAGCAGTCCCCTGCGTTCTTGGATACGCGACACCCGCCCTGGCGGGCAACCTTTTTCAGATGGTTCCCCCGAACTTTCCAAGTATTGGTCTGCTTTGTGGTTTGCAGGAACTGTGGACCCCTCCCCTTCCCGGTGAACCCGTCGCTATCGCTTCGCCGCCAGTCCGCAGAGCTGGCTGGCATCGTCGCGACTTCGGCGTGCAGCAAGTGCGGCTTGCTGAGCCTTGAGCTGAGGGAGTTCACCGATAAGGACGGCGCCATCATCGAATCCGACCTGAGGAGAGAGGAGCCTGAGTACGGCAGAACGCAGGACCTCCTGAGGGCCTTGGCCGATGCCGACGATGAAGCCGAAGTCTTGGAGGAGATCGATGAGGCCAGCCGTGGCTTGCGGGAAAGGATGGGGATAGCGTATGACTTTGCCCCACGCGGTGAGACTCCCGGCATCGAGAAGGAGCTGATAGATGAAGAGAAGCTGGAGACAGCGGAACCGGAGCCTGGTGTGTACCTGCCGGTCATCCGGGTGGAGGGCTGGGCGATTAAGACCCAGCCAGACCTCAGGACCGATATCTACATGATGAAGGATCAGGGAGACATTCTAGTCGCGTTCAAAGTAAGCCTCGACGTTCGAATCTACTGGTTCTTCACATCCATGACCAGGGACCTGGCATGGCTGAAGAAGGTAGTCGTGGCGAGGAAGGTGGGACTGGCTTTCGTGAACGGAATCCATGTCATGCGTCTGGACGATTCCTCTGCGCGCGAGGTAAACCTGGTCCTCCTTGGCTGGCAGATGGGGGCCAGAGGGTAGGAAGTCATAATGGCGAACGACCAGAAGCAGAGTTGTCCGCGCCCTGACCGAGGCACCGATTTCTGATGAGGCCCAAGACCCCGTCTGGACGAACATGCCGGGCGTCAGCTATTACACTTGGACAAGATGGCCGTAGAGCGGAATGGAGGACACCGTGCCCCTTTCTCCAACAACGGTCGAGCAGCCTAACTCATCAGGAGTATAGCACTCGCTGTTTGAACGACAGAAATGGCGCCCAAGTCGAGATTCGTATTCAGCTTCTCGTCCAGGATGAGGGGGCGTAATGTAGGCATCAATCGCCTAAATGACATTCATTTCTTTTCCAGCAGCAATAGATATCCAGGAGCAGTCGTCCGTCCGATAAAGTATAATTGGCGCCCTGCTCTCAAGATTCCATACACATGAGACCTGGAGAAGGTTGGGCTAGTGGAACGCTCACGATAATCTCTTTCGTTCGCAAGGAGGTGGAGACCTAGTTGTCAGGTCTCTTACAGTTTCTGAACCCGTACGGGCCTGAACTCCTACTCATCCTAAGGCTCGGCGTCGGGGCCGCTATGGCGCTCCACGGTTACCCGAAGGCAAAGGGAGGAAGGGTTCAGGCTGAACAATGGATGAAGGGCATGGGGATACCGCCGCTCGCCGCCGACCTGGTGACGGTGCTTGAGTTTCTCGGCGGGGTCTTCCTGATACTCGGCCTCCTGACGCCCCTTGTAGGCCTCTTCTTCGTCATCCAGTTTGGCTCAATCATCTGGATGAAGAAGTCGAAGATGCACGCCAAATTCATCAGCACGGAGCAGGGGAAGCCCACGTATGAGATCGACGCCGTCTACCTGCTGCTGGCCCTCGTCTTCCTTGTGCTTGGGGGAGGACCCCTCTCACTCGATAGGCTGCTGGGACTGTAGCGGAAAGGATGTCGCGTCCGGCCAATGATATTGATTTCTTTTCCAGCAGCAGTGTATATCCAAAATCATGACGTCTGACAGGGAAGACCTGGCTGTTATCAAAGCCGACGATGACGCGGGCGCTGTGGTAATGGTAGTGGTCGTGGTGGACTCTTTCGGTTTATCTCGGGTATTCGTCATTCGTGCTTCAATGGCCGCCTTTGCCTCACCTTTCGCCTCCCCCACCGGGGAGCATATTAGTCGGGTTGTCAGATGAAGTTCCGTTGAAGGAAGTAGTGCTGGCGGTCGGGATGCCGAAGGGCCCCGCATGCCCCGTCCTGAGTCGCAGCTCCGGCCATTGCAAGCTCATCGACTTCAAAGTGAGCTCCCGAAACGACAGCTACCGGCACCTGGTGGAGCTAGATATGCCGGGGGGAGACGTGCGTTCCATCCTGGCTCGCATCAGGGAGGCCCGCTCCGTTCGTTCGATCGATGTCACCACGGCGGACAGGCACAAGCTCGTCGCCGAAGTCGTGAGCTCGGGATGCGACATGTGCAAGGCCTTCTCCTCCTTCGACTGCTTCGTGATGGGGGCCTACTCCAGGTCTCCAAAGGAGATCAGGTGGAGACTCCTGTTGGAGCAGAGCCAGTCCCTGCAGCCCCTCGTCGAACGCCTGGAGGGGATCGGGCTGAAGGTCGGCATACTCAGCATCGCCAAGCTGGGGAGGATCGACAGGCTCACCACCCGGCAGGAGGAGGTCCTGCGGGCGTCAATCGACCTAGGCTACTTTGACTATCCCAGGAGGCTAAGCCTCAAGAGGCTGGCCGAAGCCATCGGGGTGGCTCCGGGTTCCCTGAGCGAGACCCTCAGGAGGGCCGAGAAAAACGCGGTCAGTGAGTGCCTGAAGAGCCGGAAGGGCACCTAACCCGTAACCCACAACACCCTAACCTAGGTTAGGGCATACCTCTAATTCCCTCTTCGCACGATGATTGTGTAGGGTAGAGGGTTTTGTCTGGTAAGTCTAGGAAGAGGGACCTGACGATGCTGTCAGTGGGCGCACTGATAGGTGTGCTCGTTCTTGGAGCCTTGGTGGTAGTAGTGCCGCTGCTCAAGTTCCCCGCCAAGGCGACCGGCGCACCGTCCAACGTGTCGTTCACCCTGATCGCCGAGCAGCAGCAGGTCCTGATAGCGTCCGGCGTCACTTTCGACGCCTGGACGTTCAACGGCACAGTCCCCGCTCCCACCATCAGGATCACACAGGGCGAGAACATGACTTTCACCCTGATCAACGACGACACCATGGGCCACTCGATCGACTTCCACGCCGCCCAGGTGCCCTGGAACGTGGACTACAGGACCATCGGCCCCGGCGAGAACCTCACGTTCTCGTTCATAGCCAACTATCCGGGCGTCTTCATGTATCACTGCGGCACGCCTCCGGTCCTCGAGCACTTGGGCGAGGGGATGTACGGGGTAATCATCGTCGACCCGGTGACCCCGAGGCCCCCTGCGCAGGAGTTCGTCATCGCCGTCAGCGAGTTCTACCTGAACTCACAGCCGAATTCAGATGGCAGCTACTCAGGGAACTACCCCGAGATGCTGGCGGTCACGCCTACCTACGTCGTGTTCAACGGCTACGCCAACAAGTACGTGGCCAACCCCCTGCAGGTCGTCGCCGGCCAGCTGGTGAGGCTCTACGTCATCAACGAGGGTCCCTCACTCTTCACGGCCTTCCATGTGATCGGAAACATATTCAGTACGGTCTACGTCGACGGCAATCCAGCTAACAAGCTTGTCGGAGTCCAGACCTATACGATCCCGCCGGGAGGAGGGGCGGTGTTCGAGCTGACATTCCCCGGGCCTGGTCAATGGCTGTTCGTCACCCACTCCTTCGCGTACACCGGCCTAGGAGCCGAGGGAATCTTCAACGTCTCGGCCGCCGGCACCACCCTACCCAGCGGCTAGACCACGACCACCACGTCGACGACCACCACGGCCAAGACGACATAGGTCTCCATCCTCCCCGGTGGTGTCTACTCGAACCACACTCGGTACTACTCCCCCGACCCCGTCACGGTCGTGGTGGGGGTGAACAACACCATCACCTGGACGAACAACGACAACATGGTTCACACGGTTACCTCGCGGACGGGTCTCTTCGATTCGGGGCTCATCGAGGCCGGCATGACCTGGACCTACACCTTCGACACGCCGGGCATCTACAACTACTACTGCACGCTCCACCCATGGACGAACGGCACGGTGACGGTCCTCGCGCCCTGACCGCTGTCACGATTTCTGACACGACCTACGACGTCACCGCGATGAACCCGGTGGGCGAAGGCGTTGTCCACGTTGCCCAGCCGCAGCGCCAACGATCTTGATTTCTTTTCCAACAGCAATTGAAATCCAACACTATCATGACCGGCTTGGTCTAAGCCAGCGGACACCCCTAGTGACGACATCTATTCCCGACGAAGTGCGACTCCGTGATTGCGGAGCTCTAGACCGACTTGTGCCCGTTTCTAAAAGGGACCGACGCTTGACCGGGTCAAAGTGGACCCCCCAGGGATATTGCGATGCAGATAGGTTCAGTCGCCAACGCTCCGCACGGACCGTCAACGTCCTCCGGGGGACGGCTTGGTCTGCTTCCGCAGGCCCACCGACAGCGCAGCCGCGACGGCGATCACCGCCAGGACGATCGTTATCGAATAAAGCGTGGGTATCACGAAGCCGAGCTCCCCCGCTATCATCTTGAAGCCAAAGAAGACCAGGACCACCGCTAGGCCCTTGCTGAGGTACTTCAGCTTGTACATGAACATGGCCAGCACGGTGTAGAGGCTCCTCAGGCCGAGGATGGCAGAGATGTTCGAGGTGTAGGCGATGAAGAAGTTCAAGGTTATGGCGATGACCGCAGGGATTGAGTCGAGGGCGAACACGATGTCCGTCGTCTCGATCGCCAGCAGGGCGAGCACCAGCGGCGTCAGGTACCTCTTCCCTTCATCTTGGGCTATGAACTTCGAACCGTAGTAGCGGTCGCTGACGGGAGCGAACCTCCTGGCGAACCTGACCAACGGGTTGCGACCCGGGTCCACCTCCCCCATGCCGCTTCGAGCGAGCCTGTAGCCCGAGTAGATGAGGACCGCGCCGAAGACCCCGATCATCCAGTCGAACCTCGCGATGAGCTCCAGACCTGAGGCGATGAAGACGCCTCGAAGGACCATCGCGGTGATTATCCCTATGTAGAGCGTCTTGTTCTGGTAGGCCAACGGGACGGAAAAGTAGGCGAAGATCACCGCGAAGACGAAGAGGTTGTCGAAGCTGAGGGAATACTCGACGATATAGGCTGTGAAATAGAGCAGAGTAGCGCTCCCGCCGAGATAGAGCCCGACCAGGGCGCCCGTCCCGACCCCCACGGCGACCCAGACGAGAACCCAGGAGATGGCCCTCCTGAAGGTGGGGCTGTCACCCTTCCGGTGGAAGAACAGGTCTATGCCTATGAACGTGAATATGACCACGTTGTAGAGAACCCAAACCCAGAGGGGTATCTCTGGGAAGACCACGGGGGAGGGCAAGACGACGACTCTGGTCGCTCGCGTCGACTTAAATGTGCTCTGGCCAGGAAGGCGCCGAAATCGGTTTGGGTGACGTGCAGGGCCATTCGAACGCACCACTCCCAGAAGAGAGGCCTGAACAGCGCAGAGGCATTGGAGCCTTGCTCACGATTCCAGAACTGTATCGTATCGAGGCAGCTTGGGGCAGCGTGTAAAGTGTAGCTTGAAGGCCTTCCAAGAGTTAAATAGCCGTGGAGAGGTCCTAGTTAAGGAATTGAAGGGGCTGAACGCGGAGTCCGAGCTTTCGCTGTCCTTGATAATTCGGGACTTCGCATATGAGAAACTCTCCAAGGTCGTCTCCATCCAGGAGAAGTTCTCCAACCACTACTTCTTCGATCCACCCCTCGACAAGGAGCTCCCCGTCCCCTACCACAACATCCTCAACGCGCTCGCCGCCCTCGAGAACTGGGGCTACATGGCCAGCTTAAAGTCGGTCACGCGCTACTGCGTCGAATGCTTCACCATGGGGCTCAACGTGGCTGGAAGGTGCCCGTTCTGCGGCTCCACCCGCATCAAGAAGGGGAGGATGTTCGCCCACAAGTGCGGCTACAGGGGGTTCGAGGAGATCTTCCGGATGGGAGACAAGTGGGTCTGCCCCAAGTGCCAGAAGCAGCTCTACATGGAGGGGGGCGACTACAAGGACGAGGGAAGTCAGTTCAAGTGCATGACCTGCGGGAACATCTTCGAGAACTTCGCCACGTTCTACCAGTGCCCCAACTGCCACACTTACTATGAGGAGGCGCAGGCTCCCTCCATCGAGTTCGTGACGTACAACCCCACCAACACCATGACCATGAGGAAGGGGACGATCAAGAGCGCCTACGACGTGACCGAGAGGGTGGCCCAGTACCTCCAGAAGTCGGGCTTCGAGCAAAAGATGTATTCGCTGACCGAGATGAAGGAGGAGTTCTACTTTTGGGACGTAGTCGCCCAGAAGGGAAAGGAGCCGGGCACGGCGGTAGGCGTCGGCACCCTCCCGCTCTTCGACATCGTCGACGACGATTTCGAGAAGGAGCTCATCGACAAGAAGGAGAGGTCGGACTTCGCATCGGCCCTCTACATCACTCCGGCCCAGGTGGCCAAGGGGCCCGTCGCCAAGATGAAGTCTAAGAACATCTTCATCGTGGACCCGAGGTTCGAGACGCTGATGAACGAGGATATCCTGAAAGAATATGTGGACCCGCTTCTGAACGTGGGCAAGGGGCGCGGACGCGCTCCTCGTGTCTAGAACTCTGAAGACTTCTTGCTCAGCTGAGAGTAGGCCTTCCGCCCCTGGGGCGTTATCGTGACCAGGCTCTTGAAGCCGCCCTTCTCGCCCTTCTGTTCTACCGTAGCGTGGCCGATCTTCGTCAATATCCCCAGGATCTTCTCGAACTCGCTGGCGTCGAGGCCGGTGCTGCTAAGCAGGACGCTCTGCTCGACGGGGTCGTTGGCCTCCGACAGGCTCTTGAGGATCTTGAAGCTACCGGACTCCAGGAACTTCAGCGGCGGGGCCACCGGCACGGTCGGCGCCGCGAGAGACTTCGCTTCGCCTGTCCTGGGCACCCCAGCGTCGACGACGGTGGTGCCACCTCCCTCGACGGTGGGGACCTCCTTAACCGCCTCCACTTCGATGCCGAGCCTGCGAAAGAGGCTCTTCGCGTCCACATAGTACTCCGTGATGTACTTGAAGACCTCCTTCACGTTCCGGATGTTGTTCCCCTGCATCCACTTGAGGAGCGCCTTCCTCTTCTGGATCTCCTCCAGCATGTCGCCGAAGCTCCTCCCGGTCCTGTACGCGAACCTGTGGAGCATGACCGACCTCTTCGTGTAGTTGTAGTAGAGGTCCTCCGTGGGCGACCATTCGAACACCGGGACGTACTTGTTGAAGTCCTCGACCTCCCAGACGGTGGTGATGCGCCTGCCGAAGGGGACGCCCGCCACGCTCTTGGGGAGCATCACCCTCTCTAGCATGACGGCGACGTTCATGAGGGGGATGTAGCTCTCGGCGACGTTCATGGGCGGGCTGGTGAGCCTCTTCACCGCGGAATCGAACGACTCCCCGTGGATCGTGCAGAGGCCTCCGTGGCCCGTGGCCACGGCCTGGAACAGCACGAACGCCTCCTCTCCCCTGACCTCTCCTACGACCAGGAAGTCGGGCCTGTACCTGAGGGAGGTCTTGACGAGGTCGAAGAGGGACACCTCGCCTATCTTGGAGCCGGTCATGCCGTAGCTCTCCCTGCTGGTGAACTGCACCCAGTTCTCCGTGGGGATGTTGATTTCGGCAGTCTCCTCCACCGTGACGACCTTGTAGCCCGGCTTGATGAGGCCGGCTATAGCGTTGAGGAGGGTGGTCTTGCCCGCGGCCGTGCCTCCGATGACCAGCATGGAGGCCCTGTTCTCCATCATGAGCCAGAAGTAGGCGGCTATCTCGTCGTTGACGGTGCCCAGGTTCATCAGGTCGACGATCGAATACGGCTCCTCCCTGAACTTCCTGATGGTGAACGTCGAACCCTTGGGCGACACCTCCTCCCTGAAGCTGGCCGCCAGCCTGTGCTTCCCGAATATCATGGCGTCGACGATGGGGAAGGCGGACGAGACGTGCTTCCCGGACTTGTGGGCGAGCTTGACGATGAAGTCGTCGAGGAGCTCCTTGTCGACGAACTTGACGTTGGTGGGGATGGACTCGTACCTCCTGTGCCAGACGTACATGGGGGCCATGACGCCGTCGCAGGAGATGTCCTCTATCCTCCAGTCGGCCATGATGGCGTGTATGGGGCCGTAGCCGAGGAGGTCCCTCTCGATATAGTAATAGATCTTGTCCCTCCTCTCGGGGTTCCTGAGCATGGGGAACCTGCCGCTGTACTTGTCCAGGATCCTCTTCGCCTCCTTGAGGACGGCCTTCCTTACGTCCTCCTCCTTGCCGATGGCCATGGGGTTGATCTCGACCGACACGAAGGAGATGACCTTGTCTAGGAGCTTCTGCTCGCTTGGTGTCAGCTGGACCTCCTGGACGAAATACTCCAGAGAGCCACCCTGCTCCGGCATCTTGGCGATGGCGATGCCCGCGAACGGCTCCCTCACCCAGTACTTCTCGATCACCTGTGCGGACTCGGGGAGAGGTTCGGAGATGTATCCGTACGGGGCCGACTCCTTGAGCTTCTCCATGGGCGTCATGTTGGCCTTCGCTTCGGCTGCAGCCGCGGCCACCTTCTTCTTGTTCGCGAACATGCCCTTCAGACTGGCCATCGCTATCAAGATAACGATAATCAGTGGTCGATAGATAAGGATGCTGTTAAGATAGGACTTGAGCGGATGGTCTAATCTGGTTCTGGCTCGAATTGAACGGCCTCCAGAAGCTGCCGCACGCCCGTGAGAACCTACGGCCGGCTCCTAAGGGCTGTCAAGGATGCGCGTGTCTTCAGGAGGAATAGGGGACCTTTGGGGACAGAGGTCCTTGCCTGCCTGCTTTACATGAGTGGACTCTCCTACGGGGGATGACGTACCAGAGGGCTCTGATAGATACTAGCCACGTGGCCGTGCATTGCTGGGTCCACGCCCTGAAGGATGGTATTCCGCCCCCCGAAGAGGGAAAGGAGGGTGGTCGCCGGGCGAGGTCTTCAGTGCCCGAAGGTGATCTCGGCGGGCTCGTAGTCCTTGAGCTTGCCCTGGTTGAACTCATCGTAGGCGCTGAGGTCAAGGAGGCCGTGGCCGCTCAGGTTGAAGAAGATCACCTTCTTCTCCCCCGTCCTCTTGCACTCCAGGGCCTCGTCGATGGCGACCTTTATGGCATGGGCCGACTCCGGCGCCGGTATGATGCCGGTCGCGGAGGCGAACATGGTTCCGGCCCTGAACACCTCATTCTGATGGAGCGCCCTCGACTCCACCACCTTCTGGTTGACAAGGAGGCTCAGCGACGGGGCCTTTCCGTGGTACCTCAGGCCTCCGGCGTGGATCGGCGGGGGAGTGTAGTCGTGTCCCAGGGTGTACATCTTCAGCAGGGGCGTCAGGCCGGCGGTGTCACCGTAGTCGTAGGCGTAGACGCCTCGGGTGGTGGAGGGGGTCGCCTTCGGCTCGACCGCGACGTACCTGGTCTCCCTCTTCCTCCCCTGCAGCTTGTCCTGAAGGAAGGGGTACGACGCACCGGCGAAGTTGGAGCCTCCGCCGATGCACCCTATGACGACGTCCGGGTAGCGGTCCAACATCTCCATCTGCTTCTTCGCCTCCTGCCCGATGATCGTCTGATGGAGGAGGACGTGGTTGAGCACGGAGCCCAGGCTGTAGCGGGTGTCCTCTCTTGAGAGAGTGTCCTCGAGGGCCTCGCTGATGGCCACCCCCAGCGACCCGGGGTGGTCGGGGAACTTGGCGAGGAGCTCCCTGCCGAACTTCGTGGCGGTGCTGGGTGAGGGGAGGACCTTCGCCCCCCACGTCTCCATCATGATGCGGCGGCCGGGCTTCTGCTGGTAGGAGACCTTCACCATGTAGACGCCGCACTTCATCCCGAAGAAGGTCGTCGAGAGCGCGAGCGCCGAGCCCCACTGGCCGGCCCCCGTTTCGGTGACCAGCCGCTCCACCCCCTGCTTCCTGTTGTAGTAAGCCTGGGCCAGGGCCGTGTTGATCTTGTGGCTTCCCCCGGGGTTGACCGACTCGTTCTTGAAGTAGATCTCCGCGGGGGTGTTGAGGATCTCCTCCAGCCTCTTCGCCCTCATCAGGGGGGTGGGCCGGCCCACTACCATGTAGGCTTCGAGGACCTCCTCGGGGATCTTGATGTGAGATTCGGAGGACATCTCCTGCCTTATCAGCTCCCTGGCGAAGATGCGCTCCAGCTTCTGCGGGGACACCGGCTCCTTGGTCTCCCCATCCAGCGGGGGAGGGAGCGGGACGGGGAGGTCGGGGAGTATGTTGTACCACGAGGTGGGGATCTCCTCCTGCGGAAGGTGGACTACGACAGTGACGGCCATGCTTGTTCTGCGTCGTCATTTACTGGGCGTTATATAAGTTTTATGAGGTGTAAGGTACGTTAATGCGCACTGCCAAGCCGAGGCCAACGGTCTGAAAAGGAGGATGGATTTGGCGATAACTTCCCTGGAAATACCCCACTTAGCGTGGGGTTTAGCGGCCTCTTCGGTAGGTTTGGCTTCCTTGAAAAGCATCCACTTCGTAACGGCGAGCTTCGAGCCTGCCTCTGTGTTGATCTTTCCGCCTTGCTCGTCGGCCAGGTCAAGGGGGTTTCCCGCGCTTTCCCGCGCGAGTAGGGTCGGCTCTTGGTTATCCGGGTGGGCTTGAGAGCCGAGTGAAGCGTCTCCTTGAGCTATGCCTAGGTTAGGTTCCGACATCTGGACCACTTGTGGAAAAAGGAGAGGGGTCAGGGTGTTACCAAGTTATACCGCATCCCACTCCGGCGTTTCCAGCGGATTTGTTGGGGAGGGGGGTGGCCTCGGTTCCCTGACAGGTCGGCGGGACCAATTCTTCTGCCGGACCTGCGCCTGTTTCCCCTCTGTGCGCCCTATGGCATTAGCCTGACCC
>Ga0187857_10004065_pt1 | contig 11299 bp, 10 predicted proteins | sample June2016WEW_8_10_FD_132984 | JGI IMG/M metagenome (GOLD analysis project Ga0187857, IMG submission 132984) | Peatland microbial communities from SPRUCE experiment site at the Marcell Experimental Forest, Minnesota, USA - June2016WEW_8_100 | ecosystem: Environmental > Terrestrial > Soil >...
GGGTGCGGCGCTCCGGGAGAGCCGCTGCCCCCTTCCCCACCGATTCCCGTGGCGATTGCCGACCTGACGGCGCAACAAGCGGGAGACGCGGTGTTGCTGACATTCACGATGCCCAAAAAGAGCGTGAGCGGGGAAAGCCTGAAGGATGTGCCGACGCTGGAAATTTTGCGGGGCAACTTGAAGGCCGATGGAACACCCGACGCGAAATCCTTCCGGGTGGTGGACACGGTTCCGGGCTCGCTGATCGGCAACTACGTGCAACAGGGCAAGGTGGAATTTCATGACCCCGTTTCCGCGGTCCAAATCAAGGAGCATGCTGGCGAACCCGTGGTGTACCGGGTGCGCACAAGAGTTTCCGACAAAAAAACGTCCGCGGATTCAAAGGATGTCTCCCTGCGCCTATATGCGGTGCCAGCGCGGATCGAGTCCCTTGACGTACGCGTGATGGAAGGCGGAATCCAGTTGAAATGGGCAGCGCCGGACAAGACATCCGGGGGGGAGCCGCTGGGTCAGATTCAGGAATTCCATGTCTATCGCGGCGAACTGGACGGGACAAGCGCGGCGGCGGCCTCCAAGGATATGGCGCAAGCGGTGTGGGTGTCACGGCCGCTGCAACTGGCAGCAACCACGGCACCGGAGTTTTTGGATAAGGGATTTGACTACGGCAAGACCTACGCCTATCTGGTGAGGAGTGTTGTAGTTGCCGAGGGCGTCCAGCGGGAATCGGGGGACTCGCAGGTCGATGTAGTGACTCCGCGGGACACTTTTCCCCCGGCAGCGCCGCAAGGAGTCGTTGCCGCTGCAATTCCGGGGAGCGCAGCGGGCTCGTTGGTGGTGGATCTGTCCTGGTCCCTTAACGTGGAGGCGGATTTGGCCGGCTATCGGCTGTACCGGAGTGAACAAGAAGGCACGCCGGGCCAACTTCTCTCGCCGGATCTCTTGCCCACACCTGCTTATCGTGATAACAGTGTTTCGTCCGGGAAACGCTACTGGTATACGGTGACCGCTGTGGACCGCACCGGGAATGAAAGTGCACCCAGCGCCGCGGTGGCCGTGGATGTGACACAACCTTCTCCGTAGCTCCTGGTTCAGAAGAAGAAAGAGCATTTGGTAGGGGAGTCCAGCACCCATGCCAGAGTCCGTTCATCTACCTGGCTATCGTTGGCTGATGTTTTTGCGGAATGTGCCGGTGCGCGTCGGGATGTACACCGGAATCTGCCTCTCAATTGTTTTTGCGATGTGGCTGGTGCTGGCCAATCGTGTGCCGCTTCTGGAGCGGCTGGCCCTGGAGCGAAATATCATCGCAGTAGTTGGGCTGGTGTTCTTCGCAAGCCTTCCCATACTGAGGTTTTACCGTAGCCCGGGAGATCTCCTGGTATCAGGACTGCTGGCGTGGACGCTGTTGAGCATCACGTACCGCTTGCTGTGCATGGTTTTCGTTTTGCTGAACGAGAGGTACAGCGGATTCCACGTATTCGTGCTGGGGGCGGTGACTTACCTGGTTTTCGCGACGCTTTCATGGATTGGCATGATTATCTGGAAAGTACGGTCTGCGGATATTTCCCATCTTGATCACTGAACGGGCCTGCCGCGAATGAGATTCTGCCGCTTTCTATCTGAAACCAAGCCACAAGGAAATGCCGAGGCTACTTATGGCCTGCTGGAAGGAGACACCGTCCGCGAAATCCACGGGATGCCGTGGCGAAAGTGGACGGCGGGCAACCGGACCTGGCTGGCGAAGGAATGCCGTTTGCTGGCGCCTGTGGAGCCATCCAAGATTGTTTGCGTGGGGCGCAATTACGCGGCGCACGCTGCTGAGTTCGGCAATGAGGTTCCCAAAGAGCCCCTCATTTTTCTGAAACCACCCTCTTCCATCGTTGGTCCCGAGGAGCCCATCGTCCTGACGCGCTACTCGAATCGCATAGAACATGAAGGCGAGCTGGGCGTGGTGATCGGCAAGGAATGCGCGCATTTGGGCGATGACGACGATCCGCTTGCTTATGTGCTGGGCTACACCTGCGTGAACGATGTGACCGCGCGGGATCTGCAGAAGAGCGACGTACAGTTCACGCGCGCCAAGGGATTTGACACGTTTTGCCCGGTTGGGCCGCACATCGAAACGCAACTGGATCCGCGGAACGTCCTGGTCGAGACGTACGTGAATAGCGCACGCCGGCAGTCTGGCAGCACATCACTCATGGTGTATCCCGTGGCCTTTCTGGTGCGCTGGATATCGCGGATGATGACGTTGTTCCCCGGCGATCTGATTGCTAGCGGGACGCCGGCGGGAGTGGGGCCGCTTGTCGCAGGAGATGCGGTGGAAGTCGCGGTGGCGGGTGTTGGCGTGTTGCGCAATCCGGTGCATCCTCCACGCGCATAACTTCGCCTAATCGCGCCCCTTTCTGTAAAATGAAGGGTCGTGGGGAATAAGCAGGTCTTGCGTAGTCCAGGGTGCGTTGCTGCAAGGCGTGCCTTCCTGTTCGACATAAGTCCCGAATCTTTAATCCGTAAGGGGTAGAGCGTTGAAAGAGTTGCTCGCTGATTGGAAATTGCTGCTCGCGCTGGCGGGCGGAAGCCTTGCGGCCATTCTGTTGATCGTGTATGCGTTCGTGCGTCCCGCCGTGGATCCAGCGGCGGAGGAACGCAAGCGGCGGCTACACTTGAACCTCATCGGGAGAATCGCCGAGGGCCAGGTAGTCGAGCTTGCGGAACACCCGGCGCCGGTCGTGGAAGCGCGGTGGAGATTGCTCGGATCGCGGCCACGCCCGTTGGCGGACAATGGACCACGCCACCTGGTGTCCTATAGTTACTCGATATCGGGCGTGACGTATCACACCGCGCAGGACATTACCGGGCTGGAAAGCCAGGTGCGCTTCGAGATGCTGGTTGCGGGACAGCCGGCCAGCGTGAAGTATGACCCATCAAATCCCAGCGATTCAATTCTGGTTGCGGACGATTGGTCCGGCTTGCGCTGAACGGCCCGCCTTCCGGCACTTCTTACCTAATCCAAATCAGCAGGATTCGTGAGCACCGGACAGCGCGGGCATGCTGCCCCGCGGCGCGTTCAAATTTTCGGGCGAATGCGCTATGCTTTGGCTGCGGTTTTGCCGAGCTCGCCCGGCGTTTATGAAACAGGTGCTGGCCTCCATTCTGACGACAATGATGATCGTGGCCATGACGCTGAGCGCCATGGTGATCCTGGAGCGCGCCACGCTCTACGTGACGTCGATCGCCTCGCCCTTGCCGCGCGCGGGCGCGATTGCCGCGGAAATCCTCCTGGGTGTGATTCTTCTTCTGGGTACCGTGTGGCTTGCCACTCATCTGGCCGTGCTGATCTTCGCTCCAAAACACCATCCGCCCGAGGGAGGAACGCTTGGCTGAGAAGAATCATGTGACCTGGGACTCGTCCTTGAAGGCGGAGCGTCTGGAGCAACTCCGCAAGATGTCCGCGGAGGCGGAAGCGGGCGGCGGCGCGGAACGCCGCGAACGCGAACACAAAGCGGGCAAACTCTCGGCTCGGGAGCGCATACACCTTTTGCTGGATGAGGGCACGTTTGAAGAGCTGGACAAGTTTGTGCGACACCGCTGCGTGGATTTTGGCTCGGCAGGGACGCGGCCCATGGGCGACGGATTTGTGACCGGATTTGGGCGCATTGACGGGCGCTTGGTGTACGTGTTCGCGCAGGATTTTACGGTGTTTGGCGGTTCGCTTTCCGAAACCAACGCGCAGAAAATTTGCAAGATCATGGACCTGGCCATGCGCAACGGCGCGCCCCTGATCGGCTTGAACGACTCCGGCGGCGCGCGCATTCAGGAAGGCGTGGCATCGCTGGCAGGATATGCGGACATTTTCCTGCGCAATACGCTGGCCAGCGGCGTGATACCGCAGCTCAGCGCGATCTTGGGGCCGTGCGCGGGCGGCGCCGTTTATTCGCCGGCGATCACCGACTTCATTTTCATGACGCGCGACACCTCCTATATGTTCGTGACGGGCCCGGACGTGATCAAGAACGTGACGCACGAAGAGGTCACGAAACAAGAGTTGGGCGGCGCGATGACCCACAATGCCACCAGCGGCGTGGCTCATTTTGTCGCGCGGGACGACGCCGATTGCTGCGCCATGCTGCGGGAGCTGATGGGTTTTCTCCCCTCCAACAATCTGGAGGATCCGCCGCGCCGCAACACCGCTGACCCGTGGGACCGCCGCGAAGAGTTACTGAATTCAATTGTTCCGGAAGACCCGCTGAAGCCATATGACATGAAGGATGTCATCCATGCAGTCGTGGACGATCATTACTTCTTCGAGGTACACGAGCACTTCGCGAAAAACATCGTGGTGGGATTCGCCCGGCTGGATGGGCGGCCCGTTGGGGTAGTCGCGAATCAGCCTGCGTTTCTTGCCGGCACTCTGGACATCAATGCTTCGGTGAAGGGCGCGCGATTTGTGCGTTTTTGCGACGCGTTTAACATTCCGCTGATTACTTTCGAGGATGTTCCCGGGTTCCTTCCCGGCACGCAGCAGGAATTCGGGGGCATCATCAAGCACGGCGCGAAGCTTCTGTTTGCCTTTGCGGAAGCAACGGTGCCGAAAATTACCGTGATCGCGCGCAAGGCCTATGGCGGGGCTTACTGCGTCATGGCGTCGAAGCACATCCGCACGGATGCAAACTTTGCGTGGCCCAGCGCGGAAATTGCGGTGATGGGACCGGAAGGCGCGGTGGATATCGTCTACAAACGGGAACTGAGTAATGCTCCCGAGGCGGAGCGCAGCAAACTTCGCCAGGAAAAGATCGCGGAATTCCGCAGCCGGTTTGCCAATCCGTTCGTTGCGGCGGAGCGTGGTTACCTGGACGCCGTGATCGAACCGGCGGAGACCCGCCCCCGCATCATCAACGCGCTGCGGGCCCTGGAAAACAAACGGGAAACCAATCCTAAGAAGAAGCACTCCAACATTCCGCTGTAGCTCCTGAATCCGATTTTCCTTGAGGGCTACTCACGATCTACTACTGTCAGGAAGGACTAGTCCGGGCAAGAGTATAGCCAGAGATGCCCTTACAAATTAACGACGATGGGTTCCCGCCTGGCCTCGCGAGTGCATCCTCTGGCAGCTAGCTCACGGTTGGCTTCGATGACCATGGCCAAGGCCTCTTTCAGGTTGAGGCGCGCCTCGGCAAGCGTACGGCCCTGTGTGTTTACATCGGGGATTTCTTCGACGTAAGCCACGTACCACTTGCCACGCCTCTCGATCACCGAAGTGAATTAATGCTTCACGGAGCAATTCTAGCAGACGCCACCACTTCAAAATACCCAGCTCACTTCAACATAAATTCCTGCAGGAACTCAGCTTCGTCATAAATCGGCGTGGTGCCGCTTCTCGTGCACCGCCAACGATACGACACGCAAGCCTTCGCTAACCGTTGGCGGCCACGGCCCGCGTGCTACACTCGCGCCAGTTGCAGAAGCCGCTATGTTCAAGAAAATCCTCATCGCCAATCGCGGGGAAATCGCCGTGCGCGTTCTGCGCGCGTGCCGCGAACTGGGCATCAAGAACGTCGCCGTATTCAGCGAAGTCGATCGCACGGCACCGCATGTGCGCCTCGCCGACGAAGCCTATTGCATCGGCCCGGCAGCTTCCCGGGAGAGTTACTTGCGGATCGATAAGTTGATGGACGTAGCGCGCCGAACAGGTTGCGATGCCCTGCACCCGGGCTACGGTTTCCTGGCGGAAAATCCGGCGTTGCCCCGCGCGTGCAGCGATGCCGGCATGACGTTTATCGGGCCGTCCGCGGAAGCGATGGAAATGATGGGCGCGAAAACTTCGGGGAAGCAACTGGCGCGCCGCAGCGAAGTGCCCACTGTACCCGGCACAGACGACACAATCGAAAACCCGGGAGAAGCGCAATCCCTGGCGCGCAGCATGGGCTATCCCATATTGCTGAAGGCAATTGCGGGAGGCGGGGGAAAAGGGATGCGTGTGGTGCCGACCGACGCCGAGTTTGCCGGAGCCTGGCGCGATGCGGCCTCCGAGGCGCTCAATGCGTTCGGCGACCCGCGCTTATTCCTTGAGAAATATTTGATCGGGCCGCGGCACATTGAGGTTCAGATATTCGCGGATGCGCACGGGCGGGTGGTGTCGCTGGGTGAGCGCGAGTGCTCCATCCAGCGGCGTCATCAGAAAGTGGTCGAAGAAGCACCTTCGCCGGTAGTGACGCCGGAAATGCGCAAGAAGATGGGAGACGCGGCGGTGCGGCTGGCGCGCGCGGGCGGCTATACCAATGCCGGCACGGTGGAATTTCTGGTAGACGCCGACCTGAATTTCTATTTTCTCGAGGTGAATGCGCGTTTGCAGGTCGAGCATCCGGTGACGGAGCAAGTCACGGGGCTGGACCTGGTGAAGCTGCAGATCGCGATTGCCGCAGGCCACCGTTTGCCCTTTGCGTGGGAGGCAATCACACCGCGGGGCAACGCCATGGAAGTCCGCTTGTACGCGGAAGATCCCGACAACAACTTTTTCCCATCTCCCGGGAAGATATTATCGCGGCACGCGCCGACGGGCCCCGGTATTCGCCTGGATGAGGGCGTGTACGAAGGCTACACCGTGCCGCTGGAATACGATCCGCTGTTGAGCAAACTGATCGCCTGGGGCAACAGCCGGGAAGAGACCATTGCGCGGCTGCGGCGCGCGCTGGACGAGTACACCATCACCGGCATCCGCACAAACGTGAGCCTGTTCCGGCGGATCCTGGCGGAGCCGGAGTTTTTGCGCGGTGAATTTCACACCAAATGGCTGGATGAATTGCTGGCGCGGCCCAGCCCGCCGGCAACACCTCCCCGCCCGGGAACCGAGGAAGCTTCGGTGATCGCGGCAGCGCTTTGGCACACCGCCAGAGAGAACAGGGCTGCGAATGTCGCGCAAATCCCTTCCGCCGAACCTTCGCGCTGGAAATCGCAAGGGCGCCGCCAGCAACTGGACCGTGTGCCATGAAACTCGAAGTCCATCTCGAGGGTGTATCGGGATCAAAGACGCGCGTGGTGGAGCTGCAGCGCGAGGGCGAGCGATTCCAGATCGCTCTCGACGGTCAGCCCGTGAACGCCGACGCCATCGAAATCGCTCCCAACACGATTTCCGTGATCCTGGACGGGCAGTCGTTTGTCATTCATGCGACTCCTTCACTGGATGGCAAACTCAAATTGCAGTGCGGCCCCCACGAATTCTCGGCGGAGATCGTCGACCCGCGCACCTGGAGAGGGCGAAAGCAGGGAGCGCTGCAAGCCGAAGGGAGGCAGCAGATTGTCGCGCCCATGCCCGGAAAAGTGATCCGGGTGCTGGTGGCGGCGGGAGACAACGTGGAAGCCGGGCAGGGACTGCTCGTTGTCGAAGCGATGAAGATGCAGAACGAGATCAAGTCGCCGAAGAATGGGAAAGTGGAACGCCTGCTGGCGAAAGAAGGGCAGAGCGTGAATGCAGGCGACGTACTCGCGTGGGTCGAGTGATTGAATCCATTCTAAGGATGCGGGAAGCCGCGTATTCCTTCTTCTCTGTTTAAAACGTGCCTGCTGCGTTGGGGGGACCGAGTGCTTATTGTGTGGACTTGCCAGAAGCCGCGGGAGCAGGAGGCGTGGATTTCGCGGCGTCGGGCAGCTTGCCGGCGGCTTCGACGACTTGCTGGGCGAGGAAGTTGGTGACATGGGCTTGGTCACGGCCCACGGCAAGATAGGCAGAGCGCAGCAACTGCTCCTTGCGATTGCGCAGGGTGTCGCGGATGGTCTGCTGAACTTGCGGATCATTGACACCGCGGAGCCCAGCGGCCTCGCGTGCGACAAGTTTCAGGATGCGGGTGCTGTCCTTGAGGACGATCGGCTGGCTGACCTGTCCGGGTTTCAACGCGAGCACGGTCCTCTTCAACGTCGGGTCCGACTGATTCAGGGCTGATTCCGGAATGTAGCCCAGGTCACCGCCGTTTGCCGCGGTATTCATATCCTCGGAATAATCCATGGCCAGTTGGGCAAAATCCGCGCCGCTATCCAACTTGTCCATCAGCATTTTAGTTTTTCGTTGCGCTTCCGCCTCAGTGGTGGCGTCGTCGTTCTTGCGGTTGCGGATCTGCGCATCCTTGTGGGGCGTGATGACGATCTGCGAAATGCGGTATTGCGGTTCGGCAACATTAAACTGGTTGCGATTGGCGTTGTAAAAATCCTGGACGTCCTGATCGGTGATCGTGACCTTGGCGGCCACTTCACGGTTCAGTAGTTTCTGGATGGACAGCTGACGGCGGAGGTCGCGCTTCAGGTCGTCCACGCCCATGCCGCGCTGTTTCAGCTGCCGCTGGAACTCTTCTTCGGTAAAAGGGCTCTTCAACTCGGTGAACTTGTCCTCGACTTCGCCGTCACTTGCTTCGAGGTTCAGTTTCTTGGCGCGCTCGAGGAGAATTTCGTTATTGATAAGCTGCTCGACCACGTTCAGCTTCAGCGACAGCGCTTCTTCCTGTGAAGGTTCCTGGGCTTCCGGATTGATCTGAGACTTGTAGTACTTCTCGACCTCATCGCGCTTGATCTCGGTGCCATTCACGACCGCCCAAACGTCCGCGGCGTGGTGTTCGGGGGCGTTGCAGCCGGCGAGGACGCCGAGAAGCATGCCCGCCAGGGGCAATAACGCACCAGCGTGGGGGAGCCCACGGTTTGTTCGTTCGCTGATTGGGTGAGTCGGAGAAAAGCTCAAGATATTAGCTCAGGCTGCTTTTTTCACACGGCCCAAACGGATGCAGCCGGTGCACACGCGCACCTGCTTGCAGACTCCGTCGACCACCGCACGTACCCGTTTCAAATTCGGGTTCCAACGGCGACGCCGTGTGTTATTGGCGTGGCTAACCACGTTTCCAAAGTGCGGCGCCTTGCCGCAGATTGCGCACTTCAATGCCATGACTTCACACTTCCTGCTCTTCAAAGGATAGAAAACACAACGGTTAATGATAGCAGATAAGCCGAGAAACACAAAACCGGCATTTCGGCGTTTCCAGCGTGAATTTTCAGGAGGAGCAGCAATCCTCGACGCCGGGCAATAGGACATCAATTTCGCCGAATTTGAAATGTTGGAAACGTTTTAAGCGGGTGTTACGAGGCCTCTTCCCTGGTCCTTTGCTATACTGGAACGGTCCCGACAGGATACGTTACGCCGTGAATTCGCTCCGAATCTCCATCGTTCAATATCTGAATACCGCCCCGCTCGTCCGAGGCTTCACGCACGGAGCGTTGCGGGAGAAATACCAGCTTTCGTTCACCGTTCCCTCGCAATGTGCCGATGCTCTCCGAACGAACGCGGCGGACATCGCCATCATCCCGGCGATCGAGTACCCGCGGATACCCAATTTGGTCGTTCTTCCGGGATTGTCGATCGCTTCGAAGGGCGCGGTTCGCAGCTTGCTGCTGGTTTCCAGGAAGCCGGTGCGGAAAGTCACTCGCATCGCGCTGGACTGTAGCTCCCGAAGCACGCAGGCCCTTGTGCGCATCCTGTGCCAGAAATGGTGGGGAATCGCGCCGGAGTTTATTGAAGCGAAACCCGATCTGCCTGCAATGCTGCAGAAATCCGATGCCGCGCTTTTGATCGGCGACCCTGCGCTGCGCCTGGCGCTCAAAGCCGAACGGCACACGGAGGGCGATCGCACTGGCGTGCAGCGGTGCGCCGGCGAATTCGTTGGCTTTCCGGGAATCCCGACACTGTATTTGTACGATATGGTCGAAGAATGGCGCGGCCTGAGTGGGCTGCCGGCGGTCCTGGCGGTCTGGGCGGCGCGGCCGGAGGTGGCCACGCCGGAGGTGATCCGCGACTTTCAGGAGTCGCTGGCGCAAGGATTGCTCCAACTCGATGAAATCAGCGCTGAAGCGTCGCGAGAGATGGGGCTGCCCGCGGCGGAATTGCGGCGCTACCTCTCTGAAAATATCGACTACGGGCTGGACGGAGAAAACCTGCAAGGACTCCGCCTCTTTTTCAGCCTCGCGGCAGAGCTCGGCTTGATTCCGGGCGCGCCGGAAATTGTGATGGCTCGGACAGCCAAAGTCTCGGAACGTGACTCCGAACTTGCGTGCGAGCGGCGGCGTTGAACCTGGCACAGGGGGAACTCTGACGTGGCGATCGGCAAACAAGAAGCGCTGGAAATGCTTGAGTCCGATGACCTGGTGGGCATCGGGATGGCCGCACATCAATTGCGACTGAAGAAGAACGACCCGCGCGTGGCCACCTACCAGATCGATCGCAACATCAATTACACGAATTTCTGCACGGAATACTGCTCTTTTTGCGCTTTCTACCGCCCCCTCGGCGCCAAGGACGGCTATATCCTTTCGTTTGAAAGCATCTACCAAAAGATCGACGAGATGCTCGAACTCGGCGGCACCGGGATCCTTTTGCAGGGCGGGCTGCATCCGGACCTGCAAATCGGCTACTACGAGAACCTGCTGCGCTCGTTGAAATCGCGCTACCCGCAAGTGCATCTGCATTGCTTTTCGGCGCCGGAAATTCTGTGCATCGCGGAGGTCAGCGAACTCAACTTGCGCGATACCATCCAACGGCTGAAGGATGCCGGGCTCGATTCCATCCCGGGCGGCGGCGCGGAAATTCTGGACGACGAAATTCGCGGCAAGATCGCGCGCTTGAAATGCACCAGCGACGAATGGGAGCAGGTGCACCGCATCGCCCACTCGCTGGGTCTGCGCACCACAGCCACGATGATGTTTGGCTGCGGCGAGGAACTCCGCCACCGCGTTAATCATCTGGACCGCATCCGCCGCATCCAGGAAGACACCGGCGGCTTCACGGCATTCATTCCATGGATTTTCGCGGCGGAAAATACGGCGCTTGGCAAGAAGGTGCAGGAAACCACGGCGGTCGATTACCTGAAGACGCTGGCGGTGAGCCGCCTCTATCTCGACAACGTGGATCACATCCAGTCAAGCTGGCTGACGCCGGGAATCAAGGTCTGCCAGATTGGCCTGCAATTCGGGGCCGACGACGTGGGCAGCATCTTGATCGAGGAAAATGTGGTTTTTGCCGCTGGCGTGAAGCGCCGCACCAACGAAGCCGAATTGCAGCGCATCATCACGGATGCCGGCTTTATTCCCGCCCAGCGCGATACGCTTTATCGAACGCGCACGCTGAAGCCACTGCCCGTACTTCAAGCCTCCGCTTGAAGTAGTTGGCAGCGAGCGAGTTTCCGATGACCGCGTTTACTTGGCACTGAAAACCGAGTGACCCTGCAACTTGTGATGGATGGGGTGTTTTCATGAGCAACTTGCTATATGCTGA
>Ga0187857_10004074_pt1 | contig 11284 bp, 12 predicted proteins | sample June2016WEW_8_10_FD_132984 | JGI IMG/M metagenome (GOLD analysis project Ga0187857, IMG submission 132984) | Peatland microbial communities from SPRUCE experiment site at the Marcell Experimental Forest, Minnesota, USA - June2016WEW_8_100 | ecosystem: Environmental > Terrestrial > Soil >...
CCGGATGCGGCAAGACCACGTTCATCAGATGCTTGAACAGGATACATGAGCTTACCCCGGGAGCCACTGTGTCTGGTGAAGTCCTCCTCGATGGGGAGGACATCTACGCGCCTAACGTGGATTCGGTGGCAGTCAGGCGAAAGATAGGGATGATATTCCAGAAACCCAACCCGTTCCCCATGATGTCCGTCTATGACAACGCCGCGGCCGGCCTGAAGCTGAACGGTGTGCGGGACAGGAAGGTGCTCGACGAAGTGGTCGAGCGGAGCCTGAAGATGGCCTTCCTCTGGGACGAGGTCAAGGGCGAGCTCAAGAAGTCCGGGGCCGCCCTTTCGGGGGGGCAGCAGCAGAGGCTCTGCATCGCCAGGGCGCTGGCGGTTCAGCCCGAAGTCCTTCTCATGGACGAGCCGGCATCCGCGTTGGATCCCACGGCCACCGCCAAGATCGAGGAGGCGATGGCTGAGCTGAAGAAGGATTACACCATCGTGATAGTGACCCACAACCTCCAGCAGGCGGCAAGGGTCTCCGACTACACTGCCTTCTTATATCTGGGCGAGCTCATCGAATATGGTGTCACGGATAGACTCTTTGAGAACCCCAGGGAGCAGCTCACTGAGAGGTACATCACTGGCAAGTTCGGGTAATCAAGGTTGACACGATTAATAGATCCAGGACTGGAAAGGCTCAGGCATATGCTGAGGGAGATGGCGACTCTTTCAGAGCAGTCGGTCGAAACAGCGATCAAGGCCTACACCGAAAGCAAGCCCGTGACGGAGGAGATCTTCGGCTGGTCGGAGGAACTGAACATACTGCACGGCCAGGCCAGCGACTTGGCGGTTGAGCTGATCGCACGGTACCAGCCGCTCGCGGGAGATTTGCGTTACATCGAATCTTGCTTCGAAATCTCCTATGGTTTCTCCAGGCTGGGGAGGTACGCGTATGACGTCGCACAGATCATCGACGCCTTCGGAGACTTATCAGGTTGCGATAGCGGTGAAGTGACGCGGATGGGGGAGAAGGTGAAGAAGATGGTTCACATCGGTGTAGAGGCGTTCTTCAACGAGGACACCACCGCTGCCATGGGGCTGCTGCAGATGGATGACGAAGTCGACGACGCCTACAGGAAGCATATTCACAGGATAGCCGTCAACAAGATAACGAACCCCAGGTGCACGGTGGCGGTAACCCTCGCCATCAGGTACCTTGAGAGGATGGCCGACCACGCCTGCTACATCGGCGACTCAGTCGTCTATGTGGCCAGTGGCACCAGGCCTTCCTTGCGCTAAGGAGCCTCGGGCCTCATTTCGGCGCCAGCTAGTGGAAGAGCACAGGCACCAACGTAAGGTAGGCCGCGCACACGATGGCCGTCGTGATGACTCCGGCCACGTTAGGGCCCATGGCGAAGAGGACGATGTAATTCTTCTTGTTCAGCTTGCTGGCGTTGAGCTGGGCTATCTTCGCGCTAGTGGGGACACACGACACGGCCGCCGAGCCCAGGAGAGGGTTGACCTTCCCCTTCGTGTAGTAGTAGGCGATGATCCCCCCTATGTTCCCGCCTATCGCCGAGAGGACCAGGGCCGTTATGCCTAGGCCAAGGATGAGGTAGATTCTTGAGTCCAGCACGGTCGTAGGAGTGAGCAGCATCCCCAGCACGAAGCCCAGGAAGAGTGTCGAGATGCTCAGTATGACCTCGTCGGCTAGCTTCTTGAAGCGCTCCACGCCGCTCTCCTTGATGGCGTTGCCCAGGAAGAAAGCCGCGAAGAGCGGAGACGCCACCGGGAAGAGGAGGCTCAGCACCGTCCCCACGATGACCGCGAACAGGAACTTCTCCTGCTGAGATATCTTAGGGAGCTGTCTGGAGTCCATGAAGGTGGCCCGCAGCTTCTCCGGTATGGTTAGCTCGTTGAGCCTCCCTTGGAAGAGGTACAATACAGAGAGGTATATGTAGGCCACCACGGTGATGGGGACGAAGATATCCCTAGCCAGGGCAAGAGAAGTGAACAGGACCATGGGGCCATCAGCTCCTCCGACCATGGCGACGGAAGCCGCCTGCCCAGGGTTCAGCCCCGCGGCGATGGCTAGGGGAAAGGTCAGCACGGTGCCCAGCTCGGCGAAGGCCGCGAGGATCATCGAGGTAAACGGCCGCGCGATCAGAAAGTCGAGGTCGGTGATGGCACCGATGCCCAAGAAGACAAGGCAGGCGATGAGCCCGTTCGTGAACGTGAAGGAATAGATGGGCTGAAGCCAGTAGATCGAGTTGGCTGCGCTGGTCTCAAAGGTGGCGTTGACGTAGTTCGTGGCGTTGGCCCCTACCAGCGGGTTGACGTCCGGGTTGGAGATGCCGGCGAGAAGAGGAGGGAGAGGTGTGATGAAGAAGAGAGCCGTGTTGACAAAGAGCAGGCCTATGCCCATGGGTATCATGATCAGCGGCTCCGTGATGCGCTTGTAACCGGTCCAGACCATGAAGGCGCCCACGGCGATGAGGCCTATTCTGACGAGGGAGTATTCAAGAGACGTCTGGAAGAAGGAGAGGAGGGCGGGGAAGAACTGCGAGGGATCGAAGGCCACCATTCCCGTCACTTCCCCTGCCGCTTTCCACCTACCACCCGGTGGATGATCTGTATTATCACTGCCACGGCGGCAGACATGGAGAAGAGGACGATGAATATGATGCCAGACGTGTAGAGCGCCGTCCCAAGCTCACTCAAGGCATCTCCACCTAGTCGACTCTGGCTAGAACCTTCCCCTGCTCGGCAAAATCCCCGACCTTGACAAGAACCTCGGAGAGTGTCCCCGCCACATCGGGGTACACGTCGATCTCCATCTTCATGGACTCAAGCGTGACGACCGAAGTGTCCGCCGTCACCTTGTCTCCAATTCTGCAATTTATGCGAAGAACCTTTCCGGGGATGGGTGCAACGACATCGGATGTCATTACGTTCGTGGAAGGATTTGCAGACGTATATAAGCGTAACTTGCCGCTACTTGCGTCTCATACTCCACGTCAAGGCGAACACGACGACCAGGAGTAACCCGAAGGACGCGAAGAAGATGTAGCTCGCATCATAATTCGTGTAGATCAGGAAAGCGAAGTAGGCGACTACGGGCAGGAACAAGGTGGAGGCCTTCACGAGGTTCAGCTTGGCTAAGTAGAAGCCCAGGAGGACTCCCGCCAGCCCAATCGATAGCTGCGCCGCCAGCTTGACCGAATAGGCTAATGGGACGAACTGGATGACGAATATGTAAAGGAAGAGGAGCCCGGCGAGCAGGCCGTTGTTCAACGGACCTAGCTATGAAGTGCATGTCCTCATAAGTCTTGTCGGAGTACGATGACTGACAGCTCGCGCTGGGAACGGAGGATGAAAAAGATGGAAGGGACAGGCCTCGGCTTCCCGCAGCTTTCTATATCTCCACTTTGTCGGGTATCTTCACGGTCTCCGCAGCGGCCAGGACATCCGGAGGCACCGGACGTGTGCCCAGCCTTTCGGCGAAGAGCGGTTTGACGAAGCGTTCCCAGTCGTCCTTGGTGTTGAAGTATATTCTGGAGCCGCCCAGCTCATGCTGCATCGTGGGGAAGGGCTTCTCATGCTGCGCCAGCTTGAGCCCCCAGTAGCGAAAGCCGGTGTAGCTCTCGTAGCAGGCGTACCACTCGTTGACGCCCATGAAGTCGAATGCATACTCCATCTTGGCGACGTACATGAGCGCGCCGATACCGGAGCCCCTCTTGAAGGCCAGGGTGTGAAGGCTGATGGCGGTCTTGTCGTCCCAGAGCCTGAAGTTGGCGATCGCCGCCAGCTCGCCATTGAGAATCCCCAGCAGCGCGACGTGGTCCTTGACGCGGCTGCGGTACCAGCCGACGAACTCGGCATAGACCCTCGGCGCCACCACGTCGTAGAAGTCGGTGGACTTATCGAAGAGCTTGAGGCACGTTTGCATCACAAGAGGTGCCTCCTCCTTCTTCGCCCTCCTTACCACCAGCTTGTCGCCGGTAGGGAGGGTCAGATACCTAGCTGGGTACTCGTTCTGCAGAAGAGGCGACTCGAGGCCACGGAGGATGGGCTCGAGATCCTCGACGTTGATCTCGACCTTGCTGAGAGTCACGTTCTCCGGAGGTGACCATTTGGAGGGCATGATAGCACTTTACCCGCAATTAGGCTATAAAACCTTCTCGCATTAGGCGTTGATGGGAGCTGCTTTGCCCTCGGCAGCCGTCAGCCCCCGCCTTCGGTCTCTAAGATGTCTATGTTATCGATCACGATGTCGTTGTTCCCGTAAAGATGCGTCTTTAGGCCGTGCAAGAGGCGTATGCTGTGGCCGTTGACGAGCATGATGAAGGATGGTCTGATCTCCCTCGTCCCTGGGTCGAAGAAGAAGTCGGACAGCCTGCCACCGCTCCTCCTGTTTAGGATATCGACTAGATCCCCCACCGTCTCGACCTCGTCCTCCACAACGATCTCTTGGGTCCCGAAGTAGTCCCTTATCCTTCCGTAGAGCTTCACGGTGATGCTCAAGGAGTAGTCTCCCGCCTCAAGCCGTTGGCGCCCTAATAAACGCTGCAGAAGACTCTTCAGAGCTTAAGTCGTCTGGCCCGGAGGTGCACCACGTCTCCGCTGTGCGCCTTGAACACCTTTCCATCCGACTTCACGACCAGGGCCCCCAATTCGTCGATGCCCACTGCCATCCCTTCAATCACTGAATCGGTGTACTCCACGCGCACCCTTTTGCCGACGGTGGAGCAGCTGGCGCGATACTCGTCCAAGAGGGCGCCGAAACCCTCCTTTCTCGCCCGTCTATACCTCATGTCCACACCTTTGATGATAGAGACTAGGAGAGCGTCTCTCTGCACCGCGTGTCCAAGGAGCTCCTTGAGCGAGGCCGCAGGAGTTCCTCGCGCTCCTATGGACCTTACATCGTTGTTCACGTTCACGCCGACCCCCAGCAGGACGTAGCGTATCTCGTCCGCCGACGCGGCCACCTCGCTCAGGACCCCGCAGACCTTTCCCTTGCCGACGAGAACGTCGTTGGGCCATTTGAGCAGGGGCTCCCTACCCAGAAGGGCGCGGATGGAGTCGCGGACGCTGAGCGAAACCATAGAGGTGCACGCCTGGAGGAAGGCCGGCGAAACCTTCGGCCGTATGGCGATGGTGAACCACAGTCCGCCAGCGTCCGAAACCCATTTGCGGCCCATTCTTCCCCTGCCCTCCGACTGCCGTTCGGCCACCACGATGAGGCCATCATGGGCGCCTCCTTCAACGAGGGCCCTGGCGAGCGACTGGGTGGAGTCAACCGATTCGCGGTACACGATCGTTCCCCCCACGAGGCACCCTTTCAGCAGGGCCTCCAGGGCTATGATGGAAATGAGGTCGGCGGGTTGCGACAGCCAGTAACCCCTCCTACCGGAAGCGACCTGAACTCCCCTACCCTTGAGCTCCTTAATCCCCTTCCATACGGCGACGCGAGACACGCCCAGGCGCGCCGCCAGCTCTTCGCCGGAGACGGCCTCGCCCACCTTTAGAAGGGGGAGGAGCCGCTCACGAACAGGGCCCTCCATGTTAACCAAGGAGGACGACTCCGGTTAACTATATTAAATGAGTCCTTCCTCAGGACCCGACGTGGCGTCGCGAGCGCAGCGAGTGACCTATTCGGCGCTCTTCGCCGTGCTTATGGCCCTGGGGGCATACCTAGCGATACCCATCGGAGAGGTGCCTTTCACGCTGCAGACCTTCTTCGTCTACCTTGTGGGGTTGGTGCTCGACCCATGGGCTGCCACCGGAAGCCAGGTCCTCTACGTCCTGCTGGGGACGGCGGGGCTCCCCGTCTTCGCCAATGGAGGAGGGGGCCCGCAGGTTCTGCTGGGGCCGACAGGGGGATTCCTGCTGGCGTTCCCGCTCGCCGCTCTAGCGGAATCCATCCTTGCCGGGCGGAGGCGCAGGGGAGGGGACATCATTGCCCTGGCAGGCGCCTTCACTATCGTCTTCACGCTGGGAATAGCCTTTTTCCTTCTCTATTTCAGGTCCGGCGACGTCCTGGCGGTCGCCACCTCGTTTTCCCCCTTCATGGCCTGGGATGCAATCAAGGCTGCGCTGGCCTACGCCGTGGGACGGAGGCTAAGGGTCGTGGCCGGCGGGCAGCTTACCTCTGGGAGGCGGTGACGAGGCTGAGGACATCCCTGTCCTTCAGGTGGTAGTCGTTGGGGAGCCTTAGCTTTGTCCTGGCGTCCACGGCGTACAGCAGACCCTTCGCCAGTTGCGTGTGGACGGCCTGGGCCAGGTCGGACACCGTCGAACCGTCCTTCTCGAGATAGGCATCAGGGAGCACGTGGCTATGCTTGTCGGAGAACCTCTCGGGGTCGTACACGGGGTAGACGACGTTCATCCGCAGCAGCTTGAACACCGACGTGTTTATGGCGAACTGGACGCCCGTCCTCATGAACTCCCTGAAAACCATGTTCTGGATGTGTTGGAGCGCCCACTTCTGCCTTTCCGTCATGGCCTTGTCATTCAAGACGACGAAGCTCTCGTCGCCCGGGTTGTACTTGATCAGCTTCCCCAGCTCAGCCTTCCGGAGGGCCAGCTCGGCTTCTGCGCTGGCGGGCACTGTAATCAGGTCCGGGTTGGCGTCCCGGAGCCTGCGATAGTTCTTCACGGCGCCAGGGAGATCCATTTTGTTGGCTACCAATATGGTGGGCTTGGACACTTCTCTGAGGAACCCCGTAAACTTCCAGAGCTGCTCGCCGGTCCAGGAGTCGAACTCAGAGCCATTGAGCTTCGTTAGCTCCAGCGCCTTGGAGACGTCGTCCTCCGACACGCGCATTCCCTTTAGCGGCTCCGCGATGGCCAGCGGAGCTCGGTGAGCATCGAGGCGCTTCACTATCCTATCGTGATTACTCTCGATAATCTTCTGATACCATGACACGAGCTCCCCCTCGATCTCTTCGAAGTCCTTCAAGGGGTCGCCGGTTCCTGGGTCGGCAATCTTTCCTTCCTCATCGATGCTTCCCGAGGAATCGACGACGTGGATGAGCGCGTCCGATTGAGAGGCAACGGAAAGGAACTGGTTCCCCAAGCCCTTACCTTCACTGGCGCCCTTGATGAGGCCAGGGAGGTCCACGAGCTCGATAGGAACGTAGCGCCAACCCTCGACACATTTGGAGTTTACCGGGGAATCCTGCACGCCCAGCTCCTTGCACACACAAAGCGAAACGGTGTAGGCGGTCCCAATGTTGGGCACCTTTGTCGTGAAAGAATAGTTCGAGACTTCCGCCTGCTGGAGGGTAGCAGAGTTGAAGAAGGTCGTCTTGCCGGTGTTGGTCTTCCCGATGATCCCTATCCTGATGTTCATCTAGGCATGCCTCCTCCTCTGCCCGGTCTATAAACTTGATAGACTCTTGCGAAGGATTTGCATGTGAGGTGAAGCTGCCAGTCGACCGGACAGACAAAGCGCTCCATTTCGTCAAGTCCCCGGACACCAGGCACTGCTTCTGGAGACATGTCAAGGCTTTCCTTATGGAGGGGGCCTCCCGAAGGGTTAATAGAACGACGCCTCCGACCGTCAGGAACATCCGTGGTGAGCCGTTGCTCAGAGACCCCGGCGCCGGCAAGATACGTCTGACTCCGCGAGGCATCATAGTCGAGGAATCAGGCCTCCGAATCGCTCTCGACCCCCGGGGCCCCGTCAACGCGGACTATGTCTTCATCTCACATGCTCACAGCGACCATGTTCCTTCTTCGGTACAAGGTTCCAAGGTCATAACCTCCAAGGAGACCGCGAGGCTCGTGCGGGAGAAGGGACTCAAAGTGGATGACTTCGTAGAGGAGACTTCCCGGCTGAAGCTGGTCGACACAGGCCACATCCTGGGGGCGAGGGGGATCCTCATCGACGGTCGGATCTTTTACACCGGCGATTTGGCCGGCAGGCCCCGGGGGTTCCTCCCCAAGGGCCGACAGGTGAGCTGCGACGAGCTCATCTTGGAGTCCACCTACGGGCAGCCGGACTACGTCTTCCCCGCCTTGGCGGAAATCCTCAATTTCGCCAACAGGACCATCTCCACGGCTTTCGCCGGGAACAGGCCGGTCGCTCTTATGGGTTACTCCCTGGGGAAGTCCCAGATACTCTCGTACCTCTTTCAGTCCTGGGATGTCCTCTACGCCTACGGGAGCGTGCAGCAGTACAACCTCGCCTACAGGGAGCTGGGCGTCGAGATGCCGGAATCGATCTGGCTGAAGACGGCCGAGGACCTTGCTGGCCTGGGTCGGAGACCGGCCATAGTGGTGTGCCCCTCATTCTCTGCCAGAGGAAACGTACGCGAGGCTCTGAAGAAAATCGACGCCGTCACCATCGGCTTCAGTGGTTGGGCCACCGGCTCGGGCTACGCCTATGCTAGCAAAGTGAGCAGCGCGCTGCCGCTGAGCGACCACGCCGACTTTAAGGAGCTGGTCTCTTTCGTGGAGGGGGCCAAGCCCACGAAAGTGCACACCGTCCACGGCTTCACCGACGACTTCGCCCTCTTCCTCAGGACAAAAGGCTACGACGCCAAGCCCTTGGGGCAGCGACAGCAGCCGCTGACAGAGTTCATGGGCTGAGACGGGTGGCCTCCCCCCGACTACAACCTTTAAATCCGCTACGCCTCCATGCGGAATCGAAGAACGATGGTCAAGGTCGCGGTGAACGGTTACGGAGTCATCGGCAGGAGGGTGGCCGACGCCGTCCGGCTGCAGAAGGACATGGAGTTGGTGGGCATCGTCAAGCGCACGCCTGACTACCGTGCTTTTGTTGCGCAGCGGAAAGGGATCCCAATCTACGGTCCCGATGCCGCCGGTAGGAAGAAACTCGAGGATGCCGGCCTCAAGGTGGCGGGAGTCATGGATGACCTGCTCCGCCAAGCGGATGTCGTCGTAGACGCCTCCCCTGAGGGGAAGGGAGAGGAGAACAAGAAGCTCTACGAGAGTGCAGGGGTCAAGGCAATCTTCGAGGGCGGCGAAGAGCACTCGATCTGCGGGGTTAGCTTCGTAGCCCAATGTGACTTCGAGCAGGCCGTCGGGAAGCAGTTCGTGAGGGTCGTTTCATGCAACACCACCGGCCTCTGCCGTACTTTGAAGACGCTCGATGATGCTCTCGGCATCGAAGAGGCGCTGGCCACTTTGGTCCGCAGAGCCACGGACCCCGACGACTCGTCGAGGGGACCCATCGACTCCATCGTGCCTGACCCGTTGGAGCTTCCTTCCCATCATGCCGAGGACGTCAAGAGCGTCCTCCCCAGCATCAACCTCATTACGCTCGCCGTCAAAGTCCCCGCGACCCATATGCACCTCCACGCGCTGGCACTGAAAGTCAGGAAGGGAGGGCCAGAGGCCGCCCTCTCCGCCATCTCCGCTGAGAAGAGGCTCCTCGTAGTCGAAGGCAAGAAGGGGTTCAGGTCCACCTCCAACGTGATCGACTATGCCCGCGAAATCGGTAGGACCAGGAACGACCTCTACGAGACGGCCATATGGCGGGAGTCGGTCAAGGAGCAGAACGGGTGGCTCTTCCTGTTCCAAGGCGTGCACCAGGAGGCCATCGTAGTCCCCGAGAACATAGACGCCATCAGGGCGCTTACGGGGACCGCCACGAAGGAGCTCTCGATGGAGGCCACGAACGAAAGCCTGGGAATAGGGCGTTGAGCCAGGGCATTATGACGACGGAATAGGTTAAAATAACCAAGCCTGCAGTATTGATGGGTAACAAATGAGGAACGGCAGCGAGAGCGCTATCGAGAACGACTTTCTAACGCTGGAGGACCTTGCCCCCGAGGGTAAGACCATCCTCGTCAGGGCCGACATCAACACGCCCGTGGACCCGAAGACGGGGACCCTCATCGAGAGGATGAGGATCGAGGAGGCGGCGATCACGCTCAGGGACCTCTCCAAGTCGAAAGTGGTTCTTTGCTCCCACCAGGGAAGGGTCGGACGTGACGACTACATTCCCCTGAACCAGCACGCCGAGGCCCTCACCCAGACGCTGGGGAAGAAGGTGGAATTCGTCGACGACATTTACGGCCCATATGCGAGAAAGAGGATCTCCGAGCTTCAAGACGGGGAAATCCTGCTCATTGACAACCTGAGGTTCTCTGCCGAGGAGGCCAACGAATACCTCCCTGAGGCGGCAGCCAAGACCCAGATCGTCCAGAAGCTCAGCCCTTGCTTCGATTCTTTCGTTCTGGACGCCTTCCCCACAGCCCACAGGGCCCATCCGTCGGTTGTAGGCTTCCCGCTGCTCCTTCCGACGGCTGGAGGAAGGCTGGTGGTGAAGGAGCTGAAGGCCGTAAACAGGATTCAGCAGGTAGCCAAGGGGCCTTTTACAGCCGTTCTGGGAGGCTCTAAGGTGAGCGACAGGATAGAAGCGATCGGGGCCCTTATCGAGAATAAGAGGGCCGACAAAGTCCTCCTCACCGGAGTGGCAGCGCTGGCCTTCCTCAATGGCGCCGGGAAGCTTAGGGCGACGCTGGGGATAGAAAAGGAGGAAGCGGTCGTGGACAAGGCCGTCAAGCTCATGAAGACCTACCCCGAGGTCTTCGAGCTCCCGGAGGACCTGGCGATCGACAAGGACGGCGAGAGATACGAAATACCGGTGGATTCGGTGTCACCGACGGACAAGACTTACGATATAGGCGGAAGGACTATTTCACGATACGAGAAGATCATTAGGAGCAGCGGCACGGTCTTCATGAGCGGCCCCGCTGGAGCGTTCGAACGCGAGGGCTTCGGGGTGGGGACCGAAGAGTTGCTCAGGATTATGGCGACGTCATACGGGACCACCATAGTGAGCGGCGGCCATCTTAGCACGGCCCTGAAGGTGTACAACATCCATTCCTGGATCGACCACGTGAGCTCGGCGGGAGGAGCCTTGATCCTGTATCTTGCAGGGAGGAAGCTTCCACTGATCGAATCTTTGAGTTATTCAGCCAAGAGGTATAGGGCAGGCGGCTATGGCATGCCGGCTAAGAACTGAAAGACGGCATCGCAACATCTACCGTTTCCATGCCGCAGGCGACTAGAGCGGATGCTAGGCGACTCGCTGAAACCGTATGGTCAGGACGACTTGCTTCATCGGTCTTCTGAGGCCCTCCCTGAGCTTGACGACGGCGCTCCACCCAAGAACCAAGTAGGCACACTCGGTCGACACCTGACCGGAGACCACATAGCCGTGTTCCGCCGCCGCATGGTGGACCTTCAAGCCGGGACGGAAATGTGGAAGGAACGCAGCGAAATCCTTTGTCGTGGTGCCCACCCCCGTTCTCACATTGAAG
>Ga0187857_10004076_pt1 | contig 11274 bp, 8 predicted proteins | sample June2016WEW_8_10_FD_132984 | JGI IMG/M metagenome (GOLD analysis project Ga0187857, IMG submission 132984) | Peatland microbial communities from SPRUCE experiment site at the Marcell Experimental Forest, Minnesota, USA - June2016WEW_8_100 | ecosystem: Environmental > Terrestrial > Soil >...
CGCGCGGGTCAGCGAGCCAGCCGCGCAGGACGTATGCGCCGGCCTCGACCTCGAACTCCTCCTCGCCCTCGTCGGGCAGCTTCCAGTCCGTCGGGTTGGCGGCCGCGGCGAGCGCGCGCTGGAGATCGTTAGCGTGGGCGGGTGCAACGACAGCCGACATGATGCTGGTTCGGCTGTAGGCGCCGGGCCGTTGCACGCTGATGTGGCCCGCGACCAGGACCGAGGCGGGAAGGGACCCGTCGGTGAGGCCGAGGGCGCGGTCGTACTCGGCGTCGGCCGGGGTATACCACTGATCAAGCGGCGGCAGGTGGCCGAACAGTTCGGGCTCGGCGGGGACAGGGCTGCGGAGGTCGGCGAGCCAGGTGCCCGCAGAGGCGGGCAGGTGCCGGTCGATCCAGTCGCGCCACGGGTCGCGGGCGTCGTCGTCCCACGGATCGACGCGGACGGGACGGCCCGCGTCGGCGAGTTCGCCGGCGGCGGTCATCATCGCGTGGTACTCCAGGTAGAGGCGCAGGTTCTCCTCAGGCGGGATCGAGCCATGTCCGTGGTCCATTTGCGCCCATGACCGCTGATCACGCAGTTCGCGCGCGTCCGTCCACCAGTCGTCCTTGGCCAGGCCCCACTCATCGAGGATCCACCGCTCGGCGAGCTCTGCGACGGTGTCGACTGGCAGGTCGAAAACGCGCGCGAGCGGCGCGTACCAGTAGGGCAGGGTGTCCATCGCGTCGAAGTCGTAACGGCGCTCCTCGGAAACCTGGCGACTGTCATCATGGTGATGCTGCTTCCGGTCGACGGAGCAGGCGGCGGGCTGGTTCGCGAGGCGGAGATCTTCGGCCAGGGCCGCGCCTGGGCCGGCGAGGGCGGTCTGGCGGGCGAGGTCGCGGATCTGGGCGTGCGGCAGATCTCGGCTGGCCGCATGCCGGGCTAGGGCCGGCAGCTGCGCCGCGAGGACAGCTGGCTTGTCGGCTGCGACCCAGGCCAGCGCGGCGAGCAGCGCAGCGGCGGCGGACAGCCGGTAGAAGTGCAGGCCCGGATCGCGGTACGGGCCTGCGTCGGCCCGGTCCAGGCAGCTGACGAGCGCCGCGGCGAGCCCGGTGGCGGCCGGCAGGCCGGCGCGGGACAGCAGATCGCGGGCGGCATGCGCGGCGCGCCACCGGATCTCTCGGCGGGGGTGACCGAAGGCGCTCCACAAAAGCAGCGGGAGCGGCCCGGCTGGGTCGGTGACGGTGGCACCCGCCCCGGCGGCATCACCGGCACCGCTGTGGGGGAGCCGGTCGGCGAGCAGTGCGGTGAGCGCGGCGGCGGAGTCGTCCGGGCCGCACAGGCGGCCGAGGAGCGAGGCGATGTTCTGCCAGTCGTAGGCCGTCAGCCGCGGCCGGGCTTCGGGCAGCGCGGTGAGGACGGCGCGCCGGATGTCGTCGTCGCTGGCGAATGCCCGTAGCTGCTCGGCCAGCGGGCCGGTGTCCTGCCACCAGAAGAGGCTGGACAGGTTCCGGGCGAGGAGCCTCGGGAGCGCGGCCGCGGCCCAGTCGGTGACGCCGGGCCAGTCACGCCACTGTGCGAGGCATTGGGCGAGTACCGGGAGGGTGATGGCCACGCCAACACGGTCGGGCAGGTCGGCGATCGCATTGAGCGCATTGACACGCTGTCCGGCCGGGGCGGTACTGGCGACTGCGGCGACGAATCCGCGGATCTGGTCGCCGCTCACCGACGCCTCCGCGAGCAGCGTGGCGTCGTCGGCGAGTGTCGTCCATCCGCGGCGCGACGGCTCGGCGAGAAGCGCCTGCGCTTCGGCGGGCGGATCAGCGCCGCGCCACCGCTCAACACGGTCCGTGTCGTCGCAGGCAAGCTGGACGACCGGGTCCAGGGCCGCCCGGATGTGTCCGTCGAGGCCACGCTCGGCGGCCCAGCCGAGGAGGCGCCCTGCGAGCGCCGGCTGAGCGCGGGCGGACACGTCGCAGCGTATCCAGGCAGCGGCGCGGTTCAGAGCCACCCGGGCGGCGGGGATACCAGCAGCGCCCTGTCGCAGCCGGTCAATGACGGCGAGCAGGTACTGCAGTCGCGGCAGGTTATCTTCGACGAGGTGGTCAAGTACCAGTGCATGTGCGGCTGGGACGCCGCCGCCATCGACGGCGCCGAGCAGCGCGGCGGGCAGTGTCCGCGCGAGCCGGATCCGGTTCTCGTCGTCCCAGCGGCTGACGGCGGCAAGCGCGACGTCCGCGTCAAGCCTTCCGGCGGCACCGGCCACGGCCTCGTACGGGATGACGTCGCTGTCGGTGACGTGCGGTGCGACTGCCTCGGCCGCTCGGATCAGCTGGCTGGCTACCGCCGCCCGGTCAGCCGCGCCGATCGCAGCTCGTGTGGCGAGGTCAGCGTGCACGGCAAGCAGCCGGGCCGCGCCGTCGTTGATCCCGGTTGCCGCGTCGACCGCCTGATCGAACAGCTGCCTCCCGAGCTCGGGCGCGACGCTGCCGGCGATCTCGGCGGCGCGAGAGAGCAGGTCGAGGCGGTCGGGCGCCGGGTACGCGTCCGTACGGGCGCGGGCTGCGGCTTGCCGGCACAGGTCTGCGGCGCGATCGGGGTGGGCGCCGCGGCGGGCAAGGCTAGCCGCTAGGTCCAGCCAGAGGGCCGGCGCCCCGTCGCGGAGAAGCGCGGGCGCTGCCTCGGCCAGCTGTTCGACTACCTCGGAGCCGGCTGCGACCTCGAGGGCCGCGTCGGCGACCAGGACGGCCCACGCTCGGTATGAGCTGTCGAAGGTATACCACCGGTGCCCGGACTTCTCGGTTCGTCCGGCGAGGCCGCCGGCGGCGAACGCGGCCACCTCGTCCGTATCCGCGACGCCGACGGCAGCACGGGCGGCGAGGAGCGCAGCGGCCAGCAGCGGCCCGGCAATCTCGGCCCACTCCCGCCGTTCGTGGCCGTGGGAGTCGTCTGCTGCTCCATGGCTCGCGCCGGCCTCATCTGGCTCCTGGTTCCTCGGCCGCTGCGACAGCGGGACGAGGTCATCGAGGTCGATGCTCGTTCCGCTGAGTGCGGCGGCAGCGGCGCGGGCACGGAGCGCGGCAACGCCATCCGCGTCCCCGCTGCTGAACCCCCACCGGTGCGACGGCAGCGGCCGAGCCCAGTGCCTCGCGAGCGCCATAGCTGATTCCCGGTCGCCGTGACGCGCGGCGACATCGATCAGCCGGCTGTGCCACGGCCGCTCCCGGCCTGGATCGATAGCGAGCAGCGCAGCGAGAACCTCCTCGACCCAGCCGCGGTCAGGCACGGCGAGCACCGACGCCGCGTACGCGAGGAAGGGCGCCTGCACGGCTGCCGGCACACCGTGTGCGCGTAGCGCGTCCCGGACCGGCCCCGGTCCTTCCTCGGCAGCAATCCGGGCGGCGAGCGCCGCCGCCACGGCCGTCGCGAAGTCTGAGTGCCGCCACTTGTCAAGCTCGGCGATGGCCGCATCCAGTCCGCCCAGGCGGTAGCGCGCCTCGGCTGCGCACGCCGCATCGTCCGGGTCCATGTCCCAGCCGCGGGTTTCCTCCCTTGGGCTGGTCACCCACCGCCGCAGCCACGCCTCTGCGCGATCCAGTTCCGTGCGCGCCGCGGCATGCCTTGCCGGGTCGCGGGCCAGCGCGGCGGCGAGGCGCATGTGAACTGGCGCGAGCCAGCCGTTGCGCGAGGACTGGCGCAGCGCATATTCGCGGAGCAGGTCGATGTCCGCGTACCGCGCGACGAGATCCAGGCGGGACTCGACCAGTGACGACAGGGTGTCGAGCCTTGACGCGGTGTCGAATGCGCGGACTGCGACACGGACGGCCGAGGACGCGCTGCCGGTCGCGGCGGCGGCGCGCGCGGCGAGATCGAGCCGGCGGCTCTGCACCTGAGCCCGCCGGAACCCGTCCGGGATCGCTTCGGGCCAGTCTTCGTCGACGACGAGCTGGAGCACCTCATCGAGCCGGTTCGCGGCGAACAGGTGGTCGGCGACGTGGGCAGCCGCGTCGGCATCGCGGGCACGGTCGGCGAGGAACATGTCCGCGAGCAGGTCATGCGCCTCGGCCACGTCCGATGAGCTGACCCGGCTGCGGACGTATGTCTCGAAATCCTCGTCGCGGAACTGGATCGCTTGGCCGACCACGCTGACGCCAGGTGCGAGCCCGTGCGCGAAGGCGACGACCGCGGCCGGATCCACGCCAAGCGCGGCAGCGAGGGTGCTCGTGCTGACCGGGCGTGCTAGCGCGAGCATCAGCGCGAGCCACCGCCGGCCGCCGGCGTCAGCGCCGCTGACCTCCAGCCCCGAGTCGACGATCTTCTCGAACAGCGTGTCGGGCGTGCGAGCGCACGCTTCCAGGAGCGCCGGCATGTCCCGGCCGTCCTCGGCAGCCCGCGTCAGCGCGTAGTACTGAGTCCGTGGGTTCCCGTCCGTCCGCGCGTGGAACTCGGCGGCGTCGGCGTCCGAGGCGTCGGGCCGGTTGCGGCGCAGGTGCGCTGCTGATGTCGCGGCATCGAACGGCTGGATCTCGACGCGGTCCGCGGCGGGCACGCCGAGGGACCCGGCGCGGTGGCTGCGCACGGTGAGCACGACCGTGACGCGCGGCGGCAGCCGCAGGCCGACCAGCCCGGGCACGAATCCGCGGTCACCGCGCTCGCCGGCGGCGAAGACCGCGTTGTCCGCCGCGTCGACCGCCAGGACAAGCACGCCGCCCGGGTCGAGCGCATTGACGGCGCCTTCGAGCGTGCGGCGCAGCCGCCGCCACAGGTCTTCCTCCACTGCGGGCGGTTGGATGAGGAGCGGCGTCCCGCATCGCTGCGCCAGGTCATTGACCGTCTGCGTCACGAACCGCTGCGCTGTGTGCCGCTCTTCCCCGGAACTGAGATACGCCCCGCCGCCGTAGCAGTCGAACACCGCGACGACCGACCCAGGCGGCAGGTGCGCGCCGAGCTGGCGCAGGGCGGTCGTCTTGCCCGCGCCCGCCGGGCCGTGCGCCACGACCACGGCGGCGGGGTGCGCACGCACCGCGTCCGCGATCGCGCGGGCGCCGGGCGCGGGCAGCGGGTCGTCCAGCACCGGCAGCCGGGCGGGCGCAGGGTACAGGTCGGCCGGGTCAGCCACGCCAAGCTCGGCCAGGACATCCGAGGCGCGGATCCCGGCACGGCTCGACTCCGGCAGCGCCTCCCGGCGAACCAGGTCGAACAGCCGCCGCGCCGAGTCGGGACCGCGCCCGGGCGCGAGTTCCGCCGATCCGGCGACGACGCCGCGCGCCAGCGCGGCCCGGCCGAGCTCGCCCATCTGCGATAGGTCGAGCACTTCCAATTCCTACTCCTTTCCTCTTCTGGGCGTGTTCTGGACGCTGCTGGAGATCTTCCTGTGGGTGATCTGGATCTGGATCCTGATCATGGTGTTCATCGACATCTTCCGCAGCCATGACCTGTCCGGCTGGGCCAAGGCCTTGTGGTTCCTGTTCGTGCTGTTCATCCCGCTGATCGGCGTGCTGGTCTACCTGATCGTCCGGGGTGGCTCGATGCACGAGCGGGCGGCGCGGCAGGCGCAGCAGCAGGACGCGGAAGTGCGCAGGTATGTCCAGCAGGCTGCGGCGGAATCACCGGCGAGTACCGCAGACCAGCTGGCGAAGCTGGCTGACCTCCGCGACCGGGGAGTCATCACTGCCGCCGAGTTCGATCGCGAGAAGGCCAAGATCCTGGCCTGACCGAACGGCCTCCAGCACATCAGCCGCAGCGGCGGCGGTGTGCGGCGGGCCGCTCACCAACACCTCACGTCGCGACAGCGCGGCACCTCGCGCGCCGTTACCCGCGCTTGCGCTGTCGAGCCTCGGCTGTGCGCTGCTCGCGCAGCTTGCGCTGCTTGTCCCAGGCGACCACGCGTGCGGCAGCGCGAGCCTGGTTCTCCCGAGAGAGGCTCGCTGCCGCCGCCAGCCCGATGGCACCGGTGATCACGTACGACAGGAAGGGGCCGCTCCCTAGAAAGCGTGCCAGCGCAGGGTCCCGTTCCCGATGCCGGCACCGCGCGCATCGCGGCGGCTGCCAGGCACCCGGGAGCGCACCTCGTAGCCGGTCGCGCAGCAGGATTATGCGGCCGGATAGACCATGGAGTCGATCACCGCGGTAGCGGCATCGGTGGTCTTGCCGCGCAGCTCGGCGCGGAGAGTCTCGGGCGCGGAGACGATCAGCGCCTTGAGGTGGTTAGCGGCGCGGGTGCGGGCGGTGACTGCGCTGGATCGCGTGCTCATCAGTACCCGGAGGGCCTCGCGTTCCCCGCGGTGGCGGGACTGATGAGATGCTCGGCGCTCAGGGCCTCGCGGGCCGCGCGGACGGCATCGATCGCGTCGCTCTTGCGAGCCCCGGCCCGTGGCGGCCGCTTAGGCCGGCACACCTCGGCCACCTGCTCATCGTGCTCGGTGAGAAAGGCGCTGAGCCCGGCACCGTAGCTGCCGGCACCCTCTATCGCCCAGCAGCGACGGCCGGGCGCCTGTGCTTGCGCGAAGTCAAGGAGCGCACGGTAGCCGCGCGCGTCGCCGCTGACCTGCGTACTGGCCAGCACCGCCCCGACAGGGCTTACGGCCGCGGCAGCGAGGGTGTCGCGGTGGTGACGGCACCGATGACGGCATCGGCTGATCCGGCCAGAACGTTAATGCTTGAGATTCCCTCCAGAGCGGTGACGATCGATCCGGCCCGGAAGAACCGCCGTGTGGCAGAACTGTGATGAGCCACGCGGGCTGCGCGGACAAGCTGCTTATCAAGCCAACGGGCGGGCCAGGTCGGCCCGGCGGCCGGAGAGACAAGTCACAGGCAAGGCACGTCCGCAGCTGCGGACGTGCCAGTTTGTCAACGAGTCATTCCCGGCCACCGTGGCCAGCCTGGCAGCGAACCACCAGGCCGCCTGGGGAGTCTCACAGTTGTCATCAAGGGGTTGAGGCTGTCTCCATGAGCCGGAAGAGCTGCCGGGCTGCGTAGCGCTTGAGGCAGCGGCGGATTTCGGGGTCAGTCTTCTGTCAGCGCGGCGGCGTACGAGGTAGTCGCGGGTTCTCCGGTCGTGGAGCATGCGCCAGTTGATGATGACGTGGAGGGCGCGGTTGAGCTCGCGGTCACCGAAGCGGCTGAGCCGGTGCCGGGTAATCCTGCCGGAGGATGCTTCCAGCGGGCTGACTCCGGCGAAAGCGGCGCCGGTACACTGCCTGCGGATCGAACCGCGGGCTCGCATTCACCGCATAACCGCCCGCGACCTTGCCCGGAACAGCACAATAAGTCCTGCCGCCGCGTTCGCCCTTCCCATGACCCGTGATCATGACCCTGCCAGCCGCGTCGCCTCCTGCCAGCCCGGGCCAGCCGCGCGAAAGGCCCGGCGGCGCTGTCATTGCGCAGGCCGGGAATAGCCTCATCAGCAGGGGAGGGGAGAGCTCATGGGCACGGAGGTGGTCACCGCCCGGGTGAGATCAGCCGCGGAATGGCTGGCCGGACGGGGCGGGCAGCAAGGCAGCAGGCCAGCGGCCTGGGACCGTGCTGGCCGGCTGACCGCCCGCAGCGGCGGGCAGCCGAGCCGCCTCCGGTCGTTCGACCCGGCCCGCATCGCCGACCTGGAATACCGGGCGTGGACCGGGTACTACCGGCGGAACTGGCCGCAGGTGCTGGCCGCTTTGGCCGGGCTGGTGCGGGCGGGCTTCGGAATGGACTGGTACTGGACCCTGCACGGCGCCTGGCTGCTGCTGCGCGCCAGCCAGCTGTGGGCACCCGTCCCCGGCAACGACTCCGCCGGGGCGCGGGCCTGCATGCAGCGGTTTTATGCCCTGGTCAAGCTCAGCTGCGGCGAGCCTGCCAGCCCGGCACAAGCCGCCGCGCTGGAGCTCGACTGGTGGCGCGTGCACCGGCAGGTCCCGTACGCGACCGCGCCCAGAGGCGCTGATGACGAACTGGTCGAATCGGTGACCCAGCTGTACTGCTACCTCTACGGTGAGCCCGAGGCGGCGGTCCGGCCGGCTGCGGAGCACCGGGCCCGCGCGATGGACCTGTCCGACCAGTGGGTCGAGGAAGGCTGCCAGCCCGACAGCCCGCTGCTGGCGCAGCAGCACGCGGCGCTGGTGCGCGCCTACGCCGCCCTGCTCGCCGCCGTCCACCACTGAGCAACCGGAATGGCGCCGGCGCAACACGCGGGGGGTAACGTCAGCCGCCGCAGATAAGAGTTGCCACCTCATGGCCGCGGAGGCGACGGCCCAGCCGGCCCAGCCGGCCCATCACGGCCTCTATCAGCTCGTCGTCGCCGAGTTCTACGGTGTTCGATTCATCGGTGACGGCCGCGCGCGCGGGTAAGCCGGATCTGCAGTCCAGTCTGCCGTGCGCTCGGGCGCAGGCGGCAGACGTGCCGGCGGCCGTCACCGTCCACCCGGGGGTAGCGTGGAAGCGAGGCGGCCATGGACGGTTCGGCGGTAGCTACGAGGTACTGGCATCGCACCGGTGACGGGCGGGTCCAGTGCGATGTGTGCCCGCGGGCCTGCCGCCTGCACGAGGGGCAGCGGGGGTTCTGCTTCGTGCGGATGCGCCAGCAGGACGCGATCGTGCTGACGACCTACGGTCGCTCCAGCGGCTACTGCGCGGACCCGATCGAGAAGAAGCCGCTGAACCACTTCCTGCCGGGCTCGGCGGTGCTGTCCTTCGGCACGGCCGGCTGCAACCTGGGCTGCCGGTTCTGCCAGAACTGGGACATCTCCAGATCACGCGAGACCGCCACGCTGGCCGACCAGGCGGCGCCGCAGGCCATCGCACTGGCCGCGGCCCGGCTGGGGTGCCGCAGCGTCGCATTCACCTACAACGACCCGGTGATCTTCCTGGAGTACGCGATCGACGTGGCCGATGCATGCCGGGAGGCGGGCATCAAGGCGGTGGCGGTGACGGCTGGTTACATGTGCGCGCAGCCGCGGGCGGAGTTCTTCGGGCACATCGACGCGGCCAACGTGGACCTGAAGGGATTCACCGGCGACTTCTACCGGCGGGTGTGCCTGGCCGCCCTGGACCCGGTGCTAGAGACCCTGCTGTACCTTAGGCACGAGACCGGCGTCTGGCTGGAGATCACCAACCTGCTGATCCCGGACGTCAACGACTCCGATGCCGAGATCGACGCCATGGCCCGCTGGATAGCCGGGCAGCTCGGACCGGACGTGCCCGTGCACTTCACCGCGTTCCACCCGGACTTCAAGATGCGGGACCGGCCGCCCACACCGCCGGCGACGCTGACCCGGGCCCGGCGCATCGCCATGGACAACGGCGTCCGCTACGCCTACACCAGCAACGTCCACGACCCGGCCGGACAGAGCACCCGCTGCCACTACTGCGGCACGCGCGTGATCGAGCGCGACTGGTACCAGCTGGGCGCCTGGCGGCTCACCGACGACGGCCGCTGCGCGAACTGCGACACGCCCCTGCCAGGGGTGTTCGACGGCCCGCCGGGAACCTGGGGACCCAGGCGGCTGCCGATAAGGATCGCAAATAGGTAACTGTGACCACTGGGCGGAACGCCTCCGACGTCTCAGCCGGACAACGGATCGATTACGCGCCGTTGGGGGCGTGCCCAGCGCACAGTGGGCAGCATGCAGATTGCCCTGTTCGGCGCACCCTGCGAGAGGTCTGCTACGGAATGCAGCCGACAGCCTCGCTGTCACGCGCCTGGCGGCGGTCAGACGCGAGGGGTGCCGGAGACGGTAGTAGTCGTCTTCGGTCAGGTCGGCCGCTCAAACAGCGGGTCGTAATAGCCGGTGGGCAGGGCGGCCGGCCTCAGAAGCACTGAGCGGATGCTGGTCCAGGGGCAGGCGCTGCGCGGCGATCAGGGCCTTGGCGGATGTGCTTCCCGCGGGCGCGGTGAAGACGACAACGCGAAGACCCTCATGCCGGACGATGTCGCAGTGGAGCTGGAGCAGGCCTAGTTCGGGATGCTCAATGGTTTTGTGCTCCTCGTCGTAGGGAGCGACTTCACGTGCCTTCCAGAGCGCGCAGAATCTGGGGCTCGCCGTGAGCAGGTCGCTGATCAACTGGCCCAGCTGCTCGTCATCGGGATATTGCCCAAAGCTCGATCGCAGGTCCGAGATGATGCGCTTCTCAAACAGCCGCTCTTCCTCAGGCGACCGGAGGACCCGGGTGGGCAGGCCGGTGAAGTAGCGCCAGACCTTGTTCCGCTCGCGTTCGGGACGCTCGTTCGGGTCACCGAAGATCGTGGCCCACATCGAGTTCCAGATAATCGGACTCCAGCTCGGGTCGTAGATGGCCGCCGGGTTTCCGGGCAGCTGGCGGACCATGCGGCGCAGGCTGTCCGGAACTGCCTGGTGTCGTCGCGCGCTGTCCTGCGACGACTGGCCAGCGAGGAAGAACAGGTGGATCCGTTCAACGTCCGACAGCCGGAGGGCCTGGGACAGCGCGGTGAGTACCTGCGGTGACGGCGCCTTGGCTCGTCCCTGCTCAAGCTCGATCAGGTAGTCGACGGAGACACCAGAAAGCTGGGCGACCTCCTGGCGGCGCAGCCCGTGGGCCTTCCGGCCCGAGGAAACAGCCACCCCGAAGTCCCCTGGGTCCAGCCGCTCCCGCCAGTCGCGCAGAGTCGCGCCAAGCTCGCTGGTCGAAACAGCCATGATGTGGATTTTACGGTGGGCCATCTGGGTGGTGATGTCAGCACCACCCAGTGCCCTACCGCCCGAGTAAATGGCCGGTTTAGCCTGGCGACTGGCCTGATAGAACCGCCAGACGGTACCCAGTCCAGCCAGGCACGGACCGACTTCCTCTTTCTTTGAAAGGCGCGACCTTCATGAGTACCGCGACTATGCAGATGCAAACCGCGCCGATCGATGGTCTGAAGATTCGCTACGCCGACTCGGGGACGGCCCATGGCCCGGTCATCCTGCTCACCAGCCCCTGGCCAGAAAGCTTGCTCGCGTTCCGGCGTGTCTGGCCGCTTCTGACGCAGACCGGACGGCTAGTCGCGGTCGACCTGCCGGGGTTTGGTCACTCAGAAGGGCGGCCCGACGTGCTCACCCCCACCGCCATGGGCGAGTTCCTCGGCCACTTCATCTCCAAGCTCGGCCTGGGCAAGCCGCACCTCGTAGCGCCTGACGTGGGCGCCAGCGCGGCCCTGTTCCTGGCCGCACGCCACCCTGATGCGGTCACCAGCCTGGTCATCGGCGGCGGCGGCGCGGCCTACCCGCTCGAGGTGACCGGCACCCTCGCCGACATCATCGCCGCTCCGGGGATTGAGGTCTTTCGTGGCATGGACCGCGCCACGCTTGGCGCGAG
>Ga0187857_10004096_pt1 | contig 11215 bp, 13 predicted proteins | sample June2016WEW_8_10_FD_132984 | JGI IMG/M metagenome (GOLD analysis project Ga0187857, IMG submission 132984) | Peatland microbial communities from SPRUCE experiment site at the Marcell Experimental Forest, Minnesota, USA - June2016WEW_8_100 | ecosystem: Environmental > Terrestrial > Soil >...
CAGTGTCGGCGCTGGAGAGCCGCAAGGTCTCGCCGCCTGAGGCGAGCCGGCGGGCGATGACCGATCCGATCCCTCCCGTGCCGATGATCGCGGTGGTCATGACCGAAACCTCCTCAGCGTCACAGTACTAACAGCGGCGGCCCGGAGCACCGGCCCGAGCGGTCTCGCAGCGCCTCGCTGAGAGCGGGGGAACAGCGGGGGGTGCTGTGAGGATGACCGTCCCCCGCCGTCCTTGGTGAAACGCACGTGAGGGTGGAGACCTGACGGAGTGGGACCATACTTCCTCGACCCGGGCAGCGCCGCCTCAGGAGGTTGCCACAGTAAGGGAAGCGGGCCGCGGAGTCTGGACCCTGCTTTCGCACCTCCCTCGGTGAGCTCTCTGCGTAACGGACGATCGGTGAGCGCCGCCGTATCACGAACCACGTCTCCGGCGGGAGTGGACCGAGCGGTATCGGAGAGGAAGGTCCATTCGGCGCCGACTGAGGCCCGGAACTCCTGGGTCGTGTGATGGTCGTCGGTCGAGATCGTGACGATCCGGGTGTAGGCGACCGCGACCTTCGGATAGTTCGCCGCGAGCTCCAGGTGCTGATGGTGCTCTTTAGGACACTAGTTGCCACGGGCGAGTAACAGGATCAGCGGATCGCGTCCCTGCAGCTCGCTCAGCGTGCGGACCATGCCGGTGGGGTCTGGCAACGAGTAGTCGGGGAACACACCGCCTGGTCTGATGTCAGAACGGATGGGATGACCGTCTCTTTAGTTGCCTTGTCGGAAATGGGTGGTAGGGATCTCAGTGTCCGGGGGACTGGCCACAGTCGATGTGAGGGATTTCGCCGGTGATCTCGGCATTCACTCAGACTCCTCGGCGGGCGTACTCGATGGCCAGTGAGCCGGCGACCAGTCCCCCTCTGGGTTCGTGGTCTGCCCCACTTCGATCAGATGACCGTCGGGATCGCGGATGTAGCAACGGATCTCGTACTGGTGCTGTTTCGGCGGCGTCAGGAACTGAGCACCCCGGGCGCTCCATTCGGCGTACACGGCCTCGATGTCTTTGACCCGGATATTGAGGAAGCTGCTGACCCGGTCGGGATCGCGTGGCGTCTCCAGGGTGACCGCCGGCTTGTCGTCGGTCGGGCCTCCGCCGACATTGATGATGATCCAGCTGTTGGATAGCGCGACATAGGTCAGCCCTCCGGGGCCGGAGTACACCACCCTGCCGCCGAGTACTTCGGTGTAGAAGCGCCGAGAGCGCTCGACATCGTCCGAGACGATGAAGTGGGCCAGCACAATTCCCTCTGGGGGCGGTGGGAGCTCGGCCACCTGGTACCTCCACTGGTTGGGTCTCACACCCCGCTTACCACGGGGTCTGCAGCCGACGTTATGGTCGGCGACGGTGTGGCGTCAACGCTTAGGATGGGCGCCGTACGGTTCTCGCCCGGCGCCCGTACCGCCTCGCACTCCCATGCCCTGGGCCAGGCCCTGCACGTCACCGAAGGCCTGGGTGTCGTCCAGACGCGCGACGGCCAAGTCCTGACCATGCATCCGGGCGACACCGTGGTCTCGCCGGCCGGCGAGGGGCATTGGCACGGCGCCCTCGACCGCTTCATGACTCACCTCGTCCAGCTGTTCCTGTCCGTCCGGATCGTCGAATGGCACCTGCGCAAGATATTCACCAAGCTGGACATCGGATCGCGCCGGGAACTGCGTGGGGCGCTGTCGGCCCTCGGGCAGCCGGATCCGCGGCCCTAGTGACCGGCGGTCTGGCCGCCGTCGATGTGCAGGATCTCGCCGGTGATGTACGGCGATGCCTCCAGGAACAAGATGCCGTCCACGATGTCGCTGATCTGGCCGACCCGCCCCATCGGGGGCAGTTGGTCGCCGAGGTCGGCGTAGCTTTCCGGCGGGTGCATCGGCGTCTGGATCACGCCCGGCGAGACGGCGTTGACCCGGATGCCGCGCGAGGCGTACTCGACCGCCAGTGACCGGGTCGCCGCCGCGAGGCCGCCCTTGGTGAGCGCGGTCAGGACCGAGGGTGCGCTGGCGACCTGGTATTCGGCGACCGCCGCGCTGATGTTGACCACGTGGCCGCCGCCTTGGCTCAGCATCTCGGCGATGGCGCGCTGGGTCAGCCAGAAGAACCCGGTGAGGTTGACGCCGACCATCACGGCGTAGTCATCCGCCGTATAGTCGGTGAACGGCTTGGAGACAAACACGCCGGCGTTGTTGACCAGGGTGTCGACCCGCCCGAAGCGCCCGAGCGCGGCGCCGACGATCCGCTCGGCGGTGGCCTGCTCGGACACGTCCCCGTCGACGGCGGCCACCTCCGGGTCCTGCGACGGCGTGATCGTCCGGGCGTTCGCCACTACCGCCCAGCCCTGCCGGCGGTACCCGGCGACCAGGCCGGCGCCGATGCCCTGAGAGCCTCCGGTGATGATGGCCACCTTCTGCATCGGGTCAGCTCCTCGCGATCGCCGGGTCGCTCAGGTGCCCGGTGAGCGACGTGGTCACCGCGGTCATCCAGCCGTACAGCGGCAGCGATTCGAGGATCGCCTGCATCTCGGCGGCGTCTCGGGCTCGCCACCGAGGGCGCGCCCCTGACGGGGCAGCACCCACAGCCGCAGCAGGTGCCCCTGCCCGGCCAGTTCGCGCGGGCGGGCGGCCTCGCGGCCGCGGACGTCGTCGACGGCTTGTCCCGACGTCCCGTCCGGAACGTGAGTGATCATCGTCACGAGGAACTCCATGGTGGGCACCTCCGTGCCAGGAAAAGTGGTACCACCGGTCGTTCCGGAAAGATTTGAATTATCCCGAACGGGCGGTGGTGTTACGGTCCCCCGCAACTCGCTGAGCGTGCGCCTGGTCCTGATTTCGGAGCTGCCGCCGATCACGACGACGGTCTGCCCGAGCAGTCCCGGTTGGCGCTGGGCGGCGGGGACAGCGGGTGCGGTGGTCATGATTCCTCCCGGTGGCCGGTGTCGCGGCCGGTCACGATGCCGCCGGGCCTGGGCACGGCACGGCGCAGCCGTTCGCGCCGCTCTGGGCGCGGGTCGCGGAGCGGCCTTGGTTCATGGCGATGCCGCCCCGGTTGGCGGGCTGGCGGCGGTGATCTGGCTGTGCAGCGACTTGAGCGCGGTCACGTAGATCTCGGAGAAGGTGGGGAAGGGCTGGATGACATCGCGCAGCACCGGCAGCGGGACGCGGGCCCGGATGGCCAGGGTGGCCTGCTGCATCCATTCCCCTGCCTCGGGGCCGAGCGCGTAGGCGCCGGTCAGGTGCTCGCCGTCGGACAGCAGGGTCACGAAGCCGCTGGAGGTGGCGTAGGCGTGCGTATAGGTGGCCGTCTTGGCCACCTCGGACACCGGAGCGGTCACGCTGAACGGGGCTTCGGTGGCGCCGACCGCGGCGGCTTGCGGGTCGGTGTAGACCACGTCTGGGATGGCCTCATAGTGGGCCTCGCGCGGCTCGCCGAGGATGTTCGCCGCGACCACCTCGCCCTGGTACTTGCCCACGTGGGTCAGCAGCCGGACGCCGGTGACGTCGCCGATCGCCCACAGCCGCTCGCCCGCATGCAGGTGCGCGTCGACTGCGATGCCGTGCGGGCCGGCGGTGACGCCGACCGTGTCCAGGCCGGCGGGCAGCCGCGGGCGCCTGCCGGTGGCGGCGAGCAGGTGGTCGCCGCGCAGCTCACGGCCGTCTTCGAGGGTCAGGACGTAGTCCGGGCCGTCGCGCCGCGCGGCGGTCGCGGTCACGCCCAGGATCAGCTCGATGCCGTCGGCGCGCAGCACCTCGCCCAGTGCGTGGCCCAGTGGCGCGGGCTCGCGGGCCAGCACGTGCCCGGCCGCCTCGACCAGGGTGACCTCGCCGCCCAGTCGGCGCACGGCCTGGGCCATCTCGGCGCCTACCGGCCCGCCGCCCAGGATCAGCAGGCGGCGCGGGACGGCCTTCATGCCGGTCACCTCGCGGTTGGTCCACACGCCGTCCAGCTCGCGCAGGCCCGGGACGGGCGGTATGACCGGGTCCGAGCCGGTCGCCACCACCACGTGCCGGGCGGTGTGCCGGACGCCGTCGACTTCGACCACGCCCGGCCCGGCCAGCTTGCCGGTGCCGCGGATCAGGTCGATGCCCTTGCCCGCCAGCCACTGCACCTGCCCGGCGTCGGAGTAGCCGGCGACCATGAAGTCCCGGTAGGCCAGTGCGGCCTCGGCATCGACCTGCGCGGTGGCCGCTGCCTCCCGCGCGTCATGCGCCGCCTCGCCGGGGCGCAGCAGCGTCTTGGACGGGATGCACGCCCAGTACGAGCACTCGCCTCCGGCCAGCTCCCGCTCCACCACCGCCACCCGCAGCCCGCCGTCGGCCAGCTCGCCGGCGCAATGCTCACCCGGCGAGCCGGCCCCCACCACGATCACGTCGTAGTCATAGCCGTTCATGCCCCACCCGCCTCCCCTTCCCCCCTCATCTGCCCGGCGGACTCGTCCGCCATGTACTGGGCATACCAGTCGGGCCAGTCCGGGTCGGGCTGCCCGGTCTCCTCCTCGTGTTTGCCGTGCGCGGCCGCCGCGCGGCAAAGCGCACCGGCCAGCCCGGCCACGGAGTCGTAGGCTGCGAGCGCCGACGTCGCCCGGCCGGGCAGGCGGGTGGTGACCTCCTGGACGAACCAGCTGTTGCCGTCGCAGGCCGAGCCGGGCGGGGTCATCTGTATCACCCGGAAGTCCGGAGCGGTGACGAAGTCGGCGTCCAGCCACCAGCCCAGCGCCTGGTAGAAGTCCTTGGCCCGGTCCACGTCGGAGACGGGCACCACCACGACCTCGAGTTTCATGTCCATGTCCCTGGCTCCTCTCCTGGTGCCGCTGACCCGTGCCGGTGCCGCCGGGCTTGGTCTGGCATCTACGGTCATGCCTGGGGTGGCCGGACGCGCCGGTGAAGACCCTGGCCGGTTCGCTGGTCCGCGGTCCGGCAGCCCGGAGTGCTGCGGCTCACGGTAGTCCAGAACCGCGTCGGCAGCGTAGATCGCGTGCTCGGTGTCGATGTCGCCGCGGTCGGGGGCTTCCAGTGCTGCTCTAGCCGGGCCCGGGTCCTGGCGTCACGATCCATTGTCCTGTTCACCTAAGCTGGCAAACCGTCATCCTCGCCGACCGCAACCCCGGCCGGCTGCAGCACGCTGCGGCCGAACTCGGCGCGGCGCGGTCGGGCTGGCCGCTTGCGTGAGAAGGTGAGCTGGTGGTGACTTCGGGGCAGCGGGCCGGCGCTCTGCTGTCGGTCAATGTGGGGATGCCGCGGGACGTGACCTGGCACGGCAGGACGGTGCACACGGCGGTGTAGAAGAAGCCGGTCGCCGGGCCGCGGATGGTGCGGCGGCTCAATATCGATGGTGACGGGCAGGGTGATCTGGCCGGGCACGGCGGCGAGCAGCGGGCGGTGTTCGTCCACCAGATCGAGTCTTACCGGTACTGGCAGGAGCAGCTGGGCCGGGATGACTTCGAGTACGGGCAGTTCGGGGAGAACTTCACTGTGCGGGGACTGGCCGACGACCAGGTGTGCATCGGCGACCGGTACCGGATCGGCGGCGCGGTTTTCGAGGTCACCCAGCCGCGGGTCACCTGCTTCCGGGTGGGCATCCGGATGGATGATCCCCAGATGCCCGCGCTGCAGGTTTCCCATCACCGGCCCGGGTTCTGTTTCCGCGTGCTGACCGAGGGCGCGGTGGAGGCCGGCCAGGAGATTATCAAGCTTGCCTCCGGCCCGGAGGGCATGACAGTCGCGGAGCTGGACGCCCTGCTGTACCTGCCCGGGCATCCCCGGCAGCAGTTGCTGCGCGCGCTGCGCATCCCGGCGCTCAGCGGCGGGTGGAAAGCCTCGTTCCAGGAGATGCTCGACCAGTCCGGGCAGCGCGGCGGCAACGCGGGCCTGACCGACGCGAGCCCGCCGCCGGCGTGGCCCGGGTTCCGGCCGCTCGCCGTGACCGGAATCGGCCGGGAGAGCGAGACGGTGATCTCGGTGCACCTGGCCGATCCCGGGGGCGGCAGCGTGCCGGCCGCCCTGCCCGGACAGTTCCTGACCCTGCGCCTGCACCCTGACCCCGCCGGACGGCCGCTGCTGCGCAGCTACTCGCTGTCGGGACCCCCGGGCGCCCGCGACTACCGCATCAGTGTCAAGCGGGAGGAACACGGCGCCAGCAGCTCGGCGCCGGACCAACCGGCCACGGTGGCCGACCACCGACGCCGGACCGCGACGCCGTGAGCCTCACCGCCGGGCCGACGGGGGGAGCACGGGACCGTCGGCCGTCCCCGTCCCACACCCTCCCCCTAGCGTTGGCGGACCGGTCCAGCAGGGAGTGGAGTGGCCCGGGTTAGACGGTCGGGGCCGCGAGGATTCATCGTCAGGATCGACCCAGCTTGACGTGTCAGATGCCAGAAACCTATCCATGCAGGTCATTCCACCATTCCGTGGGCAGGGAAGGGACCCTGCGCCATCGAGTTCTCGAGCTGATCGCACTCGGTACGGATCCTGAGACCTTGGGGCGGGCGAACCCCGAGACTCGAAGGGCCGAGTTTCTCGGGGCAAGGCATCGACGACGCAGCATTGAGTAGGGGCAGGCTGCCTACGCAGTGCATACGCACGACGTCGTGATCAGCGGGTTCGTCGGGTCTTGAACCCGAAGGTCGCGCTATGGTCCTGACCCCCGCTAGACACTGCCCCCGCTGCCAAGTAAGTGCAGGTCAGGCATGATCGCCGGAGACGGTGGTCGGGCCTTTTGATCATCCGTTGGCGGCTCGTTGGCGGGATCGAACCCCGACATGGCCGTCAGGGGGCGGGATCTTTCCGCACGGATTGGTTCTGTGGTGATGCATCTGCGGCAGGAAGCAGGGAATCGGTTGGGCTCCGCTCGCCCGGCTTGGCCCACCGGCACGCCGGACACCAAGTTGGCCGTAAAACTCTTGTCGCGAGCGTTTCGCTGGCGGCCCAGATCGAGCCGGGCGCTGCGCGTCCTGGCCCTGGCTGGCTTCGCGGTTGAGGTCCTTGACCCGGCGGACCTCCATGTCATCGATGCTGTCCGCACCCGCGATCGTCCCAGCAGCCAGGCAGGGAACCTTCAGTCCGGCGTCTACCCCGCACCGGTGGCCGATCCGGACATGCTCGTCCACTGGGGCAGCCAGAACGCCCAGCGCCGCGGCGCCGACTGTCCGGCGGCCTGAGTCTTGAGTGCTATTGAGCTAGACCCCATGGACTTGATCGGAGATGCACCTATCTGGACGATCTGCGCGCTCGGAGCCTGGAAACCCGCTGAACTCACGTGAGCGAATATTCGGCGTTAGGCGCAGCGTCACACCCTGAACCGGATCGCTCTCAGTGTCCGGGCCTGATTGGCGCTGAGCGTTGGGCTGGTCAGTCAGCCGAGCAGTTTCAGGAACTCGGCCGGAGTCAGCCCCGCCTGCCGCAGGATCGACGCCAGGGTGCCCCGCTTGACCGTGCCGTGCTCGGGCACCACCGCCACCTTCCCATCCGCGGTTCGCCGGTAGACGGCGTGGCTGCCCTTCACTCGTGCGCGCTCGAACCCAGCGGCTTCCAGGGCACGGGTAACCTCCCGGACCGGCAGGTCCGCCAAGGCAGGGCTCACGCGGCGCCGCGAAGCTGGAATGACGTGACCAGCGGCGTGCTGGTCACGTGCCCGGCCGGGTCATCGACCTCGTCCAGGTACAACTCCACCGCCTCCGCGAGGTTCGCCAGCGCCTCGTCAATCGACTGGCCCTGACTGGCCACGTCCACCTCCAGGCACTGCGCGACATACCAGTCCTCTTCCCGGTGCACGGCGGCGGTGAGAACCCGAGACGCAGACATGAGCACAGGGTAACCCAGGCGGCTGACAGCGACCCTCCAGAATCCCTCCGAGTCGCTGTCGGCGCAGAACCAGGTGAACGCCACTCCTGGGCTACGCCTACAACTACAGCGTGGTGGCGCCCGAGAGTGACTCAAGCCAGAGTGCCAGTGCGGCTCAGGGCTCGGCCCAGGTTGCCGGGGCCGACCAGGGAGGCGGCGGGTCGGCGGGCACCTTCCGGGCTACTCGCCGGCTAGGACCAGTTGGGCAGCGACTCTATGTGTGCCCTCTGGGCGCACTGGCCAGCAGAACGGTAGGCCCGTTCACCAGGCCCGTTCCACGGGCTCGGCCCAAGGGGCCGTGATCATGCCTCTGACCTGGAGCCGCCTATCGGAATCGAACCGATGACCTATTCATTACGAGTGACCGCAGATACGTCGGGTGGTGTCGGCTGATGTAGGCTAATCGGCCACTGAGCTGCGGATATTCTGATCCGTCGTCGGCTGATGTAGCCCGGAATCGGATGCGGATGGCTCCCCGTTTGGCTCCCCTGGCCAGCGATCTTCAACTGGTTCAATGACTCTGAACGTCGAGGCCGGGCGCGAACCGCTCCTCCCAGGCACTGCGGCGTCGGCAGGACGGGCGTTGCTCAGCCGCGAAGTTCTGACTCGATGATCCGTCTTGACTTTGAGTTGCAAAGCACGGTAGCTTTGAAGTACAAAGTTTGACTCTGGCTACCGCACCAGGAGGCCGACGTGCTAGAGGACCAGGACATGAGCGTGCAGGAAGCCGCAGCCGTCGTGCAGGATGCCCGCGCCCGCGCTCGCAGGGAGCTAGTCATCAGCACGCCTCTGGTGTACACGGCGTGGGGCCTGGTCTGGCTCATCGGCTACGGAGCGATGTGGCTGTCCGTGCGGGGGCAGCACCCCTACACCGGGCCCTCGGGTCTCGCGATCGCGACGGTGTTCGTGCTGGCCGGGTTCGCGGTCGCGGCCGTGCTGGTCATCGCCAGCAAGGCAGTCACGGGCATCGACGGCCAGTCCGTGCGAAACCGCCGCATCATCGGGACGACGTGGGCGGTCGGATACCTGGCCTTGCTCGTCGCCGCGCCCGCGATCAGCGGCTCCGTCAGCACGCGGACGCTCGCGTTCATCAGCTTCGCGGGTCCCGTGATGCTCGTCGGGCTGACCTATATTCTTGCCGCCGCCCTCGGGCGATCCCGGTCGGTGCTGGCCCTCGGAGCCTGGCAAGTGATCGTCGGTATCAGCTGCGCCTGGCTGGCACCCGCGACAATCCTGGCGACCTGCGCGCTGGCCGGCGGCGGCGCGTTCCTGCTCATGGCGGCCGTCGAGACCGGGCTTCGCCGGCATGGCAGCTGAGAACGAGCTTGACCCGGTCCTTCATGCACCCGTCCGGCTGCGCGTCGCGGTGACACTGGCCACCCTGCGCGACGGGGACAGCCTGTCCTTCACCAGGCTGCAGGACCTGCTCGGGCTCACGCCCGGCAACCTCATCACGCACCTGCGCAAGCTCGAGGACGCAGGCTACGTCACGACAGCCAAGTCCGGCAGAGGCGTCACCTCCCGGACCTCGGTCAGCCTCAGCCCGCAGGGCCGCAAGGCCTTCGACAACTACACAGCGGTCCTGCGTCAGTTGCTCGATCCAGCCAGCACCAACGGGACCAGCCAGCACTGACAGCACAGCCAACCCAGACTGAAACAGCCCGGGTTGGCTGCGTGCAGGCCCGTCTCGATGGCTTTCTGCTCCCAAAGCCAAGTCGCGGGGCCGACTGCCAGTGGTGCGGCGCGCCTGACCTGGGAACCACGGTCCGTCAACGTCCGCTGGCGTCCACTGCTGGCGATGGCGATAGTTACTCACTTGGTTACTCGGTTGCTCGCGAGTCTGTCTCATGAGCAGTTGCTTAGGAGAAAGTCTCGGGTTCTCCATGGCGGCAAGGGTCTGCCCGCAGGGCCGATCGAAGCGAGCCCTTGCTCTTCGGATGCTGGCGCCGCGAGGATGGCCGCCGGAGGGCAGCCGCGCTACGCTTTCTCCGCATTCTGCTCGTAAGGAGGCGCCGGTGACGACAGGGCCCGGAGACGAGATGGCAGCAGGCACGGCGGGCCCCGGCCAGTTGCGGGCGTCCCACGCCGATCGCGAGCAGGTGATCGACGTACTCAAAACCGCGTTCGTGCAGGGCCGACTGGCCAAGGGTGAGTTCGATGCGCGGGTGGGCCAGGCGTTCGCGTCGCGGACCTACGCGGACCTGGCCGCGGTTACAGCCGATCTCCCTACCTGGCTCGTCGGAGCCCAGCCGCCGCGCAAGCCCGCCCGGGCAAAGACTCAGCCGTCGGGGAACACGGACATCAAGCCGGCGGCCGTCGCCATGATCACGGGGATGACCGTGCTTACGGCGGGCTTGTGGGCGGCCGTGCTGATCGGCCACAAGATTGATGATGACGGTGCGAAAGGGATGCTGATATTTCTATTTATACTCACCTTCACTAATATCGGGATCCTGATCCTACTCGGGGCGGTGATGCGCGAGTCACGGCATCAGAAGCGCTCCGGCGGGCAGCTACCGCCGTCAACGCCCAGGGCAGGCGGTCAAGCATCCCAGCGCCCAGCATCCGCCGCCTCGGCCGAACAGCTCCCGCAGATCAATCCCGGTCAGCAACACGCCGCCGAAGCTCAACGAAGCCATCTTCCCGCCCGCAATTGTCCAGCTCGCGGCTACCGCATCGATGGCGTCCTCGGAGCAGCCTCAGCAATCTTGTAAACGGCAAGTCAGCAGTTCGATCCCGCCACCGGCTCCAGCCAGTTCTAAAAAGACGCAACGTGCTTCTGAACCGAACAGCCCGGTCACACGGCTACTGTGCGCAGCTCGGCCGCCTGACCTCTTCCTTATCAGGTTTGTTCGTGTTCGCTTCTGACCTACTGGGTCGCAGGTCAAGCCCAGGTCCGCATGCCCGTGAGTGACCGCCCTCGACCCATCAACACTGCTCGTTCTGGCACGCACGTGGCATGGTTGGCCCCCTCGTCCCGAAGCCAGGTACCGGTGCGGGCTGCCAGCGCCGCAGCATGCCTGACCTGGGCACGATCGTCCGTCAGTGTCCGCTGGCGTCCACTGATGGCGATGGCGATTGTTACTCACAATGTGTAACGAGTCATTACTGAAAGTAGTAGCGTCGTTACTGACCGCTGCGCTGAGGGGACGGTAGGCGATGTCTGCTGGGATAAATACGGCTCGACGGGTGGTGCTCCGATTTCGGGTCGTGCCTGTCGCGCTGATCTCGCTGGCAGCTGGGCTGGGCCCGGTGATACCCGCGCAGGCTGCGGCACATACGTCTTCGGTCGGCTCCTTCTCGGGTAGGGCGCTGAGTAAGGGCACTGCCTACGTCGTCAACGGCG
>Ga0187857_10004116_pt1 | contig 11160 bp, 14 predicted proteins | sample June2016WEW_8_10_FD_132984 | JGI IMG/M metagenome (GOLD analysis project Ga0187857, IMG submission 132984) | Peatland microbial communities from SPRUCE experiment site at the Marcell Experimental Forest, Minnesota, USA - June2016WEW_8_100 | ecosystem: Environmental > Terrestrial > Soil >...
ATGGTTCAGCCTTGGATTTGACCACAGGATTAGTCAGTACAGCCAAATATCGGCAGCACAGTAACACGGGCATCGTTTTACTGGCGGGGCAATGGGTGATTGTGGGTGGAGTTAAGGTACCTATGTCAGAACTATTGGAACCTGGGTCAAAAGTTGTGTACGGAGACTATGGTAGTGAAAAGTTTCCTATGAGTGATGAGAAAGCCGTTGCTTTGTGCGATAGTTTGGGGGTTAATTACGAGAAGACCGAGCAAGGTATGAGAATTGTGAGGGTGCAAGATGTCCGTACCGTGGAACGGCTCAAGAAGTAACCCCAGTGGTTTCTCAACTCTTTGTTGTAATCACCAAAGTAAGAAAGAACTCCTGCGCAGGAGATTTTTGGCGCAAGGAGAGGAGACTCAGAATGTCTGAATTAGTTAAGCAACCCTACGACCCTTTCTGGGATGAGCCTGGGAAGTTGACACGTAGGGAGTTACAACAGCTTTTTAACAAGCTCGCACAGAATGACTCAGAATTGCTCGGCATGGCGGATACCGCAGCTTTGTTGATCAATTATATCCTTGAAAGAAAGCTTGGGGTGACCAGCAGGGAAGATATTGACCTCTATGTTGAGGCTAAAAAGCTCCAGATGGCAGAACAACGGGCAAAGATGAAGGCTGATCAGGCCAAAGCTGAGGCTACACCTTCGGTGGTGATCTAATGTCCGAGGCTACAGACTCGTACGAGCTTTACGAGTGCCCAGAGTGGTTCCAAACGAAGCTCACAGAGATTGGTGGGGTCAACCCGTTTGATGAACCAAACTTCAGATGTGTGTGGGGTCAGGGCGGTCAACCTGAATGCTATTATCGGGCAGGTGGGCACTGGCATGTAGAGGGGCAACCCTCGTATAAAGGGTATAGAGACCTTTTGCTAGGGGGAGGAACTCCAAGCTGGCTTTTACTCCAATGGCATCCTGCTATCCACTTCGGTACACCAGAGTCTTACTACGTCAGTACGCATGATGACGAAACAGAGATGCAAGACCTAGGGGAGTTCCCTTACTTCGGTAGGTATGTGGTGCTCTACAACATGTGCTACCGTGGTATGGTCAAAGGGAAGTTCGTAGTAGAGGCAATGCCTCTCAATTCCTTTATCCTTGATGAGGTTGTACCTATCATTCTGGAAGCTAAGGATATTTCCCGTGAGCAAACCATGGCAGCGATGAAGGAGATCAAAGAACAAGAGGACAAAGCTGATATTAACATGGTGGAAGACTGTATGCGTGACGCCAAGCTGGCTTTTAAAGGCCCAGTGTCCTATGCAAGACAGGGATGCCGCACAAGCATAATCGACCGTAAGGTAGAGCAGATGCAGAGGCACCTGAATACAATGTCATCAAACGCCCGAATGTTGGGTAGAGGACTCAGCGCTCAACCCGAGGACTCCAGACTGACGCAGGAGTTGTTAAGAAGCAAGATCAGAAAGTAAGAAAAAGAAGCTAACCGCAGACCATGTAATCCCCGTCTCCAAAGGCGGAACCAGCAACATTGACAACATTCAGCCTCTGTGTGGTCCCTGTAACTCAAGAAAGAACGACGGAACAACAGATTTTAGAAAAATTAGAACTCAGAAAAGACTCAAGGAGAAATAATTTATGGATGCTACAGTTTCAAGTCCAGTACAAAGACAAGATTTAAGTGCGGGCATGACTCGCGCCAATAACCAAGAATATAATTTCAGCGGTAACCAGTATCTGATGACTCGTGAACCAGACTATTGGGTGTATATCCACAACGTTTCCGAGCAGGCATTTACCGTCTCTCGTCCTCCGATTATAAATAGGATGCAGATTGTCGGGAAGGAGCATGGAAAGAAGTCCGTACTATGTGCCCGCTTCCCACAGCCTTTGATTGTTCAGATTGCCAATGTGGACTCTAACGAAATCACTCCAAACCCAACGGATGCCCGTAAGTTTGCTATGGATGTGGTTAATCCCGATAACACAAGCCTTGATCAGGATGCAATAATTACCAATAGCATAGCAATCGGAAACAACCTTGGGGCAAAAGGTGTTTTTTGGTCTCTCAACGAAGTTCCTACGGAAGCTGAGATCAACGCTGCGGTCAAACGTATGGAGAAGCATTATAAGACCCTGGTGGAAAAGGCCAACACTGTGCAGGCATCCAAGCCTGCGGACCTACCAGAAACGCTTACTCCAGAAACCCACATTGCTGCGGACTATTTAACCGAGCACTTTGGGGAGCAGTTTAAGTGGCACACTTCTCTTTCTCGGTTAGAAAGCTGTGAGCTGTGTGGGGAGAAAGTCAAAGCAGGGATCGCATTTCATCGCACAGAAGAGGGCGGCGTGTGCGTTCGGGATTGGGTCCGGTGTGTAGCCTCCGGGGCACGTACACGAGCACAAGCCTATGAAGCGACCGGAGACCCGAAATGGTTGCCTCAGACACCCCAGGTTCCCGCAGTCACACCTAAGAACAGCATTCCAACCGAGTAACAAAGTCGTGGGCCTAACTGCGGCCCACGCAAATTTCAGTAGTAAAGCTTGGCGACCAAAGGAGTCTTCTGAAAATTGGCTCTGAGTCCCAACGTGTAAGGGACTTCGAGGTCGCCATGTAATTCTAAGGACAGCCAGCGTGAACAGCGCTGGCGTCTTTTCGTGTTTCTGAGGGACTGATCCTCCCTTGGCAGTCTCAGCGGGCGCTGCCTAACACAGCGTCTGCTGGGCAATTCTTGTTAGGAGAAAGCAATGCCGCACAAAGACCCAAAGAAACGAAACAAGTATCTAAAGAAGTACAGGAAAGAGCACAAAGAGCAGATAAAGGCAAACTATGATGCGTGGGTGGACAGAGACCCAGAGAGAGCTAGAGAGCAAGCTAGGAAAAGGGGTAACAAGGCATACAAAAGAAACCCAAAGAAATATAGAAAGAGGTCCGCTGACTACAGGAAGAGTAATCCAGAGAAAGTGAAGTCCGCGCTTGCCAAGTGGGAGAAAGAAAACAAAGAGTACCGCAAGAAATACAAAAAAGAATACCGCAGAACTCATAAGAAGGAAATAACCGAGTACAAGAAGAACAACCCAGACAAACACAAAGCATACAAGCAAAACAGAAGAACAAGAGAAAGCGGAGCAGGTGGCTCTTTCACTGCTGTAGAATGGAGGGCACTGTGTAAGAAGTATGATTACCGATGTTTGTGCTGTGGGAAAAAGAAGAAACTCACGGCAGACCATGTGATTCCAGTGTCCAAAGGCGGCACAAGCGACATCGAAAACATTCAACCGTTGTGTGGCTCCTGTAACTCTAAGAAGGGGGCAAAGACCACAGACTATAGGAAGGAACACAATGTCAAGCCCAGTAATTAACGCGAACATATTGAATAACGGAGACACTTCTCTTTTAACAATCTCCAACCTTGTAAGGGCTATAATCAACGATAGCCAAGCAGGCCCCAGCGGTATCCCAGGAACTGGGCAAATCTTTACCGATGACGCTACTGTCTCTCCCTTTGTCCAACCTATGCTTATGTCCGCTATCCGATCTCTGTACAGGGAGAGTCGGAATATAGGAGACCCAGCTCTTGTTTTTGATAATTACATCATTCCTGGGATTACACCTATCAACGGTGCGAACGGCCCTGCTATGCCGGACCCAGCTCTCCAAGTGTACGTCAGTCAGAACGGCTACTTCGACGGTACTCAGATATGGCCCAACCTAGCTCTCCCTGGCAACCTGCTTTACTTGGAAAGGGTATGGGAGAGGCAGAGCAATACTAACAACACTTTTGTTCAGATGAAGCAGCAGCAATCAGGGTTGAACTCTAGACCACAGCAACCTACTTTAATGGAGTGGGAGTGGAGAAACTATCAACTCTGGATGCAGGGCAGTACGCAGACCAACGATCTACGTCTGCGGTATTGGGGATCGCTTCCTACATTCTTCAGTCCGACCTTGGACTTTGCTTCCACCTACGTTCCAATTATTGACTGTGCTGACGCTGTAGCTTTTAAGGTCGCGGTTCTTTATAGTCGAATGCTAGGGACACCTGGGCTTCCTGATTTGATAAACGAAGCAAAAGAGCAGATGTTCCAGCTCAAAAACGCTATCGTAAGACGTACGCAATCTACGGATTACCAACGTCGTCCTTATGGAAACTATAGCAACAGTGACACAAACAATTCGTACTTTTTAAATTGGCAGTAGAGGGAAATCAAATGGCGACTTACTACAGGTACGACGGTTTTCTTAAGACCGTGAATGGGCAGGCAATAGCGGGGGCTCAAGTCTATGTCTGCAACGACATCAATGTCAACCTCACGAACCCTCCCACGCCTCTTGCTACGGTGTATGCCGATAACGCTGGCGCAAATGTTATCGTTCAGCCTGGGGGAAGCCTCACGACTGACGGCTTCGGTCATTTCTTTTTCTACGCCTTAGAAGGTGTGTACGCACTCGTTACAGTAAACGCTGGGGTTGTCAGGCTCTATTTGCCCGATCAAACCATAGGTCCGGTCGGGGCTGTTGGCTTAGGTACCGTGACTAACAACGAAGGGCCATTGCCTGCTAACACTATAATCGTGGGTGGACCCAGTGGTGGAAACGACATTCAAACCTCAGGTATTCTGATCTCTAACCTAGGCACTGTGTTGTCCGTAGCAGGGGCAGGAATTGCTACAGGCGTTGTGAACACAATCGGATTCATCACTGTGGTGGGCTCAGGTTCTACCCAAGTTGCCGCTACGGCAAACTCTAACCTTGCATTAGCCCCTGTGGGGCACGTTCTAGTGGCAGACGGCAATGGGAACGTGGAAGACTCTGGTGTACCCCTGAGCATCGTAGGTGGAGGCACTGTAACCAACGATGAAGGACCATTGACTCCTAACGCAATAGTCGTTGGAGGTCCCGGTGGAGGAAACGACATTCAAACCTCAGGTATTCTGCTATCTAGCCTGGGTACAGTTAAGTCTGTGTCAGGAGCAGGAATAGCTACAGGCACGGTCACAGGCACAGGATCAATTACCGTACTGGGGTCGGGCAATACTACCACTGCGGCCACAGCGAACGCGAACCTTGCAGCAGCGCCTGTTGGTGACGTTTTGGTTGCGGACGGAGCAGGAAACGTTAAGGACTCTGGGACTACATTAGTGTCCCTTACACCTCGTGCATGTTTACCCCAGCCGGACGTGGCTACGTTTGAGCTACAACAAGTCAACATCTATGGCAATTCGGCCAGCTACTATTTCTCCCCCACTAATACTAATGGGGTGACTATAGGGGTTCATCAAACTGGCGGGTCAGTGACCCTAAACCCGCCTGACTCAACAGACGGCTGGAATGTGTCTTTGGCTCCTACATCCGGTTCCAACTATGTACAAAGTGCGCCATGGGCAAACCCGGCTTTGGGTTTGACTTTCAAATGTACATGCAAAATCACAAGCCCTGTTGGGACAGGGATGTGGTGGTTTGGCACCAACAACGCGTCCGTAGGAGACTCGGGAGGCGACCCGGAGTGGATTCGTGTCCCGCATATTGACAGCATCCAGATAGGTGTGCCGTGGACTGCGGGCACGATAGGAAATTTCCAGCTACTTGCTGGCACGAACGGTACGGTCACCCAAATTGACACTGGAGTCAGTGCGGCAGGCGGCGGAAGGCATACCATAGAATTTACGGTGGCGACGGGTGGCACTCTCCTTACAGCGATCATAGACGGGGCTACCGTGCCGACTACAATCAGCACCAACATCCCCACCAGCTTGCAGAGCCTTATTGCTGTGCAGCAATGGATTAGTGGACCTAGCGGCGGTGGCTCTGTAACGGGTACTGCTACAGCTCAAGTGGAGTACTTGTACTTAGAAGCACCAGCTGTGTAGGAGGAGAGATGATTGAATTGCTTAAGTTTTTGAGGTCGGTGTTCTCCGAGGTTGATGGATCTGGGTCAGCCTCCCGATCCTTGGCTGGGGCCACTGTGTTGTCTACGTTATTCTGGATCACTTACGTTGTGATCAGAACGCACGCAATACCCGACTTAACGGCTCCATCGCTCTTTATTGCTTCTGCCTTTTCTGGGTATGCGGTAAATAAAGGTACGGGAGTGTTCAAGAAACCCGATCCACCCAAGGTTTCCTAGGTATGAAGGTTCTACTAGCCGTTTTGTCGTGTCACTCCCTCAGGCACTATCAGCAGTCCGTGCAGTGTACTTGGGGGACCGAGGTTCCACCTGGGGTTGACCTGAGGTTCTTCCTAGGAGTTCCTCAAGGACCCTTCGAGTCGGACGAGGTTTTCTTAGACGTTGCCGACGATTTTAACAATCTCACATTCAAAACAGTAGCGATTTACAAGTGGGCACTAGAACAAGGGTACGATTGGTGTTTTAAGTGTGATCTGGACACCCTAGTGAGACCCAAGTTACTCCTCAGTTCTGGTCTTGAGAAATACGACTGGGTTGGTGGGCAGAACCAAGTGTTTGCATCCGGTGGAGCTGGGTACGGCCTCTCACGTAGAGCTATGGAGTACGTAGTGGCTGTTGGGGGAGTCCCTGGGCATGAAGAGGACGTGCACATTGCTCGTATTTTACTAGGTCACGGCGTACAGCTCCACAATGATCCGAGATTCCTGTTCTGTCCAGGGAACGTGATGAACGATGATACGATTACCTTCCATTTGTCCAGCGTCAGGGAGTGGTACTACAAAGGCTATAAACCCGAGATGCTGCTGGAGGCTTGGGAAGACCAGAAGAACAGGAATTACCGGGCTTATTTACCAGGGGAAACCTTAGGTCAACCTGAGAAGAGACCGATTAGATTCAGAAGGAAGTGACTCAGATGAACCCGTTAACAATTTTCGGTGGCACAGGCTTTATCGGCAGGCACTACGTTGGTGCTTACTACCACCATGCAATAGGAAACATTGCCAGCATTAACGCCCGAGAGGATCGAGAGGCACACAGTGAAGATATCCTGTACCTCATTAGCACGATCCACAATTACAACGTGTATGATCAGCCTCATCTCGATGTGGATACGAACATTTCTCCACTAATAGACACCCTGTGCAGTTGGAGAAAATATCAGGAGCAGACAGGAAACCGGGGTGTATTCAACTACATCAGCTCCTGGTCGGTCTATGGTAACCAAAGTGAGCTGCCCGTCTCTGAGACGGCTGTGTGTAAGCCAAAAGGCTTCTACACCATTACCAAGTACTGCGCCGAGTTGCTTGTGACTACATACTGCGAGACCTTTGGATTTAACTACCGCATCATACGTCTGCCCAATGTACTTGGACCAGGGGACAAAGTTTCCCTTAGAAAAAATGTTTTGCAGTATAATCTTAACCTTTTGAAAGAGGGAAAAGACGTAGAGCTTTACGGAGACGGCAAATTTCACCGAGATGTTATGCATGTGGAAGATTGTGTACGCGCCATAGAGACTGTGATGTGCGAGGGAAACCTCAATGAGATTTACAATGTCGGCAACGGCAAGGCTTGGCTTTACAGAGATATTCTGGAGTTTGCAAGGAAAGAGCTAGGGTCTGTAGGGAACATTACTTACAAAGAACCTACCGCGTTTCAAGCCAAGGTTCCAGTGTCGTCTTTCTATATGAAGGTGGACAAGCTTCGTTCCCTCGGGTTTGTGCCTAAGTATATTGAAGAAAGGCTGTATAGAAGTCTGATTTTTGAGGCGTAATCAATGAAGCCCGTGACATTGGTCAGTGCAACCCGAGGGGCAAGCCTGGACGAAAAGGCTCTGGGAAAGAGTTTAAGGCGCATACCCGATGTTGTGAAAACTAAATTTGTAACTAATAACACAGACGGACTCAGCAAGGTGTACAACAGGTTTTTAACAGCAGAATATAAAGATGATATTTTGCTGTTTGTCCATGATGATGTTTTTTTAGAGGATTACTACGTAGCTCATAGATTGAATGAAGCTATGGAGAAGTTTGATGTAGTAGGAATAGCTGGTCAAACGAACTGGCCCCCAGACGCTGTGTGGGATGATGGGCAAAATGGGGTGTGTATTTCTAAATGGAACGCGGGGGCGTTGACCATGGGGGACGAGCCCTTAACCAGTACTTGCTTGTGGTTTTCTAGGGAACCTGAACAAGCCTGTGTCATGGTGGATGGTCTTCTTATTGCCATGAATACTCAGAGGGTTTTGGAAGTCGGGGCTACCTTTGATGAGCAGTTTGCCTTTGGCATTTACGATTTGGATTTTAGTAGGACCTGTGTGCAGAAAGGTCTGCGCGTAGGTGTGTGGCCTTTAGTGGTGACGCATCAGAGCAATGGCAATGTAGTAGGTTCAGAATTGTGGTTTAAAGAGATGGCGCTTTACAAGGAGAAGTGGGGAAACAGATGACCGATAAGACTCAGGATTTGATCCTTGGAGTGCTTGGTGGTCCTTGGGTGGGCCTGAAGTACCCCGGCGTAGAGGCATATCTTACCAGTACCCAGCGCAGTGGCTTCTCTGGTAGAAAAGTCATGATTGTGTGGAGCATACAGCCTGTTGTGCGACAGAAGCTCAAGGAATACGGGTTTGAACTGGTTGAGCGCAACTCTCTTCACAGTGGGTACGACGGAGATGTGCATAGGGGCAACTTTTTTCACGACCGTATGCATGTTTGTCGTGACTATATGAGAGACCATTGGAAGGAATTTCGTTATGTATTCTTTCTTGATGTGAAAGACTTGATTTTGCAAAGTGACCCAAGTATTTGGATGGAAAACAACCTTGGGGAGAACTGCCTTGTGGCCTCTAATGAATGTGTGAACATATCTCAGGAGGAAACAAACAAACTGTGGGCGCAGGATATTCTCGGGGAAAGCAAGTACCAGGAAATCAAGGACTGTGAGGTCATTAACGGAGGAACTTGGGCAGGAATATCAGAAGCTATGGCTGAAGTGTTTCATCAGGTGCACACTGGGTGTCAGACGTACAAGGGTACGCATCCTCCATGTCAGATATGGATAAACTATGTGCTGCATACGGTGTTCAAGAAGGACCTATACATCCCTAGATGGTCCGAGGGCTTCGCGGCTTGCCTGCATCCCTGTTGGAGTCCGTGGCGGGTACCTTGTTGGCCAAATCTAAAAGATGTTCACCCAGTTCTCCAGCTCGATACTTGCACATTATACGCGGGTACTGTACCTGAACCAAAGAATCAGATGATTGTGTTTAATCCTCACTGGGGGACGACTCAGAAAGTACAATTTGCAAGCCCTTCAGACCCTCTGAAAGGTGTGGAGTGCGTAGAAAAACCTAAGGGTAAGCCTTTTGCGATTGTCCATGGAGCAGACCGGGATTGGGATGTGAAATCCCTGTTTGATTTCCGTTATCGCTTTGATGGGAAGTTTGATCTAAAAGAATACATGCTCAGAAACGAAGCTTTACCTGCGCCTCGTAGGGCATTAAGGAGAGCTAATGAGGGTACTATTAGCGGTAGTGAACTGCCACAGTCGAGACGCTTTTCAAGACGCCATTAGGAGCACATGGTTACCTTACAAGCCTCAGGAGTTGGACGTTATATTCTTTAGAGGTAGAGGAGCAACCCGAGACCCTAAACCAGATGAAGTTTTCTTGGACTGTGGAGACGCCTACTTGGACCTTCCCGAGAAAGTTCAGGCGATCTTTAAGTGGGGTTACGAACACGGCTATGACTTTGTGGCAAAATGCGACGATGACGTTGTTCTTCTGCCGCAGAAATGGTATGCAGGTTTTCATCGAACGGACTTTAGTGGATGGCAGGACCCTGGGTGCAAAACCCTCGAAACTAAGACGTGCTGGGGGTTCCTCTATACGCTGAATCGAAGGTGCATGAAGCTCGTGATAGATGCCAAGCTCCCAGGAGAACCCGGAAGCCATTGGAATTATAAACATGGGAATGATGAAGCCATGGTCGCAAGCATTCTGCACTACCAGGGGATTTTCCTTACCCATGATCCTCGACACTTTATTTACGGAGGGAATCCTGAGGATTTCCTTAAGCTGCGACCCAAGCGTTCCCTAAGGTTCACTAGGGTTACCCCTCCGAAGCGGGAGTTAACACCAGACATTTTCGCAGCTGTGATCTACTTGAATTGGACCTCGTGGCACGACACGGGACCTGAGGTAATCATACGTGAATTTTACAAGGTGTGGGAGACCATGAAGCAATGGCAATGACGCGAGCAGAAGGACTCAGACTTGTTCTACAAAAATACCTAGAGACCAAGGATTACACAAAACCAGCGTATGTAGAGGGCGTACCTAATTCAGAATCCCTGGCCTTCTATGCAGAACGAAGGAAGATCACAGCTAGACCTAGGCACCCTCAGGGACCACAAGTTTTGCCGAAACCTCGGCAATTGTACCAAATCAAACACTAATTGTATCCGCTATTCATAGGCGGGGAAAAGAGAAAAGAGTATGAGTTCAGCAGTTGCATCAGTAAGTCTTTCGGAGCTTTGCTTCCCAGACATCACGGGCAAGACTATAGGGGCCTATATTTTGGTCACCTTTGGAGTGGGCACCTATACAACCGGGGGAATTCCCTTTGGTTTGGTTGCTTTTGCGGATCAACGGACAGTTGATTTTAATGCGTTCTTGATCTGCGCTCTGTACGATGAGACCAGTTCGGATGCTAGCGGTACCGCATATAGCTTCCGGTACATTCCAGCCACAGACTCTGTTCTGATTTATGCGAATGGAACTGAGTTGGCCAGTGGAGCCTCGGTAACTATCACGGATAGCGTGATTGCACATGCCGTGTGGGACAGAACAACCGTGAGGGGCTAGGAGGAAACCTATGGCAAACCAAGAAGGCGATAAATTTGGTAGGGTTTTTGGGGTGGGAGATGTGGTATACGTACGGTGTACTGTGACGGCGATCACCCCTTCTTCTTCTCCTGTAACACCTCCACCTGCACTACGGGGTGGGAGTGGTGACCGGATCACATGTGTTGTTCAGAACAACGGAAACATAGGAGAGGTCTCTGGAGTTTCTTTCCAGATCAGCCCTATCCAGTGCTTTAAAACTGGGGACAAAAGTCAGCTGTAGAAAATATACTCAGCCCTCATGAAGCTGAGTTAGAGTTGGGAGGTGCTTATTCCACCTCCCCGCTCGACCTGAAATGGAGAGTCCTGAGATTATACGGGCAGCACTTGCCTATGTAGAGAAATGGAAGGAAGGG
>Ga0187857_10004119_pt1 | contig 11146 bp, 20 predicted proteins | sample June2016WEW_8_10_FD_132984 | JGI IMG/M metagenome (GOLD analysis project Ga0187857, IMG submission 132984) | Peatland microbial communities from SPRUCE experiment site at the Marcell Experimental Forest, Minnesota, USA - June2016WEW_8_100 | ecosystem: Environmental > Terrestrial > Soil >...
GCCAGGGAGGAGAGTTGCTGGGCCATCTCCTGGAGGTCGGCGCTATGCGCCCTTGCCACCTCCCTTGCCTGCTTCTCCTGCTGGCTTTCCGGGCCGCTCTCGCTCATTGCCTTCCCCCTTCATGCTCTTGATTTTATAGGCCATCTCAAGGGCCCTCAGCGTGGAGACCCGCAGGGCGTTGACAAGGCCGAAGTCCTGTACCATCCCCCGGTAGTTCTCGTAGATGTTCAGCAGGCTCTTCCTCTTCCACCGCCTGCCCTCCACCAGCATCAGGGAGCCGTCTATGTAGTCCCTCCACTGCTTGAGCAGTACGGCAAGGCTCCAGAGCTGGTCGGTGGTGAGCGGCTTGGCTGGCTGGCGCATACGGTCCTCCGCCCCTAGTATACCCTAGACGGCGTAGGAGAGGGTGAGGATTTTATGCTTTCCGCAGATGCAAGGCTTGCCACGGTGGACGTTCCAGCGGAGGCAGTTGGTTATAAGAGCACCGATAGGACCTCCAAGATGTCCTCCAATGGACCCTCCTGCATGTCCTCCACGGACCTTAGCCTCCCGAGGCTGGATACGAGCAGCCTCCTTACCACCACGGACTTTTGCCTCCCGAGACAGTTTACGGATAGCAGTAATCCCGCCCTTGTGGCCTCCGATAAGACCCCCGATATGGCCAATCCTAGCAAAGTAGCCTGGTTTTTCGGAGTTTACCTTTCCACCGATATGCCCCATGTCCGTATAATCTTGGGAGCCCGGCAGGGTCAGGTTCATCCCCCCTGGGTAGCCGTGCCAGGCATGGTACCTGAACATGGCCACGGTCTCGGCAAGGTTGGCGTCAAGGTGGTTATCGGCGGGCTCAGCCCACCTGACAGGGCCGGGGAGCCGTATATCTGGGAAAAGGGCCTTAAACCTACGGCCAAAGGAGGTCTTACCAGAGCGGTGCCGTGAGTCCCTGTTAACCCCCTGCCCTACATAGAGCCATTTGCATGGGTCAAAGGGATGAGGGTAGCGATAAAGGGAGATTAACTTCATACCACGTATGATAGGGTAAGCTGGTCTCGGTCAAGGATTTCAAACCCTTGAAGTTTAGAGTCAGACGGCACAGCCTCATCCTCACGAAGAGCTTCAAAAGTAGGTAAGAAGCACTCCAGGACTGGGAACACCTGCATGTGGGGGAGGAGGATGCATGCCTCCTCCACGTAGGGGGGCTGCGCACCGTACTGGGCCAGGAGCATGCTCCTGAGGTGCCTGGGCTGGGAGGTAAGGTAGCGCAGGCGCACCTTTACCCTTCCGGGCAGGGACGCGGCCAGGGGTATCTTAACCCCTCCTGCTGCTGCTTGTGTCGAGGAACCCATCCAGTGCCTCCTCCAGGCTGCTCTTTATGCCCATCTGCCGGTAGAACTCCTGGTCCTCCGGCGTAGGGGAGGGAAGCTCTCCGGGCGGGGCAGGGGGCCTGGGGGCGGCGGGCTTCGCCGGGGAGGGCCTGGCAGGGGAGGTCCTCCTGACGGCCTTGCTTATGGACATCGGCTGCCCCTTGCCTGTCCTGGCCATGTAGTCCCTGAGGCTCAGGTCGTCCTTTGCCAGGGCCGGGCTGGCAAGGTCCTTCATCGAGGCCCTGCCCCTCGTCCAGCGGGTGCTGAGGAAGCTGGCCTCCCGTATCCCCTCCCCTCCCCCGGAGGTATAGGCGAACCCCAGCCCCTCGATATGGATGCCGGACCCCAGGAGGGCATAGAGGGCATCGGAGGACAGGGGTATGGCCACTGCTATCTCGGAGAGGGCAACGTCCTCCTCGGCAAGGGTGGGGTTGCCCTCCTCGTCCCAGTAGTCCTCCGCCGAGTCTATGATGGCCTCCTTGGCGGCGGCCAGCACCCCTGGGGAGGAGGTAAGGGCGTACAGGAATATGCTAAGCTCCCCCGCCTTCTCGGCGCTCAGCCTCTCTATTATCTCCAGCCCCCCCATCAGGGAGCGGAGGCTCTGCTCGTCTGCCCAGAAGTACTCCATTGGCCCCTCTAATAAGGAGGGCGGAAGCTACCTCCTGAACAGGGCCTTGAGGAGGGCCGCTATGGCAGGGCCAATCTCCCTGTCCCGGCGTGGCTGCCCCTTGGATATCTCCACCTCCGCCACGCCTGCAATCCTTATGGTGACGGTATGCCCCTGGAGGAGCCTCTGGATGGTCGCCTCGCTCACCTGCACCCTGGCCTTGGTCATCTTGGTAGGAAGTCCTTCGGCACCCCTATCTCCAGGACCCTGCCTCCGCACTCCTGGATGTACTCCCTCGCCCCGTCATCCCCCCACCGCCTGCTCAGGGCGTCCTCGGAGGCATGGGGGCAGACGAACAGCCTGATGCCAGCCTGTATGATGATGGGGGCGCACCTGATACAGGGCATCATGGGCCAGGTGAACAGGGCATACCCTGCTACCGGCTCCCTGGCGTGGACGGTAGCGTTCACCTCGCCATGGATGATGTGGGCATACTTCCACTCCCGGTCGGCGTATAGCGCCTCGTCGTCCTTTGCCCCCCTGGGAAAGCCGTTGAACCCTAGGCTGGCCACTGTCTTGTCGGGCCGCACGATGACGGCCCCTACCTTGGTCGAGGGGTCCTTGGACCACTGTGCCACGTAGGCCGCCAGCCCCAGGAACCTCCTGTCCCACTTCTCGCTGAACATCCTACTCCTTCGGCAGCTCCACGGGCTCCAGGTCGTCGAAGATTACCGGTATGGTTTTCTTGAACTCCAGCAGCAGCGGCACCGCTATCTCCTTCATCTGGGGGTGCGCCCCAGGGTTGCACGCCCTCTTCCTGAAGAAGTTCCTCCAGCTCGTCAGGTCGAGGCTCATGATAATCTCTGTCTTCAGGCTGTTGGGGAGGACGGAGCGGGCTATCTCCGGCCTTGCCCCCAGCCTGCGAAGCTCGTTGTATGCCTTCTCGGCCTCGCTCATGGCGTACATCCAGACATCGAGCTGCGCCGGGGTCATGTGCCGGCCGATAGCGATGACCTCGATGTTCCCCGCCTTGGCATAGTCGCAGTAGCGGGTGGACTCCTGGAGGTAGGCGGCGACACGGTGCCGGACTATCTCATGGCTCACCCCCCGGTCGCAGACTATCCTGACCGTGATGATGTGGTGGTCGGCGATGCCCTCGTGCTTGAGGGTATGGAGGAGCCTCCCGACGAACGCCTTGGTCTGCTCCATGTCCCCCGTCTTGCCCTCGGACTTGTAGCAGTTGCGGGCGTACTTCTCTATCTGGCGCAGGATGAGGCTGCCGTCGTAGTCGTTCTCGATATGGGCCTCTGCCGTGCGGAGAACCATCTTTCCCTCCCTAGACAGGCACCCCGGCCACGGCACCCTCGTCGAAGGCGCTCTCGCCTTCGTCCTCCGGGGTGGGGTCGCCCAGCCCCGGCAGGGACGGGCCGCCCACGCAGGTCGGGCAGGGCCCTGGAGGGGGGGGCATTACCCCCTCGCCCTCTGTCCCTACCGGCTCGTATACAGGCTCCAGCTTCACCAGCTCGTAGGAGATGATGGCGTCCTTGATGGCCTCCCACGTCTCGTGGTTGAACGGGCCGTCCGGCAGGTCGTTGCCCCGGTGCCAGTCCTCCCCGGCCCTCGTCTTCCTGCTGTTGGCCCCGCACCCCAGGTAGGTCGGGGTGGCATGGATGTAGTAGGTATGGCTGTCGGTGCAGAGGATATAGCGCAGGTGCCCTGGCGTGGATGGCCTGCTGTCCTCCCTGACGTGCTCCTTAAGGCTGCCGTGGCGTACCGCTATCTCCTTGAGCCACTCCAGCAGCGTGTCCCTCGTCCTTTCCAGCGTCATTGTCTCGCTCATCTATCCTCCTGAACACAAGGTTCTTCTGGAAGAAAAGCCAGTCCAGAAAGCTGGCACCCCTGCTGAGGGGGACCCGTATCTCGATAAGGTCCGGCCGTCTGCGGTCTATCGTCCCGCAGTAGTCCCGCATCACCTGCCTCTGGTAGGAGTCCGACCTGCCCTCGATGGCGTACAGGGTGCCGTCCCCCGAGGGCGGTGCCATCGCCGTCCTGAAGGTCAGGAACTCTATGTGCTCGGGGTCGCTGAAGGCCACGTCGGCGTGCGGGCATACCCTTACCTGCTGCTCGAAGGAGAAGGCCTCTGTAACGTCCCTCGTCCTTACCGGGAACTTTCTTGTAAGCCATGCGGGGAGGCAGTCCCGCTTGAGCATCTGCCACCAGGAGGCGGGGACCTTTATGGCCATGGTCTTGCTCACGACCTCGTGCTGCTCCTCGTCCCTCAGCACCCATCCCGTCAGCCTCAGCACCATCCTCCCCAGGATGTAGCTGTACTCACGGCGCAGCTCCAGGCTGTTCCTGAGGCAGGGGAGCATGCCAAGCTCCTCCCTTGCCCGGCCAAGGCAGGGGTCAGCCTCCTGGGTGCCTACGCAGAGGCGCTTGAGGCTGTGGAACACCGCCTCTGCCGGGCCGAGCGCTGCTGACTGGTCTAGCCTTTGGGTCATCTAGGCTATCCCCCCGCTCAGGCCCTCGGCCCTCATCCAGCGCATGAAGTGGCTCTTGTACTCAAAGGGCACCAGGGCCTCAGTAATGCTGCCAGGCGAGCCTACTGAACGCCAGCCCTTGCACTTCCTGACTGGCCGGACCGAGAACGTCTGGAGGTCGGCCCTCTGCCTCCTGGTCATCCTGCCCACTACCTCCATGAGGACTATCATCAGTACACCTCCTGCACCGTGAAGCACCTCGCCCTCTCCCCCCTGGTGAAGGATACGGCCATGGGGATGAGCCAGCGCCCGTTGGGTACCAGGTCAAGGTCCTGCACGTCCCTGGTCTTATGGATGGATACTTCCTCGTCGGTCTGGGTACGGCACTCCCATGCGTCCCCCCTGGCCCAGAAGAACCACACTGTGGCCTCGGGGAAGTCCAGGCGGGCCAGGGGGCTCCAGTCGTCCCATGCTACCCCGGCCTCCTCCCTGAACTCCCGGCGCATGCCCTCCAGCGGGGTCTCCCCGTCCTGGAGCTTGCCGCCTATCCCGTTCAGGAGGCCCCTCTGCCACTCGGGGCGCTTCTTGCGGATGAGGACTACTGCCTCCATGTAGGGGCTGAACATGAACCCGACACAGTAGAGTCTCTTCCCCTCAGGGAGTGATTCCCAGGCGTCCATGCCCCCTAATACTCTACCACCTCACGTTGGGGCCGAAGATATGATGGCCCTCGGGGTGGACGGGGCAGGATATATGCGCCCCCTCGGGGGGGATGACCATCCAGAGCGGCTTGCCGAGGGTACACTCGGCATAGTCGTCCGGCCAGGGCCTCCTCTTGGGGGGGCACCACGGGCAGGGGCGCTCCGGGGCGGGCCGGGGGCGCGGCCTCGGGATGACGGGCCTCGGGACGGCAGGCAGCGGCCTGGGCCTGGGGTAGGGATAGGGCGGAAAAGGGGGCCTCGGCCAGGGGTAGGGCACCCCTGGCGGGGGCCACATGAACATGCACATAGCGCTTTCTCCTCGGGATGGTCCTGGCGGGCCTGTTTCCAGCAGAGTCGAGCGTTACCGGTATTCTAGCCTGGCAGCTTACCATCTGCCGCTAGCGCAGGCCCGCCAAGCCTGCCTTGCCTAGATTATCTCCAGGGAGGTCCCGCATTCCTTGCAGAACTTCGTCCCGGACTTGTTGCTGGTGCCGCAGGTCTGGCACTTTGCCTTGGTCTTGACGGTGACGGCCCTGGTGACCGCCCTGCCGCCCACGGCCCCGACCAGCCTGAGCACGAGGACATGCGTCTGCGCCTCGGTCGGGAACCCGCCGGCCGAGTAGAACTCCTGGTTGCTCTGGCTGCCCGGCACGGTGATGCCCGGCTCCTCCTGCATGGCGAAGCACTGTAGCGGCGGCTCCAGTCCCTTGGCCTGGAGGCTCTCCGTGGTGTTGACGTTGACGGTAGGGGTCTCGGCGGACTTCGTGAACGACATCATCGAGGCGTTAAGGCCCCTGCCCCGCAGGACGCCGCTGCCCGAGTGCCCGCTGGCACTGGCACCGACGGCCCCGCCCCCCATGCTGTTGGCGCTGAAGGTGACGTTGTCGCCGAGGCCGCTGCTGTTGCTGGTGGTCCAGGAGCCGCTCCAGCCGGAGTAGGGGTAGTCCCAGTAGGGGTAGGGCCAGTATGGCCAGTAGGGGTAGTGGCTGTAGTGGTAGTGGTCGTAGTGGTGGGTGTGGACCTCGGGGTCGGGGAGCTTCTCGAACTTGTACTCGACGCGCACGAGCCCGTCCTCCCCCTTGATTCCCCTCGCCTCCTCAATCTTCTGGGTCCTCTTGATGAACTTGAAGCGGTTGCCGCTCTGGAGGTTCCCGTTGCGGATGAACCTCTCCAGGTCCATGCTGCTGTTGGGGGCAAGGATAAGCCACGTCCCCTCGGTCGCGTCCGTGCCGTCTATCTCGACCCTTGCCATGGCCCGGACCGATGCCAGGTTCTTGAGGTAGACCGCGTACTCGGAGCCGAACGGTACGGCCACCCTGCCCGTTGCCTCCCTCAGTATGCTGCCGTTTACCTTGACTGCTGCGACGAACTGGTGGGAATACACCATTGGTACCTCCAAGCCCACCGGCTAAGGGCTTGCCTTAGCTTAAAGCCGGTTGGATGGCCTGGCTGGGAGGCCAGGCTGGGGGATTCGTTCTCTCCCGATAATAATACTGGAAGTCAGGAAACTTAGTCTTTGGGGGGCATGGGGGTCCCAGGGGGCCAGGACCGGGGCTTGGCCCTGGCCCAGTCATGGGAGAGGAGGAAGTCGATGCTCCTTACTGCCACGAAGAGGAGGATGCCGGCCAGCAGGAGAAGCGAGGGGTGTATGTAGGGGGGATGCCTCCAGAGCCACCTTACCGCCCGGTCGGCCTCCCACATGCACCCCCATGCGACTAGGAGGGCGGCCAGGATATACCCGGCTATAAGGGCGATAATGACAGGCCTGCGCATGGCTGCCCCGTTACTTCGGCGGGACACGCCCGATGGGGGGCTCGGGGTGCGCTCTCGGCGGCCAGATAGGGTCGGGCCTGGGCGGGGGCGGGGCACTGGACGCATGCGCGGCCGGGGGCGGGGCAACGATGGTCATGACCAGGGCGGCACCGGCCGCCACTGCCATCTTGCCCAGGGCCGTGCGCCTTGACGGCGAGTCCGGGCCATAGCTGCCGGGCTCCATGAGCCCTGCCTTCTCCATCGCCTCTACGGCCCCCGATACCGTGGCGGGCTCCTGCCCGGTGCTTTCTGCAAGCTCCCCGATGGTCATGGTGCCGTCGGCCTTCTCCCAGACCGCAAGAGCACCCTTTCCAAGACAGTGGACCCTGTCGCTGGCCTTGTCATAGAGAATCGCCTCCTCGGGCAGGCGCTCCAGGAGTATGCTGCCTTTCCTCGCCGATGGGTTCATGGTTCTCCTCCTCTGGCTATAATACTCGTGCCTATATAATACCTCAGGACAGGGCGGGCACTATCTGCCCCGTGTGCCAGACGACATAGCTGTCCCCCCTGCCCTCCCACTGGTTGCGGTAGACGATGGAGTCGTACCCCCTGTCCTCTATCCACTTGCGCAGGAGGGGGTACCACTTCGGGTCGTGGCGGTCCTCCCCATGGGAGATACGCCTCATCTCCTCCCTGGTCATCAGCTTGCGGTAGTATAGCTCCAGCGCTATCCGCTGGGGGGTCCACTGCACGACGTCCGTCATGCGCAGGGGCCTGTAGGCCTTCAGGTAGACAGGGCGGATGTTGCCCCCTGGCCTGAACCCCTCCGGCGTGCCCCATGAACCTTCCCGTATCGTCCAGGCCTATGACATACTCTGCCTGCGGCAGGGTGCCGAAGTGGATGCCCATCTCCGCAAGGCCGTGCTCCTCCGGCAGCCTTCACTCGTCAAAGCTGGCACTGGTGCCGTGGTAGAGGGGCCCGACCAGGCCCGGGCGCTTGCGCAGGGCCGCTGTCTTGGGCGGGCGCGGGACGTATGCCCTGATAGCCTTGTCGCCCCGCCGCTTGGCGGCATCGACCCGGTGGTTGCCGTCCCGGATGACGAGCCTCGGCCTGGGGAGGAACTGCGGCGGCCGGCTGCTGGCCCAGTCCCAGTCATACCCTAGGACAATGGGGGGGAAGGGGGTCGGGCGCTCCGCGTACTCCCTTGAGAGCACGGGGTTATAGTCGTCCCCCGCCCTCAGCCGCCTGAGCGGGAAGTCCTCTAGGGAGTACTCGCTCCCGTACCCGTCCACGGTCAGGACTTGCAGGGCGGTCTCCTTGCTCCACCCGTTGAGCCTCATCAGGTAGCCAAGGACGTCCTTCCCGCTGATGGGCGGATTGGCGGTGACAAGGAACTCTGCCCTGGGCCGGAGCACTATGCCTCCCCTTGGGCAGGCGGCTCCCCGACCGCCCTGAGCACGGCATCGCATAGCCAGGGGTCGTGCCCGAGCCTGGAGACGATGAACTCCCTCCTTGACGCGGTCCCGAGGGGGCTGTCCATGTTCGTGGCCAGCTCGAACATGGGCTCAAGGAGCTTCTTCAGGTAGGGGACCGCATAGGAGTCCTCCGGGGCGGCCCTCTCGGCATAGTCCACCGCCAGCCGGACGAGCCTGTAGTAGAGGGCCTTCCATCCCGGGCCGTACCCCGCCGTGAAGGAGAGGTCCAGTGCGCCGGGGGATTCCCCGACCTCCTCGGTCATCGAGATGCCTATCCTCTTCCTCATTCCTTCTTCCTCTTCCTCAGGGCCTCCCTGAGGTCCGCCATCATGTCGTCCAGCTTCCTGTAGATAGGGATGTTGTAGCGCTGGGCCACAATCTCCAGGTTGCCCCTGCGGTAGAACCCCTCCTCGATGCAGAGGACGCTCTCCTTTCCGGCGAACAGCCCTATCTCCAGCATGGTCACCGGGCCCTTGCTGTCCTCCAGGAGGACGTAGACGTTCAGGTCGGCCTCCTCCTGCGCCTTAAGCTCCCACTCGACCTGCCCCCTGAACTCGGGGCTGTCGATGCTCTGCTCCCAGGAGGAGTCCCAGTCGTCCCTGCGGGGGTTGAGGACGAGGCAGTCGATGCCCTCCAGGCCCTTGACCACCTCGGACTGCCAGTCCTTGGCCTCTCCCTGGTCTATCGCCCCGCCCAGGAATATCTTGGGGCCCAGCAGCTTGTTGTACTCGTCCGGTGCCTTGACCTCGGTCGCCATATGCTCTCCCTGATTAGGATACACGTATTAGCGGCATCCAGTTCCCCTGCCGTGGCATCTTCTGGTGTATACTATTAGCGGAGAACAATGACTATGGACAGCTTCTTCAAGGCGCTCGTCCGGTGTGCCCTATGGCTTGCCGTTGCCCTCTGCCTCCTGAGCGGGCTTGCGGCCCTCCTGGCCTGCCTGCTCCCTGGGCCAGCCCCTACCGCAAGGGCGGCCATTGCCTGGGCAGCGGCCGTGTGGTACCTGGCGTTTGCGATCTGGATATCCTGGCTGAGGCGTCCTAAAGCACAGAAAGGATAGGAGATTATGAGATTCTACTCCCGGCGCTCACGCCTTGGCAGCGACAGGGGCGTCCAGCTCTTCGAGTTCGCCATGATTCTGCCAGTCTTCTGCATGCTCCTGGTAGGGATGGTCTTCGGGGGCATCCTGCTCTACGACTACGTTACCCTTGCCGACGCAGTGGCGGCCGGGGCCAGGACCCTGGCTACCAGCCGGGGGGTCACCCTGACAGGGACCAGCACCGTCTGCACCCTGGCACAGAGCATGGTCCAGGCCTCTGTTGCCAGCCTCAACCCCCACAATGCCACGCCGTCGCCGGTCACCGTCCCGGCCCCGACATTCACCGGCACCGGGGGGTCAACCTGCTCCAAGCTCGTGGAGGGGGACTGGGGCACAATCACGGCAAGCTATGCCTGCTCTGTGCCTATCCCGTTCACTACCGTCAACCTGTGCCCGCCCACGGGCATATCATCCTCGACGACCGTGAGGATAGAATAGGACAAACCATGAAGCCTTCAAGCCTCTTCAAGCAGGACGGGGGGCAGACCCTCATGCTCCTGGCCCTTCTCCTGGTCTTGGTCGTATCGGTCACCGGGCTGGCCATCGACCTCGGCTATGCCTACCATGCGCAGCGGCAGCTACAGGCATCGGCCGATGCAGCCTCCACGGCAGGGGCGCTCGACCTGCCCAACAGCGCCGTCAGCGCCGTATCGGACGCCACCCTTGCCAGCGGCCTCACAGGCGACAAGAACGCCGTCAGTACCCTCTACAGCGTGCAGATGGTCAAGGGCTACCCCCTGGTGACCTGCTTCCAGCCCTGCTCGGCCACGGTGACGACCAACTGCGTGCCCGGCGTGGCCACGGTACCGGCATGCTCCTACAACGGCACCGCGACAGGCAATGTCGTGGTCGTGGAGGAGACAGGGAAGTCCCCTACCTTCTTCTCCAAGCTCATGGGCTTCGGCTCCCTCACCATAAACGTTACCTCCGTGGCGATGGCCAAGGGGAACGCCCCCCTGCCCATCAACATCATGATGGTGACGGACAGCACGGAGTCCATGCAGGGGACGGACTCCAACTGCGGGATAAGGGCGGCGGGGGCATGGCCGTTCTCCTCCAGCCCTACCGAGGAGGACTGCGCCAAGTGGGGCGTCAGGACGCTGCTCCTGAACCTCAACAACGCCGTGCAGAACGTGGGCCTGGTAACGTTCCCGGCGGTAAACCCGAGCAGCGACAAGAACGAGTACGACTGCTGGAACCCGCAAATCACGCCGGGCGACGAGGGCACGTCCTGCACCTCCACGAACCGCACCCTACCCTATAGCTGCCCGTCGTCCGACTTCCTTGTCGTGCCCCTGACCAACGACTACCTCAGCTCCAACGGCAGCCTGGCATCCAACTCCGACCTTGTGGGGGCCGTGTACTGGGGCGGGGCGGGGCAGTCCTGCACGGGGGGCAGCCATTACGGCATACAGGACCCAGGAGGGCAATCGACGCGCTACGGGGAGGCCATAACCGAGGCCACGGGAGTACTCCAGAAGACCCCCGACATCGCCAGCGCCATCATCGTCCTGGGGGACGGCACGGTCAACACGGGCAGCTCGCCGTGCTCAAGCGCCGTCAGTGCCGCCAGGGCGGCGGCGGCGGAGGGGATACTGGTATATGCGGTGGGGTACAACATCCCGGCGGGGAACTGCGGGGACGGGGGCTACACGTACTGCCATGTA
>Ga0187857_10004126_pt1 | contig 11137 bp, 10 predicted proteins | sample June2016WEW_8_10_FD_132984 | JGI IMG/M metagenome (GOLD analysis project Ga0187857, IMG submission 132984) | Peatland microbial communities from SPRUCE experiment site at the Marcell Experimental Forest, Minnesota, USA - June2016WEW_8_100 | ecosystem: Environmental > Terrestrial > Soil >...
ACCGCCGGTGACTTCTGGAGCACGATTTCATCAATGATATCGTGGATGATTTTGACATTGCGTTGCAGCAACTCCAGACGCGATTCGCCGGGCTGCTGTTTGGCCCCGGCCGTAATCACAATCAGGCGGGCATCCGCATAATCCGCCGCCCGGGCTTCACGAATCTGGACGGAAGGGAAAAACGCCTGGCCATGAACCAAATCGAGAACCTGCCCCAGGGCCAGTTCGTGGTTGGCATCGCGCAGGGCAATCTCATCGGCCAGACCACTCTGGGCCAGCGCATAGGCAAAAGTGGAACCCACGGCGCCCGCGCCAACAATCACCACTTTTCTCGGTTTCCAAGGTTCATCATTCATTTTTGTTCCTAAGTTGTGGTACAAACTGTCTTTGGCAATGAAAACGTCAAGCATTTGCCTGGACTTCAGATTGCCAACTGAGCGCGCCCACCGGCTGCCCGCTCGCGACCCAAGTCGGACTTCGCTCGACCGATGTGATAGGAGGCAGCGTCAATCTCATACTCATCAATATAACTTCCGAAGATCGTAGGCATCTCGAAATCGTGCGATTACGTCGGGGTCTGGTGGTTGCGGCAGCACTTGCTGCAGGAACTTCTCACAGACATCGTTCATCGAATATTCATCCAGACTGTGTTGGGCTCGCATCTCGAACTCTTCGAACGTGCCAGACCACCGCTCAAGGAAGCCGGCGTAGTCCCCCTGGGTCCCGGCCGTGACGAGAACCTCGTACGACCGCTGAAATCCCTGCTCGACCCGGCTCTCTGAATAGGCCACGAGCGTTCCAAAGAAGTCGAACAGGACATGCGTCAATATTGCCAGTGAGGATAAGGATGGACGAATGAATTTGGTTCATGCGATTGAGCGTTGTTTGTTCAAAAAATACTGTGAACGGCGACTGAAAAGTGCAGCGGGTGGCGGTCCAATAGTGTGGCACCCGTGGGGGTGGTAAACAACTCTGGGAAGGAGGGTCAAGACAGAAAGCCCCGGCTGCAAGGCAAAGCGAGTCGGGGGGCGGCGTAATATTGTGCACAGAAGTTTGACGCCAGGTTACTTCCCCAAACAATTCTTCCCACGAACAAGCCAGAGCCTTTTGCAATCGCAGCACGGTGATACCATCATGCCATTGCTTCGCGATGCCACGCAGGGATGTATGTTGACAGGCGGGTTGCACCCCCTATCCTGTCCGTGTCCGGCTTTATGGATCCGAGTTTGCCAGCCAAGCCAATGACGCGCCGGTTTTTTCTGCGCGTCTCTTCCGCAACACTCCTGGCCGCCCCGCTGTTCCAACCGTTGCCCGCCCTGGCCGGCACGTGGCGGTTCTTCGACGAAACCGAAGCGGCAACCATCGTTGCCTTGTGTGAACGCATTGTCCCCGCAGATGAGGATCCCGGGGCGACTTGGGCCGGTGTCGTGCAATTTATCGATCGCAAGCTGACGGGCTACTATCATCGCTATCAGCAACTCTATCGGCTCGGTCTCCAGGGAGTCCACCAGTCCAGCCTTGCTCTGTTCGGCAAGGCGTTTGTTGACCTGTCAGGCGTCCAACAGGACGATCTGCTGCGAAAACTCGAATCGAACCAGGCGCCGGGCAACATCTGGAAACAGGTTTCGGCCACGGAGTTTTTTGACCGGCTGGTTGACCACACCATTCAAGGGTTCTACGGCGGACCGCGCCATGGCGGCAATCGGGACGCGGTAAGCTGGCGCATGCTCGGCCTGCCCACCGCACCGGTACGGAGCCGTCGCCCGCTCACCGCTCCCTGGAGCACGACGCCTAACCCTCCTACCATCAAACTGTGAAAATCAAACATGTCAACGTGGTGGTGATCGGTTCGGGCGCCGGCGGCGGGGTGGTGGCCAAGGAACTGGCGGAAGCCGGCCTGGACGTGGTTTTGCTCGAGCGCGGCCGCTGGGTCACGCCGGACCAGGAACGGAAAGACGACCTGCGGAATCAGCGCACCACGGTCCTGGGTCCGAGCTGTGGTCCGGACGAAGACAAGGAACCGCGCGTGTTCGTGGACCCGGAGGGTCGGGAGCAGATCGTTTGGCCGGCGGATGGCGCTTACAACAACAATGCCGCGTGTGTGGGCGGTGGAACGGTTTCTTATGGCGCCATGGCCTGGCGGTATATGGCCCAGGATTTCCAGATGAAATCCCTCTACGGCGTGCCGGCAGGGAGCACACTCGATGATTGGCCGATCACCTACGCCGACCTCGAACCGTTTTATGAAAAGGCGGAAAACGAGATCGGCGTCTCCGGCGATGTCACGCCCGACCCGTTCAAAGCACCGCGCCGCCATCCGCTGCCCATGCCGCCCTTGCCGGATTCACGAGAGACGCAGATTCTGAAGCCCGCCGCACAACGGCTGGGGTGGCATCCGTTCTACATCCCGATGCTGCGGAACACCGTTCCCTACAACGGACGCCCCGGCTGCATGCGCTGTCGTTGGTGCTGCGGTTTCGTCTGCGAATGTGACGCCAAGAACGGAACGCAAAATACCGTGATCAGGACGGCGCTCGCATCCGGGCACTGCGAGTTGCGCACGCACTGCATCGTCGCCGGCATCACCCTCGACACCAAAGGCCGCGCGAAAGCGGTTGAGTATTTTGACGCCCAGAACCATCGGCAGACGCAGACTGCCGACCTGGTGGTTGTTTCCGGAGGCGCCATCGAATCGGCGCGCCTGCTGCTTAACTCCCCGAGCGCCCTCTTTCCCCAGGGCCTTGGCAATCGATTTGACTGGGTTGGACGCAACCTTCAGGGCCATGCCTACAGTGGCGCATTCGGCCTTTTCGATCACGACGTTTACGACGACCTGGGACCCGGCGCCGAGATCGCGATCTGCGATTTCAACCACGGGAATCCCGGTCTGGTCGGCGGGATGCTGCTGGCCAACGAATTCTGTCGCCTGCCCTACCAGGTGGCCAACATGGCGCCACTGGGCATTCCGCGCTGGGGCAAGGCCCACAAGGATTACATGCGAACCTGGTTTCGCCGCAGCATCGTGATTATGGGCCCCTCGCAGGAAATGCCCGTGTTCAGTTCACGCGTGCAGGTGGATCCGAAGGTCAAGGATTACTGGGGCATCCCCGTGGCCCGGCTCTCCGGCGTCGATCATCCGCACAACATTGAACTCTGCAAGTTCGCCTCCGACAAGGCCGAGTTGTGGCTCAAGGAAGCCGGCGCCATCCAGGTCACGCGGCGGCAGAAGACGCAGTCCTGGCTCAGCGCCGGCCAGCATCAGGCCGGGACCTGCCGCATGGGCAACGATCCCAAAACCTCCGTGGTGGACAAGCACTGCAAGCTCCACGATGTGGACAACCTTTTCGTGGTTGATGCGAGCGTGCATGCGAACAACGGCGGCTTCAACCCGGTGCTGACGATCATGGCGGTGGCATACTATGCGTCCGATTACATCAAACGCGCGTGGCCGGGGGGAGGTTTGCGGTAACTCATGAATGCCGGCCGCATTCGTCGAAGACTCTGGCTGCTGCTGGCCATCCCCCTTGCCCTGATCCTGCTGGCGGTGCCGGCCGGGAGCATCTACTACACCGCGGCGGGCGGCAAAGCCTGCATCCGCTGCCATGAAATCCAGCCCGCTTACGATCGCTGGATGGAATCCACCCACCGGAACGTCGAGTGCCGGGAATGCCATGGCAGCATTTTTTCCACCGATGCCGGATTTCATCTCAACAATGTGCGCCAGCTCTGGCTCCACCTCCGCAGACAGGTCCCCGAGCGGCTCCTGCTCCGGCAACAGGACATTAGCCGCGGCCTGAACGCCCGCTGCGGCAAGTGTCATCAGCAGGAATACGCCGCCTGGACCGCCGGACCGCACCACGTGACCTACAACCAGATCTTCCTCGATCCCGGTCATAACACCAACCGGATTTTGAGTGACTATTGTCTCCAGTGCCACGGGATGTACTTCGAGCACGGCATCCGCGACCTGGTCCAGCCCGTCGCCCTGAAAGGTCCCTGGCGCCTGGTGCCGCCGTCGATCCATCCGGACGAACCCGCGATCCCTTGTTCGGCCTGCCACGCGGTACACCAGCACGGTGAGCCCATGGAAATGCGTTCGGCAAGCGAGCGGGCGGCGGATCCGGTCCAGTACCGGCCGTCGCTGGCGTTCTACGACCGCCGGGAGCAGCTTCATTTCACGGCGGCGGTGCTGCCGCTGCCGGACATCGTCAACGGAACCCGGCCGGTGCGCATCGCCCCCGATGCGCGGCAGGCGACGTGTTACCAATGCCATGCGCCCGATCACACGTTCCAAGCGGGCTCAGGTGATGATCGCACCTGTGTGGGAGTGCACGAAGGGTTGAGTTGCCTGGCCTGCCACACGGGACACGACCAGAACGCCCGGGCCTCCTGTGCCCTATGCCACCCGCGTTTGTCCAACTGCGGCCTCAATGTCGAAACCATGGATACGACGTTCAAGTCGTCCACCAGCGGGCACAACATTCATTTTGTGAAATGCGAAGACTGTCACCCGGAGGGAGTTCCGAAACGGCGGCAGCGCACTGCGGCCATTCCCTGAGCGGGAACGCTGCCGTGAGAAAACGCGGGGCAACTCGGCACGCTTGGCCGGCCCGCGGCAAGCACCCCTGATGTCCCGCCGGCTGAATAACTTTGGAGCACATACCAGCCACGCGGGAGCAAAGGCCGTGAACCCCGTAAAGGTGCGTGGCCCCACGGGGCTATACGCTCGCGAAACAAAACTGGCCTGTCCTCCATAGCCTTGGCGACGGAGGGAACGGCCATCCCGCGTTGGCTGCAGCGATTGTTGGAGGCGAGGGTCGGAATCGAACACGGAAGCTTTACCGTTCCGAGCCTAACATACTCTGTTTCAAGGGTTAGTATAGCCTTATTTTACAGGGGTTCAAGCTGTTTTTTCGACTGCTCGTTCACCGCTCCGCATTGCCCCGCTATTGCCCCTGTATTGCTCGTCAGGTGAAACTTTAGGTGAAGAATCAGGTGAAACTTTTCCCGTGTGAAATTTGATGGGCATTTGGCGTTCCTGTTTAGGGTGATTAAAAAACCGTTTTCCTTATCGAAAGATAAGAAAAACGGCTGGTGGTTCAGATCGACACTTCTACGAACGCTAATCAATGTTCGTCACTCTTCTCGTCCTTCTTCTTCGGTGCAGCCTTTGCTGGCTCGCCATGCCTTGGCTGAACATGTCCATGGGCGTCTTTTCTGTAATTATCATTGCGAGTGGCGTGGTCTCGCCAATCACGATGGTCTCTTTCCCATCCATGGAAACGCTCCAGCCGGAATGGTTCACAGACCAGCCAGAAATTGCCAGGTCCCAAATAGAAATACTGGTCACCAACGACACCGACGTATTCGACACCATCCCAGACGTAACTGTCAGGAATCATTACTGGCGCCTCTACCAACGGTGCCGGAGCCACCACTACCACCGGTTGCGGAGCCACATACACCGGTCGCGGAGCCGCAACGACTATTGGTTGGAACGCTAAACGCCCATTTGGTTCAACTACACAGCCTGACACTAACACACCAATCCCCCCTGCCGCTATTGACAGGATACACGCACGCAAACATTTTGTTTTCATTGTTCTATTCTTTCTTGTTTGTTTTTTGACTCTTCAATGACGATAAGAAAGAGGCGGCGTTCACACAATGGGGTGAACACCCCATAATCTTGCGGTTGACTCAGGAGTCTGACGGCGCTCCCGCTTGTTTCGCCAGTATTTGGAAAGCTCTTTGGTGGCCTTGTGCAGCCAATCTTGGTCTGCCGCGAGCCGGATCATTTTGACGGCCGCAAACCATTTCGGCGCATTGGGAGCGGGATCGCCCAGCGGCGTCAGCTTGCCCACGGCCATCAAAATCTGAATGTCATTCTCCGCTAAGCCTAGCAGTTTCGACGTCGCCGCGACATCAAGGCGTGCCGGTAAATTTTTGGCCGCCCAGGTTGCCAACGTCGCTCTCGTCGCAAAAGGGCTGGCGCACGCAACACGTTTATGTTTGCAGGTGACATTTTCGCCGTTCCCCGGAATTAAAGTTGAACAAAGGAAGTGACCGCCGATGGAGGCGATCTTGTTAACGGTTTAACCTGCCGACTTGAGTTCGGGCATGAAATCTAAATATAACCACGGTAGGGTTACACCCCATAGCCAAAGACCGGCCAATCGCGCAGTCTAACGGGTAGCCAGTTAGCCCGGTGCGCCGTTGGAATGCATTTATGGGCCACTGCAACCAATCAAACCACAATTCAAACACATGAAAGCAAATAAATTCGCAACCGCCCTGGCCAGCGCCATCCTGGTGATGGGCGTCCTCGTCCCAGCCCAGGCACAAGACAAAAAGGTGGATCCGACAGGAACCTATATCTGGACCGTGCCGGGACGCAACGGCGGGCCGGACCGGACGAACACCCTCGCGCTGAAGCTGGACGGGAACAAGCTGACCGGCAACCTGACCGCGCCGGGACGCGGCGGCCAAACGACCACCTCGGAAATCAGAGACGGCAAAATCACCGGCGCGGACGTTTCGTTCTGCGTGGTCCGCTCGTTCAACGACAATACGGTCACGAACAAATATTCCGGCACGCTCGCGGCCGGCGTCATCAAGGGCAAAATGGAATTCGAACGGGACGGTGAAGCCCAATCCCGCGACTGGAAGGCGAAGCTGCAGCAATAATCCGCCGATCAACAAACATCAACAAACAAAACAAACTGACCAAATTATGGCAAAAGCCCTGACCAAATCCCAAATTGCAGAGGAACTCGCAACCAAGAGCAACATCACCAAGAAAGCGGCGGTGGAGATTCTCGAATTTATCGCGGAACTGGCCTACAAGAATGCCCAGAACACCTTCACCCTGCCCGGTCTCGGCAAGTTGGTGCTGGTTGATCGCAAGGCTCGCGTTGGACGTAACCCGGCCACCGGCGAAACGATCCAGATCAAAGCCAAGCGCGTTGTGAAGTTCCGCGTCGCCAAAGCGGCCAAGGACGCCATCCTCGGCACGAAGTAAAACTGGTCATCTTTTGCAAGGCACTTTGATAATTTCAGAGTGCCATTTTTGTTGCGCCGCCATTTTGCCTCTCGAAAGAACCAGGACCTTCATCTGGTTTGGGGCACATGACCAACACGACGGCAAACCGGATGGCGGCGGCATTAGGTGCGCTGGCGGTGACTCTCGGCGCCTTCGGGGCGCATAGACTGAAGGAACTGCTGGCGCAAAATGGAACGGCGGCGATCTGGGACAAAGCGGTTTTCTACCATTTCGTTCATACTGTGATGCTGTTCGTATTGGCGCAATGCCAGCCACTGAAGGCCGGACCCTGGTGGTGCTTTTTCTCAGGGATCGTGATTTTTTCCGGTTCGTTGTACCTGCTGGCAGTGACGAATATGCATTGGCTGGGAGCCATTACACTTTGGGCTTAATCGACCATTCACAATCGCGGTGGGATTACACGGACCTCTTTGCCCAGCTTGGCGATTTCTTTTTTCCCGGACACACAGAACATGGTGCGATCGTGGGGACACCAGGAACTGTGACACACACGACTGGGTGCATCAGACCACACCTTTCACCTGTGATGTCGTTTCTCAGGAAATGATTTTGCATGAATACGGCATTAACGCGAGCGAGCCTCAGTTTAGGTATTCCGGATTCTTGGCCGTCGAATCGTACTGCTGTTCGGTCTTGAACAGTTCGTACCGTCCATCGCGGGCCACCGCTGCCGTCCGGGCCAGCAAGGCGGCCACGTCGGTTGAACTCATCGGCTTGAAGGTGCGCGTCGCCTCAAACGCCTGATCGAGCAACTTCATGCTGTCGATGCCGTTGATGACGACCGAAGTGGGCAGATTCAAGGCGTAGTGAAGGCATTCGATTGGCTGGACCGCGTTGCTCTTGAGGATGTCCCCCGAACCCATCGATTTCATTCCGAGCACCCCGATTTGCTCTTTGAGCAGCACGGGCAGGACCTGGTGCTCAAAACTGCGGTAATGCGCGTCCATTACATTCAAGGGCATCTGCACGGTATCGAACCGGAACTGATGCTGCGCCGCCGTCTGAAGCATGTGCAAATGGATTGACGGATCCTTATGCCCGGTGAATCCGATGTAGCGGAGTTTGCCGGCCTTCCTGGCTTCCAGCACCGCCTCCAAGGCTCCGCCCGGAGCAAAGATCCTATCCGGATCGTCCATGCGGATAATCTCGTGAAACTGAAGCAGGTCCACGTGGTCGGTCTGGAGGCGCCGGAGGCATTCATCAATCTGGGCCGCGGCGCCCGTTTTGCTGCGGCCGTCGATTTTGGTCATCAGAAACACCTTGTCCCGATAACCATCCCGCAAGGCCTTCCCCATCCGCACTTCGCTTTTGCCCTCGTGATAGTCCCAACAGTTGTCCATGAAAGTGATGCCGCGGTCGATTGCACTGCGGATGATTTTGAGGCTTTCGCTCTCCAGCACGGGGTTGCCGATGTGATACCCTCCCAGGCCGATGGCTGAAACTTTCTGGCCGGTGCTACCCAGAGTGCGGTAGATCATCCCTTTTGCGGCTTTTTCCTCAGCCCAGGATGAAGACCCCATTACACTCACGGCAACGCCACCCACGGCCGCACGCTTGATAAAATCACGTCTGGTTACGGCCGCCAGTTTTGCGGCTGGCGTCCCCTCAGAAGCTATCGAAGTAATCATCTCTCTCATTTAACCACTATTCGGGCCGGCACAAGTTTTTTCTGTAAATTGGTTGAGCATCACTGATAAAAAATTGCTTTTTGGCGCGCCACCCTTTCATTGACGCTGCGCGGGGAATCTTGCGCCGACAAGTTTTTCTGCCTTAAGAAAGGACAGCAGATCGGCGTTGAGTTGTTCCTTGTGCGTTTCGGTCAGGCCGTGGGGTGCGCCGGTATATACCTTCAGGGTCGAGTTCTTGACGAGTTTCGAGGAGGCCAGAGCCGCAGCGCCAATCGGTACAATCTGGTCGTCGTCACCGTGAATGATAAGCGTCGGCACGTCGAACTTCTTGAGGTCCTCGGTAAAATCCGTCTCCGAGAACGCTTTAATGCAGTCGAGCGTGTTCTTGTGACCGGCCTGTATCCCTTGCAGCCAGAACCAGTCAATCATGCCCTGTGAAACCTTGGCGCTTGGCCGGTTGAAGCCGAAGAACGGGCCGCTGGCGAGCTCCTTGTAAAACTTGGAGCGGTCGGCAATTGAGCCGGCGCGAATGCCGTCGAACACTTCAATCGGCAGGCCGCCGGGATTGGCGGCGGTCTTCAGCATCAGCGGCGGGACGGCCGAAATCAGCGCGGCTTTGGCCAGACGCTTCGTGCCGTGGCGGCCGATGTAGCGCGCAACTTCGCCGCCGCCGGCGGAGAAGCCGATCAGGACGGCGTTCTTCAGGTCCAACGCGTCCATGAGGGTTGCGATGTCATCGGCGTAGGTGTTCATTTCGTTGCCGTTCCAGGGCTGACTGGACCGACCGTGGCCGCGACGGTCATGGGCGATGCAGCGATAACCGTTGGACGCCAAAAAGAGCATTTGAGACTCCCAACTGTCCGAACTCAATGGCCACCCGTGACTGAATACGACGGGCTGACCCGATCCCCAGTCCTTGTAGTAGATTTGTGTGCCGTCTTTGGTGGTGATCGTGGCAGTCGGTCACTTGGCCGGCACTTGGGGAACTTCGGCGGATGGCTGCCAGCCGCAACCGAGGGCCTTGATCAGATTGACTGAAGTCATCAGGCGCGCGCCTTGCAGTTGAACGGCGTTGCGCTCCTGATTCAAGGCTGCGGTTTGCGCCGTCGCCACGTCGAGATAAGTCACCAGTCCGGCTTGGTAACGATTGTTGGCAATTTCCAGCGCGCGACGCACGGCGGCGACCGCCTCGTTTTCTGCGTTCCATTCCCTGGCCAGCAGAAGTTGCGCGGCGAGGGCGTCCTCCACTTCGCCGAAAGCGCTCAAAACCGTCTGACGATAATTGGCGACCGTTTCGTTGTAAACGGCGTGGGCGGCGGCGAGGTTCGCGCGGTTCAAACCGCCGGTGAACAGCGGCAATTCGATGGAAGGTCCGACCGCCCAAAACCGGTTCGGCCAGTTGAACCACGAATTGAAACTGATGGATTGAAAGCCGGCGAGACCGTCAATTTTGACCGTCGGGAAAAACGCGGCTTTGGCGACGCCGATGTCCGCATTGGCGGCGGCCATGCGGCGTTCCGCGGCGGCAATGTCGGGACGATGTTCCAGCAATTCACCCGGCAAACTTGGTGGAATGCCGGGAACAATGGCCGTTGAGGCATTGGTCGAAATAGAAAAATCAACCGGCGACCGGCCGCACAAAATGGCGAGCGCGTGCAAGGTTTGCGTGCGGCGCAATTCGATGTCCGGCAATTGCACCTCGGCCGTGTGCAGTTGCGCTGCGGCCTGCGCGACATCGAGATCCGAAACAATGCCGCCGTGGCGCCGATTTTGTGTCAGCTCCAATGAAAGTTGATACGCGCCAATGGTGTTTGAGACCAGATTGTATTCCTCATTCAAAGTCCGCGCGTTGAAATAATCGGCGGCAACTTCAGCGGCGACGACAAGTTTGGCGGATTCAAAATCATCCACGCTGGCAACGAAACGTGAGCGTGCCGCTTCCGACTGGCGACGGACGCGCCCCCACAAATCCATTTCCCAACCAAGATAAATCGGCGCGGTGAACGTGTCATAAGTGTGCGCCGCGCCGGCGGCTTGGCCGTTCTCAGGTTCGTTGACGCTGGTGCGCTGGCGCGTAAGATCGCCGTTCGGCGTGCCGCCCGCGGTGAGTTGCGGAAAAAATTCCGAGCGCGCGGCGGCGGCCAGATCGCGGGCTTGCTCAAAACGCGCGGCGGCGGCAACGAGATTCTGGTTGTTCGTCAACGCCAGTGTTTCCAGCCGGTTTAATTCCGCGTCGTTGAACAATTGCCACCATGCGCCGCGCGGCAGGTTCGCGGACGGTTCGGCGATTTTCCAAATGGTGGCGTTCGTCGGATTGTTGTCACTGAATTGTTTCGGCAACGGCTGGTTTGGCAGCGCGGCGGCGCGATGATAATTCGGCCCGACGGCGCAACCGGCCAGGCCAGTCGCCAAAACGCAGATGAAAACAAATTTTTTCATTTCGCCG
>Ga0187857_10004129_pt1 | contig 11131 bp, 9 predicted proteins | sample June2016WEW_8_10_FD_132984 | JGI IMG/M metagenome (GOLD analysis project Ga0187857, IMG submission 132984) | Peatland microbial communities from SPRUCE experiment site at the Marcell Experimental Forest, Minnesota, USA - June2016WEW_8_100 | ecosystem: Environmental > Terrestrial > Soil >...
ACTCCCCGGCAGTCCGGCCAAAATCGTCACCGCACCACTGGACGTCACTTTTCGGATCGTGTCGTTGCCCGAGTCCGCCACATAAAGATTGCCCGCGCTGTCCAACGCTACATCATGAGGCGAATTAAACCGGGCGTCACTCCCCACCCCATCGTTCGTGCCGGCAATGCCCCCAAGTCCGGCCAGCGTGGTCACTACTCCTGCCGGCGTCACTTTGCGGATCGTGTTGCCCCCGCAGTCGCTCACATAGACAGTGCCGGCGCTGTCCACTGCTACACCAAAAGGATGATCAAACCGCGCGTCACTCCCCACCCCGTCATTCGTGCCGGAAAGACCGGGCAGTCCGGCCAGCGTGGTCACTACTCCTGCCGGCGTCACTTTGCGGACCGTGTAGTTCACATAGTCCGTCACATAGACGTTGCCCCCGCTGTCCACGGCCAGGCTAGCCGGCGCATTAAATCGAGCACTACTCCCGGTGCCGTCATTGGTGCCGGCACTGCCCCCTAGTCCAGCCAGCGTGGTTACCACGCCACTGGGCGTCACTTTGCGGATCGTGCCGTTCCCGGTGTCCGCAACATAGACGTTGCCCGCGATGTCGACCGCCACACCAAAAGGATTATCAAACCGCGCGTCACTCCCCACCCCGTCATTCGTGCCGGAAACACCGGGCAGTCCGGCCAGCGTGGTTACTACTCCTGCCGGCGTCACTTTGCGGACCGTGTAGTTCGCAAAGTCCGCTACATAGACGTTGCCGGTGTTGTCCACTGCCAGGCCGAGCGGTTGGTTGAATCGCGCAGCACTCCCGGTGCCGTCATTCGCGCCGGAAACACCGGGCAGTCCGGCGAAGTTGGTAAAAGCGTAAGGTGTATATATTGACTGGCCAAGCGTTTTGGTGGGAGTTCCCGTCAGAGCAATCAAGGCGAGGGCCAGCAGTGCGAAATTCTTCTTGAATGCTTTCATAATTCCATTCCGCGATCACCCCTGCCGCCACGGAAAAGGCGTGACCTACTCACGCTCCCTCACGGGCACGGGAATGCCCTTCAAAGGACGCTTTCGGACACGCCCGATGGGGCGTGCCTTGAAGCGCTGCCTTTGAAGTCGAAATTCCCGTTTCGTGAGGGCCAGCGGCCGGGGCTCCGCAAATCTATGTTTAGGTCGTTTTCGGTTTACCGGTGACGATCAATTGAGTACCCGCCGCTCGCCAAATGTCAATAGCTTTATTGACATGCAGGAATCGAGGCCGAGGGAGAACCGATTGATGGGAATTTGGTTTTTTGCCGCGTCGGCGGTTTTGACGCTGCGCGGGTGAACAAGGCGTGGACGGGTCTCAAGGCGCGCCGGGTTTCAGAGCAGCGGGTGGGGCTGGAACGGCGCTCTGCGGGGGCAATGGGGCGCTGCAGGGCGTTGTTTCAGGAGCATCTTTCACGGGGTTGCCTGTTTGCTGTCGTTTCGCTTCCGGGCCCGGGCCTGCCGTCTCAGGGCACGCCAGCAGCCGGGGTGAGAGATGGCCCACACGCCGATGCAGGGGCTTTCGTGCGTGCAAAGGTCGGTGCCGTCAAACCCGCCTGACAGGATTTGCCGCGCGATGTGAAGCCACCGGGCGGCCTCCCGGGCAGCCAAACCTGACTCGGCAGGCAGATGGCCTGGAGGGGGTGTTGACCACGCCAGGGAATTCGCTAGACTCTGCCCCGATCAGGCCGAAAACCCGATTAAGCATAAGATTTCCGCCCAGTCTGCCGTTAGCGCGAGCGCGGCGCCTTAAAGGGTTTTCGAGACTGGGCGATTTTTTCTATGAATTTAAACATCGATTCACGAAAACTCTGGTTTCGCTCCAGAATCCTGACGCCGGACGGCCGAGAGATTGCCACAGGCGCAATAAGGCTAGGAGCTCCTCACGATGGCGGGACGTTTCTGCCAGACCCTCCACCATCCCCGATGTTGGACACTCCGCCAGGGCCAAGACTTGTGGCAGGGATAGGGACAAGTCGGTTTGAACTGTCAGACTGGCGCAGGTGTCCTGCGCCCGTTGAGGTTGATGCTCTGGGACATTGCCACATCGGGCCACACTTTCACTTTGTGTGCAACGACTAGACGTGCTCATACGTTTAGCTTGATGACCGAATCGACCGGCGTCAAGCTGGGCGAAGTTCGCCTTGAGCCGCCGCCTGCTGTCTGCGAGAATGATGGATAGGGGTGGGGAGGGGGAAGCAAATGCAAATGGGCATTTACCACTCGCCCCCCTCCCGTCCCAAATGTCCCTGCCGACTGCCAGCAGTCCGCGCCGCCACTCAGTGGCATCACGATCCGCATGAATACCGAGTCCTTCTGGGCGGCTCCTTCCCGGACCCTTACCGCGGCCGTGTCCACGACTGCCGCGGGCTTAGTTGGCGGGAGATTCATTTTTGTTCGTTGGTCTCGGCGTCACGCTCAACACAGCGCAGCCCACGCCTCGGTGATTCACTGCCGGAAAGTTACCGGCAGTGTTTGCCTTCCTGCCGGGCGGCTTCACGACATGGGCCGGCTCGCTTCTGGGACGGCAGGCTTCGCAACGGAAGCCGAAAGCTCTCAGGGCGAATTTCAGCAGCCCTCGCAACCGTTGCTCCGGGCTGGCTCGCCAGGGGCCCGGGACGGCCCGCAGCCGCAATTCATATTCGCGTTGCTCAGCTTTCCTCAACGCTGATGCCCCGCCGGGCTGGTCGCTGATCGCTGATACACCCCTATAAGGGGGTGTTTCATCAGCGAAATCAGCGCCCTCCTGCACAGCGTTAAGGAAATTCTTCATGGCTTCCTTAACGCTTCCTTAGCGATTTCCTTAGCGGTCTTGCCCTGGGTCAACCAAACGACGGCGCGGCCCTCGGGTTTGTCCGGGTACACTTCCCGCCGGGGCCGAGTGGTTTCCTCGAGGATGGCGAACCGTTCCGCGTGTCCGTTGACATTGTGGCGCCGCTCCCGGCGGGCATCGGCAACGAACTTGCCCGCTGTGCGCTCGGTCACAGAGAACGTGTCGGCAACGCGCCGCACCAATTCGGCGCGGTCAATGCCGGCCTCTGGCACAAGGGCAAGGAAGGCGGCATCGCTGTACGGCCTCGCGCCAAGCTGTTCGAGCAAGTCGGGGGTGGCATCGCGCCAGACTTGCCCCCCTGCCTGGTCGTGGGCAATCAGTCGGGTTGCTGTGGGGCGGCCCTCGGCGTCCGTCCAGCCGATTTTGCGCCACCTTTTCGCCAGGGACATTTCAAAAAGCCCTGGCGAAGTTTCCCGCAACATGATGACCTCTCGCGCCCAGTTCGCCAGGTCGGCACTGCCAGCGCCGGCATAGGCCAACTGCCCGCCTGTCCATTCCCGGCGTTCCTTGCTTGGCTTGGGGCAGTGATGGACCGCAAAGCAGGCGCAACGGTATTCAGCCAACAGTGGGTTGCAGGTGTTACGGAAGAAGGCGGCAACCTCCCGTTGATCGTTCAAATCGGCGCCGAAATATGAGCCAAGGGGGTTGAGCCAGAGCAGGTCCGGTCTGTACTGCCGCAACGCCGGGGCCACTCGTCGCCTGAGAAATTCAGTGCCCGTCATTGCGCTCTCGGTGATTACAAGGACGTTGAGGCGGATCATCTCGCGCTGCTCTGCGCTCGGCGAAAGCAGGGTGACGTTCGACCCGCTCATGCTCCCCAGGTCCCCGGCATCGTCTTCGGCCTGAAAAACAAGGCTACGCAACGGGCCGTTGGGCCGCATCCCCAGAGACTCGCGCCCGATGGCCCAGGAAAAACTCTGCGTTGCCGCCCAGGTGCTTTTGCCTGACCCTGTATAAGCGATAAGCAACACGCCGGCGCCGCGTGTAATCCAGCGGCCCGGCCCGATCAAGACATCGGCATCGCTGGCACTCTGGCCAGCGTCAATCCAGGGCTGAGCGACCGGAGCGGAGGCGAGCCCAGCATGTATTGTCCCTACGGTGGCCTCGATTTCTGCCAGGGCGCCAGCCGCGTCGACGTCGCCTTGGCTGGCCATGTCCACCATCTGGCGGCCAAGGCCCAGGAGCTGACGGCGCGCTTCGGCTTGCTTGAGCAGTGCAACGTAGCCAGCCCAGTTCGCCGGGCTGAGCGCGGCATTCTCAAGCTGAGCCAACCAAGCGACGCCACCAGTTGTTTCAAACCACTTCTGGCCCTTGAGTCGCGCCTGTAGGGTTATCAGGTCAACGGCCTGGCCGCTATCGCCCAGCGCCACCATGGCGGACCAAACCCCTGCGTGCCTCAAGTCGTCAAAGGCCGTCGGCCCGATGCCGGCGTCCACTGCGGCGGAGATCAAGTCTGGCTGCTGCAGGAGGCACGCGAGCAGTCCCGCCTCCCCCTCGGGGGCCGATGGCACCCGCGCCGGCTGGTCAACCCGCTGGCGGGCGTGGCGGGCGGCGTTCATTGCCGGCCCTTTCTTTCGCGTCTCAAGGCGCGGCAGATGTCCTCGGCAGGGCATCCGGCGTGGCATTTGAGCAGAATGCGGCCGTCTTTGCCTTCGCTGCTGCCCAAACTTGGCGCCTTGTCATCATGGGCCGGACAGCGGGCCTGCCAACCGCCGGTGGTCTTGGTGAAGCCTGGGAGTCGAGACAGCAGTGCGGCGGCATTCATTGGGCGGCCTCCTTGGGCGGCAAGACCAGCGCGCCGACGGCAACAGGCTTGACGCCGCCCTGTTGTGGACGCATCTTCCTGGTGTCCTTGGTTTTCGTGGCGCGGTTGCTTCCCGGCTCCGCGCCTGCTTCGTTTGGCGGTCTCATCGCCAGCCTCCTCACACACGGGCTTTGGCCAGCCAATCGGCGACGTCCTCTTCGGCGAAGCGTACGACTCTGGCGTTTATCCTGAATCCGCGCAGTTCGCCACGCCGAAAGGCGCGCAGTACACTCACTGGGGAAGTGTAGCCAGCCCGCGCCGCGACGGTCTTGGGCGTGTGGAGGTTGCCCGGGGGCGCAGACGGACAGCGCCCGCTGGCCTTGGTGTCCTGTTGGGCTCGAGGCCCTTGACAGCGTATTGATTTCTTCATGGCGGCATCTTTACGCGAAGATGCCGTCAAGTTCTATGGTCAGAGGGAGGAATTCTCTCTGTCCACGGCTGCCGCTAAGGCTTAACCGCGTTTTGCTGCAGGCGCTCAAGGAGGGCAGCCATTCGCGGGGTGGGTGGGCCACCAAACTCCTGGGGTATGATCCTCGTCAGGAACCTTTTTGCGCCGGCCACTGCCTTGCGCGCGTCTGCATCCTCGCCCAAAAGGTCGGCCTCAGCGGGCGGCTTTCCCTGCTGCCGTTTCGCGTCGCGGAAGGGCTTCGGGCTTTTGGGCGTGAATCGCTTCCGCTTCTCCTTTGTGTTGTATCTTGATTGGATTTCGCTGCGCGTTGCAAAAGACTTTCGGTGCTTGTTGGCAAAATCATTTGCGGCGTTCCAGTCGTCGCCGAGTTCGCGATAAAGGCGCCAGACCGCCAGCTCTTTGAGCCGGTCGAGGGCCTGCCCGGCGGCCTCAGACCTTGGAGCCTTGTGCGTGGCCAACCGATCTCGATTTTCCGGCAGTCTCACCCACGCCCGGAACTCGTTAACCAGTTGAGTTTCGCTTTTGGAGAAATCGATGTCGAACAAGGCGTGATAAAGAGACCCGTCCCCTTGCCTTTGTACCAAAGGGAAAACCAGCCTCACCGGCTTGCCGGTCTTACCGGGTGGTACTTCCTCAATGTCGGGTTCAGCGTCAGCAGCCATCGCCTGGAGTTTGTCCAGCACGCCCAATCCCTTCAGGGTCAAGAGATCTGTCATTGGGAGGGCCGCAGCAGGCTTAGCACCGAAGGTTCTGTTGAGCCAACTGCGCTCGTTTGGGGGGAGTGCGCACCAATCCTTCTCAGGAAATGATTCGCATAGGAGCAACGACATTGCCCATGGTGCGTGCGAGTACCACTCCTTGGGATGCTGCGCAGCAACCTCACGGGCAGCCCGGCGGCAATCCAACGCCCTCGCCGCCTTCAACCCGTCGCGCTCTTGTGCTGCTGCCCACAACATCTCTGATTCGCGGGCGTACTCATAAAGGCAGGCGACCTCTGCTTCCTCGACGTTCACGTCGCCGTGCAGGTAGTCCATGAAGACAGGTGAGGTGTGGAACTCGTGCCCGGCGTTGGCGGGAACCGGCGCCCGCCGGATGGTGACGTGTATCTCGCCACGCTTTTGCACGAGGGCGACTTGGCCCGTTGGCCTCGGTTTGCGAACTTTCATGCTTGCTCCTCTTCGGCAGTCGCCCGGATCGTTTGAGCCCCCGTCACGCACCGACCTTCGCGTGCTTCAACTCCGGCAGTTGCGTCAGGCCGGCGTAGAATTGCTCTGTGACCTGGGGGCTGGAATGGCCGAGCATTCGCTGCGCGCAAAAGAGACCGAACGCGGTCGCGACGTAGCTGCCGAATTCCTTCCTGAGTGTGTGGCAGGGCTTCTCATCCACGATGCCGTGCCGGCGCAACCACAGGGCCAAGGTGCGGTGATGCTGGTCGCAACGATAAACGAGGTTTTTCGGCTCGCGGCCGGCCTCGTATCGTTTGGGCAGACGGCCCGGCACGAGGAATGGGGAGACTTGCGCGCGCGTGGCCTGAATCGCGTCGTAGAGCAGTTTCTCCACGGGGACGACGCGGCTTTCCTTGCTCTTGGGGGTGAAATACGGTGTTGCCTTCACTTCGATGTAGTGGCGCCCGTTCGCATCCGTGAAGAACCAGTCCCATTGCGACTTGTCGGCTTCATGGCGCCGCAGTCCAAGGCCAAGTTCCAGGAGCAGCAGGACGTAGGCACCGGGCTGCGGGAGGCGGAAGTCCGGCTCCTTCCACCGGCTGGCGTTTTCGCCGGGCTGGCGGTCGGTTTTCGGCGGCGCTGGCGCTTCCGGGTCGCCATCGCGGAGTTTGGCGGCGTGTGCCCAAATCGCGTCCAGCGTGTCGCGGTTCATCGGCGAGTAAGACTTGAGCTTGATCCGGCGGAGCTTTTGACCCTCGATAGGATTCACCAAAGACAGGCCGCGGCTCTGGTACTCGCCGAGCATCTGGCGGCTGAATAGGGCGGCGGTGTTGCGCAGGATGGCGTTGCAGCTCACCTTGATGCTCTCTGGATGCCGGCCCTCGGCCCGCCCTTCCTCCAGGTAGTCGCCTATGAACTTCTTGACCTGCTCGGGCGTCAGGTCGGCAATCCGGCTCACATGGACTCGTCGGCAAATGAGGTCGAGGCTTTTGAGATACCGCGCCGCAGTCTGGGGGCTTGGCGGGTATTCAACTCGATGGATCGTCTCGCGGTACATGTCGGAGAACTCCTGCACCGTGATCGTCTGCTTGGCAGGGCCATGGGGTTTGAACTTGGCGAGCGTGGTGTCCCAGCCGTGGGCGCGAAGGTGCAGCCAGAGGTCCCGCGCCTTCATCGAAGCGGCCGCCCGGTTCGTTGTCCCCAGGTTGAACCAGTCTTCTCGGCCCTCGAAAAACAGCCGGACTTGCCACTCTGGGATTTCTATACGCTTGCCACCGGCCACGTAGGACCGCTTCTTGAGCTTGCCGAGCCAGAAATCCTGATGGTCCTTAGACAGTCGCGCCTTTTTCGGCTGACCGGACAACAGCGGTTTCTGTCCGGTCTCTGTCCGGTTTTTGGTGTCCTGAACAGTCCTTTCGAGTTCTGATGTGCTTGTCATAATCGCGAGTAAAATCAGGGCTAAATCATTGTTCTGTGCGGACTTCTGCGAATTTAAGCGAACAGTAGGGAACTGTCAAACCAAAGACTCATAATCGCTTGGTCGGGGGTTCAAATCCCTCTGGGCCCACCACTTCAATCTCCGGTACTTGACCCTGCGCGGCGGCCGGCTGCATCATCGCGGCGATGATACTCACGAGCGGTTCCAAACGACTACGGTTCCGGATTTGGACGTCCGGCCTGGCGCTCTCCCTCGGCGCGGCTTTTGCCGCCCCGGGGCAGCTCCCGGTAATGAAGCGGTCGGACGTGGTTTTCATGTACGAAGCCGGGCGGCAGACTTACGAAGACTATGGCGCCACGGTCCTGGCATGGGGAGGCAAGCCTACGCCAAAAGCGCTCGAGCAGGCGCGGGGCCTGAAGTTCTTCGGAAGCGTCGGAATGGTCACCGAGTTCGGCCGCTACTACGAACGGTTTCCGCAGACCTACCAACAGGGCCTGTGCCGCGGCCTCGACGGCCAGCCTTACAAGGTTCCCTGGCTCACCGACCTCCAACACAAAGGAATCCCTTTTTGGTGGTGCTGCACCCGCCAACCGCTCTTCCGCCAGTACGTCTCGGAGCGCGTCGTCGAGACCGTCAAGGGGGGCGCCGAGGGCGTGCATATTGACGACCACCTCGGCACGGCGGGCGCCCTTTGGAGCGGAGGCTGTTTCTGCGACCGTTGCGTCGAGGAATTCCACGACTATCTCAAGGCCTTGCCCGCGAGCGAACTCGCCCGGCAGGGCATCCAGGACCCAGCCGGTTTCAACTACCGAACCGTCTTGCAGGAGTGGCTGGCCCAAAAGCGCGGGCGCAAGGCGCAGGAGCATCCGCTCTGGTCCCAGTGGAGGATTTACCAGCTCCAAGGCGCCGCGCGGTTCATGGAAGAGCTGCGCGCCCTCGCCGCCCGGACCGCCGGCCATACTATCCCGATGGGCGCCAATGCCGGCCTGCTCTGGGGGAACCACCTCAACGATTTCAAGGCGCTGGACCTTTTCAGCGCCGAGATCGAGCACCACGCCTCGGCTCGACACTTCAGCGACGCCCCGCTGGTTGCCTACCGCCTGGCGGATGCCGTCGGGCGTCCGCTGGCCTCGACCGCCAGCGGCTGGGATTGGGCCTACATCAAGGAGCACAACCTGCCGGGGCTGGTCCAGGGGTGGATAGCCCTGAGCTACGCCGCCGGCCATGGCCTCATGGTCCCGAACCGGCAGTGGTGTTATACGCCCGAGAAAGGCACCCACTGGTACGAAGGACCCAAAGAGAAATTTGCCCCGCTCTTCCAGTTCGTGCGGCAGCACAGCAGCCTCTTCGATGACTACCGCAACTACGCCGATCTCACGGTGGTCTTTTCCTCGCGCACCTTCGACCGCAACCCCGCCCGGCTCATCGCCGCCTGTGGGGAACTCGCCGCCGCCAACGTCTCCTATTGCCTGGCGCTGAGCGGGGACGAGGTCGTGGACCACCCGCTCAAGGCGGGCGATTTGCGCCTCAGCCCGCGGCTGGTGGTCATCGAGCCCCAGGACCTGTCCGGAGCCGACCGCGAGGTGCTGGGCGGCGAAGCCAATGTCCAGCGCTACGCGACCATCAGGCAGGCTATAGCGGGCATCGCGCCCGCCGTGCGCGTCAAAGCGCCCGCCGCGGTCCGCGTCCTCCCGCGTGTGAAACCGGGCTCGGCGATCGTCCATCTGGCGAACTGGGGCTACGACGCCGGCAACGATAGCGTGCAGCCGCTCAAGAACGTCCTGCTCGACCTGGATCTCGAGGCGCTCGGCGTTGCCGGGGCAACCGAGGCGGACTTGTTCTCGCCGGGCGCCCAGCCGCTCAAGGTGCCCGTCACCAACCGGAGCGTGACCGTGCCGGAGCTCGGCCTGTGGAGTGTGGTTGAGATTTGCGGCTCCGGCGGCGAACGTCCCCGTTTGAGTGACCGGTAGCTTATGCAACACCTGCGGCTTTCCATCTTTCTTTGCTATTGCGCGGCATTCAGCTTGACTGCCGGGATCGCGTCACAAGAAATCGAAACGAATCCTCAAACCGTAGCCCGATGCCTGGCCTCGCTCGACGCATGGATTATTGCCCAGCCCAAAGCGGTCCGACCGTTGCCTGGCGTTTCTTTTCAACTCAACCAGTGCAAAGGGATCGTGCTGGAGGGAACGGGCCACGACGGAGCTGACTTGGGCGAACAGGCCTCCGCGTTCATTGCCTCCGCCGCCGGAGTCCAGCTCCCGGTTCTTAAGAGCCATACTTCGGAGCGGACGCTCAAACTGGAAATGCTCGCTACGCCCCGGCAGTTTGCCGAGGCGACCGGCCTGGGTGCCGAGCTGTTCGAACAAATCGGAGACCAGGGCTACGCGCTCGTGATCGATGCGAAACACGTAGTTCTTGCCGCGCGAGCAATCCCGGGGGTGCGCCATGCCATCACCACGCTCGGGCAAATCGCCGCCGACCGCACGGTGCTGCCGGGCCTGACGATTTATGACTGGCCCTCCCTCAAATACCGAGGCGCCCAGCAGGACATCTCGCGCGGTCAGGTGCCCGCACCAGCGACGCTCAAGCGCCTGGCCTCAGTGCTGGCCCAGGCGAAAATGAACGAACTCGAGCTCTACCTCGAGCATGAGTACAAGTATAAGGCCTTCCCGGACATCTCACCGCCCGAGGGTTTGGCCCCTGCCGAAGCCAAAGATCTGGCGATGTGCGCGGCCCGAAACGGCGTAGAAGTGCATCCGTTCTTACAGACGCTCGGGCATTCATACCATATCCTGAACAAACCCCAATACCGGCATTTGCGGGTAGGGCCCTGCGAAAAGGCGCCCTGGATAATGACCTTCGACGTGCGCAAACCCGAGGCCGTCCGCATGGTCACGACCATGATCGACGAGCTGTGCGAAACGTTTCCTGGCGAATTGTTCAACGTGGACATTACCGAAATCGATATCGATGGATTACAAACCAACGGCGTCACCATCAGCCAGGCGACGGACCTGGTGTTCGGCTACGTGTTGCAGTTGAATGCCGCCGTCAAGAAGCATGGGCGGCGCCTGATGATCGCGCAGGGACCGCTCGATTCCCAGGGACACTTGGCCGGGATGGGACCGAAGCTCGATGCGCTCCCGAAGGACATCATCATCGGCAGTTATTACTGCGCGGGCGGTCCTTACCAGCCGGCGTGGGAAAAAGACTACCCGCGACTGCAGGAGAAGGGGTTTGATTTCTTCGCCCAAGCCTGGATCTACAGCCACGTCTGGTTGACGCCGTGGGTGAAGCCGGCCGCGGGATTCTCGGACCTGGAGGTGTCGCGCGGGGTTCGGCATGGGGCCATTGGGAGCATCACGACCGACTGGGGCGATGCCGGCCATTTTCATTTTGTCGGGGAGGAATGGCTGCCGTTCTTATACCACGGGGCGTGCGCCTGGACGGGCGCGCAGTTCGATCGTGA
>Ga0187857_10004140_pt1 | contig 11107 bp, 9 predicted proteins | sample June2016WEW_8_10_FD_132984 | JGI IMG/M metagenome (GOLD analysis project Ga0187857, IMG submission 132984) | Peatland microbial communities from SPRUCE experiment site at the Marcell Experimental Forest, Minnesota, USA - June2016WEW_8_100 | ecosystem: Environmental > Terrestrial > Soil >...
TCGGCGTGGAAGCAGAAGCGCTTCCACGAGCGATGGTATCCCGCGGAAACGCTCTCAGTCGCCATCGGCCAGGGTTACGTCGCGACCACGCCGCTCCAGATGGCGCAGGTCGCCGCCCAGGTCGCCAACGGCGGCATCCGCTATCGGCCGCAATTCGTCAAGTACGTAGAGGGACTCGACGGCAACATCGCCAAGTCGTATCCGCCGGTGATCGAGAACCGAATCAAGATCGATCCCGACGCCCTCGAAATCGTCAAGGACGCGATGGCCGACGTCGTCAACGGCGCCGGCGGTACCGCGCACAAAGCCCATCTCGACGGTGTCGTCGTATGCGGCAAAACCGGCACGGCTCAGGTCGTCGGCAGCAATGCTCCGGTCGGCGAGAACGAGGAAGAGGACAAGACGCCCGACCAGTTCAAAGACCATGCATGGTTCATCGCGTTCGCGCCAAAGGATCATCCGACCATCGCCGCAGCCTGCATCATCGAACACGGCGGTCATGGCGGCAGCGCGTCGGCGCCCGTAATTCACGACGTCTTCCAGCGCTACTTCCAGCTCAATCCGCCGCCGCCCAAACCTGAAATAGCGCGCGTGCTCGAAAACGCCTCGCCATCTCAATGACAGGAGTGCGGCCCTGATGGCGGGCGGCGATCGCAGGTTCATACTTCATTTCGACTGGACGCTGTTCATCCTGGTCCTTGCATTGGCCGGAATCGGGCTGGTCAGCGTCATCAGCGCGTCGTACGCGGGTGCGCATCGGACCTTGGACCCTCTGGTAATTCGCCAGTTGATTTGGATCGCAGCCGGGACAGTCGTGATGCTCATCGCGGTCTTTGTCGACTATCGATCTCTGCAGGCCTACGCCTACCCATTTTATGTGGTTGTGATCGGTCTTCTGATCGCCGTAATGATCGCCGGCCACGCCACCGGCGGGTCGCGCCGATGGATCAACCTCGGCGTCTTCCATCTCGAACCGTCCGAGCTGGCCAAGCTCGCCGTCGTGCTCGTGATGGTGCGCTATCTGCGTGAGGATCCGCCCAAAGGCGGATGGGGCCTGCGCCATTTGATCATCCCGTTCATCCTGCTCGGCATCCCCGCTGCACTCGTGCTCAAGCAACCCGACCTCGGCACGGGACTGATACTCGTGCTGATCACCATTACGCTGGTTTTCGTGAGCGGCCTGAATTTGCGCACGATGCTGGTGCTGGCGATGGCCGCGATGCTCGCGGCTCCGCTGAGCTGGCACTATCTCAAGCCTTATCAGCGCCAGCGCCTGGTCAGCTTCATCAATCCGCAGGCCGATCCGCTCGGCTCCGGCTACCACATCATCCAGTCTGAAATCGCGATCGGCGCCGGAGGCCCATTCGGCAAGGGATTTCTGAAAGGTACGCAGGCGCGGCTGAATTTTCTGCCCGAGCAGAGCACCGATTTTATCTTCGCGGTTTTTGCCGAGGAGTTCGGTTTGTCAGGCGCGCTGCTTTTGTTGACATTGTACGCGAGCGTGATTGCGCGCGGCGCATGGATCGCCAGACACGCGCGCGACCGCTTCGGCGCGTTGCTCGCGGTCGGATTGACGGCGATCGTCTTCTGGCAGGTGGCGGTCAACATCGGGATGGCGACCGGGATGCTGCCGGTGGTGGGAATCACGTTGCCGCTGGTGAGTTACGGCGGTTCGTCGCTGATCGCGATGATGGCGGCGATGGGCATTCTCATCAGCATCAACACCCGCCGCTACCTGTTCTGAGTTTCTTCGATGAGGTAAAGCACGTGGCTCACAAAAAAAAGTTCACCGATCCAACCGACCTCGAAATCATCGAAATTCATGTCCGCTTCGTCGAGGCGATGGAGACTGTCAGGCTCGAAACGATCAGCCCCGAGATGAAGCAGCGCTATTTGGCGGTCATGAAAGCGCTGACGGAAAAGCTCGCCATGCCGAGCAAGCCGCTGCATGAAATTCTGGGCGAGATGATGGCCGAGGTCGGCCCGCTAATCTTCCAGGCGATGCAGCGCTAGCGAGTGCGCTCACGCTTCGCTAGATTTTTTTGACGTTGCTCGGCGCGCACGCCCGCGCGAGAAAAGCACTTAATTCAGGGTGATTCACGGAGGATCCTGAATGTCGCGAAGTACGCGCGCCAAGGCGCATTCACGAAGGGGATCGACCCCGGTAAAACCGCGACATTCTTCCGCATCAGAACCCGCTCAGCCCGTTGGTAATGCGGCCGAAGCGTCCGTCTTTCGCTTCAAAGGGATCGACGCGGTGCTGCTCACGCTCCTGCTCGGTTTTGCGCTGCTCCTAATCGCGAACACGGGATTTGTCAACGGACAGGAATTTTGGCCGATGCCCGACGCGGTTGAATACGCGGCGATTGCGGTAAACCTGGATCGCGGCCTGGGCCCGGTGCTCCATTTCGGGGGGAATACTTATCCGTGCCGCTTTACGATTGGCTATCCACTCATGCTCGCTGCGGCGTATCCGCTTCTGGGCCATAGGCCCGAGCGGCTTTGCCTGGTTACTGCTCTGACGGCATTGGTCGCGATAGCCGGGCTTTACATTCTGACCCTGTGGGCGTTCGACCGGCCAAGCGCGATTTTGGCCGGGTTGCTGCTGGCTACGTCGCCGCATTTTCTCGGCCTTTCCACCTGCGTAATGAGTGACGTTCCTGCGCTTGCCGTCGTAGTCCTCGCTGCACTGGCGTTTTTGTATGCTGAGGGAAAAGAAAGCCTGGTTGCATCCGCACTGTGCGGGCTGCTGGTCGGCCTGGCCGTCACAATCCGCATCACCAACGGCGCCATTTTGGCCGGAATGCTCGCGGCGGCGCTGCTCGTCCGGCCACGCAGATTGCAGTTCGCGAGAGTGATGGCGTTCGCGATCGGATTCAGCGCATTTCCAGGATTGCAGGCTTGGGTAAATCTGCACTACCTCGGTTCGCCGCTCTCAAGCGGTTACGCGTTCTGGCTGCCGGAGTACTACAGCTCATTTTTCACGCCCTTTAAGCTGAGCTACCTCTTTGTACCGTCGGACCCGACCTATCAGCACGGAAATCTTGTCTCTTATGCTATCGCAATGCTTGGTCTCGACGGCATCCTCGGCCAGCTTACTGTAAGTTCGGAGCTCCGAACGTTACATCACTGGCGCTACGTGGGTACAGAGCTTCGAACGTTAGTTCACGCGCGCTACGCTTTGTACCCGTTTCCAGTGGCGGTCTTCGCAGGGCTGGGCGTGTTCTTCGCCCTTCGCCGCAAGCGTAACGCAAGCACGATGCGCGTGGTGTATCTCGGCTTAGGCTTTTTTGCCTCACTATTGCTTATTTACCTCCCTTATTTCTGTGTCGATCCCCGCTTCATTATGCCTGCGTTGTTTGTTGTTTTTGCCGCGGCGGGCTACGGGCTGGTCAGCGCGAATCGAAGGCTTGAGAAGGCATGGGCGGGATTTGCGGTGATTGTGCTAGACGTGCTACTCGCCGGCGGCGTTGTGGCCCAGACGGTTTCCTGGCTTGCGGTACCGATGCCGCTGGAGTCCAAGCTGGTCGACGACGTGCTGGCGATACGGCCCCGGCTGACGAACGCCGTGGTGGTCAGCGACATTTCTCTACAATGGCTCGAAGTTTATGCGGGTGGGGAACAAACCGAATTTGTCGGCCTCAACGATATTTATACCGCAGAAGTTCCCGACCAAGCGGTAACCGAATACCATCTGTACGTGCTTCGGAACAAAAAGTCCGAGGGATGGTCCGGGCCGATACCGCCGATACTTTTCCCCGGTGGCGAACTCGACCTGGCCGAAGCGCGCAAGCTCGCAGAGGAGGATAAGAAGGGACGCCCGGTGTACTTGCTGGTAGCGAAGCCGCTGACCCGTGAATGGCAGAATGTGCTTTTGCAGGAGGCCGCCGAGACCCATCGATACTTCACCGACGAAATGATCGCGGACTATCCCGAAGTGGGGCTTTACCGTTTGAAGCCGCACTAACCCGCCCGCTACCCGCGACAAATTCGAAACATGGATGCCATTTCAACGCACTCACACGATATTCCTGGCTCGGTCGAGCTCCGCTTGCCACCACGTTTCGCAGAGCGCGAGGATGAACAAGAGCGCCGTCGCTGCGTTGACCGCGATCGATGCTTGTAGCATGTTAGCGAACACCTGCCACATCGCCGAAGAGAGCAAACAGAAGCTGATCGCGGCGAATATGGTGACCACGAGTTGGAATCGGATAGTCAAAACGGAAATCCTGGTTAATTCAAGGTGATTCACCGAGGATCGTGAATGTCGCGAAGTACACGCGCCAAGGTGCATTCCCGAAGTGGATCGATCCGGGTAAAACCCCGACATTCTTCGGATTCCGCTTCATCAGAATCCGCTCGGCCCGGTGGTGATGCCGGCGAAGCGTCCGTCTTTCGCTTCAAAGGAATCGACGCGGCGATACTCGCGCTCCTGCTCGGGTTTGCGCTGCTCCTAATCGTGCGTACGGGATTTGCCGCCGGCCAGGAATTGTGGCCGATGCCTGACGGCGTTGAATACGCGGCGATTGCGGTAAACCTGGATCGCGGCCTGGGCCCGGTGCTCCATTTCGGGGGGAATACTTATCCGCCCCGCTATACGATCGGTTATCCACTCATCCTGGCCGCGGCGTATCCACTTCTGGGCCATAGGCCCGAGCGGCTATGCCTGGTTACGACGCTGACAGCATTGGTCGCAATAGCCGGGCTTTACATTCTGACCCTGTGGGTGTTCGACAGGCCAAGCGCGGTGTTGGCCGGCTTGCTACTGGCTACATCGCCGCGTTTCCTCGGGTCTTCCACCTACGTGATGAGTGACGTTCCTGCGCTTGCCGTCGTAATCCTCGCGGTACTGGCATTTTTGTATGCTGAGGGAAAAGAAAGCCTGGTTGCATCCGCGCTGTGCGGGCTGCTGGCCGGCTTGGCCGTCACAATCCGCGTCACCAACGTTGCCATTTTGGCTGGAATGCTCGCGGCGGCTCTGCTCGTCCAACCGCGCAGATTGCGGCTGGCGCAAGTGATGGCGTTCGCGATCGGATTGCTCCCGTTTCCAGGATTGCAGGCCTGGGTAAATCTGCACTACCTCGGTTCGCCGCTCTCAAGCGGTTACGCGTTCTGGCTGCCGGAGCACCACAGCTCAGTTTTCACGGCCTTTGAGCTGCGCTTCCTGTTTCTGCCCTCAGGTACGGCCTATCAACAGGGAAATCTTGTCACTTACGCTATCGCAATGCTTGGTCTCGACGGCATCCTCGGCAAGCTTATTTTGCGTACGGAACTCCAAAGCTTAATTCACGCGCACTACGCTTTCTACCCGTTTCCAGTGGCGGTCTTCGCAGGGTTGGGCGTGTTCTTCGCCATCCGCAGCAAGCGCAACGCAAGCACGATGCGCGCGGTGTATTTGGGCTTGGGTTTTCTTGCCGCGCTGTTGCTTATTTACCTCCCTTATTTCGTTATGGACCTCCGCTACATACTGCCGGCGTTGTTTATCGTTTTTGCCGCAGCGGGCTGGGGCCTGGTCAGCGCGAATCGAAGGCTTAAGCGGGGGTGGGCGGGATTTGCGGTGATTGTCCTGGATCTGGTTGTCGCCGGCGCGATTGTGGTCCAGGCGGTTTCCCGGCTCGCGATGCCCCTGCCACTGCAGTCGGAGCTGGTCGCCGATGTGCTCGCGATCCGGCCCCGGCTGACGAACGCCGTGGTGGTCAGCGATATTTCTCTACAATGGCTCGAGCTTTATGCGGGCGGGGAACAAACAGAATTTGTCGGCCTCAACAGTCTTTACAATGACCTACAAGTGCAATTCGTAACCGAATACCATCTGCACTTGCTTTACAACAAAAAGTCCGAAGGATGGTCCGGGCCGATACCGCCGATACTGTTCCCCGGTGGCGAACTCGACCTGGCCGAAGCGCGCAAGCTCGCGGAGGAGGATAAGAAGGGACGCCCGGTGTACGCGCTGGTAATGAAGCCGCGGAACCGCGAATGGCAGAATGTGCTTAGGCAGGAGGCCGCCGAGACCCATCGCTACTTCACCGACACAACGATCGCGGACTATCCCGAAGTGGGGCTTTACCGTTTGAGGCCGCGCTAACCCGCCCGCTCCCCGCGACAAATTCGAAACATGGATGCCATGAAGTCGATAAGCGACCTGCGGTTCAACGTCCGTCAAGTATTAAGCTTCGGCAATCCCGGTTTAAATCCTTTCCAGGCGATGCAACGCTAGCGAGTGCGCTCACGCTTCGAAGGCGTAGGCAGCCTCTTCGTGCTCGCTTAGGTCGAGTCCGACCTGCTCCGACTCGTTCACCACGCGAAGCCCGACCAGTGCGTCCGTCACTTTCAGCAGAATCATGCTGCCGATGAACGAAAACGCCATGCTCGCGACGACGGCTATCGCCTGTACGAATAGTTGGCGCGGATTTCCATAGAAGAGACCGTCGGCGCCGGCGGCGTTGACCAACACGCTGGCAAACAGCCCGGTCGCAAGCGCGCCCCATATTCCGCCGACTGCGTGCACGCCGACCACGTCGAGCGCATCGTCGTAGCCGAACCGCGACTTCATCCGACACGCGCTGTAACAGAGCACGCCCGCGACCGCGCCGATGATTATCGCCGGGACGGGGCCGACGTATCCCGACGCCGGAGTTATCGCGACCAGGCCAGCCACCGCGCCGCTCGCCACGCCCAGCACAGTGGGCTTGCCGCCGATCCACCATTCCGCCGCCACCCAGGTCAGCGCTGCGGCCGACGCGCCGAGATGGGTCGCGACAAATGCGGACACCGCCAGGCCGTTGGCCGCCAGCGAACTCCCCGCGTTGAACCCGAACCATCCGACCCACAGCAATCCCGCGCCGGTGACGGTCAGCGTCAGGTTATGCGGCTGCATCGGCTCGTGCGGGTAGCCGCGGCGCTTACCGACCATCAGCGCGGCGGCGAGTGCGGCGACGCCCGACGAGATATGGACTACCGTGCCGCCGGCAAAATCGAGCGCGCCCATTTGGTGAATCCATCCGTCGACGCCCCATACCCAGTGCGCCAGCGGATCGTAAATCAGAGTGATCCAGAGGATGCTGAAGACCAGGAACCCCTTGAATGACATTCTCTCCGCGATCGCGCCGGTGATGAGTGCGGGCGTGATCACGGCAAACATGCACTGGTAAATCATGAACGCCTGATGCGGCACCGTCGCCGAATAGGCGGCATACGGCTGCGAGGCGCTGACGCCGCTTAGTCCTGCCCACGAAAGCGCGCCGACCAAGGCGCTGCCGGGCGCGAACGCCAGGCTGTAGCCGAACAGCACCCATTGGATCGACACGATCCCGACCAGGATGAAGCTCTGCATCAGCGTCGAGAGCACGTTCTTGCGCCGCACCATCCCGCCGTAAAAGAGCGCGAGTCCCGGAATCGTCATCATCAGAACCAGCGCGGCCGAGAGCAGCAACCATGCCGTGTCGGCGCCTTCGATTTTTGGCGCGGCGGGAATTTCCGCGGCCGCCGGCGACGCGAACGCCAGACACAATGCCACGCTCAGAACGATAGGGTTGCGCGCGAGCGAGCGGATAGATTTCGGAATCATCTTCGACCCCTCCAGGCTTGCGAGAGCCTTGCGTCAGCTTTGGCAGCTCTCAGTTGCGAGAGAACCTGCCTGACTTTTCCGGAAGATGCAACTTTTCATTTTGAAATGCGAATTGAGCGCAAAAAAAGAGGCGGCTCAAATGAATGAACCGCCTCTTCGCAAGCATTGGATCGAATGATTCTCAGCCCTTGGGAAGCAGCAAGATGCGCTCACCGATCATGTTCTTCTGCACCGCCGAGGTGCCGCCCGCGATCGTCACTCCCTCCGACCCCAGAATCCGGCGCATCCAGTCGCCCTCGGGCGCGAACGGGGTATGGCGCTCGAGCAGCGCGTACTCGCCAAGCAGCCGGGTGATGAACTTGGTCATCCGCTGGCCCAAGTCGGTCGAGAGCAGCTTGGAAATCGACGCTTCGGGTCCGGGCTGCTGACCCTTGAGGCGCTTGGAGAGGCTGCGCAAGCCGTTGTACTTCTTGGCGGTCGTTTCGATCGCGAACTGCGCGATTTGCTGGCGGATGTCGTTGTCCTCGATGGCGGGCCGGCCATTTATATTCACGGCCTTGGCGATCTGGACGAGTTGATGGAGCAACTGTTCGGTGCCGCCGAGCGTCTCGCCGATTCCGAACCGCTCGTGCATCAGGGTCGAGACCAGCACCTGCCATCCCATGTTGAGCGGGCCGAGCAGGTTTTCCTTGGGCACGCGCACGTCCTCGAAAAAGATCTCGTTGAACTCGCTGTCGCCGGTGATTTGCTTGAGCGGACGGACGCTCACGCCGGGCGCCTTCATATCGACCAGCAACGCGCTCATCCCCTTGTGCTTGGGCACGTCGGGATCGGTGCGCACGAATAGCTGCACGAAGTCCGAGCGATGCGCGATCGTGGTCCAGACCTTCTGGCCGTTGACGATAAACTCGTCACCCTTGAGCTCAGCGCGGCACTGGATCGACGCGAGGTCCGAGCCCGCGCCCGGCTCCGACATCCCCTCGCACCAAATCTCGTCGCCGGCGAGGATCGGATTCAGGTAGCGCTTTTTTTGCTCGTCGGTCCCCCATTGCATCAGGGCCGGCCCGGTCATGATCACGCCCAGCACGTTGCATCCCATCGGCAGGTTGAGGCGGGCGAGTTCCTGCTGAAAGATGACCTGCTCGATGAAGCTGGCGCCGCGTCCGCCGTATTCCTTGGGCCAGGTCAGACCGGCCCATCCCGCGTGGTAGAGTTTTTTGTGCCAGGCCTTGAGGCGCGCCCAGATTGCGTCGTCGCCGCCGAAATCGATGTCGTCGCTCCTGCCGAGAGCTTGCGGGCGGTTCTCGTCGAGCCATCGCCGCACTTCCATCCGATAAGCGTCCTGTTCAGGGGTCCAGGTAAAATCCATTTGGCTCGAAAATCTCCTTTTTCAGTGACCGGTGCGTCCAGTATTCGGCCACGTCAGACAGGCCTGATACTCTGGTATCTCTTGAGTAGCGCCCATGCGGACTGCGGAGCAAGCCCCGCGCGCGGGGTGGTGGGGTTTCGCTATCGCATCATGATGCTGCTCAGTTGCCGCGCTCTGGCGCGGAACCCTCGGGCGCGAACTGCACCTTCTGACCTGCAAAGATTGCTTCAAATGATAGTTGAGCCTTTGAGGAACCGGCCGTCACGACGATTCCATAGGTACCGGGGTGGGGAAGAGACATGTTGACGTTGATTGCGACGGGTATCTTCACTGATGCCCCTTTGGGGAAATCCGGAGCAATCTGACCAGTTTCCACCTGGCCTTTCATTTCCGGGATTATCGGAACTCCGGCCTCGTCGGCAATTACAACGTTCAGCGGGTATTTGATGCCGACTTCATCGGACGTGAAACCAAGGCCCATCGCGATGGCAAGATGAACCGGCGCCGGGTAGTTTGCCGCTCGGAACAAATTCCAGCCGCCGCCCAGGACAAAGACTTTGCCGCCAACCGCCTGGGCCGCATCGGCAAGCAAAGCATATTCGATCTTCATCTCGTACCTCCACGCGTCATTCGTAGCGTATGTCGCATAGCATACGCGAATGCCGTCGCTGTCAAACAACGGGGGCTTGTACTAATGAGACGCGGCGCGGGTGAGTTCAGATTCGGCGGCGGACTGCGCGTTGAGAACGCGGACGATATTCTGCGCCATGAAGCTGCCGAGCAGTTTCTCGCGCGCGGCGGAGTCGAGCTTGCGCGCCTGGCGGCTGACCTCGGCGCCGCGCTCGAGCATCGCAGCCTCGAGCGGCCGGAAATGCTTCCATGCGATCGGCGCCAGGCGCTCAGGTGCGGTCGCGACGAGATCCTGAATCTTCTTGAAGCGCCACCATGGCGAGTCGGACGAGGCTCTTTCACCGCCAGCGGCCAGAACGGGCGGGAGCGTCCCGGCCACGAACAGCGGAAACGCGATCGCGGTGCACGGCGCGGCGAGCGACGCCCATAGCACGGGGATTGTGTCCGCGCCGGGCGCGGGGAGTTCGGCGACCATGCTGGCCGTCGTGCCGGCGGCTGAGCCGTGCATGCATAGCGTCGGAGAATCGTCGCGCGCGGCGGGGTCGCCGGCGGGCGGAGTTTCGCCACGCGCGCCGTGATCGCGGATTATCGCGAGCATCTCGCGGATAGTGCGGCGGCCGTTTCGCGAGACCAGTTCGCGGCTGCGCGCCAGCCGTCCGCGGGCAGTCAGCGGATCGTCCGCGTCCTTGTTCGAATATGCGGCGGCGAAGTCGAACGATGATTCGCCGTCGCACCATCCCCGAGCGCGCGCATAGCTTTCTACATCATGCGAGCCGAGGCTGGCCGTGTCGATCGTGAGGCAATTCGAGATGCACGCGCGATCGGCGACGCGGCGCGCGCTCCATTGGCGGCCGGAACTTTCGAGCACGTAGGCGTCGGCATGATCGGCGATGATGAATCCGCCGCTGTAGCGGAAATCAACGTCGTACCAGGCGGAACCGCCCTGCCCGTAGCGCTCGATCAACGCGCCGATAATTTCGGCCGCTTCGCGCGCGGTCTTTGAACGCTCGAGGCCGAGGCGGACGAGATCCATCCCGAGCAAGCCCGTCGAAGGGAGTATCTCGCGCGTGAGCATGGCTTCGTTGCCGATCGCGACCCCGTACTCGTTGAGGCCGTGTTCGAAACCCCAAAGCCAGAAGGGGCGCGAGCCGATCACGGCGGCGGTCTCGGGGACTTGCGGGATTTCGAGGTACTGGGATTGGACGGTCGCGCCTTGGGGATGGACGCGGCGCGCCGACTGAAACAGCGGCTGGCATTCGCGCGGCGGGCGGTCGGAGTTTTTGGCGAGGATGGTGGCGCCGGCGTGCGTGTGCGGCGCGAGAACGACGATGGTGTCGCAGGAAGGGAACTCCCGTTCAGCTGGTTTTGTGGTCTGGTTCACCGTCTTCACGCCCCTGAACGCCGGTGCATTCACCTAAGGAACCTCTGCACAGGTGGTTGAGCGCAGATCGTTTGGAAAGTGAGTCATGAAAAGTATCGCTGGAGGTGAGAACTCTGTAACGGTTGTTGCGCGGGAAGCGGCCGCGCGGGATTACTCGGAA
>Ga0187857_10004149_pt1 | contig 11087 bp, 9 predicted proteins | sample June2016WEW_8_10_FD_132984 | JGI IMG/M metagenome (GOLD analysis project Ga0187857, IMG submission 132984) | Peatland microbial communities from SPRUCE experiment site at the Marcell Experimental Forest, Minnesota, USA - June2016WEW_8_100 | ecosystem: Environmental > Terrestrial > Soil >...
AGCCGTCACCATGTTGAACGATTCGGTGTAGCTCGGCTGCAGCAGCAGGTGCATGTGCCGCACCGTCTCGCGAAAGCGCGGCCATGTCTGCCACCCGTTCTCCACCAGCCGGACGTGCGGCAGTCCGGCCATCATCGCCCGCACTGCGTCCATGATTCCCGATCCGCCTTCGGCGCGCCCCGCCGAAACCCAGAATTCCAACGGTGCGTTGCGCCGGCCCGCGATCTCCAGCGCCGCGCCCGCCGCGCTCATCAGGTTCTTGAGCGGCCGCGTGGCGCCGAATGCACCCACCCGCAGCGTGCCGCCGCTGAACGGGGTCCGCGGCAAATGCCGTTCCGGCTCCAGATAGTACAGGTTCGTCAGGTAAGCGCACGGAGCCCGGTACGCGGCGCGGATCCAATCGCAGAACTTGCGGCTGTTCCCGGCCACGTGAAAGTTCCACGTCCCGCGCTCCAGTTCCAGGCCGTCCCGCAGGCGCCTTACTCCGTTCGCGTCGGCTTGCAGGAAGCCGACGTTGGAGTGGCAATTCACCGCGAAAGTGACATCGGGGTTTTCCGCCGTCAGCCGCTGCCAGTGTTCAACCGGTATCCAGGGCGCCGAAGTGACCACGTGCGACACCGAGGAATCGAGGAGACTCCCCAGGTCTGCCGCGCTGGTGATGGGCCGGACTTCTGCCGCAATGCCGTTCGCGCGCAGCACTTTGGCCGTGTTCAGTGCCGCCACGCCGAGTCCGATGTGACTGATGTTCCGGTTGGCTGCGAAGTTCTTATATGCCAGTATGAGGCGCTTCAAAGGGCGCATCCCGCGATTCCCTCTTCCGCACCAATCGTAACTGGCCGGCCCGCCATCACCCTCCGGCCGCGGTTCGTTAACTGCTTAATAGACTTTAAGATCCGATTTTTGCGTGCGCTGTGACTGACGGTCTAACGAGGCGCGACTCGCGGGCGAGGCATGCCTCGCCCCTACAAGAGACTCGTAGGGGCCGGGCATGGCCCGGCCCACTTCGCTACAACGCACGTTGCAGCCCCTCCCATTTGATCTTCCAGCCGCGCGAAATGGCAAAGCCCGGAGCGCTCGCCGGTGCGCCGTCCCAACCGGCAGCCATCATCGCGACCGCGTACAGCAAGCCGCCGTTTCCCGGCAGGTAAAGCGGCAGCCGGCCCTTGGTTCCCAGGTTCTGTCCGCCCGCCAGGTATTGGTTCTTCGGCGAGTCCATAAGAAGTGCATCGACCGCCTTCTCCGGCTCGCCGAGCCGCGCAGCCGTCATCGCCATCACTGGGTAATCCCATCCCCACGTGGTGTTCCAATTCCAACGCACCAGCACGTCGTCGAGCGTCGAACGCATGGTGGAGGCGTCGATGAGTGGCGTTGCGGGCAGCACGCCCAGCGCGCACAGCATGGATGGGTGGTCGTTGTAAACGGTAAAGGGCTCTGCTTCAATCGCCGTATAAGTGCCGTTCCGGATTAGCGGCCGGGCGAGCCCCTGAATGACTCGGTCCCACTCCGCATGGCGCGGCATTCCCAACCGCTCGCGCCAGCGCTGGGCCGTCGATAATCCCCAATGCCAGTAAGCCAGCTCGTAGGTGGGATTGGTAACCTGTCTTCGTATCTTCGAGTAACTTTCCTGAGCGGGAATCAGCGGCGGTCCCAGTACATAGCGGCGGGTAGACGAGTCCCAGACCGCATACGAAGCCATGAACTCCGCGGTTTCGAAGACGATTTCCCGATATGCCTCCAGCGTCCCGCGATCGGGACGTGATCGGTACAGTAGCTCCGCATAGTAAATCGGGTGCGGCTGTTGCCAGATGAGGAAGACGCCGACATCGCTGGGAGACTCTCTCCCATCCGGGCCGACTTGCTTCGGCCAGCGCGCTCCCCGGTAGCCCTGCAATTTGGCGGTGTCTTTTGCGCGGGGCAGAATGGAGCGGTACCACGGCAGACTACGTTCCAAAAGCTCCGGCCTTCCCCACAGGACGAAATGGGCTGCGTGCCACCAGTGCATCTCCAAATGGGATTTGCCCCACCAGCTATTGGTCGCGAGGCCGGTCTCCTGCGGCGGCATCGAACCGGCGCAGTTCACCGCCATCAGGTACTGCGAGAGCACTACCCTGCGCTCCAGTTCTGCCGCGCGCGGATCGGTCGATTCGGAGAAATCGATTGCGCCACCACTAATCCAGAATGCCGACCAATGCCTGGCGCTGGAATCCCGAACCTCCGCGAACCGAGGAATCCGCCCCGTAATCCGTGTTGGTGAAAACTCGATTGCCAGCTCGATCTCTTCCTGTCCCTCGGAAAACAAGTGGAAGTGATGAGGTCCCGCGTCCTGTAACCGGGCACCGGCCGGCCAGGCTGCCGTTGCCGTATATCGAGTCTCATCGAGAATACAGTCGAAAGTCGCTCCCCGATCGGACCTGGCAACTTTGGTCTGATAGCGCGCCGGCGAGTCCCAGTCATAGCCCTTTGTCCACGAAGTGGAGGCATACGGAAAAGCGATTGCCACGCCGAGTTTTCGATGTTGAAGCAGAGGCGAACAAATTCGAACTGCGAGCAGGTCGCGCCGTGGGTGGCAAACGGTCTCGACCCGCACCAGCGAGTCTCCCAACCGGAACTCGCTCGAAAGCAGCCCGCGCCAGAGGTCGAGTTCCTGCCTGACGTCGCTCAGATCCGCCATGGCAACCGGCCTGCCGTCCCGAACCGCGAACTGGAGACCGATGCGCGCCAGGTGGATGCGCTCCGGATTCTCGCGCAGCCAGGTCACGGCCCGCCGGGCCCGTTCCGGCTCGTTGGGTGTTTCCGCATAAAGGACGGTTCGCCCGTATGCCTCATAAGGCCTCATCACTTCGCGCAGTTGGAAGTTCTCGGGATTGGGAAACGCATGCCAGGCCCACTGCGCCATCGTGCCGAGTGGCATCCCTTCCTCATAGGCCGCCGGAAACGTTTGCAGCCCCGTAATATCGGCACTGAGGGCAAACTCGCCGTTTCCAACCTGGAGTGCCGAGTCGATGACGGCGGCCCGCAGCACGGGATTGTGCCTCTTGACGATGGCTTCCCGGTCCAACTTGCCGCTGTTTGCCGCGGCTAGCGGCAAGGCGGCGGATCCCGCCATTCCGGCAATGGCCTGTCTGCGTGTCAGCGTGCGTCGGCCGAACTGCGGCATGAAAACTGTTGTAGCGCATCGCGCGGGCCGGCAGGCGCGTGATCCTCACGCGGATAGCAGTTGCATTTCTTGGCAACTTCAGGCACGATTAAAGGTTTTCCTCCTCCATTCATGCTAGTCAGGGTGCTGTATCACGACCATTGTTTTGACGGGGCAGCGTCGGCTGCCTTCTTCAGCCGCTTCATCGCGGGGGCGGTTCACCCGGATGCGGAATTCCGCTATACAGGCATGGCCCACCGGGCCGCGCAGGCGTTCTCGCCGGAGCTGTTCGATGGCGACGAAAACGCCATCGTCGATTTCAAATACTCCAATAACCCGCGCCTCACCTGGTGGTTCGATCATCACCAGAGCGCCTTCCTCAGCCAGGCGGATGCCGAGGATTTCCGCCGCGACACGAGCGGGCGCAAGCTTTACGACCCGCGCTACAAATCCTGCACCGCGTTCATCGCCGACGTGGCCCGCCAGCGTTTCGGTTTCGCCGCGCTGGACTTGAGCGAGCTGGTCGAGTGGTCGCTGATCATCGACGGCGCTCAATACCCGGACGCCCGGACGGCAGTGGAGCTGGGCGCTCCGGCGATGAAGCTGACGCTGGTCATCGAAGCCGCCCAGGGCTCCGATATCGTGCAGAAGATCATCGGGCAGATGCAACATGCGCGTCTGGAGGAGATCGTCGCCGATCCGGAGATTCAGGCGCTGTATCGGCCGCTTTACCAACGGCATCTGGATTCGATCGAGATCATCCGGGATAGGGCCGAGCAGCAGGACGGCGTGGTCTACTTCGACTTGTCGGGCCATGACGTTGAGGGCTACAACAAGTTCATACCGTATTTCCTGTTCCCGTCCTCGACCTACACGGTTTCGGTCAGCCCGTCGAGCACTCGCACCAAGATCTCAGTCGGCTCCAATCCGTGGACTCTGGCGGAACCGAAACACAACCTGGCCACGATTTGCGAACGCTACGGCGGCGGCGGCCACGCCCGCGTGGGCGCGATCAGCCTGGAGCCGGGCGCCGTCGAGAAGGCCCGCGCCGTGGCGGCGGAGATTGTGGAGGAGCTGAAGAGCTAGCGGCGGTGGGGCGTGCTTCAGAGCTTGCTGAAAAACACCAAAAGCATCATGGCCACGGATAAACACAGATGAGCACAGATTGAAAAGAACTGGTTTATCCGTGTTCATCCGTGGTTCCAAAAATGTTTTTTCGGACTTTTTCAGCAGCTTCTTCAGCTTGCCAACGCCCGCTTGCGGGCGTAATTCTTCTCACAGCGCCGTCAGTCGCTTCGCCGGTGCCTTGCGCCGCCGCCCAGGCCGCCCAGGTCGATCACTACCGCGATCACCAGGATCAGCGCGTTGATGCCCACCATCGGCCGGTGAGTGTTCGTCAGCCACGCGTAGACGATCGTCGTCAGCGGCAGAAATATGAATCCCAGCACCGGCAGCAGGAGGCCATGGTAAGCCCGCTGAAGATAGTTGCTGAGTAGAAACATCGCCACCATCACGATGCGCGGAAACGCCAGTACGACCACAAGCAGCAAGCAGGGCATGGATTCATGTTACCGAATCGGCCGGTGGGGAAGGGAAGGCGGCGCGATCTGCCGTTGCCCGCGGTTCAGAACGGGCGGCGGGCTTTGCTGGTGGCCGTGGGGATGCTGAAGCGGACGATGTCGCCGATCGCCTCAGTGAACCAGATCGCACCGTCCGGGCCGGCCGCGAGCCATCCGGGATATGCGGGAGCGGAGGGCGCATTCCCCGTAACCGGGGGGGCAACAATGCGCGTCTGAACAGGTCCCTGGGAGTACTCGGTGATGGCGCCGTCCAGCGTGATGCGGCCAATCCGGTTGGTGATGGCGCCTTCGGTGAACCACACTGCGCCATCCGGCCCGATGGTGAGCCCCAGCGGGTAAGCGATGCCGGTGGGAATCGTGAACTCCGTTATATTACCGCTGGTGTCGCTTCTGCCAATCTTGTTTCCCGCCCACTCGGTGAACCAGAGCGCGTTATCCGGTCCTTTGAGAATGGCCGAAGGAAGGGATCCCGGCGTAGCCAGCGGAAACTCGGTGACCTCGCCGCTCGGAGTCATCTGTCCGATATTACTGCCGGCCTCTTCGGTGAACCAGAGGTTGCCGTCGGGCCCGGTCGCGATGCCGTACGCTCCGGCCGGCTGGGTGGGGATCGCGTACTCCACAATCGCGCCGGCCGTGGTGATGCGTCCGATCGTGTTGGTGGCCGACTCGGTAAACCACAGTGCGCCATCGGGGCCGGTTGTGATCCCGAGCGGGAACGCCGACGGGGTGGGCACCGCGTACTCGGTGACCGCTCCAGCCGTGGTGATGCGCCCGATCTTGTTCGCATGATACTCGGTGAACCAGAGCGCCCCATCCGGACCGGCGGTGATCGAGTAAGGGCAACTGGAGACCGTGAGCCCGGAGTATTCGGTGATGGCTCCGCTGGTCGAAATGCGTCCAATCTTGTTGTTGTTGTATTCGGTGAACCAGAGCGCGCCGTCCGGGCCGGCGGTGATTCCCTTGGGCTGGCTGTAGCTGACGGGCAATTGATAGGCCGTGAAGGTCTGCGCGGACACGATTGCCGCCGCGCCCAACCACAGCGCCGCCGCTACAAGCCTTTTTCCGATACCAAACGCGCGTCCACTCATTTGCCTGCCCCTGTTGTGCCGGCGGTGTGCCGGGTTCTCCCCTCAATAGTAGCGCAGGTATGAGTGCCCGTAAGTGTGAAGCGAGCGCCCGCTGTTGCGGTTTTGGCAACGGCTGGCCAGGCGCTCACGGAGGCTCAACAGTAGCCGGGGATCTGCTTCCCGGTGCCCTGCGCAAGCATCTAATAAGAGGGTTGGCAGGCCGGGGGCCTGCTCCACTATGAGGATGCTGGGGTGAAAAACCAAGTCGAGCCAGGTCCGGATCGGGCGCCGGGCGTACACCGGGTGGTGATTGTCGGCGGTGGTTTCGCCGGCCTTTACGCGGCCAAGCGGCTGGGGAAGGCCCCGCTCGCGCTCACCCTTATCGATCAGCGCAATTTCCATCTCTTTCAGCCGCTGCTTTACCAGGTAGCCACGGGCGGGCTTTCGCCGGGTGAGATCGCATCGCCGCTGCGCGTGGTCTTGCGCGGCCATCGCAATACGGAAGTGCTGCTGGGAGAGGTAGTGGATTTCGATATCGCCAACCGGCGCGTGATCCTTGCCGACGGCGAGCGGCCCTATGACGACCTGGTGATCGCTACTGGCGCCAGCCATACCTATTTCGGCCACGACGAGTGGGAGCCGCTGGCGCCCGGCTTGAAGACCGTCGAGGACGCCACCGAAATCCGCCGCCGCATCCTGCTGGCTTTTGAAGAGGCTGAGCGCGAGCCGGACCCCGCGCAGCGCCATGCCTGGCTCACATTTGTGATCGTCGGCGGCGGCCCGACTGGCGTCGAACTTGCCGGGGCACTGGGCGAAATCGCCAACGATACGCTGCGGCATGATTTCCATCACATCAACCCGGCCGAATCGCGGATCCTGCTGATCGAAGGCGAAGACCGCGTGCTGCCTTCCTTCGCGCCGGACCTCTCGCACAAAGCCGAGCGGCAGCTCATCGCCCTCGGCGTGCGTCCGCGCCTGGGCGCGCGCGTCACCGCGATTGACGCCGAAGGAGTCACCGTCGAGGCCGCCGGGCAGACCGAGCATATTGCCACCCGTACCGTCCTTTGGGCGGCGGGCGTGCGCGCTTCCAGTTTGGGCCGGAAACTGGCGGAACGCGCCGGCGCACCGCTCGACCGCGCCGGAAGAGTGCTGGTCGAGCCGGACTTGAGCGTTACCGGCCATCCGGAGATTCACGTCATCGGCGACTTGGCGAGCCTCGCCCAGGACGGCAAGCCGCTGCCCGGCCTGGCGCCGGTAGCCATGCAGCAGGGCCGCTACGTGGCCGATCTGCTGGTGCGGAAACTGCGCGGCCAATCCATGCGCCCCTTCCGCTACTTCGACAAAGGCGCCCTGGCCACCATCGGCAGGAACCGGGCCGTGGCGCAATTCGGCAGCCTGCACGTGTCCGGTTTCCCGGCCTGGTTCCTGTGGGTATTCGTGCACCTGATGTACCTGGTGGAATTCGAAAACCGTCTGCTGGTCTTCGTCGAGTGGGTGTACAACTATATCACCCGCAACCGCGGTGCGCGGTTGATTACGAATAACCGGGACTGAAGGCTGCGAAAGCGGTAGCAGCGGGCCGCGCTCGGGTAAACTGAAAGCATGTTTTTCCGCAAGAAATCGCCGTTGCCGCAGGTGGGCACGCGGGCGCCGGAATTCCGGCTGGCGCGGCTGGAGGGCGGGGAAGTTGCGCTCGCCGATCTGCTGGCAACCGGCCCAGTGGCGCTGGCGTTCTTCAAGGTATCGTGTCCGGTGTGCCAGATGACGCTGCCGTTTCTCGACCGCATTCACGGTGGCAGCGGTTTGCGCGTTTACGGCATTTCGCAGAACGACGCAGCGGACACGCGCGAGTTTGCCCGAGAGTACGGCTTGCGGTTTCGCATGCTGCTGGATTCGGAAGACGATCGTTTCCCGGTCAGCAATGCGTATGGAATCTCACACGTGCCGACCACGTTTCTGGTCGAACCCGATGGAATGGTGGGGCGGGTGATCGAAGGCTGGATCAAACAGGACATCCTCTGGCTGGGCGCGCGCGGCGGCGTGAACCCGGTTGGCAGCGAAGACCACGTGCCGGAATGGAAGGCTGGTTGAGGCTCGCGCAACTAGGCTCCCGTGCGGAGCCACGCTACAATAAAATCAGACTCCATGTCCACCAAGATCGATGTATTCGGAGCCGCCGCGGCCATCGCCAAAGGCATGAGCGTCACGCTGAAGGAGATGCTGTCGCCCACCGTCACCGAATACTACCCGGATGAGCCGGCCAAGTTCGAAGAGCGGTTCCGCGGCGTCCACGTGCTGCAGCGCGACGTCAACGGCATGGAGAAATGCGTGGCGTGTTTCCTGTGCGCCGCGGCGTGCCCTTCCAATTGCATCTACATTGAGGCAGCGGAGAACACTGAACGCGAGCGCATCTCCGGCGGCGAGCGCTACGCCAAGGTCTACAACATCGATTACAACCGCTGCATCTTCTGCGGCTATTGCGTGGAAGCCTGCCCGACCGATGCCATCACCCACGGCCACGGTTTCGAGGTGGCCAGCTACAACACCTCGACCCTGATCAAGCGCAAGGAAGACATGCTGGCGCCGGTCCCGGCCGGAGCCATGCCGCCGGTCGTGGAGCCGGAGCGGCCCGAGGCCGACTGAGCGCGCACTTGCCTAAACTCGGGAAAGCAATCCTGGGTGACGCTCGTGCACGGTCAGGATCAACTCGCCGAACAGCGTATTGGCCCAGGCAAACCAGGAGCGCGTGAACCGGCCGGCGTCGTCCTTGAAAAAGGATTCGTGCATCAAGCCGGTGCCTGCGTGCGTGTTCTTAAGCATCTTCAGGCACGCAGAGATTTCGACTTCGCTGCGGCTGGTCAAGGCGCGGGTGACGATGCCCAGCGGCCAGATCATGCCCAGCCCGGAATGGGGGCCTCCCAATCCTTCGGCGGCGGTTCCTCGGTAATAATATGGATTATCCTCGCTCAACACCCAGGCGCGGGTGTGCTGGTACACGGGATCGTCCGCCGCGCAGCAGCCCAGATAGGGCAGCGACAGCAGGCTGGGCACGTTGGCATCGTCGATGAACAGTTGATTGCCGAAGCCGTCCACCTCGTAGGCCCAGGTCTCGCCATAGCGCGGACGGACGGCCTTGGCGTGTTTGTCGAGGGCCTCGCTCACCTCGGCCGCCAACTCCCGGCACTCCCGCGCAAACCCCTTGTCCGGTAATTCCGCGTCGAAAACCGCAGCGAGCTGCCCGAGGGAGGCGACTGCGAACAGGTTCGAGGGAACCAGGAAGGGGAAAACGCAGGCATCGTCCGAGGGCCGAAAGCCGGAATGGATCAGGCCGCAGGGGCGCGCGGGATTGCCGAATCCGTCCTGCGGCAGCGAATCGTAGGGATTGGCGGCCGCTCGCTGGAAGGAGTACGGGCCGCGGCCGCGCAGCCGTTGTTGCTCACGAAAGGTCTGCACGATGAGCGCCGCGGCGCGCCGCCAGTGGGTATCGAAGCAGGAACTGTCGCCCGTCGTTTTCCAATAGCCGTGCGCCAGGCGGATGGCGTAGCACAGCGAATCGATTTCCCACTTGCGCTCATGCAACTCGGGCTTCATGTGCGTGAGGTCCTTGTCAAACTCGCTGCCGGTCGGACCGTAGTTGAAGGCGTTCGCGTAGGGATCGATGAGAACGCAGCGGGTCTGCCGGTTGACGACGCCGGCCAGCAGCGTCTGGAGCCGCCGGTCCTCGCGGGCCAGTGGCAGGTAGGGCCAGACCTGGGCGGTGGAGTCCCGCAACCACATCGCGTCGATGTCGCCGGTGATGACGAAGGTGTCGGGCTTGCCGTCCAACTGGCCAGGGCGCACGGTGGTATCGAGGGTATTCGGGAAGCAGTTCCCGAACAGCCAGGCCAGTTCGGGATCGGCGATGGAGTTCTGCATCTGCCGGATCTTGGCTTCCACGGCCTCGCTCGAGAATTTGCGCTCGGCCGGTGGCGGCCGGCGGCTGGGACGCTCCGGCACGGCCGCAGCCCCGCGTGCCAGGACGGCGGCGGCGGATTGCAGGAAGAGGCGTCGCGTAGGCATGATGAGAGTCCTTTATAGCGCGCGGCGGAGGAAACGCGGTAATAGCGTTGCGGGAGCCGCTGCCTGGTTGCTACACTGGGATTCCCCGGCCAGGTAGCTCAGTTGGTAGAGCGCAGCCCTGAAAAGGCTGGCGTCGGCGGTTCAACTCCGTCCCTGGCCACCATGTTTTTCAACAGCTTACAGGCTCTGTCTCCCCCGACTCTGTTCCATTCTGTTCCAATTTCCTACGTTACGGCTTGCCGGGATTCGCCTCTTTTGGTTCGGGATGGAGCAGTGTGTCGCGGGGAACGTCCGCCACGAGAATTGTGTTGATTAACATCAAATGATGTGGTATGCTCAAGGCATCTCTCAATCTTCCGAAGAGAAGCATAGTGGGCAGCGAACAAATGGAATCGTTTGATGTTAGCGATGGCCGCCGTGTATCTGTTCTGAATAGGCATGCCAATATCGTTGACAATCCGGGCCGAGCTGGTTCGAAGGGCGAGGAACAGAAATGCACGAACAAACGAGTTTCGACCGCAGGCACCCTGCGACTGGCGGCCACAACAAGTCGCTCACCCGCAGTCGGGTCTGCCTTTCTCAGATTCTGCCGCATGGAACTTTATCGCAGATCTTCCTGAATCTGGGCACGACGTGCGCGAGACAAGGATGGAGAAACCACCGGGCAAAATTGGCTACGAAATTCTCGCCAATGGCTATATAGGCTGCCCACAAATCTATATCAAGCTGACGCTTTCGTCAAATACCGTCCATGGGAGAAGTTTCCACAACAGTGAGCGTTAATTCTATGAAGCCTGTCAATGAACACACGGAAGGAGAGCAGAATAGTGTGCTACCACTGCGGGAGTGCCCGGACTGCGACAGCACGGATTCGCGGTTGGAGTACGCACAGCAGTCGTTCCGCTATGGTCGAGGCGACGAAGCAGTTGACCTAACATGTGAAGTTCCTGTCTATACCTGTAATAAATGCGGCTATCAGTGGACGAGATCAGAAGCTGAGGATCTGCGGCAAATCGCTGTCTGCCAGCACCTAGGTCGCCTCACGCCAAATGAGGTTCGCGGTGTCCGCGAACGATTTGGACTCTCTCAAGCTGAATTCAGCAGAATCACCGGATTTGGTGAGGCGTCATTGTCCCGTTGGGAAACGGGCGCACAAGTGCAGAGCGCCTCCAATGACCGATTGTTACGGCTGATTCAAGCCGACCCACGGACTTTGCACCGTCTGACGCTAATTGCGGAAGCTAA
>Ga0187857_10004153_pt1 | contig 11085 bp, 11 predicted proteins | sample June2016WEW_8_10_FD_132984 | JGI IMG/M metagenome (GOLD analysis project Ga0187857, IMG submission 132984) | Peatland microbial communities from SPRUCE experiment site at the Marcell Experimental Forest, Minnesota, USA - June2016WEW_8_100 | ecosystem: Environmental > Terrestrial > Soil >...
CGTGACGGGCGAGTCGATCAAGCTCGCGTCCGCGACGCTCGACGCCTCGGGGGCAGCGGGCGGCGGCAAAGTGCTTGTGGGCGGCGACACCGGCGGCGGGAATCCAAGCCCGGCTGTCGCTGGCATTTCCGAAGCCGCGCTTGAAGCGTTCGCCGTGCCGACCGCAACGAGTGTTTCAGTCGACTCCAAATCGACGATCAACGTCTCCGCGATCGATGGCGGCAACGGCGGCAAGGCCGTTGTGTGGGCGGACGGGACGACGAGCGTCGCCGGGACGATTCTCGCGCGCGGCGGCGCGGCGTTAGGCGATGGCGGATTCGTTGAAACTTCGGCTCACGGCAATCTCGCCGTCGTAGGCTCCGTCGATGTCGGTGCACCGAACGGTGTCCGCGGAAATTGGTTGCTCGATCCGCAGGACATTACAATTGGCTCAACGGGCGCGTGGGTGGTGACGCCTGCTACGATTCAGAATGCGCTTGCTACTGGCGATGTGCTGATCATCACGGGGCAACCCGGCTTGACTAATTCGGCATTCGACAATGCGGCGATTTCTGGCAATGCCAGTTCGATTGTCGGCAACGAACCCGGAAACGGGGACATAACTGTTGCTCAAAACATTCAGTGGAACAGCCCTTATGGTTTGTTCCTCTTCGCTTTTCGCAACATCGTTATCGACGCTAACATCACCGACCTCGCGCCAACGCCGCCGGGTCCCTTTTATCCCACATCGATTGGCTTGCTTGCCAACTACACGGGCACGGGGTCAGGTACGGTGAGCATCGCGCCCAACGCTCACGTTTCAGCGCCGAACGGAATCGTTGAAATAGTCAACCTGACTAGTCCCCCTGGACCCGGATCAGCTCCACCCGCCTTTGCGATTTTTACCGGGGTGCCATCCGGCCCGTTGGTGGCCGACCCATTCTCGAACGGCCAGACTTCGATCCTGACGTGGGGAGTGGCAAACTCAACGCCGCAGCTTCCGGTCACACCTTCTTTCGGTGAAAGGGTTTTCGAAGACGTGGTGTTAGGCACTGCAATCACAGCGGTGTGTTACGAAATCCCCGGATGCGGCGAAGCAGAACAGAAAGCCATTGAACTCGCCATGACGGACGAATTTATATTAAAATTGGACTTTTTACTTGCGTCAAATAAACAAGACGAGGCAACGGCCGAATTGACCAAATTCATTGTTTCTTACTTAATAAATAGCGCAATAGAAACAGTCTTTTAATTGTAGTGTAACGTTGTATAATGTGTAACGTGTATAAGAGAGTATTATTGTTGCTATCGGGTACTTTAGACAATAGAGAATTTGTATGGTTTTCGATATTTTCGACAATCTTTTCAATTATGTTTTTGATCGTAAAGTATTTTGATATTTTGGACGACAATTTAACTATTTTATTTGGGTTGCTGATTTTACCAATCGTATTTCCGACCGGGATCGCTTGTCAAATTAGAATACTTCGATTTCTTAGGAGACGTTCGCAGAGAGAAGACGGCCCCACCCGGAATGGGGGCCGTGACGGCTAAATCGATAGACGATCCACCTTCTTCTGGTCCATCAGCGAGGCCAGACCCGAGTATAATGATTGACGGAGTTCCTCCTCGCCGCTCGGCGCGCTATCACGACGCGTCGATTGCGTGGAGGAGCACATGTCGCTCACTGACAAACCGACTCGCGAACGCATTCGCGATCTCAACGACGCCTTTCGAAAGAACCTCGACCCGACACTCGGCCGCATGATGCTGACGGCGGGCGTCTCGGCCCTGCCAAGCGACGTGCGCGCGATGGCGATCCGAATGGTCGCAACGTTCGACGCCTTCGACGACGACAACGACCCAGATGGCGAGCACGACTTCGGCGCGTTCGACCTTGTGGAACACAAGTTCTTTTTCAAGTTGGATTACTACGACCCCCGCCTTGAGTTCGGCTCTGACGATCCCGCCGACCCCGCGAAGACGACGCGCGTGCTCACGCTCATGCTCGCAGAGGAGTACTGAGCCATGCTCGACAATCGCAATCGCATCTATGCCCTCGCGAGCTGGACCGTGAAATCAAACGGCAAGGGCTGGTTCGTCCGCAAGACCGACAGCGCCGAAGAATGGCGAGGTCCATATCGCAACGAAACAAGCGTGTGCCTCATCATCGCGCGCCAGCTCAAGAAGGAGCTTATCAAGCGGGATGGTCTCCACATGGCTCTGTAGCTCCGAAAGCCGCCGGCTCGTCCGACGGCTTCTTTTTTCCTCCGCAGTACCTGGGCAAAGAAAATGGCCCCGCTCCGAAGAGCGAGGCCGTGGCGTCTACAGGGTGAGACAGTCGACCTTCTTCTGATCCATCAGCGAGGCGAGCTGCTCCAGCTGCTGTGCCATGACAGCTTCGCTGAGAAGATTTCAACTGCCTCGCGCGTTGAAACCCGAGACGTTCCGATTAGGCAACTTGGATATCAGTGGCCCTGTCACGTTGTGAGTCCTGCAACAGCGTTCCAAACCTATTGGTTCTATAAAAAAGTTCTGTCATCATCAGAGCACTGTAAAGGAACATCGCGTGGAGATGGTTCCATGACGAAAACACGCGCGCATAGCACTGCCGCAATGAAATTTGGTTGCACTCAATTGCTTCGATAAAGGCTTCCTTCCCTTTCAGTTGCAGAATATTCCTGGCTTCTTCGATCACCCGGATCAAATCGCTAGTGGGAATTCTGACGTGATTGAATTCGGCAGATTCCCATTCAAGGGTCCGCAAGATATTTGTATCTTTCACGCGATGTTGAACATCATTCCAGGCGCGCTCGTTCACCGTCGGCAAGATCAAAGTTCCACCGAACGCTTTTGCCAGTTCTAAGTCTTGAACCGTGGAGGCAAGCGGATTGCCTTTATATCGCTCTTGAGCGGCCGCATCGAGGAGATGTTTGTATCCCCGTTGAATATCGTCCACCTTCGATAGCGCGGTGTTAAGATGTTTAATTGCGAACTGAAGGTACTCGTCCGCCGTTTTAGAGAGGCCAGATGCAAAGCATTCAACATGAAGCCGATCGACAGCAATCATGATAGCGTTTTCCAGTTCGCTATTCGATTGGAGGACTTCAGTGAATGCTTCGCCCACCTTTTGGCTGAGCCAAGCTGACGGCGCTATAAGACGTATGGAACTTGTGGGTTGGTGATTCTGTCCGCCCATAAGCGTTGTCCTTTTGCAGCTGATCAACAAGCAACCAGCAAAATAATTTAGCAGCAATTAAAGGCTTTGTCGATGGCAGCCTGAGACAGGTGTAAATGGGAGATCGCCGGGTCACAATAGTGACGTCCGCGGCGCACCTTACCTTCTGAAAATTCAAGGACAAGAACGAGAGGGGTACGAAAGGCAGGCGCACCGGGAGAGGGTTCATAGCTCTCAACCAACTCAATCATCACAACGTCGGAGGTCCCGGCTATGTTCTTGATTTCATATGAACGCCCCTTGATCTGATACACTTCGGCCAGATTATCCATAAAGTCGATCGCGTTGCGGGAACTGGTAGGAAAAATAGTGTCAATTTTCGCCGAATAGTACATCCATGTCATCAAATAGTCATATGCAATATATTTCAAGGCGTCTTCGATTTGACCATTTTTTTCCAGTTCCAATAATCTCAAAGCGACGTCAATATTATATTGTCTTCGTATTGCTTTCATAACGTCAATGTATTATACATTATATAATTGTAACACGCAAGATGGCGACTATATATCTGATTATGGTTGCGTCCAACGACGAATTGCAAATCTGTGCAGAGAAAGAGAGAGTGGCCTCACCGCGAGAGGTGAGGCCACGACTGCTACAGCGTCAGAAGGTCAACCTTCTTCTGATCCATCAGCGAGGCGAGCTGTTCCAGCTGCTGAGCGCTGATGCCTTCGGTGAGAAAGCAGACGGTGTTCTCGACGCCGTTCTGGAAAGCCTCCAGCACCTGCACGACGTTGCGGAGTAGATTGAGTTCCCCCGCGGCGATTCGGTCAGCGTTGAAAATGGCACTGGCCGGAACGAAGTTGGAAGGGAAGAGGAAGCGCGGCGATTGCTCGTCGCTCGTCGCGATGCCGCAATAGGCGAGCAGCGCGCCGGCCCGGTCGCGGATGGGAACCGCGACGCGCCCGCGCAATATGCCCCTCGGCGCATAGCCGATTGCGAAGACTCGCGCGGTCTCTTCGCTCAATCCCAGGGCGCGCACGGCCTCGTGGTCGCTTTGGAGATAGTCGAGGGGCTTCAGCGCCCCCTTTTCCTGCGCCGGGGGCTGGGGGGAACGGTCGGGAACCGTTCCGGCTCGATCGCCGCCGAACTGACGGGCGATGGCTTCTGCCGCCTCTTTGGGCGAAAGATGTCTGGCGTTGGCGACGAGCGCGATGGCGTCGCCGCCTTTGCGGCACTCGCCAAAGCAGTAGTAGCAACCCTTCGCCGGCGTGATGACGAAGGCTCGATCGCCGCCGGCTTTGCAGATTGGACACGGACCGCGAAGTTGCAGGCCGTGCGGTTTCAGCTGCGCGCCGATCCATGCGGCGACTTGCTCGATCGAGACGCGCTGCTTCAGCTCCGCGAAGTCCAATGCGTAGGTCATGTGCACATCCTCCAAGGTACTGATATTCCAATGGTATTATACATCCTGGAAGTCAGCAGAGAGGAAGGTCGACATGAGCAACGTAGCGGATGCGCCAGCGCCGAAGTCGCGCAAGGCGAAACGAAACACCGAGCCCGCGTTCGTCGTTCGCGCCAAGTGCGGCCCGAGCAGCAATGCGTGGGTCACTCTGGGCTTCGCCTGGAGGCGCGAAAACGGACAGGGCTACTCGATCAAGCTCAACGCCCTGCCGATCGGCAGCGAGTGGAACGGCGTGCTGAAGCTTCTACCGCCCTACGAGGCGGGGGAAGAGGACGCGCCGAAGGATGAATGAGGCTTCTGAGTCGCGGACAAGTCCGCGACTTTTTGTCGCGCGGCACAGCTACGATAAGTGGCTAATTGCAAGATGTGAGGTTGACGCCATCATCGCTCGCCCGAACGCTGTTGACCGTATTTGCGATGACCTCGCTCAAGAGCCATGCGCTGAGGAAGATTCCGATGCCGATGACGGTCCAAAGCATGTTGGTACGCGCCTTTGCTAAATCCTCCGGTTTGCCCTGCGCCAGCACAAACCTAAGACCGGCATAGACGATAAACAGCACGGCGATGGGGATGCCAATCTGTAAGGCCGCATTCAAAAGGAGCTTGATAAGGCCGCAAATGCTGCCAACCGCGAGTGGGTTTTGTATTGAAGGGGAGGCACTTGCCGGCGACGATTGAGCTTGCCCGCCAGCTTGGTTCGTATTTGGTTGTGTACATACGACCTCACTGCCGTTATATGAACACCCGCAACCTGACTGGCCGGTGTACGGATTGGCCGAGCACCCGCCACCGTCGATCGAACAACCAACGCCAACACAGCTATATGTGTACGCCTCCGCATACCTGGGAACGCATATATTCACGACTGCAATAATAATAACTGTATATATACCTACGCGTTTCATTGTGTTATTATACTATAATTGTGATTAGCCGCTTGTTGTTACAGAGTTGCTGCGATCGATAAATGGAACGCTTGGAGGAACATCATGCGAGCGACTTTTCCATCAACGATAATTCTTTTAACGATCGGTCTCTGGTCCACTCGAATTTGGGCCGGTGAGGCAATGATTAACAGCGATGGCTCTGCCACTTGGCAGGCCGGCGTTGATGGGGTAGAAATTGAGTGGAATACTGACGGCTCCATTAAGCGCCTCTATTCGCGATATAGCACTCCGGTGGAATTTGCAGACCGGCGAGGTATCTCCACCGCGCAGATCATTGCGGAGGAAAAGGCAAAAGCGGGGATCGTTCGGTTCATGCAGCAAAGTGTAACTTCGACGCGAGTCGTCGCCGAAGTTCAGTCTGATCTCAATAAGGCGATACAGGAACGCAACTCTGGGAAACCGTCCAACGTCCACAAGAGCGACGAGAGAACACTGATAGAAACATTGACGGAAATAACAGGCTCTTTTGCGGCAGGCACGCTGCGCGGAGTCATCGTGCTTGAGAAGGGTTATGACAGCAAGACTGAAGAGGCCTGGGTCGTCGTTGGAATCAGCGAAAAAACTCTCAATGCTGCAGGTGCGGTACAACGAATGATCGACGATCCGAAGACGTCACCAAAGCCTGATTCAGACTCGATAGACGTACAACCAAGCGAAGTACGCCGTTCCAATCAAAAGGACTTTTAGATACTTGTGGACCATCCGAGAGGTGTTAAGTCGGGGGAAGGTAGCCATGGAGCGAATCGGCGGACTCCTCACGGCAGTTGCATTTTCTTTTGCCGGTGCATTCCTTAGCGATGCGAGCGCCCAGAGCCCTAATGTCACTGTCTTTGTTACGGGGTCCGGGCCTTCAATTGACGACGCAAAGACGGATGCTATCAGACAGGCTCTTCAACTGACTATGAGACAATTGGTGATAGTCGATAGGGTGATAAGTGGCGATACTGTTGTCCGCGACAGAGTGATGAGCACGATGAACGGATATATCGAGCAATTCACCCCAAAAGACATCCACCGAACGAATATCGGCTACGCAGTGGAGGCCGATGTTACAATATCAGCTTCGCGCATTGAGAATTTTATTGGTCTGTCAGTTGGTAGCGTAGGCGGAATTGAAGGAAATACGCTTCTGGCCGAACAGAACCGACGACTTGCGCAAATCCGCGCGGACCAACTCCAAGCTCGGGCGCGCGGGGAGATTTTTGATCGAATCTTTCACGGCTTTCCATCTCAGGTCGCCGACATAAACGTTTCGCACATAGGTTTGTCAGAAACGGACGCAAACCTACTTACGTTGGATTTAGAGTTCTCTTACAAGCCCGGCTTTATCAGGGTTGTCGAAAGAACTTTGGAAACGCTAGCATTGCATGAATGCATCAGAACGAAACGCGACATTTATAGCAACCTCTATAATCTTGCAAGGACCGCGAGTTATGAATCTTTGTGTCTTGGAACGGCTCCGGTTGGATTGCTTGGTTCGATGCCGACTCAAGGTGATATTCCCCGAGACGCGATATGTCTTGGGTTTTCCGATATCATCAAATGTTACCAGCTTCCGCCGGGAACATATTGCGCGTCTTGTGACCTTGCCGACTTTTCGTTTCCGCCGGTAATGGCGGGAATGAGGCAGGGGGGGTTACTTGTATTCGGCAGATTCGTTGACGCAATTGGACAGTCTGCAAACGTTGGTGATCCATGTATAACGCCGTCGTTCAATTCCGGGGTAAATAGTTTCTTCGAAAGCGGCTCAAGCGATCCGGCAAAACGGCGCTTAATCGCTGCGATAGACTTTGTGACACAACGGTTGACTCTTAGTGTTAAGACGTCGTCGGTGAATCTTGAGAAGGTCAAGTATTTCGTTGCGGTTCCAGCGCTGCAAGACGGGAATGAAACTAGCTGGGTTACGAATTTGGTTCCGGAAATGGGTGAGAAGGCGAAAGGCGGATGCGAATTGTTAGACGAGGCGGTGCAAACTCAGCTGCTGACAAAGAGTGCAAATTCGCCAGTACCAAAGTCCATGCCGTCAAGCTCAAGCGCCGCCGCACTGACCGAAACAGCCCCGAAGGCGTTGGCGGCTCCGCTGCCATTGGGCCCGCAAGGGACCGTTGGCAACAAGGACGTTGTCGGTTTGCCTCCGGTTTCGCCAAGTTTCGACTGCACGACGGCACGAAGCGGTGCCGCAAGGCTGATTTGTAGCGACATGGAGCTTTCGAAGGCCGATGCCGACCTTGGCAAAACATTGCAAACCTCGCTCGCTCGGTTGGAGGGAACGGACAAGAGCGCGGCGATCAAGGACCAAGTCGGTTGGATACACGCGCGGAACACGCGATGCGGGCTCAACAATAAGGAAGACGCTTCGCTTGAGACGCTGGCTGCTGCGAAGGGATGCATGCTCCAAGCGATGCAGAGCCGAATTCAGTATTTTGGCAGCGCGAATGTCGCAGCACTCCCAGCCACTGTAACGACCGAAGCCCCACCCGCACAAGCTCTGGCGGTAACGCCCAAGGCATTAGAAGGCGGGTCGGTGTCACCGAAGAAAAAGGACTATCCAACAACACTTCTCCTCCAGCAACCGCCAGCGGACCAAGGCAACCCCAAGACGGAAGCATTCCAGTACATTATCTCTCTCATGCCAAATTCTGGGTGGCGGAAAGACGGCCTGATGGTTGCCGGCGATGAGCATGACATACTCGTCCCATACGATGGTCTTGAGGTAACAGTAAATCATTACTTCCCATTTGGCGCTGGTCCAGAGCAGCTATTTGTCGGTACAACGGGAATTTTTGGGGGAACCGGAGTCCGCATTTATTCAGGTTCTTACGATCAAAACAAAACAGAATGGGACAAAGTCATCATCGCTCTCAGGAAATTAGGGGTGCACGCCGCTACACCTAGCGGACCTGATAGAGACATTAGGTCAATTCAGTAGACTCTTTCAAACATCGCGAGGACTGAGGTGCTGCGCCTCTCATTTTTCACTTCTCAATGGTCGCGCTTGCATCGGCAGACTTTGCTGCCACTCAAGAGCCGACACCTTGATGTTTCTCTTGAGATCGTACAGTTCTTGCAGTTTGGCGATTGCGTCCATCTAAACCTCCTTGCCGATGACGAACGGGGCATACCCTGCGCGGTCAAACGGTTCGTCGAGCAGGTTTGCTGCTTACACTCCTTGAGGTCTGTCGTTGTGATGGCGAGGATGGCGAGCAGCTCGGCGGCGATTTCCTCGCGCTTTGGCACGCGGTCTCGGATGCGTGCCGTGGTTGCGTTCAGGTCCATATTCTTCCTCGTGCGGGATTTTGAAAGTCTCGACGCGGTGACCACGGCTGTCCTGCCGCAAAATCACCTCCAGAATTTCGAGAGCGTGCAGAATCTGATTCTGCGCCTCGTTGGCCTGCAAGAGAGTGTCGAAATCTAGACGGACGCCGGCCACGCAGTCGGTGATTGAGACAGCATGTTCGATGTCTTCGATCTCGTAGCGAAAGAGAGGATCGTTCCCGTTGCCGAGGCGGGCGATCGCATAGTGCTCGGTGTCGGTGAGACCGAGAGTCACGCGAAGCGCGTGCTTCACGGGTCGGCGGAACACGGGCTGGAATTCGAAGTGTCGGAACCGCACTTTCATCGATCACTCCGTGCTACGCGGTGAACGAAAAATCGGGATGGCCGGCGCGCTGCCAAGGGTCGGTGAACAACTCCGGCATCGGCAGAACCTTTTCGCCTTTGGTCGTCAGGGTCGGAAAGGTATGGAACAGCACATGTTTGCTGCCTTTGCCGTTTGTGAGGCGAAGGATGAGTTCCTTCATTGTGGCGATGCGCGCCTGGTTCGGCGTCACGACTAGAGTCAGGAGGCTCGGCATGCCCCACTGGGTCTTGTAGAGCTCGTTGGAAAAGATGAATTGGTCGCACAGAAACTTCTTGAGAAACGATGTTGGCTTCAGGCCTCCCGACATCGGCTCAATCCGGTTCTCGCCGGTTTCCGCTTCGAGCTTGATGAAGAAATAGCCGGCGGCGAGTTGATATCCGCGAACGGCGTCGGGAACGTAGAATGTTTCGCGCGCGTCGCGCCCGGTCTCGAAGTCGTGGGCAATCGTCACCTTGAAGGCGAAGGGGTGACGCGGGTCGTCCGGCTTGAAGCGCGGGTGAGCGCGCAGTTCCTGCGGAAGCAGCACCCGCGCGCCGGCCGCCGCAGCGCCCATGTCGAGGGACGCGACGGCGGTGTCGACCATGACGCGGTGGTTGAAATGCTGGCTGCGCGATTCGCCGTGCTCGCGAGAAATCCCGAGCGCGTTGTAGCCATTCTCGTCGAGGTAATAAAAATCTTCCTTGTAGAGAAAATTATGCTCGTGCTCGGCGACGCCGATGTAGCAATTCGGCCGGCGCTTCAGCAGGCGCGCGCGTTGATTGATGACTTTGCGGCTCCTGCCGCTCCATGCGGCGAGGAAGCTGGTGGGCTGGTAGCGATAGATGGAAAGGGGTGTCAGAATTCCCGCGATGTCGCGGTCGTTGACCTCCGTGCGCCGGGTTCCAAATCTATCGAGTCGCGATTGGCTCATACATGACGAAAGGCATACTTTTATAAAATTGAGAATATGGGGACGGTCGCAATGGTCGACGGTGGCGGACGATCACGACAAATTTGATTATACCATCTCAATAGTCGTTCGACGGTCCGATGTCGGCTTCGTCTGGTGGAGGTCCTGGCGCGTCGGCGCGTTTGTTATCCGACGCACTCGCTGTCTTGGCCGATTCTGCGCGATCGCCGTCTTGGTTCGGCGAAGCCTCTCCAGAAGATGGCGGCGCTTGAGCGGCGCTGCGGCAGTAGCGCTCGTGCATTTCGGCCCACAATTCTCGCCGCTCGTCGTGCGACATGCGGGGAGCCCTGCTGAAATCGACCTCGGGTACATGAATGGTGACCGGCAGCGAGCGCGCGTCGCGAAGCATGGCGGCGAATTGTCCGGTCGCCTTGTTCAGGAATTCCGGCACGCAGCGCATCGGCCGCGCGAATGCCGGCGCGTCGGCGTAGGTGTTCACCATCTGGATGCCGACATTGCCGAGGGCGCTGAAGACATCCGAGCTGATCTGCGCCAGGTCCTGATGCGCCAGGATCATGCCGATGTTGGCGGCGCGGCAGCGGTTGAGGATGGGCGCGAATTTCGCCTCCTTCTTCAGATAGTCGCCGCATTCGTCGATGTAGCAGAATGTGGGAAGCTTGCGCGCGCCGGGCAGAAAGCGACGCTCTGCGATCTGTTGGACCATGGCGATGAACAGCCGCCCGAACAGGCAGCTGCCGTCGACGCCGAGCAGGGCCTGGCTGGTATTGATGATGACGACCTTGCCTCGCTCGATTTCGGCGTTCAGATCGAGCTTGGTGATGGGGCTCGACAGAATGGCTTTGAGCATCGGACTCTTGATGAGCATGCCGTCGAGGCGGTAGCCGATCTCCTCCTTGGTCGACTTGTAGATGGCCTCGCGCCCGTTGAATTGTTTGTCCCAGAAGTGCCGCGTATCGCCGTCGA
>Ga0187857_10004157_pt1 | contig 11074 bp, 15 predicted proteins | sample June2016WEW_8_10_FD_132984 | JGI IMG/M metagenome (GOLD analysis project Ga0187857, IMG submission 132984) | Peatland microbial communities from SPRUCE experiment site at the Marcell Experimental Forest, Minnesota, USA - June2016WEW_8_100 | ecosystem: Environmental > Terrestrial > Soil >...
CGCCTCCTAGCTTATTTGAGCCAGGTCGAAACGGTACCCGAAATCTTCCTGCGCGATGCGGTCGAGCCACTTCCCGTCTATGTCCGCCGCGATGACGTGCCTGTTCATCGATAGGACTTCTTTCACCCATCTGGCCCGGCCGCAGAAGGGATCGAACACGATCTCCCCTTCCCTCGTCAGCGCCTTCGCCAGCCTGACCCAGAGCTCCGACGGCTTCTCCGCTTCGTGTTCTACGGCATCCGGAGCGCATCTCCTGTTCACTTTTTTCACCGAAAGGATGTTCGGCATGCCTAGGTCCCATAGGACGCCGTTCCTTTCTCCGGCTGTGAACAGGAGGATCTCCATGACTTGGTCGCGGCCGCAGTGGTAGCCCATGCCCATCACCCCCTTGTCCCACGTTACGCTCCCGTAGAACACAAAGCCGACGGATTCGGCGAGCTCGATTAGCTCCCTGATGTGGGGGTATGTGCTCCTGTTGAGGCTGGGGACGAATATCGCGCATGCGCCCCCGCCCCTTGGGAAGTGGCCTCCAGCCTTCCTCTCCTTGCTGAGTGTGTTCCATTCCTTCGACTTCTTCAGGATCCTGAACGCTTGGGCAAGCCACTCCCTGTCGATGTCCCTCTGCTGGTACGTCCTCTCCCCTCCCATGAAAGCGTGAGGCCGCGTCGTCCCTTTGCCCACCCACTTCTTCGTCCCCATGTCGAACGGCGGGTCAGTGATGAGAGCATCGATCGAGCCCTCCTCGAGTTTCGGCATTACTTCCCAGGCGTCGCCTTCGATGAGGAGGAGCTGCGCTGACCCGGAGCGCGCGAAGTAAACGCCCCTGGCTATGCGGATGATCCTCCCCTGTTCCATCGCTTCGTAGAGCCTTGCCCTGACGGTCTCCTCGGCGGTTTCGGGCCTGTACCTTTGCACGAACTCGTAGATCGGCTGGAGCGGCTCGGGCGTCTTCTTACAGGCTTCGACCGCCAGGTCTTGGACGGTATGCGAACTCAATCCACATCACCCGGGTCCCGCCGGGGCCGCTCAGGTTCACGGCCTGGCGTTTGACAGCTCGCCCCTGGTGAATTGGATGACGTCGTCGTCCCCGTCCCAGGCGGCGTAGATTACGGCCATGGGCCCCCCGAACGTCCCGCGGGTGACCTCCCAGGCCGGGGTGCCGACGTATATCTTGTGGGGGTGGACGCATTCGTCGCAGTCCTCGTACCTCCCGACCCCGTACCAGATCCTAAGGTCTGTCCCATCGACTACGATGCAGGGGCCCTGGTAGACGTCCCACGGAGCCAGCGTGACCTCCAGTCCGGCCGCCGTCATCTTTTCGAGGAGGCCGAACATCGCCGGGTAGTTCGGCCTTATCAGGTAGGATTCGTCTCCGACTATCTGAGGGGCTATCCCCTTCCAGTAACCGACATCCCTGTCGGCGAAGGCCGGCATAAGCATCTCTCCGGTCATGTTTTCACCTCCACTCTGTAGATGCAGGACCCCGCCCAGTCGGCCATGGGGTTTGACCCTGCTTCTCTCTCTATCCCTTTCGGCGTCTTGCCCGTCGTCTCCTTGATGTAGTTGTTCGCTGACCTTGCGGTCTTGAAGACCCCGACGTCGTCGACTAATCCGCGCCAGAGCGCAACGGCCACGTAGACTCTGTACTGGTGCATTCCCGCATTCTCACCTCCCCTTGAGCACGCGTATGGCCTTCTCAAGCTCGGACGTCGGTATCCTGCCCTGCAGCCAGAACTTCACGACTTCGGCGTCCGTCAGGTGCCCGGCAGTGTAATGCTCCCAGGTCCTATGCGCGGGTATGAAGTGCTCCGGGTCCATCCTGAGCTGCGGGCAGCCCGCGATTTCCGACATTGGCACTGCCCTGAATTGTACTGCCGCGGTCAAATGGGTGCGCTTGTCGGGTACATCATGCTGACGGTGCTGTTGAACTCGAAGCTATCGATATCCTTGGCCCTGGCCACCCACTCGACGAACTTCTTTACGCCATCCGCGTTCCTTTCCTCCTTGCATTGTAACCCCCTTATGTCATGCGACATCTCTTCGAGCAGGTCGCCTTTGAACAGCGCGTCGCCGCGCTCGCACCAGCTCCGCGTTTCGCCTTCCCTGTATCGCCGGACCTGTAGCATCGCCACGTGGGGAGAGTAGTATCCGATGCTGCCATCCACCATTGCGGCGATCACCCAATCGTCCCCCTTGTCCTTGAGGGCCTGATCTATCAGGTCCCTGTTCGACATGGTCAAGCCTGAAGCTCCCCGTCGAGAGACGCCCAGATGGGATAGAGGCCGAATTGGACCCCGAATTTCTCGCTTTCGTTCCCGAATTCCTCCACCAGCTTGTCCATGCCTCTCAGCCTGGCGAGCCTCCGAGCTTCGGGGTTTTCGATCAGCGCGACCTGCGCCGAAAACTCGGCCTTCCGCTCTTCAAGGGTCGTCATGCGTGAACATCTTCGTTCGCTTTCGAGTCGAGGGCGATCCCGTGTTTCGCGAGTAGTCGTCCGGCGAGCGCCAAGTCCCTTCTTCTGGTTTCCCCTTTCAGTTTCATGTATAGCGGGACCTTGTAGCTCTCGAGGACTCTGCACATCGCCCCGTTGATGTCACCGTAGTCCCCCTTCAGCCACCACGTGCCCCCGCATTCGGCAGATCGGAAACCATGGTCGCCGTCGAACTGGTTAAGGAACCTGATAGTGGCCTCAGGGTCTTCGAAGTAGGTATCGAAGAAGCCTTGCCGGTTGAAGTGGGCTATGAAGGATGCATGGAGGGACAAATGCTCGTAAAGCCTACCAGTGAACCACTCGACCTTGAGGCCATTCTTGAGGAACCGCTCCCATTGTTCAAGCACGAGGGTCTTCTCCTTCGCGCTCATGAATTCGGAATCCGTCATTGCTCCGTCCAAACGTACCGCCTCCTTCTCAATTGGAATCGGTAGCCGCTCAATCTGATTCTGCAGTCTCGTATGCCTTGCCGCGCGTCCTTATCCTGGTCTCTCCTGTCGTAGTCAGGGTTTCCGTCCTCTCGCAGTCGCAGCGCGAACACCCACCTTCTCTGTCCTCTTTGTTTCCTCGCTGACGGTGAGCTCATAAGGCCTGTCAGGAGACTGGAGCCACCCCTTCAGGAAATCTAGGGCATCGGCAGGCCTGCCAAAGGTATGCTCGAATGCCGTCGAACTGTTTTGGGCCAGGATGTGGATCTCGCGTGCTTTGCCGGTCGTTCGGCTCCCCCCTAGTACTCGCCTGGGAGCAAAATGACGCCGTCTGTGTAGTAGAGTTTCAGTTCCCGCTTGGCGTCTGTATGGTCGTAGTCCTGCGTGTAGAGCATGTTGCCGTTGCCATCATCTATGGTCATTTGCGCCTTTTTCTCGGGCAGGAGGTTGAGCTTCACTACCAGGAACGGCTGCTCGTCGAGTTCAGTCTTGATTACGCTGATGGCGTCGGTGGCTAGCCATGAATAACCGTTATCCATGACGTATTTCACGCCGTCCGTCGCTAGTACGCCCAACCAGGCCTCATGGTACTCCTCAGATCCGTGGAAGTTTTCTAATTGCTTCAGCTCCAGGTCGATATCACTCAAGCGAATCACCTTCTGAGAAATCAGGCTAATCCAGCAGCCGCTTCGTTGCGGTTTACAGGTCTCCAGCAGTCTCTTCGAGGTAAGTCCGGCTTTTGACTGCGACGAAGTTGTCGTTGGCAGGGCTTCGGTTGCTCGAGCGTGGCCTGCCCATCCACAGGTTCATTGCTCTCGATGATATGGTCGACGCTGGTTGGGTACCTGAAATTCTCTTCTGTCAAGGACATCACCTCACCACTGCTCGCATCCGCCACATTCGTCAAGGAACCGGGCGAAGCTCAAGACCCAGTCACGGGTCCCCTGGCTCAGCTCGACTACCTTGACTTCGTTCGGGTTGATCGTCACCCGCTCCTGGCCGAAGCCGGCGGCGATGGCGTTCTCCATCTGTATGAGCTGCGCGGTTTCGCCCGTCGTCAGCTCCTCCTCGACCGTGGTCATTCCTTCGACCAGAGGGGCATTGCGATATCCGTCGGAGTATCCCCTGTCAGGGATCCTGATCTGTTTGACCCTGCTGATGTTATCACGTATCAGTCTCGCCCAAGCCTTGCAGGTGGGCTCGCCGATGGGTTCTCCGTCGTTAGTTCCGCTCCATTCGGAGAGGTCCGCATTCAACTGAGTGAGCAGGGTCAGCATGTAGGAGTGGCCCGTCCAGTTGAGGGTGAAATCCCCGTGCTTGCCGATGTAATGCATCACCATGCGGCTCACCCCGGAAGTTGGTCATGCTCAATTCTGACTTCGCATGCCCAGTTCGTCTTCGATAGGTTCTTTCTCATGTTCCCGATTCGCCTCCAAAATCCTCTTCGACGTCTTGCTCCATTTCGCGTGCCGGCCCGCGCCGCCTTCCCATCCTCGTTCACCTCAGGAACGGAATGGGCGGGGGTCGTCGGCCCCCTGCCTTTCATGACATGGCTTCGATTAGTCCAGCATCCTTCTCGGGATGTAGTCGTTGACGGTCCTGACTCCGTACGTTCCAGCCGGCAGCGTCAGGGCAGCGTGCTGCGGGTGCGTCATCTGGGTCGGCTCCTCCAGCACGACGTACTGCAGCCTCCCGCTCCTGTACGCCTTCCCCGGAAGGACGTGCGCGTTCCCGGTTTCGCTCGCTATCCTCACTTCGTTTCCGACGTGCTCCGCCCTCCTCGGCACCTTCGCTTCGCTTACGATTACGTCTCCCTGCCTGTACACCTTCATGTTCCTCTTTCACCTCCCTTTTGAAAACCCGTTCCTAGAAGACTATCTCGTCGCCAGGCTGAGCCCCGGCCAGCCACAGCTCGCACTCCGCTATGCTCCTTGAAGCATAATCGGGATGCAGGAAATGAAGCCAGACTTGGCCAGTCTCGTCCCTGCCGCCCAGCGCGACGGCGTGCGTGCTTCCCCTGAACATCGCCCTTCCCTCCGTCTGCTCGAACAGGAACTTAGCAACCAGCGATCCGTCATGATACCTCAGCCACTCGGCGACCGACACTTCGACGCCCCTTGGCAGCCAGAGCTTCCCGTCCGCCCCGAGGTCCACCCGGTGGCCCTCGATGACCGAAACTTGGAGAAGCGAAAGCGCGTAATGCAGCCTCCACAGGGAGAGGAGCTTCTCCTCATCTCCAGTTTCCCGGTGGGCGAGTATCGCTTCGGCGGCCCTGTCTCGGTCGGGGATAAATGCGATCCTGTCACTCAAGGAGAACTTGAACCCGTTCTCCACCTCTTGCAGTTCCAGTTGTCCAGTGTTGTACCTGATCGTCACCCCGCCGAAGAACTTGTGCTTCAGAAGCGTGTAGGGGCTCTTCGGTACGACCTCTACTCTTCCCTCCTCGAGAAGGATGAGAAGGTCTTTCCGTTCTTCAAGCAGCTGGCAGCTCATCTTTATGCGCCTCGACGAGCCTGTTCAGGGACAGGACGTACTCCCTCATCTCACGGATCTCTTTCGGATCCTTGCTGTGCCTTGCCGCGTTGAGGAAAAGGTCCCTGAGCTTCTCTTCCTTGACTTCTTTTTCTATGTGGATGACGGAATAAAGTATCTCTGCTTCTCCCGGCTTCTCGTAGTCCGCGTAGTGTATGAATTCCGAGGCATAGTATCGCCTCCCTATTTCTGCATCAAATCCCTTTCTTCCGCTCGCGTCGATTTCGTGAGCGACCCCGAGGTGCGTGAGGAACAGGTCCAGCTCGAACACCAGGTCCTCGTCGCCGAAGATGATCAGATCGGTCCCATGGTAGTGGCTCGCCAGGGACGGGTCGCTGTAGAGCCCGATCGAGATGGGCCTTGTGCTCCTCGCCACTTCTTCGAAAGTGAGGGGCCCTATGCTGGTGAATGCCTTCTTCGATGCGAAGCGCCGAACGAAATCGTCGACCGTGATCCCCGTGACCAGCCAGGGCCTGTCCACGGTTATCCTGTAGTTCGTCCTGATGGTAGAAAGGATGGGTAGGTACTGAGACATCTTGCCCCGGGGGACCCTGACCGTCCTATCGTCTAGCGCTTCGGAATTCTCTCTTTCGGTGTGCTTCCTCACGCACTCGAACCTTCCCCAGCTGTAGGAGCCGGTCCCGGCTTCGTGGACGACGACTTCGCCGACCGTCTTCTGTTTCTTCTGGATCTTGAGCTTCTGCTCGCTGATGAATTCGTCCGCCAGCCTCACGCCGTGCCTGAGCATGAGATCCAAGACCGTGTCCTCGTCGCTCCTCCTCCTGAGCTTGAAGACCGCGGCGCCCGGCAGCTTGTCCTTGACCAGGGAGACCTTGTTCTCGTTGAGCGATGGCAGGTAGAACAGGTCCGTCGATCGCTTCAGCAGGTCCGCGATCGAGAGGGTATCTCCGGAGCCCCGTGTCTTCACCCTGACGTTCACGAAGTCGCACAGGTCGATGCATTCGGCAGAAAGGTAGCGCTCGAGCTTGAGCTCCTCGTGGTCCCTCAGCACGGCCTGGTAGTCGGGTGAAAGGGCGAGGTACTCCCCCACCGACCTCGCTTCGAGGAAGGACAGCGATTCCACCACCCTGGGCTTCAGCCTCTCCATCATCAGCTCCTCCGCCTTCTCGCTCAGCCTCTCCCTGTCCGTCGTCGGCCTGTACTTCCTCTCGTCCTTTATGTTTAGAAGCCAAGCGCAGAAAGGCAGCGATATAGAGCTGGAGCCGATGGGCGTGCCGAGGAGGTAGGTCTGCGAGACGTACCTCCCCGAGCTCACCACGCCCAGGTCCTCCGTGCCGTCCTTCTTCAGGACGATGGCCGCGTGGAGCGAAAATTCGTCGTCGTCGATGTCGACCGGGATGTACCTGGCGATCGCTTCATAGTAGTACTTCTTCTTCTCGACGATCCCCTTGAGGTACTCTTCGTATTTCTCCGGGCCCAGCCTGTACCTCCCTGCCTTCTTCGGCGGCTCTTCGTCCCCGTAGTAGGGCCCCTCGAAGTCCTCGGAGAGGTTCAGGTGAGTTTCTATCCCTGGGAACTTCGCGCACCTCGCGATGTATGGGAGGAGCGATTCTATCCTGATGTCCTGCCGCAGCGTGATTGTTATCCTGGTGCCGTATTCATTGAGGTCCTGGGGCGCGGGGAGGAGGTTGTAACCGATCCCGTTCTTCCCCAGCACCGCATATTTCGTTCCGTCCTCCCTCGAGAACGTCTCCAGCACCATTATGTCGGACAGGGTCGAGTACGATGCTTTGCCGAGGCCCCACATGCCGACCTCGTCGCCTTCCCAGTTGTCGGTCCTTCCGAGGTACCTGTAGAGTTCGAGGAACTTCTCCTGAGATATGCCCAGGCTGTCTATCCCGTGGATGACCAGCTTCCTCTGAGACGGGACGAGGGTTATTTCGATCCTAGGACTCGCTCCGAACTGTTTCGCCGATATCCTGCAGGCTCGCGCTTCGTTGTTGTAGAGCTCCCTGAAGCCCGACTCTGCGTTCGCGTAAAGGTCGTGCGACACCCTCTGTATGATGACGTCCTCCTCGAGCTTGACCTTGATAAGACCGTCCTGCGACGCCCCCAAGAGCTTGGGGGCGTAGGAAAGCTCCTCCTTTCCCAGCGCCAGCGGATTCTCTTCCGTTATGGTCGGCCTGTAGATCCTTATCTGTTCGGTCATGTCATCAAGCACCTCCTTGATTATGTTTCGCGGTCTGAATCCCGTTTCTTCCGGTCAGTCAGTCTGACCGCCAGTATACGTAGCCGCCCTTCGTGGTATGGGAGACCCCGTCATAGCGGCAGAGCTCCGACTCCCATCCGTCTATGCTCAGGACCTCCTCGACCCAGTCGTCGAGCCCCTTCGTTGTGCTTCCCTGCTGCACCTGCATCTTCCATATCTCCCCGTCCTCCAGGCCTTCCCTCGCCTTTTCGATGCACCCGTCTTCGTTCCGCATCATCTCGTACTTCTTGTTGTAGAGGTCGACCTCCAGCGTCACCCACCGCCCTTCCTTCACGTCCTTTACGTCCTCGATGGCGAGGCCCATGTCTTCGAGGAACTCCCTGAGCATGCCAGCCTCTTCGTCGCCCAGCTCCGCCCCCGCCTTCTCCCAGGTGTAGCGCGGCTCCGGGTTCCTTTCCTGGTAGGCCCTCACGAACTCTTCCTGCTCCCTGATTGACCCGTCTTCGTCGAACAGGTAGGGCATGACGTCGATGTGCGCTCCGCTCACCCTTGAAATCGCGCGGACGGAAAGCGAACCGGCAAGGAAGAAGAGCTCCTTCTCCTCGGGGATGTTCCTGCCGAAGAGGCTCTGACGTTGTCTCATCTCCGTCTGCGTCTCCATTTCGAAGCCCTTCTTCCTCGCTTCCGCCGCGAACCGGTCTTCGAGCGAATCCTGCAGTAGGCGCATCCTCTCCCACAGGTCCGCCGGCACCGCCGCCCTGACCGCGCCGTTCTGGTAGTGCGAAAGCGCGTCCAGTACGTTCTTCATCTCTGCCTTCTCCTTCGGCGTCCCGCCCTCCACTGCGCTGAGCGCCTCTTCAAGAGAGGGCACGAGCAGCTCTCTTCCTTCGTAGCCTTCCACTTGCAGCAAATCACCCGTCGCCTCCTTTCCTAATCTTGTGAGGCAGCCTGCGCGTCGGGGAGAAGAGGCCTCACGTCAACTCTTACCGTGTACCCTTTGACGGCGACGGCAAGAGATTTCAGGCCCCTCATCCTCTGTTCGGACACCAGGACCGTCCCGCCTAGCTCTCCGGCCAGCTCCTCTGCGATCCGCACGGAAGCGTCGTCGAATTCTCCTTTCGTTAGGATGCGCTGGGGCATCAGTGGCCTGTTGAACACTTCGACCCGCCTCATCCCGGACTGGCTGAAAACTTGCTTTGCTGCCTTGATGAATCCGCCTTCCTTCTCGTAGAGGACGTCCTCCGGCGTCAGGTTGAACGCTTCGAAGAACTCCTTCCTCTCCTGTTCCAAGTCTGCTGGCTCTTCCTGGGTCGGTACCTGTGCTCGTGGTTGTGGGTGCGAATCACCGACTGCGTCGGGCTTCTGGTCCGGGGGGACGTGCCTTATGCTGCTCGGGCCCTTGTAGTCCTTCCACGTGAGGCGCTTCCTATGCATGGAGCTGGACCTCCAGCGCGTCTTGTCCTTCCGTTGCGGACGGGTTTCCACATCCGCCTCTTCCTCGGTGTCAACCCCGTAGAGCGACGCATCTTCGACGGCGTCCTGCATCGCCTGGGTGACCTCCGCGTCGGACTCCCTGTCCAGTTCGGGGGTGCCCGTATCAAGGGGGATTCCCGCCTGCATGGCTACGACAAGTTTCTGCTGTCTCGTCAGCTCCGTTCCGTTGTAGATGATCCTCCAGTCTACGAAGGTCTGCTTTCCTGGGGCGACGCCCATTATGGGGATCTCCGGCGATGGTTTGTCCGGCCTTGCAGGTGCTGGCGCCGGCGTTCCCGTCGCTAGGGTCCTGTTCCGGATTCCAGCGGACACGGCTCGATCCTCGTGCGCGAGCGCGCGCTCGATGACGATGCCGCTGAAGAGCTTTTCGGGTTCCCTGATGTGCCTGACCAGCTCCTCTAGCGTCACCCCCTGTCCCTCTCTCAGGGCGTTTATCCGCAGGTCGACCAGCCACCCCGCTGTCCTTGGGTCCGTGTATTTCGTGAGCTCCGAGTACAGCAGCTCGGGGTTCACCCACCCCCTTGTCTGATAGAGGGGTTTCCTGCGCGCGAAGTACATGACGTAGTTGAATTCGCCGACCTTCTGGAGTGGATAGTTGTCGTCGTCGTGCCTGTGGTAGCTGCTTTCCTCGTTGAGAGCGAAGAAAGAAAGGCACTTTCTGCAGTAATAGAGATGCCTTTTCACCGCCCTCGGTCTTCCTCTCTTCTTGAGGGAAGCTGTCAGCGTCGGTATCTTCACCATCTGAGGGGCAAAGAGGCTCATCCCTGGCAGCATCATCGTGTCCGGAGCGAACAGGACGGCGACCTCCTTGGGCTCGCCATCGAAAGTCCAGAACACGTTGCCGGCCCTGCGGACATCCCCGAACTTCTCACAGAGGTAGGCAAGCACGTATGGATAGTCCTCAGGAGGGATCTGCACGTAATTTGGCCTGTGCGTTCCAGGTCTATGAATCAGTTCTCCTCGCTGCATCACTTCTTACCTCCTTCGACGACGCGGAATTCCGACATCTATACCATCGCCTGCTGCACAACGTCTGCGGCCTCTGTCTGCGCGTCTTCGGTGCTCCCACCCTGTTGCTTGATCAGCTGCTTTAAGGCGTGGAAGCCGTCCTCGGGGTCCGATCCGAGACCGGAACCCACGTAATACGTCGACGTCGTCGTGACCGTACGGTTGCTACTCATGGCAACCACCTCCGAGGCCGCATCCTTCCTCGTTATTTGTCTGATAACGAAGCACTCTCGCTCCGTCACACGATGACAGGATCGAATCAGACTGATGCTCCGCTTCTTCCCCGACCGTGGCTCCTTCTCAAAAAAAGAATCTATATATGAGAAAGCCGCCTTTCATCTTCGGCCTCTAATCCAGGTCGTGACTCGTACGATCTGGCCGGGGCCGAGAGGGCGGGGGCGAAAGCCTCCGTCTTCTTCTTCTGCCATCAGGTGACAAGAGAAGGGTTGTTTTACGTCGCCGGCGGAGGACACGGCTGCTTGCGTTTCCGCTGCGACGGGTTTAAGCCGGTTTGCCCGGGAGTATTTGAGGCGTCGATGGGGAAAGGGGCCTCCTCGATCTGCTTTTAAGGCGTCTGTCGCGCAAAGGTGGAGGATTTGAGGCCCCAATCATCAACGATAGGATAGAAACCCCGCGTCTCATCCCGAGAAGCGAGGGCGGATGTCGGGCTGCCAAAGGGCAATACGTAAAGGCTTAAAGGTAAAAGACTCATACGCGGCGTGCTTTTAAGACGCTTTGCAGGCATCGCCGAGGATCCAGAAGCTGGCGAATCACACTCAGGAGAAAGAGGAGGCCAAAGGCAAGGAAAGATACGAGGATGACAAGAAGGGGTCGAAGACCGATGTCCTACCTATAGACGAGGCCTACAAGGGATATGAAAAGTATCTCGAGAAGACTGGTCGACGAAATTCCCGGCCATCCTTCCGGAGATTCGTCGGTGGTCGTTCGTTA
>Ga0187857_10004164_pt1 | contig 11057 bp, 4 predicted proteins | sample June2016WEW_8_10_FD_132984 | JGI IMG/M metagenome (GOLD analysis project Ga0187857, IMG submission 132984) | Peatland microbial communities from SPRUCE experiment site at the Marcell Experimental Forest, Minnesota, USA - June2016WEW_8_100 | ecosystem: Environmental > Terrestrial > Soil >...
AATATACGGAACTGGCCAGCATTAAGGTCGCCGACAAGCAGACCTACGCCTACCCCGTGCTGGCCGGCAATCGCCTCTTCATCAAGGACCAGGACTCGCTGACGCTTTGGACGATTGACTGAGGCTCGGTCCGGGTTCGTAGTCAATCCGACATCCGAGGGTCGAGGGTCGAGTGTCGAGGGGCCCTACCTCGTTCCCTCGACCCTCGGCACTCGGCACTCGACACCTGCGCCTGGATACACCAGACCTGCCGCCCCTGGGCCAGATCCGTTTCCGTTCCGCCTGACCTGGCCGCGCGCAAAACAGCCAGCCCGATCCCGTTGACAGTTTAGTTTCCGAAGTCCGGCACATTCTGCACGGCGCTCATTTTCCGCCCTCCGATTGCCCGCCTGGCTCAACTTTTCCACTGCCCTTGGTCGCGGGCGGCGGCGAGAGGGGGTATTCGAGACTGCCGGTGCCCCCGGGCCGTGCTGGACAGCGGGGGCGAGGTGGGGCAGAATAAGAGCAGGGACCGGGGGTGCCGTTCGCTGGGAGCAACAGCGATTAGAGCGGGTGGCGGCATGGAAACCGGGCAGGTCCTCCGAGTGTGCGGTTACTGAGGGGTCCGTGGGATGCATTACAGACGGACGGCCCCTCACCCCGGCCCTCTCCCCATCGGATGGGGAGAGGGAGAGTGGCCGGTCGCCACTGTAGGGCAACCCGAGGACTGAGTAGTATGCCGAGTCAGAGCGATGGCTGCTGAACCGTCAGCAAGTACGATATTTCCCCGAACCGACTGGGAGGCCCTGGGCCAGCGGATCGAGGGGGATGCGGCGCGCCTGGACCGCCTTATCCGCCAGTATTGGAGGCCCTTGAAGGTCTTCCTGGCTTCGACTTTTCCGGGGCTCAAGGAGGACCAGGCCGACCTGCTGCTGCAGGATTTTGCCGAGGACAAGATGCTCAAGGCGGGGTGGCTCGGGCGGGCCAACCGGCAGCGCGGGCAATTTCGCCAGTTCCTCAAGAGCAGTCTGCGCAACTTCGTCCTGGACCGCCTGAGCCGGGCGGAGGTGAAGAATGCGCCGGTGTCGCTGGAAGAACTGGAAGAGGAATTGCCCGGGCCGGAGGCCGGGGCCGAGGAGTTTGACCTGGAGTGGGCGCGGGTGGTGCTCGGCGAGACGTTGCGGCGGATGGAGGAGGATTGCCGGGACCCGGCGGCCAACCAGCCCCGGCGCAGCCAAATCTGGGAGCTATTCCGCTTGCGCCTGCTGGAACCGCTGTTCCAGAATGCGGCCCAGACGCCTTACGAGCGATTGGTTGCCCGGTTCGGGCTCAAGTCGCCACTGGAGGCGTCGAATATGCTGCTGAGCGCCAAACGGATTTTCAAAGCGCACCTGGTCCAGGTGATCCAGGAATACACGGAACAGGATGACGCGGCGGCGGAGGAAATCCGCCGGCTGGAGGAGTTCCTGGCCCGGTTGGCCGAGGGCAGTTGAATTGGCGTTATGCCCGATTTTGACTCTGCGGTCGCGCTGTCCCTAAGCGGCCCCGAACCTCTGGCCGCGCTGCTGGCTACGGGCGAGCTCCCGGCCGGGCTTTGGCGTCAGGAGGAAATGGCGGCCATTTTCCGGCACCAGATGGCTGCGCCGCTGGCGGTGGACTTGGGGGGCTTGGCGCCGCCGGCGGCGCGGCGGTTGGAAGCCCTGGCGGCCGCGCAGGGCGCGCCCGCCCAGAGTTTCGCGGACCTGTTGCGCCACCAAAGCCCGCCCCTGGAGCTGCTGGAAATGGTCAAGGATTTTGCCAAGACCAACGCGGACCATCCCGAGAACGGTCTGCCCAAGGAGATTGCGGCGGTGCTTTACTACGCTTGCATCGCCGCCGCGCTCCTCCGGCTCAAGGCCCGCATTTCCAAGCTCTCGGACGCGGACCTCGGCCGCGGTCTGCGCTGGGCCGCCGAACAACCCTGGCCGGATGAAGAGACCAAACAATTGCTGGCCCGGGCTTTGGCCGGAATAATGCCGGCCGGGGCCCGGGAGGCCTCGGGGTCATGAGCGAGGATGCGTCCCCACTGCCGCGCGCGGACGTGGCGCTGCCGTTCTCCTCCTTCCCGGGGCCGATTGGGGAACTCATCGCGCAAGGGATGCTCTCGGCCCCGCTGCGGCCAGGGGTGCTGGCGCTGCTGGACCGGTTCGAGATTCTGCGCGAGTTGGGCCGTGGCGGCATGGGCGTGGTGTTGTTGGGGCGGGACCCGGGCACGGGCCAGGAGGTCGCCATCAAGCTGGTCCGAGGCGATTTGGCCGGTGACCCCCGCGCGCGGCAGCGGTTCGTCAAGGAGGCCGGGCATTTGAAACGGTTGCGTCATGCCAGCGTAGTGCCCGTGCTCGAGATTTCCGATCGGCCACGGGGCCCCTATTTCGTCATGCCCTATTTTGAAAAGGGCAGTCTGGCCAGCCGGCTCAAACCCGAACAAGCCCTGGAACGGGAAGAGATTTTGGAAGTGGCCTTGCCAGTGGCCGAGGGGCTGAGTTTCGCGCACCGGCGGGGCATCATCCACCGCGACCTCAAGCCCGCCAACCTGCTGCTGGGGCCGGGTGGAGGGGTTTGCCTGGCCGATTTCGGCCTCGCGCGGAGCCTCTTTAACGACACGCTGCTGGACGTGGAGGGCCAGCAGTGGGAGGGAACCGCTCCTTATATGTCGCCGGCAGTTGCCGTCGGCGAGGCGGAAGACACGCGGTGCGACATTTATGCCTTCGGGGCGTTGCTTTACGAAATGCTGACGGGCCACCCGCCTTACCCGGGCCAACGCACCAAGGAAATCCTCGACCAAATCCGCGCCGGTCCACCCAAACCGATCACCAGCTTGAATCCGAGGGCGGATCGGGGCCTGGCCGCCATCGCCACCGGCGCCATGGCGCGCGAGCTCCGGGATCGTTATGCCCAAATGCAGGATGTCCTGGCCGATTTGCACCGGGTCCACCAGGGGCGGCCGCCGATGGGTCCGCACGGGGCTGGGCGAAAGGCGCGCCCCATGCTGCTGCGGGCCGGCCGGGTTGCGCGAGTCCTCTGGGTTCCCGCCTGTCTGGCGGGGGTAGCGGCGCTGGGTTGGATGCTCTGGCGGGCGCCGGGGCTGATAGGCCACCGGGCTCCCGCCACCGGGCCCGCGCTCGAACCGACGCTGGAAAAGCCGCCCGCAGAGCATGCTCAGGGTGGCGTGCCGCTTGAGCGGCCCGCCCCGCAGCCGGCGCTGGCCTTCCGAACGCCTTGGGGCATTGCCGCGGACCGAGAGGGCAACGTGTTCGTGACGGACAAAGACCAAGCGATGGTCTGCAAGATCACGCCCACTGGGGTGATGACAAATCTGGCCGGATTGCCGGGCAACCCCGGCACCCGCGACGGCTTTGGCGCCGACGCCCGGTTTGTTCTGCCGCGTGGAATCGCCCTGGACCAGGCTGGCAACGTGTACCTCGCCGACGCGTACCGCCTGCGAGCGATAACGCCCGTTGGCGACGCCAGCCGGTTCCCGAAACGGGGCGGCGGACCATTGTTCGATTTGCCTTCCGGCGTGGCGGTGGATCGCCAGGGCAATGTTTTTGTGGCCGAGCGGTACACGATTCAGAAGATTACGCCGGCAGGCGAGGTTACCATCCTGGCGGGAAAGGAAGGGCGTGCCGGCAACACGGACGGCGCGGGCGCCGACGCGCGGTTTAGCGATATGGAAAAGGGAATCGCGCTGGATGCGGCGGGCAACGTGTACGTGGGGGACATGCTCAACCATACGATCAGGAAGCTCACGCTGGTCGGAACGAACTGGGTCGTGACGACCCTGGCCGGACTGGCGGGCACTTTTGGCAGCGCGGACGGGGCGAACAGCGCCGCGCGGTTTAGTCATCCCTGCGGGGTGGCGGTGGACAGCGCCGGCAAGGTGTATGTCGCGGACAGCGGCAACCACACGATTCGAACCATCACGCCAGAGGGTCTGGTCAGGACCAATGCGGGCATGGCCGGAAAGCCGGGTTGGGTCGACGGCCCGCTGACTAACGCGCTGTTCAACACGCCGCTGGGTGTCGCCCTGGATGGCGCGGGCAATGTCTATGTCGCGGACACGGGCAACCACCGCGTGCGACGAATTACGCTGGCCGGGCAAGTGGTCTCCGTGGGCCGGCCGGCCGAGCCGCTCTCCGGCGGCCGGGGCGCGACCGCCTCGGCGCCGGGCGTGGCGGCGACATTGCCTAAGACGGCAAATGGCTGCGTCGATCTGGCCCGGGCCGGGTTGGGCGAGGAGGTCATCCTGGCGTTCGTTCGTCAAGACCGCAACGTTCCTTACCCGCTGACGAAGGAGCAAATCATCTACCTGGAAGACCAAGGCGTTTCCGCGAATGTCATCCTGGCCTTGGGCAAAGTCAAATAACCCTCACCGATTGGGCGGGGCGGCCTCGCGCACGACGGCGCCCAAGTCGGGGCTCAGGAGCAGCACCGCCAGGCGCTCGGCGTTGTCGAGTTCGTTGGTGTTGAGGGAGGCGTAGTCGAAGCGTCCGCGCAAGTCGGTGTAGCCGTCCTTGAAGAACTTCACCTCGCCTGACTTTGTCCGCATATAGACTTTGACGTAGGCGCCCGGGACCGGTTTTCGGGACTCGGCATGGGTCACGGCCAGTTGACCGTAGGCCTCGATCATCTGCACCTTAAGCGTATTGGCATAGTAGGCCTGGGTCTTGCGGAGGCCGGCGGCCAGGGCCTCGACCATCACGTTCCTGGCGTGGAACTCCTTGGGGAGGCCGACCGCGAGCATTTCCTTGCCCGCCGGCAGTTCCACGGACTGGCTCAGCACGGGACGGATGAATGAGAACTGCGCCGCCCCATCCTGCAGGAACGGGCTGCGCGAGAACAACAGCTCGATGTCCATCGGGTAGAAGTTGAGCGTGCAGCCCTTGAGATTGCGATAGTCGAGCCGGATTTGGCCCGCCTCGACCTGCATTTCCAGGGCCGGCTCGGTCGCCGCCAACGCTCCTTGTGCCTGGTCGCGGTTTTCCTTGTCCGCCGCGCCGGCCGCGCCGCCGGCCAGTTCGTCGAGTTGGCCCAAGACTTGGGCGAACAGGTTCCGCCAGCGGCTCACGCCTTCTTGGGCGTGCGCTTCGGCCAGTTTCCGCGCGCCTTCGACGTCCCCGCGGTAGAGGTCGAGATAGGCCTCGAGGTAGTCACACTGCAATTGCTCGGGCACCGCCTTGCGGTCGAGGCGGCCAAACCAGTCGAGCGCGTCGGCGATCCGATCCTGCAAGGTCATGTAATAGGCCACGGCGAGTTTGTCGGCGTCGTTGAGGGCGGGTTTATAGCTGAGCACCTTCAGGAAGCGCTGGTACTGCTCGCGGAACCGGTTGTTCAGGATTTTGGGCCTGGCGCCAAGCTGGTGGGCGCGAGGGTTGACCAGCGGGGCGTATTCCAGGTGCTGGCAGGCCAGCCGCTCGACCGGATCGAGGGCCAGCAGCGGCGACGCGAGCCAGAGGCCGCAGCGGTCAGCGAAGGGCGAGTGACGCAGGAAGGCGCGAATCGTCTCCGGATCGTTGTGCAGGAGACCGTAGGACCACAACGTCTCCTGCCAAACGTGCCGTCGTTCGAGCAGCGAGGTGGCCTGCTTGAACCAGTCAGGGTCCTTCATGCGCCAGGCGATTTCATCGAGGTCCAGCCGGTGGAGATTGGCCTGGTCCAGGAACGCCAGGACCTCCTCCGGCGCGGCGTTCTGGGAGACCCAGGCCCAGGAGGTCTTGTCGATGCGGCTCAGGCGCTCGACGACATTGAACGCGAACGGGGCGGCGCCGGCGACCACTTGATCGTTGCGCGCAACGGTGACCGGGTAGTGCTGGTACTTGCCGGTCCCCGGGAAGTAGAAATAGTACTCGAGCCTCTGCGTGCTGTAGGGCTCGAGCACCACGTAGAGGCCGCGCGTATAGAGGCCGCCGCCCACGGGGATAGCGCCGATCGGAATCTGCAACAGCGCCGCCAGCTTCTGCCGATTGCCGCTGGGGTTCGTCAGGACCACCTCCGCGCCATAAACCACGCGCGGCAGGAATTCTTCGGTGACGAGCTTGTCTATGCGTTCGTTGTTCTCCTGGCGGTAGCGGTCGTCGGCCCGGAAGAAATGCTGGGCGACGAGCATCCCGCCCGCGTCGTCGGCCTTGGGCGCCGGGCGGATTTCGCGGTGGAAAATGATGAGCGGGGAGCCGGCCTCCAAGGTGTAGCGCAGGCCGTCGAGCTTCTCCTGGTGGTGGCCGGCTTTGAACGGCAGGTCGAGCACGGCCAGGGCGAGCATCATCTCCGTGAAGTTCCGCGTGGCTTGCGGGAACGACTTCGACAGGAACGGGGCTTGGCCGCCATGCTTTGCGTAATCGGCCCAGAAGTCGTTGACGGTGACCAGGTCCGCGAGCTGCTGTTCGATCGGGAGATGGTAATAGTTGTTCTCGGCCCACTCCTTGGTGTGGTCCAGCTTCTGGAAGAAACGCCGCACCGCCTCCCGTTCCTTGGCTTCTGCGGCGAAGAATTCCTGGGCCGGCTCCTCATTGAGCGCCTCGTCCTTGGAAGGTGCGCGCCTCAAGGCCCTTTGCCGCAGCATGGACTCGGCCGGGACCTTGTCGGCGTTGGCCAGTCCGTTTGCCTCCGCACCGCGGTCAGCCAGCCTCCTGGCCGCCCTCATCGCGCCGCCAATCGCTCCGGCAGGCGCAGCAGATGCGAGGGTCGCCGACTCCGGTCTGTTCTGGAGGAGTCCGAGCCGGGTGGCGGCTTTCGAATCGTCCTCTTTCTTTCGCAAAGCGTCTATGGCGCTGCGCACGCCACCTTCCGTTTCCACCGCACCGGCTTGCACCGCCGTGTCGAAGCGGCGGTTGAAGTCCTCGAGGTTCGGCGGGATGAGGTCGGCGAGGTCGCCCACGTCGCGGGTGATGGAGGCCTGCTGGCCGGGGAGGTGCTGAGCGAGCAGGATTTTCTCCACGATGTTCAGCCGGCTGAAGCGCCAGGGTTCGAGGTAGTCCTTGAGGTCGTCGCCCAGCAGCCAGTGATCCATGAAGGTTTTGTCTTTCTTGTTCTTGAGGAAGGGCGCGATCACCGCCCGGAAGAACTCGGGGTCCTTGTGGTAGAGGAAGAAGCTCAGTTCGTGGCAGGCGTACTTGGAGTATTGGCGCTGCTTCTCCGACGCGTCGAGGTCCGGCCAGTTGGCGACGAACGAGAACTCGTCGAAGGTCGGGTTGGCGCCCAGGGTTGCCAGCAGGCGATAGGCCTTGGCCACAGTGTCGCAGATTTCAAAGCGGGCGGTCGTGGCATCGGCGATAACCAGGCCGCCTTTGGAGGTCACCGGGGTGATGAGCTTCTGCTCGGAATAGCTCTTTGCGGGGTCCAGGCCGCCGGCGAGTCGAAGCTCGCGGGTCTCGAGGGGCGTGTCCTCGAGCGCCACGTTTTTCAGGACGCTGGCCAGCGGGTCCACGGCCAGGATGCGCAACTGCGGTTTGCCCTTGAGCTCGCCCCTCGGGATGCGAACGCGGCCCTCCTTATCCGGCACCAGGTTCAACAGCACCACCGAGGGCTGTTTCAGGAAATCAAGCGAGGCATAGCCTTCGGGCGGCTCGGCGGCAGCCTCGCCGGCCCGGGCCGGGGCGGCCATGGCCTGCTGCATCGGCGCGGGGACGCCGGCATAGTTCGCGCCGCCGGCCAGCACCTCCGCTTGGGTCTCGGTGTCGCGCAGCGCCCACGGGTTGAGCAGCAGGCCGGGGCGCTCGAGCATGTTGCCGGGGAACTTCCTGGCCGACTGGCGGTCGATGATGTAGCGGTACTCGTCGCCGATGTCGCGGCCAGACTCGTAGAACGTCCGGGAAGGCCGCCACATCTGCTGTTGGAGCCCTGAGGCGCCCGTGAAGCCCAGCTTGGCGAACACGTCGTAGGCCGGCAAGTAGCGGGTGGCGAAGACGTGGACCCGCGTGAAGGGCGTGGAATTGGCGAGGCGGATTTCCACGGCCTCCGCCCCGAGTTGGACCGCGGCCACCTGCAAGGGCGCAAGGCGGGGACGCTCGAGCGCCCGCCTCTCCGAGAAGGTGAAGCCGTCCCGGTCCTGACCCTTTGTCAGCGCGACTGCGAGTTCGACCGCCTCGGGCTTGAGGCAGAGCGAGTAGTCGCCCGCGGGCAGGTTCCGCAGTTCAAGGAAGCCATCCTCGAGGGCGAGGGCCTCGTGCCAGTCCTTGACGAACTGGCCGCCCCGCACCTCCAGCAGCGAGGCCTCCTTGAGCGGGTCGAGCCCCTCGAACACGACCGGCACGCGCAACGTTTCGAAGGCGTGACCGTGCAACTGGGCCAGGTAGGCGCAGGCCCCGCGCGACGTGAACCATTTCTGCTCGCGGCCGGCCGGTTCCTTCACGCGGAACCACTCGATCCCCTCGAGTTCACCCAACCAGGCGCGGCCCTGGTCGTCGGTCTTGAGGTCGGCGCGGACCTCGTCGCGGAACTGCCGGTGCTTGAAGGCGCAGGCGAGCGGCTCGCCGGGAAGCGGCTCGCCGTTTTTGCCGCGCAACTCGACGATATAGCCGGCGCTCGAGCGGCTGACGTGCAGGTCCCGAACCGCCTGGGTGCGGTCGATGCCATTGAGCGTGAATGTGGCGCTGCCGGCCAGGTCCTGTTTCTTGTTCTGGCTGACGTTCTGGATGCGGGCCTTGAGGGTCGCCGTGAGGCTGACGGTGTTCTCCGGAACCAGAATCTCGCAGACGGTTTCTGCGTCCTCGCGCAACTTGAGGCCGGGGAATTCCTTCTGGGTCGAGATGCCCTGGAGGTCCACGGACTGGAGCACGAGGCGGGGCTCCTCGAGCAGCTTGAGGCTGGTGGGCCGGCCGTTGACGCGGAGGACGGGCCGGAGCGCCACCTGCGCCTTTTCACGGCGGATCAGCGATTCGCGGTCCACGTAAATGCCGGCGTTCAACTCGTAGATTTCGGCGAGGTGGTTGAACCGCGCGATCGCGGCAAAGCCGCCCTGCTGGACGATAATGGTCTCGGACTTCGGCTCGGTGCTGAAGGGGACCAGAATTGGGCCATCCTGGCCGGGGGCGAATTCACGTCCGCCCAGCCAGGCGCGGGCGTCGGGCAGGCGCCGGCCCGCTTCGTCGAGCACGGTGAAGGCGTGGCCGGCGGGGGTGACTTCCTGGAGCAGGCCCAGCCTCCCTTTCTGCACCAGGGCGCGGCTGCTCTTGCCGTTGCCGATGAGTTCGACGACATAGGCGCCGCGGCCCTTGAGTTCCGGGAACTCGAAGGTGCGGGCGACGCGGCGCTCGGGCGTTTCCTGGTATTGGAGGCGGCGCTCGGAGGAGGCCACCAGTCCGTCCAGGTTGAGGGCCAGGTTCAAGGGCTGGCCGGTCTGGCGGTAATAATTGAAGGTGTTGATCTCATAGACCTTCACGATGAGGGCGGGCACGTTCTTGACGAAGGCGGTGAGCTTTACGGCCGCATCGGCGCCGATGACGCCAGGATCGTCGGGCGCGAAGTCGATGTCCACCCGCTCCTTGAGGCGCCGGTACTCCTCCGGTGAAAGCAGCGGCGCCCACTGCTGGGGTTCGCCGATGCCGTTGACGATCTTCGACTCGGCAAAAACGGGCTTGAGGAAATCGTCGCGGAGCCACGGGCGATACTCGTCGTAATTCGCCGCCTCACGGAGGAAGTTCAAGAGGAACTCCCGGACGAGCGGCTCCTCGTTGGCAATCGGCCGGAGGGACACCAGCCCAAACCCCTGGTCGAGTTGGGCCATGTAATCGCCCCGGGGAAGCTGCTGGCGGACCTCCTCGCGCAGGTAAGGCACATTGCGCGGCAGCTTCACGTACTCGAGGAAGCGGTCGTGGTTATAGACGCCGTGCCTCTGGTCGTGGCGGAGGCGGTGGTAGAGGACGTGGGCCTTGAGGGAGTTGTGAACGGGATCGAGCGTTTGAACGAACCCCCAGACCCGCTCGAGGTAGGCCTCCAGGGCGGCGGGGTCGGTTTCCAGTTCCACCTCGTTCTCGGGGGCCAGCTTGGCGAGGTAAGCGTTGCAAAAGGCGGCCTGGTTCCGCAGGCCAGGCTCCTTGCGCACCAGTTCGTCCATCTGCGCAAGAGTCAGGCGCTTGTGGATATCGAGGCTGCCAAAGCCGCGGCTATCGCGGTACTTCAGGTCGGCGAGGATCAGGTCCACCAGGGCCGGGAGATCCGGCCGCTGCAGGCGCGCCAGCAGATTGCGGCGCTGGTCCCCGGTGATCGGTTGCACCGCGGCCAACTCCAGCCCGGAGTTTTCGATTCTCTCGAGATTGCCCTTTTCCTGGGCCAGGGCCCGCTTGAGGAGCGCCTCGGCGCCGATCAGGGAGTTGTCGAACTTCGCAGGGGCCTCGCTGCGGCGCTCGCCGGTTTTGCGGGCGTGGTCGAAGCGAAGGTCCAACTGCTCCCGCAGGTACTTTAGCGTCTTCGGCGGGTCCTTGTCATAGTCGAGCAGGGCCTGGCGGTTCAGTAATTCCCGGGCGCCCTCGAGCACGCGGCCGTTCCGTTCACGGACCCACCGGTCGATGACGTCCTGGAAGCGCTGGCGCTGGCCGATGTTCTGGGCCTGCAGGGCGTGGTAGTAGAAGTAGTCGTCGGTCCCCGGGACCAATTCCTTGAGCGCGGCTTCCCGGTCGCCGGCCAGGCCAAAAGTCTCGATGTAACCGATCTCCTGGCCGGAGGCATTCCAAGCGATCAGGGCGGTGACGCAAACAAATTGCGGCAGGCGTGGGCAGTGCGGTGCGAAGGTCTTCGTTTTCATATTCGATAATGCGTCGCCCTGCTCCACCCCGGGTTGGCGGCAGTCCGACGCGCGATCAGCTTCCGATCATAAGACACCGGAGCGCAAGATTTCTTAGCAGGGCTGCGCTAAACTCCGGCCGCAGCGGGAGAGCCAAGCGCGCAGCCCTGAAATCCGAGGTCCGAAGTCCTCACCTGGCGTAGCCAGAACCAACGCGGGAAGAGAGCAACCGCGGAATACGCGGAATACGCGGAAAAGGATTGCTTATCGTCTTGGGTTTCCGCGTATTCCGCGTATTCCGCGGTTCAAGATCGCAGCCATC
>Ga0187857_10004173_pt1 | contig 11036 bp, 10 predicted proteins | sample June2016WEW_8_10_FD_132984 | JGI IMG/M metagenome (GOLD analysis project Ga0187857, IMG submission 132984) | Peatland microbial communities from SPRUCE experiment site at the Marcell Experimental Forest, Minnesota, USA - June2016WEW_8_100 | ecosystem: Environmental > Terrestrial > Soil >...
CACTCTCCTGATATGAGTACGAGGGGGGCAACTGAACCAAGACAGGCCCCAGCTTCGGACCTAGCAGCCTGATCGTCCTGAGGAACCTGTCGGATACCCCTTCGCAACCGACGAACCTCCTGTCGTGCGTTATCTCCTTGGGCATCTTAGCGGAGAACAGGAACCCTTCCGGCACGGCCCTCCTCCAGAGCTCGACCGCCCACGAGGAGGGGATGCGATAGAAGGAGGAGTCGATTTCGACCGTGTCGAACACCGCGCTATAGAGCTTCAGGAAATCCCTTGGCTTCGTATCCTTGGGGAAGAACGGCCCGACCCACGACGAGTAGCTCCATCCCGAGCAGCCCGCTCGAAGCTCCATCCGAGGCTCGGTGCGCCTCCTTCTATATCAGCACGCGGGCATTTGTCCGGGATAGACTTGACGCGGGAAGTGTTTTTGCTCCCTCCTTTCTTGTGACGTGACTGTGGGCCTGCAAGGAGCTGAAGAACGAAGAGAACTCCGACCGGGACACGAAGCAGCCGAAGAAGGCCCTGGACCCCAAGGACAGGGACGCAATCGAAGTCTAGCTATCGAATATGTCACTTTTGGGCGACAGCACTGGAAGGAGTGGTCGATTGCGAGTCCTGTGGATACTCAGGAAACTTCGACATATCCATGACGATCACGTGTCTCCGGAGCTTCCAGACCTTCGCGAAGAAGAGGATCGCCGCCTTCTCAAATCCCTTGAACCAATTCCACGCCTGCGAGACTACGGCCAGGATGGTAATACCGGCGGCCGTTCCAATCGATGTTACGTCAGTCCAGAGGGTCTTTGCGTTCGTCGGGTTCAGGATGTCCTTTAGAGTCTGCTTCCCCCATGGGAGGGAGTTGAACCATATGTAGACCACATACACGATCGTGACGGCCGCACCCACAAGGGCTAGGGCGGCGAGTATGAGGGAGCCGTAAAGGCAGGCGCTTCCCCCTACATTCAGGATGTCCCTAGGCGAGTCCGCCCCCACGAGAAGGTCCGACCAGGTCTGGATGTTTCTACGCAGCTCATCATTAACAACCCCAAGCCTCTTGGCTCTTCCCTCCGCCGTCTCGGACATGTGGCTTATCCTGTCGATGACTGAACGCTTGCCCGCGTACGCATAGAGGTCATTCTCGATGATATCGTAGGCTCCCTCTGGCAGAACGCTCCGCAATTCAGAAAGGCAGCCCCGCAACCCCTCGGCCGTCTCCGTTAATTTGTCGCCCTCGCGGGGGTGCTGAAGCCTCGAACAGTATTGCCCAAAGAGAACCGCGTAGTAGGCGTATGGAAGTTGCGCCCTGACGGCGCCCAAGATCTGATCATAGTCGGAATCGAACTGCTCCTTGGTTATGACGGCGGAAGCCCCATTAGCGGACGGCGACGGCTGGGCGCCGCTAGAGGAAGATTGAGAGGCGGAGCCCGCAATCGAGATCAAGTCCTTGGCCATCTGCTCTAGATTTGCTGAAATCGACGTGAGGTCTGGGGTCTTTGTCTCGCCCGACGGCTTGTCAGGCTTCCCTTCCACGGATCTGCTGAAAGCCACCTGGGTCGTGATATGGTCAAGGTCGTCCGACACACCGTCGGCCCCCACCGCTGCCCATTCCGACACCAAGTTGGCGTAGGTGGAGAGCCAGGGCAGGAGCCTGTTTCTAACCTTTGCCAGTTCGGCTTTGTCCTTGGACGAGGGCTTCGGCTGCTGCCCATCGGGAACCGACTTGGGAACCGACCAAAGTTCCCCCTCTTGGTAGTAAAGTCCCCGGCAGGCCTCATAGGACCACCCCGTCATGAAGCCTTGGTAGAGGGAGACGGAAGCATCAGAAGTCTTCCCATCCGAAGACGAATCAGAAGTCCCATCCGATGAACCATCATCCTTCCCCTTTCCGCTTCCCGCCTTCTTCCCATCCTTTCCGGCGCCGGCGTCCTTCTTTGCCAATCTGATTAATGCTCTGGTGCATGACGATTAAAACATTTCGGGAACGCGCATAGACTGCGTTGTAGGATTATAGAAGAATGCCGGAGAACCGCCTTTTGGTGCAAATATAGAGCTGGAAGGGCGGTATTCATGAAGGAATTCGGAGGTAGCTCTTCCGCGGTCGGTCACCATGATAGGTACCTGATGGAATATGCAATATATATATCTTCAGGCAGGAGGATATGTATGATGGGAATATATCTGGTAAGAAGGTACCATTTTGCCCCTCGGCATCATCACCGCCTCCCTGGCGGCGCACGCTAGCTTCGCGGTGGAGGTCGGCGGTTCGAACCGCCAAACCTTTTAGCGGAGGACGAGGAATTGTATGTGACCGCACGGTGGACAGAACCGACCTGGCCCTCTGCATGACCCTCCTGGCCAACTCCAGGACCCCATATCAAGAGCTGGCCGACTCGCTGGGCCTTTCGGTGAACGCCGTCCACAGGAGGATAATGGCCCTTGTGGAGGAGGGCGTCATCAAGGCCTTCACGGCCAGGGTGGGCATGCTCGCGCTCAGGGCCGTCAACGTCTGGATATTCGGCAGGTCCGACGCCGTCCCTCTGGAGGAGGTCCACCTGAGGCTCCAGAAGAGCGACATGGTGTACTGGGTGGCCTATTCGGGCGGGGGGTTCGTGTACGTCGGAGCCTACCTCCAAGACATCTCCAGGCTGGACGAGCTCGTCACCTTTGTCGAGGCGGAGGCGAAGATGAAAGAGTCGTCGGTGGGGATCCTGAGCCCTCCTCCGCCCCAGCGGCCGGAGGAGAAGCTTCATCCGCTGGACTACCAAATCATCAGGGCCCTGCACAGGGACGCGAGGAAGCCCACATCGGAAGTCGCCCTTGAAGTGAAGGCGTCGGCCAGGACCGTCCAGAGGAGGCTTGACCGGATGGTCAAGCTTGCCCTCGTGGAGCTCTCCCTCGAATGGTACCCCGACGCCTCCGACGACATAGTGTCCCTGTGCCATGCCAAGCTGCTCCTCGGAAACGACAAATGGAAGGTCGGCGAGGCGCTCAGGGCTCGCCTTGGCCCACACGTCTTGTTCAACATGTACTTCAGCAACTTCCCCGACCTTTTCATCTCCTTCCTCTGGACGAACTCGATGAGGGAGCTCAAGGAGCTCAAGGAGTCCATGCTCACGGAGGAGGGAGTCGAGTCCATTGCTGCGAACGTCCTCAGCACGGGGTACATGTTCGACACCTGGCGGGACAAGCTCCTCTTAGAAGGCTCCTGAGGGGGCCTCCCTAGGTCGGCAGGACCCTCAGGGAGGTTCCGCCGCATCCGAGGCTTGAACGCTCCTCCGGAGGTGGGCGCCGGCGTATGACGTCAATGCCGTTCTATCAACCTCTCTTGGTAAGGAATGCACAAAGGCCGCCGGCGGCCGTCAACTTCCCACACCATGGCGTTGACATGACGATAAGAAGCTTGGAGGACTACCTCATGACAGGTCAGATGATGAAAATGAACGACGCCATCGTGATGGACAACCTGTCCAGGAACTACGGCGATGTCAGGGCCGTGGACGGGCTGAGCCTTGAGGTCCCAGAGGGTCAGCTCTTTGGCCTGCTGGGGCCGAACGGTTCCGGCAAGACCACGATAATCAAGGTGCTGTGCGGCCTGCTCAAGCCCACGGGAGGGGTCGCCTTCGTGGGCGGATACGAAGTGGGAAAGAGCGATGGGAAGGTCAAGGAGCTCATAGGGGTCTGCCCGCAGGAGCCGGCGGTCTACTCCTCCTTGACAGGGAGGGAGAACGTGGAGCTCTTCGGCGACCTCCATTCGATGCCCAAGGAGGAGCTCAGGAGGAGGGCCGACTACTACCTTCAGAAGCTCGGCCTCGCCGGAGACGCTAGGAGGAGGGTGGGGAAGTACAGCGGAGGGATGCAGCGGATGGTCTCCCTCATCATGGCCATCATCCACAACCCCTCCGTAGCCTTCCTCGACGAGCCCACAGTGGGGATGGACCCCCAATCCAGGCACGCCGTCTGGGACTTCGTCCGAGAGCTGAAGGCCCAGGGGAAGACGGTCATCCTCACGACGCACTACATGGAGGAGGCGGAGGAGCTCTGCGACAGGGTAGGGATCATAGACCACGGGAAGCTCATAGCCCTGGGGGCCCCGAAGGAGCTCAAGGAGAGGTTCGGGGCCAAGGACCTCGAAGACGTCTTCATACGGCTCACCGGCCGGAAGATAAGGGAGGGCGCCTGAATTGAACGCCCGCAGGCTTTCGGCCCTCGTCAAGGTCAACATCAAGAGGATCGTGAGGGAGCCCGCCTCCCTCTTCCTGGTGATCCTCTTCCCCATCCTACTGACGGCCTTCTTCGGACTGGCATTCGGAGGAGTGGGGGGAGCCCAGACCACCTATCAGCTGGGGGTCGTCAACCTAGGCTCCCCGTCCCCCCTGGGCCCTTGGGCGCAAGCGTTCGTCGGGAACGTGACCGCGACGCGGAAACTGCAGGTCCAGACGTACGATTCGAACGCCACCGCCCAGATCGCCCTGCAGCAGGGGAAGCTCTCCGCGGTGATCCTCATACCCGCCGGCTTTGAGCAGAGCGTCGAGGCCTACGTGCGGAACCCTTCGAACCCCGCCGCGTGGCAGGTCTCCACGGTCCAGCTCTACATAGACAGCGGCTCCATGTTCGCCGTCCAGGCCATACCACCCGTCGTCCAGGGGGCGCTGACCTCTACGATATCCGAGGTGGCAGCCCAGGCGGCAAGCCTGCCCATCGAGTTGGGCTCCCCCTCGCTGATCCAGGTGGCCAAGTTCACTGCGTTCGACTACATGGTGCCGGGCCTCTTCGCGTTCTCGGCCATCTTCCTCACGATGCTGGTGGCCCAGTCGTTCACCATGGACCGCGAAAAGGGGCTTCTCCGGAGGATCAACACGACTCCGACGAGGGCCTCCGAGTTCATGGCTAGCCACGCCCTCTCCAACATGCTGCTAGCTCTCCTGCAGGTGGGCCTCGTCTTTGCCCTGGCCAGCGCCATCGGGTACCACTCCCAAGGAGGAGCCTTCAGCCTGCTCTTCGCCTTCGTCATGGTCTCCGTCTTCGCCGTCACGTGCGTCGGATTCGGCCTCATCACCGCCACCGTGGCGAAGTCGTCTGGGGCGGCGACGGGCATCGCCTTCATCTTCATCATGCCGCAGATGTTCCTGGGGACCTTCGTCTCGGCGAACGTATCGGGGGCGATGGCCACGGTCGGGAGGTTCGTGCCCAGCTACTACGTCACGGACGCCCTGACTTCGCTCTTCCTTAGAGGGGCATCGCCGACCAGCGCCGCCGCGCTCACAGACCTAGGGGTCGTCGCGGGAGTGAGCGTCGCCACGCTCGTGGCGGGCATATGCCTCTACCAGAAGTACGGCGGCTCCTGAGGGCTTGACCGAGCCAGAGAATGTTCGGTGTCTTTTTACTTGAAGTTATAAGCCCGCCCGGGGCTCCTCTTTGGTTACCCCTGGAGTCCAAGCTGATGCATATCGTTAGCTCAGAATCAAACATATCCGTCTTCCGTATGAGATGATACTGATGCTCGAAATCCTGTTAGAGTCTTCCAGGGATAAGCTTGCTCTGATGTCAACATACATTGGGGAGAAGCTATCCACTGTACCTCTTCTCAAGGCCCACTCCATCATCCTTGAAGACAAATCCACGGAAGACGCTGGCCCTGTGATCGCGCTCATACAGGAGTTCCTGGCGGCGCAGGGGCAACATAGTTTTAAGGAGACACTGGAAGGCCACAAAGTAGTCGTGGAAGCCTTGGGAGACGAAGCCGTCTCTTGGGCCAATCGCGAAGATTCTTCCGTCGGCCTTCCCCCCGGTCTATACCAATGCCCCCACTGTGGAAAGGTCTTCGCAAGCGACGGAGAATATAGGGCTCACACCATCATTCATTACGCCTAACCATGGTTCCAACACTCATCTTACCCGTGCATGCGAGCGGCCGCAGGGAAGCGTTCACTCGGACGAGGCCGTCGGGGCGGTTCCACCGGGTTCCCTGAAGCAGGGGCTTCGGATCGCCCAACTTTATTATACCGACGAGGGAAGGCCAAGGGTGGGTCAAGAATGCCGGCTCACATAAAAGCCAAGCCGGGCGACGTGGCCGAATCGGTGATAGCGGTGGGGGACCCTGCCAGGGCAGAGCAGTTGGCCGGGATGCTTCAGGGTGCCAAGCTCGTCAATTCGAACAGGGGGCTCCTCATTTTCACTGGTCATTACGATGGACGGGAGGTGACCGTGGCTACGCATGGGCTGGGCGGCCCGTCGAGCGCGATAGTCTTCGAGGAGCTCCGCCTCCTCGGAGCCAAGACGATAGTTCGCCTCGGCACCGTCGGGGCCATGGTGAAGGACCTGGAGATCGGGGACCTCATCATCCCGACGGGGGCTGCGTTCTCCGAAGGCTCGCTGAAGATGTACGTCCCGGACGGGGAGCTCCCCGCCGTGCCCGACATCAGGCTGACGGCCAGGCTGGCCGACCTCTGCAGAGGGGAAGGTCTGCGGCACCGGCTGGGCGTCGTGTTCTCGAGCGACGCCTTCTACAACGAGGACAAGACCTTCGTCAAAAGATGGGCGGCTCGAGGGGTGGTGGGTGTGGAGATGGAGTGCGCAACGCTCTTTACCCTCGGCCTGTTGAAAGGGTTCAGGGCCGCTTCTCTGCTCATCGTGAGCGACAGTCTGGTGAGGGAAGGTGAAAAGGAGATAGTCCCTGCAGAGGGGCTTCAGCCATATGTGATGAGTGGAGCCAGGGCGGTCCTGAGGGCCCTGTCTCCCCCCTGACAGGCTGCCTACCTGTAGCTCTCATGTTCCCCCTGCGTGCGGGACAAGGCCCCACGAAAGGGAAGGAACCCCCGGAGCTAGTTCTGGACGGCGTATCGGAGGGCAAGCCGACCCAACGGGTCATGAACGTAGGGTGACAGACAGCCCAACTTGTGGAGCGCTTTTTAGGAAGCCTCCCTTGACCACCGACTTCGTGCGCGCAGAACGGACGGGGCTCTACAAGTGGATTGTGCTCCTAATAACGTCCATCGGCGCCTTCATGACGCCGCTCGACAGTACCATAGTGAGCGTCTCCTTGCCCTCCATCGCCGAAGGGCTGAAGATGGACTACCAGACGGTCATATGGGTGCCCATGGCGTACCTTGTCGCTCTGACCGTGTTCCTCCTGAGCCTAGGGAGGCTCTCCGACAGCAGGGGCAGGAAGCCGATCTTCATTTCGGGGTTTGCCATCTTCGTGGTGGCCTCCTTCCTCTGCGGCAACGCTTCCAGCGGCCCCGAGCTGATCGTGTTCAGGGTCATTGAGGGGGCCGGAGCGGCATTCATAGGGGCCACATCGACGGCGATAGTCACGGACACCTTCCTTGCGAGTGAGAGGGGGAAGGCGCTGGGGATCAACGCAATGTCCACCTACGTGGGCCTCTCAGTGGGCCCCAGCCTGGGGGGCTTCCTGACGTTCGCCTACGGCTGGCGCTCGATCTTCTATGTCAACGTGCCCATCGGGCTGCTCGTAATAGTGCTAGCGCTCATCGAGCTCAGGGAACCACCCATCGTTGGCTCCAAAAAGGGGTTCGACCTCCTGGGAGCGGGCACGTTCTCCGCTGGGCTCGTCGCCGTCCTCGTCGGCCTGACGGAGGGGGATTTCGTGGTCTGGGAGACGCCTTTCATAATCGGGCTGCTAGCGGCCGGCGGGCTCCTTTTGGTTTCCTTTGTCGCCATCGAGAGGGGAAGGCAGACAATGGCCATGCTCGACCTTTCCCTCGTCACCGACAATCGGCTGTTCGCGGCGGCTAACCTTTCGGCCCTGCTGAACTACACCTCCTTCTTCGGGGTCAGCTTCTTCGTCTCCTTCTACCTTCAGAGGATCCTGGGATACGACGCCCTCCGAGCAGGCCTGGTGCTCCTAGTGATGCCGGTCTCCATGGCGTTGCTCTCCCCCTTCAGCGGCTGGCTGTCGGACAAGTTCGGCTCGCGCGGCCTCAGTTCGCTGGGCATGGCCTTGATCGCCTCAGGGCTCCTTGTGATGAGCACACTGGGCCTCTCCTCGCCTTCGACCCAGGCGATCGTCGGCCTCCTCGTCATAGGCATTGGCATGGGGCTCTTCTCTTCCCCCAACACAAGCGCCGTGATGGGCTCTGTGGAGAAGGATAGGCTGGGGGTCGCCAGCGGGACGCTGGCCACTATGAGGTTCAGCGGCCAGTCGCTGAGCCTCGCGCTGATGGGGGCCGTAGTAGCTAGCGCAGCCTCCGCGGGCCTTCTGTCTTCTCTGTTCATGGGCGTGGCGATTCCCCAGCTGAATGTGGCCGCGGAGTCCTTCGTCGAGGGCATGAGGAGGGCTTTCGTGGTCTCCGCAGTCATCGCGGCGATGGGCCTCTTCACCTCCTTGCAGCGAGGGAGCATGAAGAGAAAGAGAAAGAGAGAGGTGGCAACTTAGCTTCTTTAGGAGGATCCGCCAGGAGGGGGATGACATATTTTTGACCGGGACGCGCCTGTCGCTGGCCGCCTCGTCCGCCTTCATCGTTCCCTCGCTGCAAGCGCGCTTGCTCTCGTGGCCGGCCAGGGAGTCGATCACCCAGAGGGGATGGGTTGTGGAGATCTTTTCGAGATAGTACCCCGGCGGGTTCAGTTAGCTCTGCTCAGGATACCTTAGGACGGAGAGCCTTCATCCTGGACGACTGAAGCTTCAGGCTGAGGGCCATCGCGACACCTACGGATGCCGCCAGGGTCAGCCACAGGGCGAAGCCGGGAAACTCCGGCACCGGTTGCATGACGTATACCCAACCGACGTAGCCCGCGTCGTCCGGGAGGGTGCTGTAGTACGTAAAGTTGCCTGCGTGAGTAAATGTATAGGTAAACGTCATCATCTCGGTCAAGGAACCCGAGTTCCAGTTCTCGGCCTGGTCCGGATATGAGGTGGTCGTGTGTCCGTAGTCGTCGTAGTCCCTCCACATCACAGCGTCGCCCACGTTGATGGTCACTCCCTGAGGATTGTAGAGAGTTGGGTACATCTCCCAGATGTCGACCTCCACCGTGTTGGAGGCCCTCGCCGGCGTCCCAAACGGAAGGACAAACGTAGAACCGAGCATCAGTGCCGAAACCATAATTGCTATGCTAAGGAGAACCCTTGCGTTGATCCTGTCATGCCTTCTCGTGGGCATCACAAGTCAAGACGTTGTCCTCCCCGATATTCATAAGGGTTCCCATGTTCGACTGGCTCGCCTGAACGGGCTGAAATCAGCTTATGACTTCGTAAGACGTTACCCAAGTCTTATGGATCGGTATGTTCGTCTGCGCTGCTGGCTTCCTCTTCATAGCGAAGCGGCATTATTCCTGCTTTACGCTGTTGGGACGAACTTGTTTTAGGACCCTGTCGCGGAACCTCTTGGTGGCTTCTGCGCGATAGCCCTCCTCCCCGCAGCGGTGCTTCTCCTGAACCACCAGCTCCCCATAGTACCGTGCCCAGAGAAGGCGGAAGGCGGTCAGAAGTGGGCGTAGATGACCGTCATCGAGTCGGCATTTGCCTTCGGCGGGGCTCAGAAGGAGATTCATGCCAGCAGCAAGGTCCTCCCGCGTCAGGATGTCCTTCTGCTCAATCCGGTCGTCCACGTTCTTGAAAAGGTACAGTATAACCTGTCCAGCTCCATCTTTCAGGTCGCGGTCATCCACCTCTTCGGCCAGTCTAACTATTTCAGACCGGAAGTCCTGCAATGTCGTGAGCATAGGAAACTAGACATCATACTCCATTTAAAAGACTGCACGATGCGGCTGTTGTTGCTCCGCGTGACTTTCGAAAGCAGGTCTGTCTCTTGCCTAGAGAGGGTTGTGGACATCCATTCTATCGCTTAATCATCTTACCCATGTGGGCGACATTTAAACGCGGCGACAGAGGTATGGCAATTACCCATTCGGGGCTCTCCCCCACTATCGTACCTCCGGCACCTTGTCAAGGGGCTCGCCGCGTTTATGCTACCGAGGCACGCCCTCCTCACAAAGATGGATGCGGCCGTGCCCCCTAACTGTGATATTCCCTCCTCTTCCTGAGGACCCAGCAGGCCACCTTCAGGAGCTTCGCTGACGCCGCCACTATGGCCTTGGAGTTCCCCTTCTTCCTCGCGAGCCTGGAGTAGAACGCCGCCACGGACCCGTCCGGCTCCGCCCTCATGTGGACCCTGACGCACTGGTTCAGGATCCACCTCAGATAGGGGCTCCCCTCCTTCGTTATCCCGCCGTGGTACGTGGTCCCTCCAGATGAATGGGTGGAAGGAGAGAGGCCGGCGTAGGAGACCAGGGAGGACGAATCCTGGAACCTGTTGACGTCCCCTATCTCGCTCGCCATCAGGAGGGCCGAATAGAACGATATCCCCGGGATCGTCATCAGGAGCTTGGCGTCTTCGTTCCCCATCGCCTTCTCCGCGATCACCTTCGATACGTCCTCCATCTCCCTGGAGACGGCCTCGATGAGCCGGAGGTATCCCTGGACCCTGTAGTCGTCCACCTTCCTGAGCTCCTCTATGAACTCCTTCGTGAAGGGCTTTCCTTCCATCGTGACGTTGTTCATGAGCAGGTAGGTGTGGATGCGGTTCTTCAGCTGGCTCCTCTGCCTCACCAGGTTGGCCCTGTACCTTACGAGCTCCCTGAGCTCCATGGTCTCCCTGGGAGGTACGTAGGACTCCGGGATGTACCCTCCTCTGAGCAGGTTCGCGAGCGTGACAGAGTCTATCCTGTCGGTCTTCACCTTGGCCCAGGCTGTGGCCTTCGTCTTCGCCGGGTTCGAAAGGATCACTTCGTGTTTCTCGGAGAGTATCCTGTACACCCAGTACCACGCCGAAGAGGATTCCATCACGACGCTGGCGCTGCTGAGTGAGTCTGAGAAGGCCCTGAGCCTATCCGGGTCGTTCTCCATCCTCCCCTCATCCAGAAGCACGCCATCGTCGTCCATGACGGCGTACTGGGTGTACACCTTGTGAAGGTCCAGTCCTACGAACATGCGCCCGCCATCGTCTGATGGCCTAATACGCTTCCTGCCCACATACGACTATGTTATTGAAAACAATAGGATAATTGAAGGA
>Ga0187857_10004179_pt1 | contig 11026 bp, 12 predicted proteins | sample June2016WEW_8_10_FD_132984 | JGI IMG/M metagenome (GOLD analysis project Ga0187857, IMG submission 132984) | Peatland microbial communities from SPRUCE experiment site at the Marcell Experimental Forest, Minnesota, USA - June2016WEW_8_100 | ecosystem: Environmental > Terrestrial > Soil >...
CGCGTAAGTCCAATCCCACCTATGGCATCGGCCGCCAAAACGGCGGCTTGTTGTTTGCGCCGTGACAAGAAGCCGGAAACCCGCGACATGGAGAAAGCAGACGAATCCCCAGCGTGAAGCTGCAACCTCAAAGCATTTCGCAGGGTGATGCCGGTTATCCGGCACGCCTGCGCGAGCGCTTGGGCGCGGACGCCCCGCCCGGATTAACCGTTCTCGGTAACCTCGGCCTGCTCGCCTTGCCCAAGGTTGCGTTGTTCTGTTCTGCCCGTTGCCCTGGCCACGCCATCCTCGGCGCCTACGATCAAGCCGCCCAATGGCGCGACGCCGGGCGCTGCGTCATCAGCGGCTTCCATTCGCCCGTGGAAAAGGAATGCCTGCGCATCCTCCTGCGCGGCTCGCAGCCCATCATCATTTGCCCCGCCCGCTCCGTCCCGCAACGCGTGCCCCCGGAATGGAAAGCGCCCCTGGCCGCCGGTCGTCTGCTGATTCTGTCGGCGTTCACCGCCACGGCGAGCCGTGTCACCGCCGAGCTCGCCGCTCGGCGCAATAAGTTCATCGCGGGCCTCGCCGATGAAGTCCACATTGTCCACGCCACCCCGGGCGGCCGCTTGGCCAGCCTTCTCCGAAACCGGACGACCGGTGCCACCGCCTGAGTCATGAACAACGTTAACCCAGCACATTCAGGCCAGGGGACAATCGAAATGAAAGAAAACGATAACCATTTAACTTGCGGGCCTTTCCGAAACCTGGTACGACGCCCCCATGAATCGCCCGAGTTTGATGGCCACTACGGCTCAGAACGAAACCTTTGCCGGCGTCACATACCATTTGGATGGGGAACTGGTGCCGGCCTTGACCGTGGAACTCACGCCCGGGAATGCGGTTTACTTTGAGCATCACATTCTGCTCTGGAAACACACTGGCGTCACCATTGGGGTCCGTGCGGTAAAGGGCGCCCTCAAGCGGATGATCGCAGGGATGCAGGTGTTCATCACCGAAGCAACCGGCGAGGGACAAATCGCCTTTAGTCGTGATGGGGTGGGGCACATTCTGGGCGTCCACCTGCGTCCGGGGCAGGAGCTTCACGTGCGCGAGCACCAGTTCCTGGCGGCGACCTCCAATGTTGAATATACCTTCGAGCGGGTGAAGGGCGTGGCGAACCTCCTCTTCGGGGGGACGGGCTTCTTCATTGACAAGTTTCGCTGCGCGCAAGGAGACGGCATTCTGTGGCTGCACGGCTATGGCAATGTGTTCGAGAAGGCGCTTGAGCCGGGTGAACAAATTGACGTGGAACCTGGCGGTTGGCTTTTCAAGGAACCGAACGTGCGCATGGAGACCAACTTCCAGAGGCTGAGCACGGGGGTGTTTGCTGCCGCCATGAACCTGGCCCTGAATCGGTTCACGGGTCCAGGCCGGATTGCCATTCAATCCATGTACCTCCATACCCCGAGCGGCGAATAGATGGCCACGCCTGCTTAAGATGAACTGGTTTCAGAACTTGGCCGCCCCATCCAGCGCTTGCCGAGCCCCAGGATGCCGGCTAGATTAGCGCGATGAGCAAGAGCGAGATCCTGCAAGAACTGCCCAGGCTCGCGCTGGAGGAGCGCCGCGAGATCTTCGAGCGGATTTGTGAGCTGGAAGAGAACGACCTGCTGAAGGGTGGCGAACCCACGGCAGAGGAGAAGGCGCTGCTGGATCGGGAGTTGGAGGATTACAGGAGCACTCCGACCGCCGGTTCGCCCTGGCCCGAAGTTGAGGCCCGCCTTCGCAAACAGACCGGGGCGTGAAATGGGCTGTCCTCATCCGTCCCCGCGCCGAAACCGATGTGGGTGAGGCCCGTCGGTGGTACGAGGCACAACGGGCAGGTTTGGGTGATGAGTTTCTTCAGGAGGTGAAGCGAGCGATCGTGCTTCTGGAAGAGCAGCCCGAACGGCGTCCTCCCTACTACCGCGCCTTCCGCCGGCTGCTCACGCGCCGTTTCCCTTACAAGCTTTTCTACCGCGTCGAGGGCCGCCGCGTCATCGTCTTTCGGATTCTGCACGCCAAACGCGATCATCGGGGTCGGCCCTAAAGCAACTTACCGATCCCCCCCATTACGACTTACTCTGGATATACAAAGTCCACCGGCACTTTAACGTCCGGATGCAGGCTCTGTTTGACCGGGCATGTCCTGGCGGCGGCCTCGAGCTTCGCCCGGTCCGCAGGCGAATACCGTTTGCCGCGCGGGAATATCAGCCGGGTCTGGAGCGCGCCGATGCGGCGCACCGGGTCTGCAACCATCTCCTTGAGGACCTCGATCTTCAAACCCTCGAGGTCCAACTGGTCGCGCCGGGCGACGATTCCCATGATCGTGGCCATGCAGGTCCCCATCGCCGCCGCGACCAGGTCGGTGGGTGAAAACGCCGCGCCTTTGCCGCCGTTGTCCACCGGCGCATCGGTCTCCAGCGTCTGCTTTGACGGCCCGTGCGTGACGCCGCAGCGCAAGGCGCCCTGATACACAATGTCAATTTGAACTGCCATAATGCGCGCACCTTACTAAAAACCGCCGGATTGCACAAAGGGATACGACGGCCTCACGCCAAGGACGCCGCGCGGCGAAGCCGCAACCGAAGAGTGGAGCGTGTCGAGCGTGTGGAGCGTGGAGCGTGGGGGAGGGACGCTGGCGACTGGATGGGGACCAACAGGCCGCTTCGGACGGCCGCACAAAAACGCAGAGACTTGGGGCGGCGCAGCCCCAACCAAAATAAATGTTGCTCAAAATGTTCGATTCTCAGGATTTGCACTGCGAAGAACGCGGAGAAGAACCGACACAGCCGACACAGCCAACGGGGCACTTGCCCTCCCGCCCCGAATTATGCGAAACCTCTTGCATGAACCACTCCTCCTCCCCGCTCTCCAGGCGAGACTTCCTGGCATCCACGGCGCGCGGTGCTCTCGGTCTCGCCGCGGTGCCCGCAATGCTGCTCCCGGCGCGCCAAGCCGGAGCCGCCCCGCTTCTCGCCGTCCGGTTGGTCATCGACGACCCTGACGGCACCTTGGGACGCACTCGAGCCCCGGTATCCATGAGCGTCCTGCTCGAAATTCGCCTGCGCCAAGCCGCGCTCGAGGGGCGGCTCCAGTTGCGCGAGCAAACAAGCGACACCGCCGCCTCTGGTTCAGCCATCCCGCTCCAATGCCTCGGCCCCGGCGCCGGCGATACCCTTCGCCTCTGCTGGGCCATGCCCGAAGGTCCCAAAGGACCTCGAGTTTTCATTCCCGCCGAATCCAGCCACCCGGCCAGGACCTCCATGCAGGCTGCACAATCCCAGCCCGGCGGGCAATTTGATATCTCTGAAGGCGCCAAACCTGTCTTGCGCTACAATTACGCGAAAGTCGAGCCTGCCGGCGCCTTCCTGCAAACCGTTACTGAAGACAACCGCAAATACGCCGTGGCGCGCAGCAACTACATCCACCCCCTTTACGGCCCGCAAGGCGAAACCCTCACCAAAGACTGGTCCCGCGACCATCCCCACCACCGAGGCATTTACTGGGCCTGGCCCGAGGTCGACTGGCGCGGCCAGCGCGCCGACCTGCACGCCCTCCAGAAGGCCTTCGCCCGACCCACCGGCAAGTGCGAGACCCTCAGCGGCCCCGTCTTTGCCCAACTCGATGCCGAAAACCTTTGGCAGTGGGAGGACCGCGAGCCCATCGTCCGCGAGCGCGCCCTCATCCGCGCTTATCCCGCCACCCCAGCCGGCCGCCTGCTCGACCTCGAATTCCATTTTGCCGCCCTGGACCAACCCGTTCTGCTGGCCCGGCGCGGCGCCGCCCATTACGGTGGCCTGAACCTCCGCTTCAACGCCCTCAAGGACCAGCAAATCTCCAAAAACACCGATCGGCCAGACGCCAGCCCGAGGAAATCCTGGGGTGATCTCTCCGGCATCTATGCCGGCGCGCAAGTCCCGGCTGGAGTGGCCATCCTCCAGCACGCCTCCAACGCGCACTTTCCCGGCGATTGGATTGATTACCCGGAGCTGAACTGGCTTCAGCCTGCCTTTCCTTCCGTCGGCACCCGCTATGAACTCCGCAAAGCCGAGCCTCTGGTATTGCGTTTCCGGCTCTGGATACACCCGGGCGGCCAGCCGGCCGCGGCAGCCGGCGCCGATCGGTGGCTGGCAGCCAATTCGCGCTTTTCTCCTCTGAGTTGAAAAACAATTGCCTTGGCCCGTCAAATCCCATAACGATCTGAATCCAGATATGAATCCCGATCCATCCACTCCTGTTTCACGCCGTTGTTTCCTGAAAACCACCGCGGCGGCGGCGGCTGTTGCCGCCGTTCCCACGATAATCCCCGCCTCGGCGCTGGGCGGCCCGGGCAAATCGCCCCCCAGCGAACGCATCAACGTGGGCATCATCGGCTGCGGCGGCATGGGCACATCCAATCTCACCACCTGCGCCCGCTACCCTGATGTGGTCGTCACCGCCGCCTGCGATGTCTGGGACGCCCGGCTCGAGACCGTCACTGACCGCTACAGAGCCGCCGCCTGCAAGGGCTACCGCGATTTCCGCGAGATGCTCCAACAGCCCAGCCTGGACGCCGTCATCATCGCCACCCCGCCACACTGGCACGCCTTGATCGCGATTGCCGCCTGCGAGGCCGGCAAAGACCTTTACGTCCAAAAACCGATGACGCTGCACCTGGCCGAGAGCCTGGCCCTGCGCAATGCCGTCAACAAACACAAACGCATCTGCCAGGTCGGCACTCAAGTCCACGCCACCGACAACTACCGCCGGGTCGTCGAGTTCATCCGCTCCGGCAACCTCGGCCCCATCGGCGTCGCCCGCACGTTCAACGTCATGAACCAGCACCCGCAAGGAGTCGGCACCAGCACGCAACACCAGACGCCGCAATCCCTCGGCCTGGACTGGGACCTCTGGTGCGGCCCCGCCCCGTTGGGCCGCTTCAACCTCCTGCTGGTGCGCGACGCTTACAACCACTGCTCCTGGATGGATTACAGCGGCGGATGGACCCCCGGCATGGCCCCGCACATCATCGACCTCCCCATCTGGGCGCTGGACCTCGGGTTCCCCACCAACACCAGCGCCTCCGGCGGCCGCTTCTTCCTCAAGGACGACGGAGATGCCTACGACCATCACGAGGTCCTCTGGCAATACCCGCATCTGACCCTTACCTGGATGTCCTCCCTGACCAACAGCTACGGCTTCGACTTCCACGGCGAACCCAAACCGCAACGGCGGCTGGGCCTCTACTTCCACGGCGCCAACGGCACCCTTTACGCCAACTACGACATGTTCAAGCTCGTGCCTGAAGGCGACAAAATGAAGGGCCTCCCCGAACCGCCCAAATCCATCCCTTCCTCGCCCGGCCACGAACGCGAATGGCTGGACTGCGTGAAATCCCGCAACCAGCCAAGCTGCAATCCAAACTACCATGTCAGAGTGGACGTGCCCGTCCAATTGAGCCTGCTCTCCCTCAAGCTCGGCCGCTCCATCCGCTTCGATCCGGCAACAGAACAGATCCTCGGCGACCCTGAAGCCGCCCGCCTCGCCGTGCCCAACTACCGCGGCCCATGGAAATTCCCCAAACAGTACCTCAAGGCGTGAATTTGAACAGGAGGAAACAGAGAGAACGGAGATGTCGGAGCTCCGTTTCCTCCGTTTCCTCCTGTTCATCACCAGGGTCGGGCGGATGCGCAAAAATTATGGCGCCGCGTACAGAAGCCGCGAAGCGCAGTCGGTTTATGGAAAAAACGGGTTGTGCTCTTTTTCCTCGGCCACGGTGGTTAGCGGTCCGTGTCCGGGGCAGAGCAGGGTTTCCGGGGGGAGAGTGAAGATTTGCTCGCGGATTTTGCGGCGGGCAAGGTCCCAGGATTGGTTGCCGCGGCCGATCGAGCCGGCAAAGATGGCGTCGCCCACGATGGCGACGTGCGGGGCGTCCTCGGGCCAGGTGCCGACGATGTAGGTGGTGCCCTCCTCGGCATGGCCGGGGGTGTCGCGGTGGGTGATGCGGAGGCTGCCGAGGTGGATGAAATCGTTGGGGCGGTTGCGTTGGTCCACCGGGGCCGAGGGGGCGCTGGAGTGAAGGCGGGCTTTGGGGAATCGCTCGCGCACCGCGTTGAGGGCGGCGATGTGATCCTGATGCCAGTGCGTGATGAAGATGTGGCGAAGCTGGAGCTGGTTTTCGGCAATCAGGCCGAAGATGGGCTCCCCTTCCCACCCCGTGTCGAACAGGGCCGCCTCGCGCGAGACCTCATCCCAGATCAGGTAACAATTGACCGCCATGTTGCCGGCGGTGGTGCTGAGGCAACGCAGTTCGCGCCACCGGCCCAAGTCCTTGGCCGAGGGTGTCCAGCCCTTGGCGATGGCTTCCAATTTGACCGGATGCAGGTCCAACAATTTCGCCAGGGCCTCGAAATCCGGCGTTCGGGCCGGCGGGCTCTGAGCGGACTCCTCCAGGTCCGCCAGTTCGGCTGAAGTCAAGCCGGCCGCCTGCGCCGCGGCGGCGGCGGGCACTCTCGACATCGCGCGCGCTTTGCGGATAATGTCGCCCACGTGGTCTTCAAGATTCATAAGGAGGAACTTAATCGCGTGGCGAGGAAAATGCCAATGCTCAATGGCGAGGGGCGGGTGTCGAGGGTCGAGGGTCGAGGGTCGAGGGGCGGCTCTTCGTTCCCTCGACACTCGACACTCGACACGTGCGTCTGGATACTTTTGAACGGCGGTCTAGGAAGGGCGGATTTCGCCGGCGACGCGTTGGGCCAGGCGCTCGAGCCAGCGGACGGGTTGGGCTCTGGCCTTCTCGAGCGAGGTCAACTCGGTCAGCGCCCGCATTTGCGTGAAGGCGCGCGGGGCTACGGCGCTGGCCCGGTCGTGGACGACGCCAGCCAGGCCAATGCACGGGAGGTTCAGCTTGCGGCATCGCCGGGCGATTTGGCCGACGCCTTTGCCCATGAGTGTTGACGGGTCGATGCTGCCTTCGCCGGTGATGACGACATCGGCTCGGCGCAGGTGGCGCTCCAGCCCGGCTTGGCGGGCAAACAACTCGAATCCCGGCTCAAGGCCAGCGCCCAGGAAAGCCAGCAAACCGAATCCGAGCCCGCCGGCGGCCCCGGCGCCGGGCTCCCGCGCGAAATCGTGTCCGAACTGCCGGCGGACCACTCGCGCCAGGCAGCCCAGGCAATGTTCGGCCCGGTCAAAATCCTCCGGTTGCAACCCCTTTTGCGGCCCGTAAACTCGAGTGGCCCCTCGGGGACCCAGCAGGCGGTTCTGGACGTCCACGGCCACCCGCAGTTCCTTGAACCACCGCCGGCGGCGCGGGGCGCGGAGGCGCGCCAGCTTGTCCAGGGCGGTCCATTGCTCGAGAGGACGGCCGCGGCGGTCGAGGAACTCCCAGCCCAAGGCGCGCGCGAGGCCAAAACCGCCGTCATTCGTCGCGCTGCCGCCAATGCCGGCCAGGCAGCGTTTTGCCCCCGCAGCCGCCAGTGCAGGGAAGATCGCGCCCAGGCCCGCGGTATCGAGGGCATAAGGATGGAACTGTTTGGGCGGCAGCATCGCCAGGCCGATGATCTTCGCCGATTCGACGATGGCGGTGCGGGTCTCGGGCTGCCACCACCAGTGGGCGGCGCAGGGGCGATGGGCGGCATCGATGGCGGAGATAGTTTGAAGTCTGGCGTTGAGCAAGCCGCTGATGACCTCGCCGAAGCCGTCGCCGCCGTCGCTCATTGGGAGCAGTACGAGACAGTCCTCGGGACGCGCCTTCCGCCAACCCCGCGCGATGGCTTCTGCCGCCCGGCCGGCGCTCAGCGTGCCTTTAAACTTATCGGGGACGATGAGGACACTGAGGCGCCGCGAACAAACCACTTGAGCAACTCTGGCTGGTTCTTTTGGCCGCCGGCTTCGCGGTTCGCTCGTTACAGACCCCTCGGATATGCGCCTGCCTCGCGCTCCGCCACAGGCCAAATGGGGCGCGACGAACGTCACCGTATTTGTGTTCATGACCACTAACCCGGATGCTTCATAGGGTTTCGCCAACTGGAAGGCCTAGCGCAGACTTCCAGTCTGCTGTATCGCGGACTTCCAATCCGCAGATGCGACCAGGCAGGCACGGCCTGCCGACTGGAAGTCGGCGATACAGCAGGTTGGAAACCTGCGCTACGTAGCCTCCGGAGCCCGGGACCGCTCTTAGGCTATGAACAATCCGGGCTAAGGATGTCCCAATGCGGCAGGGCAGACAAGGGGGAAGAGCGGAGATGAGATGGGTTGGCGCTCGCCCTCCGCGAAGGCTTCTGGCATTGTCTGAATTCGGGAATCGCCTTATGCGCGTATTGATAATCGAAGACGACGAGAAGACCGCCCGCGCGATTGCCTCGGGGCTGGAGGCCGGCGGCTTCTCTGCCGCCGTGGCCCATACCGGGGAGGAGGGGTTTTTCCTCCTGAATGCGGAGCCGTTCGACCTGGTCGTGCTGGACTGGATGTTGCCGGGACGGGATGGCATTGAAATCCTCAGGACCCTGCGCGCCCGCGGCTCCAGAACCCCCGTGCTGCTGCTGACCGCTCGCGATGCGGTTGAAGACCGGGTGCTTGGGCTGGAAAGCGGGGCCGATGATTACCTGGTCAAGCCCTTTGCCTTTGCCGAATTGCTGGCGCGCATTCGGTCGCTGCTGCGCCGGGCTTCGCCCGCCGAAGCGCTCAAGAAAACGGTTGCCGATTTGATGGTGGACCTCGAGGCGCGGCGGGTTTCACGCGCCGGAAGGCCCATTGACCTGACGCCCCGGGAGTTTGACCTGCTGGCCTACCTGCTGCGCCAGCCGGGCCAGGTGGTCACGCGCGAAATGCTGGCCCGCGAGGTCTGGGGCGAAGCCAACCGCATCACGCCGCTGGATAATGTAATCGATGTCCACATCGCGCACTTGCGGCGCAAGGTCGATGAGGGCCAAGCCGCCAAACTGATTCACACGGTTCGGGGCGTGGGCTTTGTGCTCCGGGAGGAGGCCTGCGGGTGAGCCAATGGTGGCAGCGGCGCTCGTTGCGCGCGCGGTTGGCCGCCTGGTATGCGGTTGCCGGTACGGCTATCTGCGCAGCCGGTTTCACTGCCGCGCTGCTGGAGGGCGTCTGGAGGCCCGGGGACCGCTCGCATTTGTGGCTGGCCTTGGCGGTTGGCGGAGCCGCCGCCCTGCTGCTCTTTGGCCTGGCGGGCTATTTCATCGCCGGACACGCCCTGGCGCCCGTCAAGGAGATGGTGGAGCGAACCCGCAGGCTTTCGGCCAGATCTCTCAATGAGCGGTTGCCGGTAGTTAACCCCCACGACGAACTGGGCGAACTGGCCACGGTGTTCAACCAGACCCTCCAACAGCTCGAGAACTCGTTTGCCGAACTCAAGCGTTTCACGGCCGACGTGTCGCATGAACTACGCACGCCCCTGACGGCCATCCGCGCAGTGGGGGAAGTGGCTTGCCGGGAGCGCAATCCCGCTATCCTTTACGACGCTCTGGGCAGCATCCTGGAGGAGGTCCGGCGGATGAACCAGCTCATTGATAGGTTGCTGCTGCTGGCCCGGGCCGATGATGACAACGTGCCGGTGAGGCTGGAGGCCTGGTTGGTGCGCAGCGCCTTGCTCGAGGTCAGCGACGCTCTGGCGCTGGTGGCCCAAGACAAGCAGCAGCGGCTGGAGTTGGACTGCCCCGACCACCTCCTGGCGGTTTTCGATCCGGGGCTGCTGCGGCTGGCCTTGCTGAATCTTATCCAGAACGCCATTCGCTACAGTCCGCCGGCCAAGCCGATTACTCTGCGCGCCTTTCGGAGGGAAGATGCGGTGGTCATCGAAGTCGCCGACCAGGGCCCCGGCATCGCGCCGGAGCACCGGCAGAAGATTTTCGAGCGGTTTTACCGGGTGGACAAGGCCCGGTCGCGCGCCGAGGGTGGGGCGGGTTTGGGCTTGGCGATTGTGAAATGGTCAGTCGAGCGCATGGGCGGCACGGTCGAGCTCAAGAGCGAAGTGGGCTGCGGCAGTGCCTTCCGCCTGCGGCTGCGCCCAGTCAGCCCGTGAAGAGAAGAAATCTTGCTTGCAATAAGGCGGCGGCGGTGTTTCCTATAGCGTGGCGTGAAGCTTTGGACAACAGCAAGGCGTGAGCGGGACTGAAAATCTGTCCATCGGATATGTTTTCCTGGCGTTTGCGCTGGCGGTTGGCGGCGGGGCGCTCGGAGCATCGTTGGGGACTTCGCACCGGCGGCTCTGTGCGCTGATCAGCCTTGGGGCGGGGACGCTGCTGGGGGTAACCGTCTTCGCAATTCTGCCGGAATGCTTCCAGGCATTGCGCTGGTGGGGCCTCTTGCTCGCCCTGGGTTCGGGCTACGGTGTCTTCGCTCTGGTCACCAAATACGTCTATCACGTCTGCCCGGCGTGTGCGGCCAGCCATTTCGACGAGGCGACCGCCCATCGGTTCAGCGAGATTGCCAGCGCGATGATGGTGGCGCTGGCCATCCATTGCACCGCCGACGGCCTGGCGCTGGCGGCGGGCCACGAGGCGGAGGCAGCGCACGCGCCCGGGGCCCGGGTGCTGGACCTCTCGCTGGTGCTGGCCGTGTGCGTGCACAAGGTTCCCGAGGGCCTGGCGCTGGGCGCACTTTTGCTTGGGGCGGGATTCAAGCGCGCCCAGACCGTGCTGCGCGTGGCCGCAGTGGAGGCCACGACGCTGCTGGGCGGCGTCCTGGGCTGGCTCTTTTTGCAGGAGGTTAGCGGGTTCTGGCTGGACGCAGTGGTCGCACACGTCGGGGGCGGATTCGTGTTCCTGGCGGCGCACGCGGTGCTGGGCGAGCTTTTCAAGCATCAGAAGGGCCTCGTGCTCGCCAACTTTGGCCTCGGTTTCGGCGCGGTAGGAACGTTGACGCTTTTGCTCCGGCTCTTTTGATGTAGCGCAGACTTCCAGTCTGCCGTGTCGCGGATTTCCAATCCGCCGATGCGACCAGGCAGGTACAGCCCGCCGACTGGAAGTCGGCGATACGGCAGGTTGGAAACCTGCGCTACGCA
>Ga0187857_10004183_pt1 | contig 11015 bp, 11 predicted proteins | sample June2016WEW_8_10_FD_132984 | JGI IMG/M metagenome (GOLD analysis project Ga0187857, IMG submission 132984) | Peatland microbial communities from SPRUCE experiment site at the Marcell Experimental Forest, Minnesota, USA - June2016WEW_8_100 | ecosystem: Environmental > Terrestrial > Soil >...
ATGATGCAATCCCTCCCGGAGGCGGAAGCCAAGCCGTGAACGAATTTCTCACCCACTACGCGTTCCTCATCGTGCCGATCATCAAGATCGCGATTCTGGTGTTCCTGGTGCTCACCGTGGACGCCTATCTGACATGGCTGGAGCGCAAGGTGATCGCGCACATCCAGGCGCGGTGGGGACCCTACCGCGTCGGCCCGCACGGCTTGCTGCAGCCGCTTGCCGACGGCGTGAAGTTTATTTTCAAGGAAGACCCCATGCCCGCGGGCGTGGACAAGATCGCCTATTTCCTGGCGCCGTTTCTGACGTTGATGCTGGCGCTGACGTCTCTGGCGGTGATCCCGTTCGGCCCGCAGCGCTTCACCATCTGGGGCTATGAAACCCACGTGGGCATCGCGGATGTGAACATCAGCTTGCTGGTGCTTTTCGCGATTACCGCGCTGGCCGTTTACGGTGTGGCGCTGGCCGGGTGGGCCTCCAACAGCAAGTATTCGTTGCTGGGCGGGTTGCGCAGCTCGGCGCAGATGATCAGCTATGAACTCGCGCTCACTCTTTCGGTGGTCGGCGTTCTTTTGCTTGCCGGGGACTTCAGTCTCCGCGGTATTGTCGAGCAGCAGGCGCAATCTGGTAAGGGCCTTGTAAGCTGGAACATCTTCCCCCAGATCATCGGCTTCCTCTGTTTCTTTACCGCGGCCATCGCGGAAACAAATCGCGTGCCTTTCGACCTGCCCGAAGCGGAGTCCGAACTCGTCGCTGGTTTCCACACGGAATACGCGAGCATGAAGTTCGCCATGTTTTTTATCGCCGAATACACCAGCATGATCACGGTTTCCTGCCTGTGCACGATTCTGTTCTTCGGCGGATGGCTCTCTCCCTTCCCCGTTTCCTGGACATTCACGCAATTTCTGCCTTCGGTGCTTCTGATTCCCTTCGGTCTTTGGGTGATCTTCGACGGCATCCGTTACGAAACAGTTTTCGGCCGCTTGCTGCTCCCCGGCGTTGGCATAGCCTTGCTCGCGCTCGGCGGCGCGCTGCTGGCGTTCCCGGTGATTAATGGCTACATCCAGGGGCCGTTCTGGTTCTTCGCCAAGGTTTTTGTGTTTCTGTTTGTCTATATCTGGATGCGCGGCACGCTCCCGCGCTTCCGCTATGACCAGTTGATGAGTTTCGGCTGGAAGTTTCTTCTCCCTGTGTCTATTGCGAACGTGGTTCTGACCAGCGTCGCCATTCTAATTTGGGGAAGGCACTGATGACTGCGCCCTTGGTTATTTTCTTCGTGCTTGCCGCCCTTGCCGTTTTCGGAGCGGTCAGCCTGATTTTGCAGAGGCACCCGATTCATAGCGCGCTCTCGCTGATCGTGGTGATGGTCGCGCTCGCGGGACTCTACTTGCTCATGGGCGCGGAATTTGTCGCGGCCGTGCAGATTATTGTGTACGGCGGTGCGATCATGGTGCTGTTCATCTTCGTCATCATGCTTCTGAACGCCGGCCTGGAAGAGCGCACAAATTTCTCGAGGCTTGCCACCTACGCGGGCATTCCGCTGGCGCTGGCCGTCTCCGGCCTCATCGCCGCGGCCATCGTGCGCTCCGGCGGTCACCTCCCTGCCCCGGCTCCGAGTGGCGCTCTGACCTCCACCAAAACACTTTCGATGCTCCTCTTCACCGAATTCGTCTACCCATTCGAGCTGACCTCTTTCCTGATCCTTGTGGCCATCCTGGGCGCAATCGTGCTCGCCCAGCGGGAGAACTAACCATGGTGCCCACTAACTACTATCTGATCCTCAGCGCTATCCTGTTTGGACTTGGCATCGTGGGCTTCGTGTTCAAGCGCAACATCATCACGCTTTTCATGGCCATCGAGTTGATGCTCAACGCCGTCAATCTGGCGTTTGTCGCCTTCAGTCAGTCCCTTGGCAAGCCGGATGGCGAAGTCTTTGTGCTCTTTGTAATCGTTGTTGCGGCAGCGGAAGCGGCTGTCGGCCTCGGCATCATTATTCTGACCGCGCGTAACCGGCGTTCGCTCAACGTCGAGCGCGTCGATCTTTTGAAACTCTAATGCCCACACACGAACATCTGCGGCTGATACTCGAGTATCTCTGGATCATCCCGCTCCTACCGCTGCTAGGCTCAGCCGTCAATGGCCTTTTGGGCGCGAAGTGGCCCAACAAGTTCGTCACCGGCGTTGCGCTGGGGTCCACAGGCCTCTCTTTCGCCTGCGCGCTGGAAGCCGTACGCGAGTTTTTCGCCGATGGCCAGGCGTCATTCCGCAAAGAGTTCTTCGATTGGATCATCGCCGGAAACTTCCGTGCGGGATTCGATCTGCAATTGGACCAGCTCACCGTCGTCATGGTGCTTGTCGTCACCGGCGTTGGCTTCCTGATCCACATTTACGCCACGGGCTACATGGCGCACGAAGGCGGCTACTACCGCTTCTTCTCCTACCTGAATCTGTTCATGTTCTTCATGCTGATTCTCGTTCTCGCCGCCAATTTCGTGCTGTTGTTTGTCGGATGGGAAGGCGTGGGCCTGTGCAGCTACCTGCTGATCGGATTCTACTTCCTGAAGAAATCCGCAGCGGATGCGGGCAAGAAGGCGTTCATCGTCAACCGCATCGGCGATTTCGGTTTCATGCTGGGAATGTTTCTGCTCTTCCGCGCCTTTGGTTCGCTGGATTTTCAGACCGTCTTCGCCAAAGCCGCCACGTGGCAACCGGACGCCATGGGGCAGTTCGGTACGCTAACCATCGCTTGCCTGCTGCTCTTCATGGGCGCCACAGGTAAGTCCGCGCAACTCCCTTTGTACGTATGGCTGCCCGATGCCATGGAAGGCCCCACGCCGGTCAGCGCGTTGATTCACGCGGCCACGATGGTCACCGCGGGTGTCTACGTTGTGGCGCGCTCGCACGTTCTCTTCACGCACGCGCCCACGGCGATGTACGTAGTCGCGATTGTCGGCTGCGCGACGGCCATCTTCGCGGCCACCATCGGCATGGTGCAGCCGGACATCAAGAAAGTGCTGGCCTATTCCACAGTCAGCCAGTTGGGCTACATGTTCCTCGCCTGCGGCGTCGGCGCATTCGGCGCAGGCATCTTCCACCTGATGACACACTCCTTCTTCAAGGCGCTGCTGTTTCTTTCTGCCGGGAGTGTGATCCACGCCATGGGTGGCGAGCAAGATATGTGGCACATGGGCGGCCTGGCGTCCAAGATCAAAGTGACCTTCGTGTGCATGCTTTTTGGCACCATCGCCATTACCGGTTTCGCTCCCTTCGCCGGATTTTTCTCGAAGGATGCCATTCTCTTCGCCGCCTACCAGTCGGAAAACAGCGGCAAGGCGCTATATGGCATCGGGCTGCTCGCGGCGATCTTCACTTCGTTCTACATGTTCCGGCTGGTCTGGCTGACGTTCGGCGGTGAAAAGCGCTACGACGAGCATCACGTGCACGTCCACGAATCGCCCGGCAGCATGACCGTGCCGCTGATGATTCTTGCGCTGCTCTCGCTGGTGGGCGGTTGGTTCGCCGCGCCCGCGCTTGGGAATGGCCCGAACTACTTTGCGGATTTCCTCGCGCCGGTTTTTGGCAATGCCGAAGCTCCAAGCAGCCACACGCATTCGTTGGAGCTGACTCTGTCCATCGTTGCCGTGCTTGCGGCGGCCCTCGGCCTGATCGTCGCGTGGCGCATGTACTCCGGGAAAGTCTCACGCGGCACTTCCACCGGGCTACACAAGATTCTCTACAACAAATACTACGTGGATGAGCTGTACCAGGCCACGATTGTCGGCCCGCTGGTCTGGTTGTCGCGCAACATCTTTTGGAAGGTCGTTGACGTGGGCATGATCGACGGCAGCGTCGACGGGATTGCCCATGGCACTGAGGCAGTGGGCGACACCGTGCGGCACACGCAATCCGGCAATGTGCGCAGCTACGCCGTCTGGGTCATCATCGGCGCCATCGTGATTCTGGCCATCATCTTTTGGCCGTTGTGGCGGCCGGCCTTTTTCGTGGCGACCTCGGGAGGGGTGCGCTAATGGAACTCAGCGGCCATCTCCTTTCCGTGCTGATCTTCTTCCCTGGTTTTGGGGCTGCTGCGCTTCTCTTGCTGCGCGGCGACGACCATCTCTGGATTCGCCGCCTCACGTTTGTCGTGTCGGTGGTCGAATTTGTTTTCTCTCTGTTCCTGCTGCGCGCCGTCCCTATCAGCGCCCCAGGCTACTCGCTGGTGGAGTTTGGCCACTGGATCTCCGCGCCGCCCATCAATTATCACCTCGGCGTGGATGGCATCAGCATGTTCCTGGTCATCCTCACGACCTTCCTCACACCCATCTGCGTGCTCGCTTCCTGGCATGGCGTGCATCACCGCATTAAGGAATTTCACTTCACGCTGTTGCTTCTGGAAGTTGGCGTGGTCGGCGTTTTCCTCTCGCTCGACCTGTTTCTCTTCTTTCTCTTCTGGGAGATCATGCTGATCCCCATGGCCTTCCTGATCGGCATCTGGGGCCATGAACGCCGCCTTTATGCGGCCATGAAGTTCGTGCTGTACACCATGGCCGGCTCGATCCTGATGCTCGTCGGCATCATCTGGCTGTACAACGCCACCGGCTCATTTGACCTGCCCGTCATCCAGCAGATGCTGCACGATGGAGTACTCACACTCTCCACGCGCACGGAAATGCTTTTGTTCCTCGCGTTTTTCCTGGCCTTTGCCATCAAGGTGCCGCTCTTCCCGCTGCACACCTGGCTGCCGGATGCGCACGTCGAAGCGCCCACGGCAGGCTCCGTGATCCTCGCGGGCGTGCTGCTGAAGATGGGCACCTACGGCATGATCCGCTTCTGCCTGCCGCTGTTTCCAGAGGCCTCGCACCGCGCGGCGCCGTATGTTGCCGTCCTGGCGATCATCGGAATCATCTATGGCGCGCTGGTGGCGATGGTGCAGCCCAACCTGAAGAAGCTCGTAGCCTACTCTTCCGTCAGCCACCTGGGCTTCGTCGTCCTGGGCATCTTCGCGTTCCAGAATATCTCCATGCAGGGCGCGGTCTTCCAGATGCTGGCGCACGGCGTTTCCACCGGCGCGCTCTTCTTGCTGGTCGGCATGCTGTACGAGCGGCGGCACACCTTTGAGATTGCCGAATACGGCGGCCTGTCCACCCCAATGCCGCGGCTGGCGGCCTTTTTCCTGTTCGTGGTGCTGTCTTCGATGGGCCTGCCGATGTTAAACGGCTTCGTGGGCGAGTACCTCATCCTGCTTGGCACCTATCACGTGCACTGGAAGTGGGTCGCCTGGGCCGCGACGGGCGTGATTCTCTCCGCGTGCTACCTGCTATGGTCCTATCAGCGCGTATTCTTCGGCGAAGTGACGCACCAGAAGAACCGCGAACTGCCAGACCTCGACACGCGCGAGAAGTGGATCCTGGCGACGGTGGCGGTCGTGACCCTGTGGATGGGTATTGGCTCGCCGTTTTTCACGCGCCGCTTCGCCGTCCCTTGCCAGACTGTCCTCCAACAGATGAACCGCTCGTTCGCACGCGAAGCTGCCCTGCCTGCTTCCGTTCCCAGCGTGGCGCCCGACTCATCGGGGCGCGTCCTGGCTTCTACGTCGATGGCAACCTCCTCGGAAAGGTCTGGAACCCGCTAAATGACACCTCCAGGCGCACAAGACATTCTTCGCGTTCTCCCGGAGCTCGCCTGGTGCGGCGCGGGTGTGCTGCTGATGCTACTGCAGCCTTTCGTCAAGAACCGGCAAGCCCTCACGTTCATCAGCATGCTTGGCGCGTCAGCAGGAACGCTAGTCACCTTCAAAGCGGCTTTCGGGGAAGGCTTCGGCGGCCTCGTGCAGTTCGATATTTTCAGCCTCTTCTTTCACTGGCTGATCGGCCTGGTGGCCTTCCTGGTGATTCTCGCGTCGGACTCCTATCTTGAGCGGGAGAATCTTGATGCAGCAGAATTCTACGCCCTGATCCTTTTTGCCACCGCAGGGATGGGTGTACTCGCCTCCGCGCAGGAACTTCTGACCGCCTTCATCGGCCTGGAGATGTCCTCGATTTCCAGCTACATCCTCGCCGGGTACCGCCGCGATTCGATAAAGTCCAGCGAATCCGCCGTAAAATACTTCCTGCTCGGCTCGTTCGCGACGGCCTCTTTTCTCTACGGCATTGCGCTGGTTTACGGCGCCACTGGCTCCACGAACCTCAGGATTCTGGCCACCGCCGATCCCTCAAGCAATCTCGTCCGGCTGGGCTTGTCGCTGATCCTTGTCGGGCTGGGCTTCAAGGTAGCCGCCGCGCCGTTCCAGGTGTGGACGCCGGACGTCTACGAAGGCGCACCCACTCCGGTCACGGCTCTCTTCTCCGCGGGCCCTAAAGCGGCCACCTTTGCGCTGCTGCTGCGCATCTTCGCCACCATACACGCGGCCACCGACTTCTGGTTCTGGGCGTTTTGGATTCTTGCGGCGCTGACCATGTTTGCCGGCAATCTCGGGGCGCTGGTGCAGTCCAACATCAAGCGGCTGTTGGCGTACAGCTCCATCGCGCACGCCGGGTACATCCTGGTGGCGATGGCCGCGATCACCACGGCGAAGAACAGCGATTCCGGGCTGGACCCCGGCACCGCCTATGCCGCCGTGCTCTTCTACCTGCTGACGTATTCGCTGGTTTCCGTGGGCGCCTTCACAATCGTGTCCGATCTGGGCGGGCAGGGCGAGCGCTACGTCAACACCGACGATTTCGCGGGACTCGGCACGCGCCAGCCCTTTGCCGCCGCCGCTCTGAGCGTATTCCTTCTTTCCCTGCTCGGATTGCCCATCACCGCGGGGTTCTTCGGCAAGTTGTACATCTTCACCGCGGCCATCAAGTCCAAGCTCATCTGGCTGGCCATTCTGATGGCCGTCAACAGCATCATCGGCGCCTACTACTACCTGCGCGTCATCATCGTGATGTACATGCACGAATACAAGGGTAACATGCCGGCCGACGCGCCCGTCAGCCTGAGCCCCACGGCCGCCATGGTGGTCATCGTGACGGTGCTCGCCACGATTTATCTAGGCCTCGCGCCCAATCACATTCTGGGCATCGTCCTCGACCCCAACCTAATCCTGTCCGCCCGCTAGCCCCGTCCTGAGCGAATCTAGAAATCTACCTTTCCGGCCGCTCGTGTTTTTGTAGGGGCCCAGCACGCTGGACCCCATCTCGGCAACCCACTAAACTTCCTACGCCCTCCCGCAATCCTGTTCTGGCGGATTGCAGGAATTGAGTATAGTATGAGCCCTCTTGCAAAAGGAGAACCGCTCATGGCCAAAAAAGACAGGCTCAAGGAAGTCAGCGTTAAAATCGGCACCGCGATGGGCAAGGCGGACAAGCAAGCCCGCAAGTTCAAAAAAGCAGGCGCGGTAGCCAAGGAAGAACTTCAGGCCATTTCCAAACAGATCGACGAACTGAAAAAGCAGTTATCTAAGACCACCAAGCGCCTGAAAAACGCTTTGAGCTGACCCTGCTCCCTAGCAGGGCACCGGCAGGAACAAAAAAGCCCGCCCGGGTTTTCCCGAGCGGGCTCCATTCCCTGTTCTCTCTTCGCGCTTAAACCTTCGTGAAGATGATTGCCAGCGTAAACAGCGCCAGTGTTTCGATAAAGACCAATCCCAGAATCATGGCCGTCCGGATCGCACCAGAGGCTCCCGGATTCCGCGCCATGCCTTCGCAAGCTGACGCCGCCACCCTGCTCTGTCCCAAAGCGCCGCCAAAGGCCGCCAGCGCCATGCCAAACGCGGCCGCAATCGCCAGCGTTCCCTTGCCGCTTACTGCTCCTGCTTCTTGCGCAAACGCGGCCGGCGCAAACAGCGCGACCCACGCGAGCGCTCCCATCAACATCGCTGCTTTCTTCATTACTGCCTCCTTGAAATTACCGCCAGTTGGTGGTTCCCGGCCCTGCGCCCTGCAACCGGTCTCACGCTGGAGCGGCAAACCCGAAACTGTGTCAGTGCTCTTCCGCCACGGCTAGCCCGAGATAAATCGAGGGCAGGACGGTAAAGACATAAGCCTGGATGATGGACACGAAGATATGCAGGCCGACAAAAAGAATGGGGATCAGCACCGCAAAGATGCCCAAGGCCACGCCCAGCACCGGGCTCTTCGACCAGCCCCATTGCGCCGGCCCGATCAACATTCCAAGAAAAATCACATAAATCAGATCACTGGCAAAGATGTTGGCCCAGAGACGAACAGTGAGCGAGAGGATGCGCGCCATGGCGCTGATCATCTCAACCGGCGCAATCAGCCACGACAACCACCACACCGGTCCAGCAAACGTCTTCAAATAGCCAAACGGTCCGTGATGCCGCAAGCCCTGCCAGTTGAAATAAAGGAAGGTGAGCAGCGCACAGCCCAGCGGCACGATGGGAAGACTGCCACCGGTCGGCGAACTGAATGCCGGGATCACGCCAAGCAGGTTAGCCAGAAGAATGAAGATGGAAATGGAACCGGTAAAGGCAATGAACTTGTGGCCCTCGTGCCCAACGTTCTCTTCCAAAAGGTCCTTAATGCCGAAGCCCAGGGGATTGGTCAGAAGCATCTCGGCAGCCTGCTGCAAGCCCCCGGGGCGTTCCACGGAGAGGCGCGACCTCACAAGCAGCGCCAGCACCGTACCCACAATTAGAACGACCATCGCCATCACCAGATACTCGGGGATGGGATGGTCATAGTCAGTGGGTTGCACATGGAGCGCGTGCAGGATGCCCAGGGCTACGGGTCCGAGCAGGTGATTGACCCACTCTGTTAGCCGGCTTAGATGTTCTTCCATTTATCGGTCCGCGGGTTGCAGGATTTCGTGCACACTTACCGCCATTGTGGCTGCTCCCAGAGAGCACAGCCCAAAAATCATGCTCAGTACGGGAACATGCAGATACTTAAAAATAACATACACGGTCAGGGCTATCAACACGTAGCGAAACACCGCGCGAAAATAGATGCCGACGGGCACTTTCGCTTTTGGCCGCTCGGCCTGCGCCGTGGCCGCCTCCGTCAGCGCATCCAGGCCCTGCTTCAGCCAGTGAAAGTTGAGCCACGCGAGCGCTGCACCAATCAGAATTCCCGAGCCCCATCGCCAACCGTGGAAATAGCCGACGGGCAAAGCCGCCAGCGCGCCCAGCAGCAAAGTCAGCCAGGAGATCCGGCGCTCTGATGCAAGGTATCTCGAGATGTCAACGCTTGGACTTTCCATCGTCGTCCGCAGGGAGACGCCGCAGCACATCGCGCAAGCCGCCAAAGAATCCCAGAAATCCCAGGACGAGCATCAAAATGGGCTTGGTATGCAGCCAGCGATCCAGAAAATAGCCGAGCAGGCCGCCAACCGCCACCGCCGCCACGAGCACAAACGGCAACTCCATGGCCATGGCAAACTGCTGCGAAAATCCCTTGGCCTGCTTCTGCTGGGGAGTTAACTCCTCTTCGCGATTTTCGTTACGGTCCGAAGGCATAACGCGCCAGACGTGCGAACGGCTCAGGATACAATCCCGCCGCCAGAGTTACAAACAGGGCAGCGCCCAGCGCCACGGCTTGCGCGCTGCTCATGTGCGGCGCCGGCGCTTCGCCCGGCTTCTTCATCCAGGCATGCACCACCACGCGGAAATAGTAGTATAGCGCGGGCACGATGTAGAGCGCCCCGACAACCGCCAGCACCGGGTGATGCGCTTCGATCAGCGCCTGGAAAATAAAGTACTTCCCCACAAAGCCCGCGGTTGGCGGTATGCCCGCAAGCGACAGCATGAAAATCAGCAGAAGCAATGCCGCTGCGGGACTTCTCTGGTATAGACCATCGAGGTCGTCCAGTTCATCGCCGATCAGCCCGCGCTGGCGCATGACGATCACCACGGCAAACGCGCCGATGGTCATGAAAGCGTACGCAATCAGGTAGTACATGATTCCCACAAGGCCCGTCTCATTCCACGCCACCAGGCCCAGCAGGACGTAGCCGACATGCGAAATCGAAGAATACGCCAGCAGACGTTTTACATTGGTCTGCGTCAGCGCCGCAAGGTTGCCCCAAGTCAGCGAAGCGATCGCGACGCCGGAGATAATGTACACCCAGGTGGTTTGCGAATCTCCAAAGACGTTGATCATCAGCCGCAGGAGCATCGCAAAACTCGCTGTCGTCGAGGCCACGCTGACGTACGCGGATATGGGCGTGGGCGCTCCCTCGTACACATCCGGGGCCCACTGGTGGAACGGTACCGCCGCCACTTTGAAGAACATGCCCGCGGCCACGGTGACAAACGCCATGATCGCCAGCCAATCGGTAATGCCGTGCGACGAGGTGTATGCAAACCGGCGGCCCAAGATGTTGCCAATCTCCGCAATATTCGTCGAACTGCTCATGCCGTACAGCAACGAGAATCCGTAGGCGAGAATCCCGGTGCTGAAGGCGCCCAGCAGCAGGTATTTCATCGCCGCTTCGTTGGAGCGCTTCTCGCGGCGCAGGAAACCCACCATCGCGTAGAAGCTCAGCGCCATCGTCTCCAGCCCCAGGAACAGCACAATCAAGTCAATGCCAGAGGCCATGAACATCATGCCGATGCAGGAGAACAGCAGCAGCGCATAATATTCGCCTTCCTGCTCCTTCTCGATGTTCAAGTACCGGACGGAGAGCAGAATCACCAGCGCGGTGGCGGCAAGAAAAATCGTCGCGAAAACCAGGAAGAAGCCGTCCACGATCGCGGTGTTGTGGAAACCGATCAGGACGGGTGGTCCCATCTGGCTGACACGTACATCCCGGTACTTCTGGAATTGCATGAATAAGCCGAGACCGCTGGCCGCAACGCCAAGTAGCGCCAGAAACGCGTTCAGGTGTTTTTCTCGTTTCTCCAGCAGAAAATCAAAAATCAGGATGCCCAAAGCGAACAGGAGCAGCTCCATCTGCGGCAAAACGACCAGGCCGTCGCCGTGGATGTAATTCAGGATTGGGTCGAGGAAGGAAAAGTGCATCGGGGTTCCTTACTTGACCTCCAGACTTGCCGGAGCGGAAGGCGCAACAAC
>Ga0187857_10004189_pt1 | contig 10999 bp, 9 predicted proteins | sample June2016WEW_8_10_FD_132984 | JGI IMG/M metagenome (GOLD analysis project Ga0187857, IMG submission 132984) | Peatland microbial communities from SPRUCE experiment site at the Marcell Experimental Forest, Minnesota, USA - June2016WEW_8_100 | ecosystem: Environmental > Terrestrial > Soil >...
CGATCAGGATGCCCGCGATAGGTCCGAGGATAAGTCCGTAGGCACCTGCAAAGTTCTGCACGTAACCCAGGTAGTTGCTGGCGTTGATACCAGCTTGAGTGTTGCTCGCCGAGGTAATGACGACCCACCATGGTGTCACGAAGAAGCCGACTATGCACGCAGCAAGCACAGCCAACTTCCACCTCAGCTTGAAGATGGAGGTGAAGATGTTGATCAGGGCGGGCATGTTAGCAGTGACATCCGTTGAGAACGGCGCCAGGAACGCGAAGAACAGACCGAGGAGGACCGCGATCGCTCCAGGTGCAAAGTGCAGGATGATGTCCTGTGGAAGGATATAGCTAGTGAAAGCCGATAGATAGTACCCGCACGATGTTCCGACTATCTGTCCGATTACAATGCCCAGCATCGATCCGACTATCACGTAGCTGTACTTCTTCGCACCTCTGGAGAGGTCGGAGATGTTGATTGCCATCGTCGCCCACCAGTTCGTCTGGATGCCCAGCATCGTAGCGAAAGCGGCGCTGGCGAACCCCACGCCGACGGGGATCTTGAACGCCGTACTAGAGGGTTGAGTGCTGATGAAGTAGACCAGCCAGACGAAGTAGAGGAGCATCAAGGGGCCGCCGTAGTCAGCGACCATTCCGATGCCCTTCAGGCCTGCGCCCATGGTGAAGTAGGCCGCGACGAGATAGAGGACGATGAGGATGGTCACGTACGTATAGGCCGTCGTTCCGGGGTTGCTGACGCCTAGAGCATAGAGGATGATGTCGGTAAGGGCCAACGAGCCGGCGAAGATTTCGATTCCGAACCAGCCAGCTCCTACGATGCCTCTGAATAGGGTCGGGATATATTGTCCGAGGAAGCCGAACGCTTCACGGGCTTGCACGGGGTAGGGGATGCCATACTTGACGCCCGGGTGGGCGTTTAGGAGCATGGCCAAAACGGCGAAGAAGTTGCCCAGGAAAGCGGCCATGAGCATTTCAGTCGGGCTCAGCCCGAGTTCATAGGAAATAGATCCCAAGAAGAACATAGGGATACAGGTGTTCAGGCCGAACATCAAGAAGGAGAAAGTCCTAAGGCCGTACGTCCTGTCACTCAACTTCACGGGGAGTAGTGCTTTGTTCTCTACGTAACCTTCGGGTTTGACTTCTGTTTCCGTAGCCAATAGAATGCGCCTTTTTTCATTTGGAGGCTGGGATTATATAAGCTTTTGTAACCCAGAAATTACTGCAAGAATGCCCGTAGACGCCTTGCATATGCTGCTCAAAAGGGCCTCCATGTTGTTGGATTCGCAGGTCATCGGGAGAATCACGATATAATACAGAGATTAAGGCATTACGCAGTTTCCATCTCATCTGTCTAAAATGTTTGACTCCCAAGTGGCACGTTCCCTGAAACGTGGCGTGCAGTATCTGCAAGCACGGAAGGTTTCCGGTCAGCTTTGGGCGGAGGCCGTCAGCGAAGGCTTCGCGCTCGTTGTGGCGCGAAGACTACTACCGGCGGTTTTAACCGCTCGTTCCGATGAACAAACCTTCTCCCGGAAGGCCCAGGCTAGCTTTGCTTGGCCACTGCATCCTGAACCAGAACGCCAGGGCGCCAGGCATAGCGCTACATCGTGGCGTCGTGACGCCCCTCTTGGAGATCCTGGAGGCGGCGCACTACGAGCTGATGCAGCTCCCGTGCCCTGGGACGTCCTTCACGGGCTTGGCGAGGTGGTGGTTCGTTTACGAGCAGCACGACTCCGTCAGCTACCGTCGTCACTGCGCGAAGCTGGCCAAGGCCACGGCGGGACTGATGAGGCCGCTCTGGGACAAGGGGTATGACGTCGTGATAATCGGTCTGGGCATAAGCCCTTCATGTGGCGTCAGGATGAGACAGACGAACAAGGCTTGGAGGGGGAGGCCTTTCGACATAGGCGATTCGGCGTCGGTTGAGGAGGAAAAGGGGGTCTGGATACAGGAGCTGGAGAGGGCGTTGAAAAAGGAGGGAGTGAAGTTCCGGATGCTGGACATCCCACCGGTGCTGCTCTATCCGCCCGGCAGGGTGCCTCAGGTGGCTGAGTACCCCTCCGTTGAGGCTGAAGCGTGGAAGGAGATGCGGGAGTTCTTGGGGGCATAGCAGATGAAGGACATGCGTGCGAAGAAGCTGATCGTCGTTCAGGACAGACACATGAACGAGGAACTCGTAAAAGGATACATGCTTGAAGGCTTCGGCGTAATAGAGGTCCCAGACTTCTCGAAGGCAAGCAAGACCTCTGCCGACTACCTGTTGACGGTGATGGCGGATGAAATACAGGAGTTCCTCAAGGACGGGGAGCAGGTCGTCGTCCTCCAAACAAAGAAGGACAAGTGGACCCACCAGTTGCTTTCGAAACTGTCCAGGCGGAAGCTCGGAGTGGCCGTGCAGGAACTGTCCTGACGGAGAAAGTCCATCGCGTTCCAGATTTACACGGTCCACCTGGGTATATCACGCAGACGAGATATAGGGTGGCACAGGATATGCATAAAGGGGAAAGAGGATTGCATTTTATGCAGTCCCCATAACTAAGCAATGCTTATATGTTTATGGCCCTTTGCCATTTCATGGAGATACGGGCATGACGAAGCTTTATGATCTGTCACAGCCTCTGAACCAGGAAACGCCCTTCTGGCCCCTTTACCCTCCCTTCGAAGTAAAGTTCATCAAGAGGAAACCAGAGCACGGCGTAAATGCGCAGTACATCCAGACCGCGATGCACATAGGAACTCACCTCGACGCTCCGCTGCACTTCGTGACGAACGGAAAGACGATCGACCAGATACCACTCGAGTGGCTCTACGGCCCCGGCATCATAGTCGACGTCAGCGAAGTGGGTGACCTTGGAATCTACACCGAAGAAATCGTCGAGAAGAACGCCAAGGCGGCCGGTGGAGTCAAGGACGGAGACATCCTCGTGCTCTACACCGGTTGGAGCAAGTACGCCTGGTATCAGAAGCCGAAGCCCGAAGGCACAGCTGACGAAGAGCGCTACATCCACATGCACCCCGGCCCGACGAGGGCCTTCTGCGAGTACCTCCTCAGGAAGAAGATACACATCTGGGGACTGGACGCCGTGTCGTCTGACCACCCGATGAACCTCCCGATCGGAAGGTTCCTGCCAAGAGTGAGCGATAAGGTCAGGGCGGCTGCCGCAGCGAAGTTCGGCGAGCAGAACCTGGCCAAGCTCTTCCCTCCGGAGGACTACCAGGTGACACACAACATCCTGTTCCCGCGGGACTGCATACATATGGAGAACCTGGGAGGCCAGATAGAGGAAGTCTTGGGTGGAAAGAAGGCAGTCCGTACTACCATCGGCTGCTTCCCCTTCCTGTTCAAGGGCGGAGAGGCTGCCTTCGCAAGAGTAGTTGCCTTCGACTACAGCAAGTAGACTACATCGGTTTTTTCTCGTTTCTGAATTCGTCAGCTAGGGGCTTTCTTGACCCCCCTAGGTGCGAGACGCTCTCCCCGCTTCAGGTCGCGGGAAGGCTTAAATACAGAAATATTTCTCTCGAGAGACCGATATCTCATGCAGATCAAGGGCAGTTTCATCGTTCCGTCGGACAAGGACAAGACTTGGGAATTCGTTTCCACCCCTGAGAGGATCGTGACGTGCCTGCCTGGCCTGCAAGAGAGCCACATTGAGGGCAACACTATAAAGGCCCGAATCAAGGCCGGCGTTGGCTTCATCAGAGGTACGTTCGCCGTGACTTGCGTGATTGCTGAGAACGACAAGGTCAACTACCATGCTAAGCTATTGATATCAGGCTCGGGGGCCGCCAGCGCTTTCAACGCGGACGTCCTGATCGACCTCAAGGATGCAGCTGCCGGTGGGTCTCAGATCGATTACTCTTCCGAGGCCAAGGTCAGCGGCCCTCTAGGCAGCCTCGCCGCTCCGATGGTGGAAGGTGCCGCGAAGAAGATGGTGGACCAGATCTTTACCTGCGTCCAGACCAAGCTCTCATAGGAAACTCCTTGGCGCGTATCATCATGAGCCCCCGCGGGAGACGGACTGCTTTGTCCCGTTTTCGCTTCGGTTGACTTCGTAACCCATTCCCGGACGATACGTTTTTATTCTGTTTGCGACTGTTTCATTCCAAGTCTAGGCGAAGTTTTTGACAGCGAGATACATAGGTAAACCCATTCCGCAGCTTGACTCCCATCTCAAGGTGACCGGCACGGCCGTCTACACCTTCGACATGGAGCTGCCCGGGATGCTTTACGCGAAACTCGTCGTTAGCAATGTCGCGCACGCCAAGATCGTGAAAATCGACACTTCTGAAGCGTCGAAGGTACCTGGGGTGGTGGCCATAGCCACCGGCCAGGACTTCCCCTTCAGGCTTGGCATCTACGTAGGGGACAGGGACATCCTTGCCATCGACAAGGTCAGGTGGGTCGGGCATCCGGTGGCCGCCGTGATAGCCGAATCCATGCGATCGGCCGAGGAGGCGGCGGAGAAGGTCGACGTGGAATACGAACTCCTTCCCACAGTCTTCACGGTGGAGGAAGCGTTGAAGCCCAACGCCACCCTGCTCCACGAGAAGCTGGGCGAATACCGGATCTCGCCCGCCTTCAAGCCTCTCCCCGGGACGAACATCGCCAACAGCTTCGAACTCAAGCATGGGGACGTCGGCGTGGGCTTCAAGGAGGCCGACCTCGTCTTGGAGGAGGACTTCAAGATGCCCTATGTCAGCCACGGATTCATGGAGACCCAGGTGGTCATCGCGGACTACCACAAGGACGGCACCATAGAGGTCTGGACGAGCGCCCAGTCGGCCTTCGCCACTAGATACCTCATGGCCCTTTCTCTTGGCATCCCTGTCAACAACATCATAATCCGCATACCGTTCGTTGGTGGCGGCTTCGGTGGGAAGGCGGGTCTTGGGTGGGAGGCTCTTGTCGCCATGCTGTCGAAGAAAGCGGGGAACAGGCCGGTCAAGCTCGTCCTCTCCAGGCGCGATCAGTTCGTCTCAGCCGCCGTCAGGGAGGCCTTCTATGCACATGTGAAGGCGGGTTTCAAGAAGGACGGCACCATCACGGCTTACGACGCCAAGTTCGTCATGGACGCCGGTGGTTACGCGGACTACACGGTGAACGTTTCGAGGACGGCCGGGTACTCTGGCGAAGGGTCTTACGAGATCCACAACGTCCACATCCTCTCGCTGGCAGTGTACACGAACAAGGTCTGCACCACGGCGATGAGGGGCTTCGGCTATCCTGAGAGCCACTGGGCGCTGGAGCAGATCATCGACCACGCCGCCAAGAAACTGGGCCTCGACCCGTTCAGGATGAGACTTCTCAACATCGCGAAGCCAGGAGAGTCGACGACTGCCACCGGCGAGAAGATCAGGCTGGATGCGGGCGACCCCGAGAAGGTTCTGAGGACCGTGGTGGACGGCCTAAAGTACTTCGACAAGGAGGAGCAGCCCAAGGAGCCCTGGAAGGTCAGGGCAAAGGGCTTCGCATTGAGCCTGAAGGGGCCTTCGCAGCCTCCTAACGCGGCCGCTTCGGCTCTACTCAAGTTCAACGAGGACACAAGCATAGATATCATGGTGGGGACGGGCAGCTTCGGGCAGGGAACCACCACCTCTCTGTGCATGATAGCGGCCGAGGAGTTCGGCCTCCCGCTGGAGAAGGTGAGGATTTCTAACCTGCGCAGCACGGACAATGTGCCGTATACTTGGCAGACGGTGGGGAGCAGGGGGCTTTTCACTGACGCCAACTCCCTTCTGAACGCGATAAAGGACGCCAAGAGGCAGATCACCGACGTCGCTCTCCAGGTGTTCCGGGTCCCCGCCGACGACGTCATGTTCGGAGACGGCAAGGTGTTCGTCCGCGGCAGGCCATGGATCAGCGCTCCTCTCAGTGACTTCGTGCTTGGCTACACCTACCCCAACGGCAACGCCATCGGAGGGCCCATCGTCGGGAAGGGCACCTTCATGTCGATTCTGAACTCCTACCTTGACCCCGACACCGGGCAGGGCGTCCCCACGATCTTCCATACGTTCGGAGGAACGGGGGTGGAGATCGAGCTGGACCTGTTGACGGGTGAAATCCGCATCCTGAAGGGGGTGCAGGTCTACGACGTGGGAAGGGTCATCAACAAGCTTATGTTGGACGAGCAGATGGACGGGGGCTTCATAATGGGGCAGGGTGCGGCCCTCTACGAAGGCCTGAAGTTCGACGAGCAGGGATGGGTGATGAACCCCAACTTCACGAACTATTACGTCCCACGATGCAAGGATATCGCCGACACGATCGACAAGCACTGCGTCGAGACGCCGCAGTCAGATGGACCCCTGGGAGCCCGCGGTATAGGTGAGATGGTTATGATCGCAACAGCGCCGGCCATCGCAAACGCCATCTTCGGCTCGATAGGCGTCAGGATGGAGACCCTTCCGATGAACCCAGAGAACGTCTGGCAGGCGATTAAGGCTCAGAGGCCTGAACTAATCAAGGATGCCACGGAGAAGTTCCTTTCGTACAAGGCAAAGGGGGTGTCATCTTGAGCTTCGGGTCACCATACTTCACTGTTCCGGAGTTCGAGTATGTGAAGCCCAAGACGCTCAAGGAGGCCTTGGAGTTCCTCGACGGGAAGGGAGAGGACACCAAGGTCATGGCGGGAGGCGTGGGCCTCCTGGCATTCATGAAGGAGCGCCTCATCGACTGCAAGTACGTCCTCGATATAAAGGGGATACCCGAGCTCCGCGAGCTGTCGGCCGAAAGGGGGAAGGGCCTGAGCATAGGTGCGGCTGTAACCCTTTCCGAGCTGCTCGCACTTCCACTCCTGAAGGAGAAGTACACTGCGCTCTACGACGCAGTGAAGAACCTCAGCGACCCCAACCTTAGGAACCGCTCCACGCTATTGGGCGACCTCTGCGAAGCGATACCGTGGATTGACGGCCCTCCTCCTCTGATCCTCTTCGACGCGGAGGTCGTGATCTCCTCCCTGAAGGGCGAAAGGAGGGTGAAGGTCAAGGACTTCATCATCGGCACGGCGGAGACCGTGTTGCAGCCTAACGAGCTGGCCAGGTCCGTTCACGTCCCAGAGCCCGCGCCGGGCACGGTGAGCCACTACCTGAAGTTCTCAAAGGGGACGGAGTTCAGCATCGCCAGCGTTGGCGCCCTCGTCGTCAACAGGAATGACCCAGCCCGGAGGAGAGTCAAGTTGGCCTATGGGGCCATCAACCTGATGCCCATCGAGGCTTTCCAAGCTGAAGAAGTCTTCAGGCAGGACAAGCCCGTGGGAGAGCTCATAGGCGAGGCGTTGAAAGTGGTGGACGCGACCGTGGAGACCGTCACCGACGTGCTTGGAACCGCGGAGTATCGGAAACATCTGGTGAAAGTGCAGACGGCGGCAGTCCTGAAGGAGATATTGGAGGCGTGATGGTTTTGACACACAAGGTTTCATACACGGTCAACGGCACGAAGAGGACGGCGACCGTCGAGGACAACGAGCTCCTCCTGGACGTCCTGCGAGACAGGATGGGAGTCAAGAGCGTCAAGGCTGCCTGCTGGAGAGGAGAATGCGGCCTCTGCACCGCGCTCGTCAACAACAAGCCTGTCAAGACGTGCTTGGTGTTGGCGGTGGACGCTGACGGCAGCGACATAGTCACAGCCGAGGGCCTCGCGGGTGAGGAGCTGTTGTCGCCCCTGCAGAAGTCGTTCGTCGACCACGGTGCTCTACAGTGCGGTTTCTGCACACCCGCGTTTGTCGTGACGGCGCACCACCTCCTGGAGACGAACCCCGATGCCACAGACGAAGAGATCAAGGAGTACCTGAGCGGGTGCATCTGCCGCTGCGGGACGTACTACCAGATAGTCGAAGCCGTGAAGGATGCGCGGAAGTACTACAAGAAGTAGGTCCGCCAAAGGCGCGCGGGAGCGATCTCGCGCGCCCCGAAACTTTTTTCGTATTCTTGAAGCTTAAGGACGGAGTCTGAACGCCCCGCGTCGGCAGATCGACTCGTCAGAGCACGACCTACATCAGCTTCGAAAGGATGTCTTCATACTCCTTCTCAATCTTGGCGGGCGGTGTGAAATTCACTTGGACCACCTTGACCGATTGAGAAGCCAGGTCGTCGCGGAAGATCTCTAGGCCGACGTTGATCACCTTGAGCTCCGATCGGAACAGCTTCTTGGCGCCCTCTGACATCTTAATCACTCTAGACTCCCAGGTACTCCTTCAGTATCAGTCTCTTGACGTCTTCCTTCACATTGCCCCTGGATGCGGCCAGGCCGGCGACGACGGCCATCAGGGCGTTGGAAGGGAGCACGACCACGCCCTCTTTGACCAGCTTCTCCTCCTGCTCCTTCAGTGGTTGTGGGTCTTGGTCGGTCCCGCAGACATGGGCAAGAATGGGGAGTTCTCTACCTTTGGCCCTGGCGATGGCTTTGGCCTCCCTTATGGAGGATATCATCGCGCCCGCGGGGTCACGATTGGATCCGTAGCCCAGTACTACGTCCATGATGATGACGGCGACCGACCCGTCCCTAGCCTCGTCGACCAGACGGAGCTTCCTCACCGTGGGGTCGATCATAGGATGGGCGCGCCCTGAGGTGAACTCTTCTTCGCCCAGGTCCACCAGGGTATGGCCTTCGCTCTTGTAACTGTCGGCCAGCTTGAGCCTCTCGTCCAGCGGGGCGTTGGAGTGGATGCCGCCGAAGAGTTCGGTGAACAGCAACATTGACTCAAACGTCAGGGTCCCGCCGGTATAGAGGCCGCGGACGTACTTCTGCTCGAGCCTGAGCGGCGCCGCGATCTTCGCCGCCAGCCTTTCGACCTCGTCCCGCGACATCGAGATCTTGGAGATCATCGCCTCTGCATCCTCCCCATCGGCGAACCTCAGCGCCTGGGCTGAAGCCACATGAAGGGACTTTGTCGAGAAAATCCGGTCCTTCTGCGCCTCGCTGACTTCATACTTTTTCGTCCCGAGGAAGCATATGACGAACTTCTTTTTGGTCTGGCTCTCGACGAAAGACATGAGCTTGGCGAGAGTATCAGGGCTCGGCGGCTTGCTGACGAGGCACACAACCTTCGTCTCCGGGTCGGCTTCGAGCGCCTTTACGGCGTCCACGGCCATTATCCCTCCGACGTAGGACTTCACATCCCCTCCGCCGATTCCCAGGCCTTCAGAGACGCCTCCTCCGGCCCGGCTGATCAAGACGCTGACTTCCTGGAGACCGGTTCCAGCGGCCGCGGCAATCCCCACGTTCCCTCTCCTGACGACGTTGGCGAACGCTATCGCCTTGCCTCCGATGATGGAGGTGCCGGCGCCGGGCCCCAGCACGAAGAGCCTCCTTTCGCTGGCGTACTTCTTCAGGAAGGCCTCGTCCTCATGTGAGACGTGGTCGCTGAAGAGATGAACATGGATTCCCCTGTCGAGGAATCTCTTCACGACGTTCCTGGCGTACTCGCCGGGGATCGATACCACTGCCAGGTTGGCCTCAGGCATGGCGCTCATGGCGTCGTCGATGTTGCTGAAGGCCTCTGCCTTCGCGGCAACCGGCCTGGTGAGGATTTCTTCGACCTCCTTGATGATCCCGTCGAGGCGACCAGCGTCTTCTGCTTGGACGGCGATGAGGATGTCGCTCTCGGAAGCCTCCCTTCCTTCCTTGGCAAGGAGGCCCAGCCGCTCCAGGAGCTCTTTGTTGGTGGAGGTGCCCATGACGACGGCTGCGTCCTTAACGCCGGGGAGCTTCTTCGCGTCCTCGGAGAGCTGCATCAGCTGCAGAGAATCCCTGTAGAAGTTCGGCTTTACGACATTCTTCACCGATGGCATGGCGAAGTTCTGCAGAATCTCTAAGCCTGAGACTCCCATTTAAACTGTTTGCACAAGGCCGGTGAACGTTTCGTCGGAAAGTCAGGTCGAAGAGATACTGCAGTTAGTGCAGGTCCATATAAATAGGATTGGTCATTTGGTCATGTCTCGCCTTCATCTGGGCAACGCTTTTATATTGAGATGGCGAAAATCTTCATTCGGTGCGACGGTTGAGTTCTCCTGTCAATTTGAAAGACGAAGTTGAGAAGGCCAATCAGGTCGCCGTAGATCGGATGATGGAGTCCGATCCCTTCTGGACGGACGTCGTCCCTGCGATCACGGCCATACCAGGAATGAGGGACCACCTCCTTCTTCACGCGGGCCCCCCTATAACTTGGGAGAGGATGTCCGGTCCAGTTAAGGGCGCCGTCTTGGGGGCTTGCATCTACGAGGGATGGGCGAAGGACGACGCCGAGGCGGAGAAGCTCATCCGGAGCGGGGTCGCCCAGTTCGAGCCCTGTCACCACCACGACGCCGTCGGGCCTATGGCGGGGATCATATCGCCCTCGATGCCGGTCTTCGAGGTCACGGACAGGAAGTTCGGCTTGAAGTCCTACAGCAACTTCAACGAAGGGATAGGGAAGGTGCTCCGGTATGGAGCCTACGGTGAGGAGGTGCTGAAACGGCTGGCCTATATCCGGGACAGCTTCGCGCCTGCGCTCCTCGCAGGTTTGAAGGAGTTGAAGAAGGAGAAACCGGGATTCGCCTTCAAGCCCCTGATCGCTCAGGGTCTCACCATGGGAGACGATTGCCACAACAGATACGTCGCCACCACCAGCCTCCTCGTCAGGGAGCTCGCTCAATACCTAGTCGCCTCAGGGGGAGACAGGGAGGAGATCAGGAAGGCTTTGGTGTTCATGAACGCCAACAACTTTACGGCGCTGAACCTCGGGATGGCCTCGGCCAAGGCCATGACGATGGCTGCTCACGGCATCAAGTATAGCACGATAGTGACCACTATGGCCCGGAACGGCACCGACATCGGCATCAGAGTGAGCGGCCTCGGGGAGGAATGGTTCACGGCGCCTGCCCCCATGGTGAACGGCCTCTGGTTCCCAGGCTTTACGGCGAAGGACTCCAATCCCGACCTCGGAGACAGCTCTATCACTGAGACTGCTGGCTTCGGAGGCTTCGCTATGGCCACCGCACCCGCCATCGTCTCA
>Ga0187857_10004197_pt1 | contig 10983 bp, 10 predicted proteins | sample June2016WEW_8_10_FD_132984 | JGI IMG/M metagenome (GOLD analysis project Ga0187857, IMG submission 132984) | Peatland microbial communities from SPRUCE experiment site at the Marcell Experimental Forest, Minnesota, USA - June2016WEW_8_100 | ecosystem: Environmental > Terrestrial > Soil >...
AGCAGCAGCGCCACGCGCAGCAGTCCCTGCGTCGGAGAGTCGAGCACGGCGGTCACGGTACGCGCTCCGGGACGGCAGCCGTCACCGTTCGGTTGCAGCTCTGTTTCATCGGGCGCGCTCCAGGGAGACGCGGGCCTCCAGGTGGCCCACTTCCTCGCCCAAGGTGTTCTTGATCCGCGGCGAACGGAAGGAGTCCGCCACGCGCACGGCGCCGGGCGCCAGGATCTCCAGTAAGGCGAGGAGGGCCGGCCGCGCGGCATCCATGTCGCCGTCCTCCACCTTCATCGCCAGGCCGAGGCGGGCGCCCGGAATCGTCGCGCAGTAGACGCCGTCGGCACCGACCTTGGAGATGACCGCGCCGCGGGAGGAAGCGATGACCTCCGTGCAGAGGCGGCCGGTACCGGCGATGAGGAAGGGCTCTGCGACAATGGCGCTGAGGACGCGCTCGGCGGGGGTGTAGGGTGTAGGGGGTAGGGTGTAGGAATCCGCGCTCGCGACACCCTCCACCCTATACCCTACACCCAGCCGCGCATAGGCCAGAGCCATGTGCTTCAAGGGAAGCGCGTAAGAGACTACTCCGCATCCGTCGGTGCCCTGCCCGATCTTGTCTTCGGCCACGCCCGTCCACGCCGCCACTTCCTCGAGCAGGCGCCGCTGGACCGGATGCTCGGCCTTCCGGTAGTTCGCCGTCGGCCAGCCGTGATGCCGCGCGAGCGCGAGCATCGCGGCGTGCTTCCCCGAGCAGTTGCTGTGGAGCTTGCGCGGCGTCTCGCCGCGGCCGGCCATCTCGCGCGCGATGGCCGGCGAGAGCGACGGATGGGGGCCGCACTCCAGGTCCTGCTCCGCGCAGCCGGCTTTCTCGAGCAGGCTCCGGGCGACGGCGAGGTGGCGCGGCTCCCCGTTGTGGGAGGCGCAGGCGAGCGCGATCTCGGCGTCCGTGATCCCGAGCGCGTCGGCGCCGCCGTCCTCGATCAGCGGCAGCACCTGGATCGGCTTGGCGCACGAGCGCCAATAGGTCACCAGGTCGCTGTCGCCCGTGGAGCCCACGAGCCTTCCGTCCGCACCCACGACAGCAGCGGAAACCCGATGGCTCGACTCGACAATGTGGCCGCGGATGGCGTCTACGGTGGAGGTCACGGGGGCGAAAGCTAACCGGTCAGCCGGGCTGAGCGAGCCGGGACTCGCCTCACGCGCTCGGCGGGCTGTGGGCTCGCGCGGAGTCTCCGCCGGCGGCCGCCAGGGCCAGTGCGATGCCTCCCAGGGCCAGGACGCCGCCGGCGACGGCGCCGAGGCCGGGCGGCTCGGCGATGGCCGGCAGGAGCCAGGCAAGGAGCGTGGCGCCCACCGGCTCGCCCAGGGCGGCCACGTTGACCGTGTAGGCGGGGAGGTAGCGCAGGGCGTAGTTGAGGCCGCCGTGGCCGACGAGCATCGGGCCCGCGGCCAGGGCGGCGAAGATGAGCCAGTCCTTCGCCGGGTAGGCCACGAACGCCTGGTGGAGGCCCGCTGCCCAGACGAGCAGAACGGCCGCCGCGACGCCGTAGACCGGGGTGATGTAGGCGACGAGCCCGAGGTCGGCGCGGAGCCGGCGGCCGATGACGAAGTACGCGCCTCCGAAGGCTGCTCCGGCCAGGGCGAGCAGGTCCCCGATCAGGGCGCCGCGGCCGGCGTGGCTGGCGTCGCCCAGGGCGATGACGGCGGCGCCGACGATGGCGAGGACGATCCCGAACGCCTGGCGGCGGGCGGGGCGCTCGCCGAGGAAGATGCGGGAGAAGACCCAGGCGAAGACGGGTGAGAGCGAGACCAGGACGGCGGAGGCTGCGACACTGGTGAGGCGCAGCGACGTGATCCAGGAAGCGAAGTGGAGTGCGAGGAAGATGCCGGCAGCAGCCGCGATGCGGCGCTCCGAGCCGCCGAGCCTCGCCCACTCGCGGCGCGCCGGGGAAACCGCGAGCGCGGGAGCGAGGAGGAGGGTCGCGAAGGTGAGCCGCCATGCGGCGATGGCCAGGGGCGGGGCGGCGCTGAGCCGGATGAGCGGCGCGGCCCACGACATCGCCACGACCGCGATGGCCATCACGAGGAGCGGATGTGGCCGTTTCGGCACGGGGCCAATATAGGACGCACGGAGGCGCAGGCGCACGGGCGGACGGGCCGGACGCCCGGTATATTCGGCGACATGCGACGATTCCTCCTGGCGGCAATCCTGTCTGCGACGGCTGCCGCCCCGCTCGCGGCGCAGGCGCCGGAGAGCAACCTCTACCTTCCGATCACCTCCTGGGCGACGCCCTATGTGGAGCAGCTGATCCGCGCCGGCGTGCTCCGGGGGCTCGACCCGCTCACGCGGCCCCTGAGACGCGCGGACGTGGCGCGGGCCGTGGCCAAGGCGGACACGGCGGATCTGGCGGAGTCGGTGAAGAGCAGCCTGCGGCTCCTGGCCTGGGAGCTGTCTGAGCGGCCGGACACGGTGCGATGGAAGATCGACGGCGGCGTGGGACTCACGGCCGCATCCGATGCCAGCCGGTGGCCCGACCGGCCATCGCGCGACTCCACGGGCCTCTACCCGCGCGGTGACCTGGAGATGTCGCTGGAGGTACCGCACGCGGCCTTCGTGACGCATCCGTACTTCGACAACCGGCTCAAGTACGACCCCGAGTACATCGGGCGAAAGGACCAGCCCATCGCGGGGCGAACGGATGAGGCGTACGCCATCGGCTCGTGGAAGTACGTTGCAGTGTTCTTCGGCATGGTGGACCGGAACTGGGGACCGCCCGAGGCGCAGGGGCTGATCCTCTCCAACGCGCCATACTCCTACGACCACTTGTTTCTGCGACTGGGCCCGCAGCGCTTCAGGCTGGAGATGGTCGCGACACAGCTCAACAGCCTTCCCGGCTGGGGGCAGATCGCTCCACAGCGCCGTTTCCTCTCGGCGCACCGCCTGGTGGTGATGCCGTCCGACCGGTTCGCCTTCTCGCTTTCGGAAGCGGAGCTGTACGCAGACACCTCCAGCCTCGGGCGGTCGTTCGAGCCGTGGTACCTCAATCCGATCGGCCTGTGGACTCTGGTCCAATATCAGAACAGGCCGGCGGGGAACGCCCTGATCGGGGCGGACGCGTCGTATCAGGTCTCGCGCGCGGTCCGCCTGGCCGCGCAGATCTACGCCGACGACATCCAGACGAGTCGAAACACCCAGCACGACAAGAAGCCGGAGGAGCTCGGCTACACCTTCTCCGCCACCGGCGGCGCCCTGCGGGGCCGATGGAGCTGGTCGGCGCTGTACACGCGGGTCGACGCACTCGACTACCGGACCGAGTTCAACCAGGAGCAGTACTCGAGTGACAGCGTCGGCCTGGCCCGGAACCACAGCGACTACGACCAGTGGACTTTCCGCGCCACCACGGCACCCGCTCCTCGGGCACTCGTGGCCGGCGAGATTACCTACATCAGGCAGGGGCAGGGCGACTTCCGAAAGCCGTATCCTCCCGACTCGGCGTTTTCCGATTCGCTCGTCTTTCTCACGGGGGTGGTGCAAAGGACGCTGCGCGTCGCGGTGCAGGCGAATTGGACGCCGGTGGCAGGGATCAACCTGAGCACCGACATCGGCCGCCACTTCATCTGGAACGCGAACCACGTGCAGGGCGTGCGCGGCGACCGCTGGGTGTGGCGAATCAAGGCCGAGATCCGGCGCCGCGTGAGCGGCGGGATCCACTGGGGGGACTGACGGCGGACGCGAGCACGGAGCTTCGCGCCCGGCTGAGTGGGGGCACGAGCGACGCCGCGATCTACGCCATGGTGAGGCGCGCCCTCGAGGCGCGCGGGGCGCGCGGCACCGTGGTGGACCTCGGCTGCGGGAGCGGCCGGCTGGGTGCTTGTCTCGGCGACCTGGCCTCGCGGTACGTCGGCGTGGACGCGGTGCGCTACGAGGGTTTCCCGGACGCAGGCGAGTTCCTCGCCTGCGATCTCGACTCGGGAGATCTCGACTCGGGAGCCGTGCCGCTGCCGTCCGCCACGGCCGACGTAGCGGTCGCAGTCGAGACGATCGAGCACCTGGAGAACCCGCGGGCGCTGGTGCGGGAGTTGACGCGCCTCGCCAGGCCCGGAGGCTGGGTCGTGGTCACGACGCCGAACCAGCTCAGCGCGCTCTCCCTCGCCACCCTCGTGATCAAACACCGCTTCTCGGCGTTCCAGGACGTGAGTTATCCCGCCCATCGCACGGCGCTCCTCGAAGTGGACCTGCGGCGGATCGCCCGGGAGTGCGCGCTGACGGACGCGAGCTGCGAGTTCAGCCTGCAGGGACGCATCCCGCTCACGCCGTGGCGGTGGCCCCGGTCGGTGTCGCGCGCGTTTCCCTGCGCCCTGTCGGACAACATCCTGTTGATCGCGCGGAAGCCGGAAACCTCCGGAGGCGATGGTGGACGCTGACGTCGTCGTCATCGGCGCCGGGGTCGTGGGCTTGGCGTGCGCCCGCGAGCTGGCGGTGCGTGGACGCGACGTCATCCTGATCGAGCGGCACGAGCGCTTCGGCGTCGAGACGAGCAGCCGCAACAGCGAAGTCATCCACGCCGGCATCTACTATCCGGTCGGCAGCCTCAAGGCGCGGCTCTGTGCGCGCGGCAATCGGAGCCTCTACGCCTGGTGCGAGGCGCACGGAGTCCCGCACGCGCGGCTCGGGAAGCTGATCGTCGCGACCGCGGAGGACGAGGAGCCGAAGCTCGATCAGATCCTCCGACAGGCCGTCGAGAACGGCGTCACCTCACTTCAGCGGTTCGCCCCGGCTCAGGTCCGCAGGATCGAGCCCCACGTCCGTGCGACCCACGCCCTCTGGTCCCCCGACACGGGGATCGTGGACTCGCACCAGCTGATGGCGAGCCTCGAAGCGGACGCACGGGCGCACGGCTGCACGGACGCACTGCGCCACGAGGTGGTTGCGGCCGAGCCCGTCGCCGGGGGTTATCGCCTCGCCGTCCGGAGCGGCGACGAGACCACGTCGCTGGAAACAAGCTCCGTCGTAAATTCGGCGGGACTCGACGCGGACCGGGTCGCCGCGCTGCCCGGTCTCGACGTGGCGGCCGCCGGCTATCGCCTGCACTATGCGCGTGGGCACTACTTCCGCGTGCACCCGCGGAAGCGCCATCTCGCGAGCCATCTCATCTACCCCGCCCCGCACGCGACGCACCTGGGCATCCACGTCACGCTCGACCTGGCTGGCGGCGTGCGGCTGGGGCCGGACCTCCAGTACCTGAAGGACCGCACGCAGGACTACGCGGTGGCCGAGAACCTGCGGCCCGCCTTTCACGCCGCGGTCTCGCGCTACCTCGAGGGGCTGGACGAGGCCGACCTGTCGCCCGACCTGGCCGGCATTCGCCCCAAGTTGCAGGGCCCCGGTGAGCCGGTCCGCGATTTCGTGATCCAGGAGGAGTCGGCGCGGGGCCTGCCGGGGTGGGTCAACCTTGTGGGTATCGAGTCGCCGGGGCTAACCTGTTGCCTCGAGATCGGACGTCTGGTCGCCGACACCCTGGGAGCCGTCAGGTGATCACCCGCGAGCGCGTCAACCTGCTTTTGGAGGAGATGCCCAAGCGGCGCGTCGTCGTGGTGGGCGACGCGATGCTCGACATCTACATGATCGGGGACGTCGAGCGCATCTCGCCCGAGGCGCCGGTGCCCGTGGTCCGCGTGCAGGATCGCCGCTACGCGCTGGGCGGCGCGGCCAACGTCGCGGCCAACGTCGCCGCCATCGGCGCCGAGGTGACGCTCGTGGCCACGGTCGGCGACGACCGGCGCGGCGAGCAGCTGCGCACCGAGCTGGTGGCCGCCGGTATCCGCGACGAAGGGATCGTGGTGACGCCCGAGCGGCCCACCACGTCGAAGACGCGCGTGGTGGCCCGCGGCCAGCAGATGCTGCGGTTCGACGAAGAGGAGGACGCGCTCCTCGAGGGCTCGACCCTCGAGATCCTGCAGAAGCGGATGGCCAAGTCGCTCAAGGGCGTCGACGCGGTGCTGCTCGAGGACTACAACAAGGGAACGCTGACGCCTGCGGTGATCGCGAGCGCGCTGTCGACCGCCCGGTCGCGCGGCATTCCCTCGGTGGTGGACCCCAAGTTCAAGCACTTCTTCAACTACAAGGGCGCCACCGTCTTCAAGCCGAACCGCCGGGAGCTGGAGGCGGCGCTGGGCGCGGCCGTGGACGTCGAGCACGCCGACACGCTGCCTGCCGTAATGGAGCAACTCGAAGTGGACAACCTGCTCCTGACCCTGGGGCCGCACGGCATGGCCCTGCTCACGAAGAACGGAACGATCGAGCGGTTTCCGACGCACGCGCGCGAGGTGTACGACGTCTCGGGCGCGGGCGACACGGTCACGGCGTGGGTGGGCACCGCCCTGGCCTCCGGGGCGACGATGCGGGAGGCGGCTGAGCTGGCGAACTACGCCGCGGGCATCGAGGTGGGCAAGGCCGGCGTCGCCGTCGTCTCGCGCGCGGAAGTGCGCGACCTCTTCGAGCGGAAGTACGACGAAGTCGGGATGTTCCGGCGCGGAGGCGTACTGTAGGACTCTCGGCGTGGTGGGACGCCGCGGTCGCCTTCGCCCGCCGCCGCGGAACGCGCGATGTCGGATGGTCGCTGGGCGGCAGCTCCGCGCAGATGCTCGTGGGGATCGCGACCACGACGCTGCTCGCCCGCGCCCTCGGCCCGTCGGGCTTCGGCATATTCAGCATCGTCCTCGCCCTCATCTTCATCGTCAGCGGCCTGTCGGACCTCGGCTGGTCGGCGGCATTCGTGCGCCTGGGCAGCCCCGAGGTCATGCGTGGCGGCGATCTGCGCCGCCTCAACGAGACCTTCCTGGGGCTGCGCGTGGCGCTGGCCCTGCTCATCGGGGCCGTCCTGCTCGCGGCCGGGCGCTGGCTGATGCCGTCGCTGCAGCTCCCCGCCGACCTGGCCTGGCTCGCAGGCGCCGCGGCCGCTGCCGGGGTGACGCTGGCGGTCGGCACGCACTTCGCCACCGCGATGCAGGTGGCGCGGAACCAGCGCGGTATCGCGACCCGGCGCACCTCCGCAGGCGTGCTGCGGCTCGCCGCCTATGCCGCGTTGGCCTTCGGACCGGGCCTCTCGCTCCACTCCGCGCTCGCGGTCGCCATGGCCGCGATCCCGGTCGAGGCTGGCCTCATGGTCTGGGGCGCACACCGCTCCCTGCGCCTGTGGCCGCCCCTCTTGCAGGCTCCACCGGTCGCGTGGCTGGTGCTCTCGGCCTGGACCGCCGTCCCGGCGCTGGCATTCGCCCTCATCGGGCAGACCGACACGCTGCTTCTCGCATCGCTCTCGAGCAGCACTGAAACCGGGCTGTGGAACGCTGCGAGCCGCGTGGCGGGTATGGTGACGCTGGTGAGCGGCTCGCTCTGGTCCGTCGCCTTCCCCTACGCGACCGGGACCATCGAGATCGCCCAGCTCGAGCGCTACCTGCGCCTGGCACGCCTGGCCTCGCTGGGCGTGGGGCTCATGTGCGCCCTCGGCATCGCGCTGGCGCCGTGGGTGAGCCTGCTCTTCTTCGGGCACGCCTATGACGGCGCCGTGCCGGCGCTGCGGTGGCTGCTGGCCGCCTACGGCCTCGCGGCCGCGGGCCTGCTGCTCATTCCCGTCGCCTACCGATTGGGACGCGAGCGCCTGGTCGCGACCATCGCACTCCTGCAGTTCGCCGTGAACCTGGGCGGCGACGTGCTGCTGATCCCGCGGTTCGGCGCCTCCGGGTGCGCCGCCGCCACCTTCGTCATGCACCTGCTCAGCTTCGTGATCCTGCTGCCCGCCGTGGGGCGCAGCGCCACGTGGCGGCGTGAGCCGTCCGGCGCGCCGGCTGCGGGGTCCTCCGGCTCGTGAGAATCCTCGTGGCCAACTGGGCCCGCCGCGTCGGGGGCGGCGCCGAGCGATACCTGCAGGCCCTGCTCCCGGCGCTGGCCGCGCGCGGCCACGCCGTGGGACTGCTCGTGGAGCACGACGAGGCGGACCCTCGGCTCCGCATCGACGATCCGGCGGGGGGCGTCGCGCTCATCTCGGCCGAGAGCCTGGGCCCGGAGCGCGGCTCGGCGGCCGTCCGCGCCTGGAGGCCTGACTTGGTGTTCGTCCAGGGCCTGGAGAACCCGGCCCTCGAGCAGAACCTGGTGAGCGACTACCCGGCGGCGCTCTTCACGCACGGGTATTACGGCACCTGTGTCTCCGGCACCAAGCGGTTCGCGCTTCCGGCGCCTCGCGCCTGCGCACGGGCGCTCGGCCCGGCTTGCCTGGGGTTGTACTACCCGCGCCGTTGCGGCGGCCTCGATCCCCGGACGATGGTACGTGAGTACCGGCGGCAGACGGCACGGCGCTCGCTCCTGCCCCGGTACCGCGCCGTGGTGACGGGGAGCGACCACATGGCGCGGGAATACGCGGCCCACGGGGTCGCTGCGAGCCGGCTGTTCACGGTGCCGATGCCGCCGACGGGAATGACACCCGATTCCGAGGCCCCGGGCGTCCGGCCCGCGACCGGGCGCGTGCTCTTCCTGGGGCGGCTCACCTCTCTCAAGGGCGCGCACTACCTGCTGGAGGCGGCGCCGCTCGCCGAGCGCGCACTGGGCCGGCATTTCGCGCTCGATGTGGCCGGCGACGGCCCCGACGAGCGTATGCTGCGCTCTCGCGCCCGGCGCCTGGGGGTGGATGCGTCCTTCCACGGGTGGGTCGAGCCCGAAGCACGTGCGCGGCTCATGCGTGGGGCGGACGTGCTCGCCATGCCGAGCCTGTGGCCGGAACCTTTCGGCCTCGTGGGCGTGGAGGCCGCGTGCCTCGGCCTGCCGACCGTGGGGTATGCGATGGGCGCCATACCGGAGTGGCTGGTGGCCGGAGAGACCGGCGAGCTCGCGCCCGCGAATCCGCCGACGGCCGAAGGGCTGGCGGCCGCCCTCGTGCGGGCCCTGGCGAGCGCCGACCACCTGCAGCACCTCCGGCTCGGGGCCTGGGAGGGGTCGCGCCGCAGAACGATGCACCACCACGTCGAAGCACTCGAAGACATCTTTCGGACCGCGGCCGCGGGCTGAGGCCCCCTCACGCCGGGCGGGTGTGCGGTCAGGAGAGGCGCTGTGCTGCAGGAGAACGTCGAGGCGTTGCTCGCGCGGCTGACGCCCAGCGATCTGGTCCTGGACGTCGGCGGGTGGGCGTGCCCCTTCAACCGCGCCCAATGGGTGCTGGACGCGGAGCCCTATGAAACCCGCGGCTTCTACCGCACCTTCGGCGCGCCGGCGTCGCAGGGGCCGGCCGAGGAGTGGTTCACGCGCGAGACCTGGGTGCAGCGGGACATCTGCGATCGCTCACCCTGGCCCTTCGCCGACAAGCAGTTCGACTTCGCGGTGTGCTCGCACACGCTGGAGGACCTCCGGGACCCCGTGGGCGTGTGCGACGAGCTCCAGCGCGTGGCCAGGCGCGGCTACATCGAGGTACCGTCCCGCGAGTGGGAGTCGTGCCGTGGGCTCGAGCGCCCACGGCAGGCCGGGCTGTCCCACCACCGGTGGCTCGTGGAGATCCGCGGCTCCACGGTGTCGTTCCTCCCGAAGTACCACATGATCAACGCCGACTGGCGCTTCTCCCTCCCGGCGAGCCATGCGGGCACGCTGGACGCACGCGCGTCGGTCGCCTGGCTGTGGTGGAACGACCGGTTCGACTGTCGCGAGGTCACGATTCACGGGCTCGCCGCGCAGGAGGCGGCGCTGCAGGAGTTCGCGCGCAGCATCGTTCCGCAGCCCGGCTGGCTGCTCGCCCTGGATCGCGCCTATCGCGCAGTCACCGCACTTCCCGCTCGCGCGATGCGGTCGCTCCGTCGCTCGGCCGCGCCACCTCTGTGACGCGGGCCCCGGGCTCGGGCGACCCGGCGGGCGCGCGCGCCGGCTACGACGCCTGGCACGCGACGCTCGATGTGGACGGCGAAGCCGCCGCCCCGTGGCATTTGCTGGTGCAGAAACACCTGGCTCCGGTGGCGGGTCGGCGCGTAATCGAGATCGGCTGCGGCCGGGGCGGCTTCTCGGCGTGGCTCGCGCGCCAGGGCGCGGACGTCGTGGCGATCGACTTCTCGCGCGTCGCCATCGCGAAGGCCGCCGCGTTCGGACAACGGCTCGCCCCCCTGTACTTCGCCGTGGGCGACATTCAGGCCATCCCGCACCGCTCCGAGGCCTTCGACGTCGCCGTCTCGTGCGAGACCGTCGAGCACGTGAGCGACCCCGCAGGCGCGGTCCGTGAGCTGGCGCGGGTGCTGCGCCCCGGCGGTCGCCTCTATCTCACGACGCCCAACTACCTCGGCATGATGGGACTCTTCAGGCTGTATCGGCGCCTGACCGGCCGACCGTACACGGAGGTCGGGCAGCCGATCAACAACCTCACGCTGCTCCCGCGGACCTGCGGCTGGGTGCGGCGCGCCGGCCTCCGCATCGTGGCGGTGGCCGGCGTGGGCCACTATCTGCCGGTTCCGGGACGCCCTCCGGTCACGCTCCCGGCGCTCGACCGCGGGCCTCGCGTCCTGCGGTGGCTGGCGCTGCACTCGCTCGTCGTCGCGGAGAAGCCACGCTAGATTTGTCAGCGCACTGCGGGCCCTTAGCTCAGGTGGTTAGAGCGGCGGACTCATAATCCGTTGGTCGGAGGTTCGAACCCTCCAGGGCCCATTGCGCCAAGGTCAAGTCTCCGAATAAGTTGCCATCCACAGGGTGTCAACGACCTGTTGACGCGGCTTGCGGGCGTGGGGCCAACGATGGGGCGCCGTCCGGGAACAGGATGCCGGCCATCGTGCGGGCGTCCTCGCCCCGGTCCCGCTGCATCGTGTAGCGCCGCGTCATGGCCGGGCTGGCGTGGCGCAGCGTCCGCTGCACTGACGCCTCCGGCCGTCCGGCATCTGTGAGCCATTGGCCGGTGCAATGCCGCAGGTCGTGCAGCCGCAGCGTGGGGTCCGCCCCGGCGGCTTTCAGTCCCCGCTTCCAGTTGGTCCGCA
>Ga0187857_10004204_pt1 | contig 10958 bp, 8 predicted proteins | sample June2016WEW_8_10_FD_132984 | JGI IMG/M metagenome (GOLD analysis project Ga0187857, IMG submission 132984) | Peatland microbial communities from SPRUCE experiment site at the Marcell Experimental Forest, Minnesota, USA - June2016WEW_8_100 | ecosystem: Environmental > Terrestrial > Soil >...
CGGTGTTAAGCAGCTTCGAAGTTGTCACAACAACCGGGTAGTGAGACGAAGGATCGATAAAATTGTCCAGCTCCTTCTTGCCGTAATCGTCGTCACCTGTAATTCGAATGATGTATTTCGGATTCTTTGAGACCATATCTCTGTTCTCATTGACAAGCGCTCGGCGCATTCTTTCCGCATGTTCTATGTCTATACAGAAGACTATCGTCTTGTCCATTCTATTCGTCTTGGTCAAGAACTCGGTAATCTTCTCAGCAACCAACATCGTTCGGTCATCAATGACTAACGTTCTATCGAAGTCTCTACCATTGTAGACTTTGTTAGGAACCTCATTTCCGAATATGTCTACTTTTCCTTTTTCGGGCCTGTATCCCTCCACGTCCTTGTCAATCGATATTCTGACAACCTTGTAGGGAGCCAAGAATCCGTCTTGGATTCCTTGCTTCAGTGAATACACGTAGATTGGCTCGCCAAAATAATCGATGTTGGAGACTGTCTTGTCCTCTTTCGGAGTTGCGGTCATGCCAATCTGCGTGGCGGACTCGAAGTATTCCAAAACCTCTCTCCACGCAGAGTCCACAGCGGCGCTACCCCTGTGGCACTCGTCAACAATTACCAGGTCAAAGAACTCCCTTGAGAACTGTCTATAGATGTCTCTCCATTCCTCTTGCCCTGTGACTGCCTGATACAAGGCGAGGTAGATCTCATACGATGTATCGATTCTTCTGTTCGTTATCTTTGTCATGGCACCTTTGAATTGTTTGAAATCATTGTTCCTTGCTTGATTGATGAGAATGTTCCTGTCAGCTAGGAAGAGTATCCTCTTCTTCGTCCTCGATTTCCACAGCTTGTAAACTATTTGAGAGGCGACATACGTCTTTCCTGTCCCCGTGGCCATGACCAAGAGTACCCTATTCTGACCTTTGGATATCGCTTCAACAGCCCTGTTAATGGCAACTTCTTGATAGTACCTCGGTTTCTTTTCCCCCAGATAGTACTCTGTTGTCAAGATCGACTCTTCCGTTTCGTTGATGCCCTTCCATTCCTTGTATCTTCTCCAGAGTTCGTCTGGACTTGGAAATCCTTCTAGAGGAATCTGGCGCTCGAGCTCATCAGCTTTTCCAGTCCTGTCATGTTCGATGAAGGCATCTCCATTAGAGCTGTAAATGTAAGGTATGTCCAAGATCTCTCCATATTCTAGAGCCTGCTGCATTCCAGCCCCTACGCTATGATTGTTGTCTTTAGCCTCAATGATGGCCAATGGAATGTTACCCTTGTAGTACAGGACATAGTCGGCTCTTTTTCTTTCGCCCCTCTCGAAACGATCGCCTTTGACGATTATCCGGCCATTAGTGAAGTGTACTTCTTGTCTGATCTGACTTCTTGAATCCCAGCCGCTTGCGACTATTGCGGGGGTTATGAATTGTGTGCAGATATCCGCCTCGGAGAGAGATTCCTTGCTCATTCTTCTAAAGTACTCCGATTCTGAGAATACCGCGCAACCACAAGAGATGTAGAAGAGGCTTGATAGGTGAACAGGTCGAGATATGCCTTGGCGATCCTTTCATCCCCGTACATCTTCAGAAGGTCTTGATACTTCCCGGCGTACACGCCCGACAACCGCCGAAAGGACAGGAGAGGCAGGACGTAAGATGCATACCGCTCGGGGCTGACAGCATCACGGAGGATGTCAGTGGCCTTCCACAGCTTGTCCTTGAAGTCGACGTCATTCTCGGACGACACATTGGTGTATTGCCACGATTCCACTTATAAGCAGTCACCAAGCGGTTTTTCAGCCACATGCCTCTGCTCTCGTCCAGATAGATCAAGAGCAGCTTGATACTCTCCGTCGTCAGCTCCATCTTTGTGCTGTTTGGATACTACTACCCCGTAGGCGTCTGCCGGTCATTCCGCAGGATGGAGCCTTTTAGTCGCGGCCCTCCAAATGGCGAGAGGGTCCTCTTCTCCCAACTCGCCAGGTCTGGAGGAACGTGTCTAGTCGTCCCGTAGGTGCTTCAGAATCTCAAGTATGCTATCTGCAATAGACAAGACTAAGGCTATAATCTGAAGTAGGCTAACCAGCAAACAAGGTCGAGGATATCACGCGGAGGTCCACTACCTTTCGTGATTGAGGTAGCTTCATATGGTCTATCATCATTTCATCTGTAATTTATCATGTGTAAGGCCGAACATATAAATCTTTCCGTTTATAAAGGTAAACTATGAAAAACCTATATAAAGCCACCAAAAACGTGCCATGACGAGGGATTGTGGTATCTCACTTGAAAGCTTAGCCCATTCCTACGTCTGACGCAACTCCCCCTTGTCCTTCTGCACAATGCCGAATAACCACCTGTATTCGCCGCGCAACTCCTTCTGATGCGCAAAATAGAACTCCTGGGGTGTTTGAAACGTCAAAGGGATGGATGAATAACTCCTAGCTTCCACCTTGGAGAGATCGTCACAATGCGCGATGATCAACCCGGCTATTGCATTGTAACCTTCGCCAATCCAGACTCCTTTTAGGACGTTCCATTTGTGCACTCTCTCCTTGAGTTGCTTCCATGGCAGCCTTGAGTGAGCGCTCTTGCATTCAACCATCAGAGAGGTATCTGTCTTCTTAGCGATTACGTCAACTTCGTCATAATTCTTACCGCTATCCCTTTTGTGAGGCTTACGGTAGATTCTTCTGGCTTTCTCATTGTATATGACATCTCGTTCAGTGCCGTAGTCAAGAGCCTTCAGTGCTTTCTCGACGACGTCCTCGAATACTCTTCCCTTTAGCTGTCCGTAGTGAACTTCCCATTCTTTTCTCCTCCTTGGGACGGGTTGATCTTCCGCAAATCTACCGCCTTGTAGTATCTGTTTGCTATAGATACATCGGATGGAATTCTCTCTTGCTAGCTGAAGCGCTTCTGGTGTGAACTGATTTCCTATGTAATAGCTGATCAGTGGAACTGAGAAAGCTTTCCGACGGACTGTGCTCCAGATCCTATACTTGAGGCCCTGGATGTCTTCCCGAGTCACTACCCTGCGCAGGTTGCACTCCAGCACCAAAGTGACCTTCTTCTTCCAACCTCCTTCGCCGATGGCATCGAACTTATTTGTAAGCGAATAGGGAGAAGGGTTACGATAGATCGTGAATCTTGTCGCCTTTCCGAAGCTGATGAAGTGTGACCTTGCTAGCTGAAGCATGAATGCGTCCCCTTCAAAGTCTTCTAGGATGGACTTGGCTACCTTTTCCCGATCCGTGGAGACCTTTGTAGGCGATATCAAGAAAGGAGAGCCGGCTACGTTCTCGATGATGAAGCCAGCGGCTTTCAGCTGGACGAAGATCCTTTCTATTGACGGATCGAGTTCGTCGTTTGCGAACGTCTTGGTGTCCGTTAGTCTGCCCACTTCATAGGCAGATAGAAGCTCGCTGTCGTTGAGTACTGTCCTGACTAGATCGAGTCTCGGTCTGTAGACGCTCATTAATCTAGCATAGGCTTTGCGAATATCATCTTCTGTGTGCTCCGGGAGGCTGTAGACACATCCTGCTCTCCCAATACGCACACCTTTCTTAACCAAGCCTGCTCTGGTTAGTCTTTCTATGTGTTTAAGGACGGCCTCTCGCGACATCTGTCGCGACATTTTCTCTTCGTGAAGTAAGAGATCGTTTTCTATCTCATATGAGCAAAGTGGACCTTTCTCTCGGAGTATTGAGAGCACTGGGTGCTCTTCCGGGAAATATTTCGTCCGTCTTCCCATACTTATACTACATATATATGAAATATATATGTAGTATAGTAGGACCTTACAGACATAATCCCTCTCATGTAGACGCCGGTTAGTCGCAACGCGACCAAGACTCACGAATTACTTCATAGAGCGACCGCCTATGGACACCTTCTATTTAGAACTGTATCATTAAGAGTACACTGGGCTGCTCACTGAGAACTCTACGTGTATGAATTATTTGTCGGCTACCGCCATTGACAGCAAACGCGAGAGCGACAGCACTAGAACAAGTATCTTCAAGGCGTCTTAGTCGTGATAGTTGCCTAAGCAAGACGTCGTTTTGCTGGTTTACTATGAAGCCAGAATCCTGCATGTACCGCCCGGACAAACCTTTGATTTGCTTTACAGTTGCAAAACACTGATCGAATGCTTTATCTAGGTCGGAACTAATCCGACCCGAAAGACCATGAAGTGTGAATATTTCCGTTATAATCGCAAACGTGGAGCCGTGGAGGAGAACTGATTGGGTGATTCTCAATGGGATGACACATGCCCCAAATGTGGCAACGAAACTCTGCTCGTTGACGTGAATCTTGCAAATGGGGAGGAGTTCGCGGCGTGCCGAAACCCGGGATGTGGATATGGATACAGTCTGACCATTCAGGTTCAATGTATTGACTGTGGGAAGATATTCGATGAAATGTTTCCGGGAGAGTGGGGAGACTTGGGCCGAATGCTGAACTATGAAGATGTGCCCCGCTTCCAACAAACCGTCACACGTAGCTATGCGTTGGTTCAATTCAAGTGCCCGAACTGCAATAGTTTTCGCCTGAAGGTCGATACGTTCCAAGAGATGGAACCTGCGAAGTTCACCACGGTTCCCTACTCCAAACTCAACTCGGTAGAGGAGCTAAGTGAAGAGGGCCATTCCGACACGGGGGAAGCGTAGAGCGAATCAACGTCCTGAAATCTCCCAAGACTGGCATATAATAGAGGAATTGACCTCAAAGAGGCCTCGTGTGAAAGGGCATTAGGTTGCTCTCTGACCATTTTGCACGTATAAACTAATTCGCCGTTGACGCCACCGACAGCCCACATGAAGGCGATTACACTGGGGAAGGTGGTCTGGCAGTGCTTTACTAGTATCACCCGCAGGTGTGAGCCGTCATGGTGCTGCTTTACAGTGTAGCTAGTTCCAGCCTAGACCCCGTTGTCCTGCCCCCAAATTGCTTTACTCTGACCAATTGGCTGCTTTACAGTGTCTTCGATACTGTCTATGTTGAGAGCGTTACCGAAAGTTGTAGGTCGCCGTAATAGCTAGATGGGAGAACGACTATGCACATTTTGTTGCCTTTAGCATCAAAGGCTTCCACCACTCCCTCCACCTCTGGTAGGCCTCCGTCTTGTCACTCGTCTCGCTGCTTACCTCGAGCCAGAATTCTTCTCCTCTCCCCATTCGTCGCCCTTCATTCGTGTGCATGTCTAGAGCTTCGTCCGGCGTCTCCTTCAGCTCCTGCAAGAGACCGTCGAATTCCGGTATCTTTTCGCTATCCTTCTCCGCCACCTCCATCAGCTCAAGGAACTCATCCGTCCTCCTATCCTTCTTTGATTCTGCCATGAGCAGGGCGGCGGCGACAGCGCATCTCTTGCCGTCCCAAGACTCGTAGCCGAAGCCACCCGCTTGGCGCCTCAAGATCTCAACTGCCACGATGATGGCGGGGTCTAAGACGTCCTCCACGCTGATTATGGAAAGCCTCCTCCATAGGATGTACCCCGTCTTCTTGGTGCTGAGCCTCCGTGCTACATACATGGCCTGCTCGACCCTTCCTCTCCTGATGGCTTTCTGAAGGACGCTCTTGAGGAGTTGAACCTCTTCCCTTGGCAGCAGCTCTTCGTCCTTGCTACCATCCACAAGACCACCGGTTAGGTCGGTCTGGCGTGCCCCTACATCTTCAGAGTTGTCACTAAGCTCTTCATCTTTCATATTAGTATCGAGTATGTATTACATGGTTTGCGTTTAAAAATGTTTCTTCCCATATTTGGTGCACTCAATAACGCCGAGTCCTGTCTTTTGAAGCTACATGTTAGTATAATAGCCGTCAGTTAAGGTGAAGTTGGTGTCATGATATGCGTGGGATCGTGGTGGACATCTTTGGTGTTGAGGGTTGAGTTAGTAGCATTATCAGCTACCACGGATTCGATTGGCTCCGTCTTGTCCACCCCGGCTCCACGCATATTGGGGGCGAAGATGGACCGGCGTCTATTGGTAGGGTCTTGGTCTTCGCTTACCAAGCCAGCCGTCAATAGACTTGGGATGAATTGCTGCCTCAATCTGTCTTGTGAGACTGTACGATGGTATAGGTCGTAGTACTTCGCCCCCAGCTCTCTGTATCCGAGCCCACATTTCTTCTCCTCGTAGAGAGGCAGCATGACCTCCTGATAGAAGCGTAAGACCTCATCGGAAACGCCCAGTTCGTTAGATTTCATGACCTGTGAGTACAGCGAAAAGCCTGCATCGATGTCTGACTGATTGACAGATATCGTCTCCGAGCTGTTGAGCTCTCTATTGAAACAGTTCAGCAACGCCGAAGCCTGAACTAGTGAGAAGAGCCGCGGCAGGTCCCTTTGATAGCGCGGGCGAACATTGTGATGCTCAGACATGAAACGGGAAACGATGGCTTTTCCGTCGGATAGAAAGCCTTTGATGCCAGAAGCTCGTATCAATTCAATCCGAAACTTGAGTGACGTCCTTGCAGGGTCGTTCTCTAGCCCTTCTTCGAATTTTTGCGAGTCCCCAAGCTTCTCAGCAGTCAAGTTCAGTGACTCGACTATCTTCTCGGATGTGGTCTCTGGCGAGAGAACAAGAAGACGCGTGCTCTCTTGTTCATCTATCACAGAGTAGGCGGTACAAAAGAACACGCTTGCATATCCCCTCATGATGACGTGTTTGGTTCGGTTAGCCCCTCCGGAGTTCTTGTCAGTTATGGTGAACTCCAAGTCCTGCCTGTCATGCGAAAGAAACGGCCTAATCTTGGACAGGAGCACGCCGTTCGGCTGGTCCAAGAAGATGACTATCTTTCCCTTTAGGTTGACGAGTACCTTGGCCCTGTCCAAGAGCCCTGAAATCTCGCCTTTGAGCTCTCTCTTTCGACGCCTGTCTGCGGCAGTCGTGCTGGCCTGTAAGTCTGAAAGCTCCCCTTGCAGTTTCTCCAGAATGGGTGACAGCTCCTCATAGTGTCCGGGTTGGGTCTCCACGACTCTGACTCCGACGTCATGCACGAAGCTTGTTGGCGAAGCTCCGGCGATTTCCAGCACCTCCGAGCGGGGGAAGTAATCGCTCACTTGGCTGACGTCGTAGGTCTTGCCGGTTGAACTCGAAGATGAGAACATTATGTTGAACTGACTGCCATCTGTCTGGGCGAGAAGCATATCATAGAACGTAATTGCCTTGACTGCTTCATCCTTCTTTATCGTAGTGTTAAGAACTGCCGTAAGGGCGTCCGTAGACATCTCCTTGAACGGTGACCATTTACGATGGAAGTCATCGCATGTCTCGAAGTGGACCCTGGTGTCCTGGATGCTCTGCAATGCTTCCTCGCAGAATGGACAGACGATTCGAAGTGTGGTCGGAGATGATTCAACGTATCTGCCCTTGAAGACAACTCCCACACATCTTGGAGTCGAAGCTATTGAAATCTCGGGTGTATCTACCATGACCTTCGATACCTCTTGCCCAACTTCAATTCTCTCCTTTAGTCAAGTCGTAGTGGAGCAGCGCGAGCCACGTCGGGACCTTTGCAATGAACTCCTCGGCCGTCATCTCATTGGGCTCCTGTAGGAGCACACCGACCATAGCGGAGTTTGCTGGCAGGAGCTTTATGGCCAACGTCTTCACTCCTGAAATGTCAACCATCCTACCCATCGTTCTCCCGCTTCCCTTCGTCCGCATTGCGCAGCGGTTTTCTTAGAATCAGTTTCCCGCCGATGAGAGTATAGACAAAGTCCCCATCCTTGAGCTCGCCACTACCTGCCTTGACTGCCCATGCGAGATTCGGAGCGTCTTTAGAAAAGCAGAAGACTAACCCGTTGTCGACTTCCTCCCACTGTATGTGCTGAAGCTCCTCCTTGTAAGATGCTTTGTCTGGTTGTGGGTCCTGCCTGTCCGACATCGGGCAGTATCTCTTTACTATCTTGTCTTCAACGCCGAGCGTATACACCCATGGCCCCTTTACGTACTTGCCATCATTCTTCTTTACTCGCTCGACGAGATGTTTCGCTTTGTCCGCTGGTATATATTCGACAGATTCATCGTACTGGGATTGCCTCCAGGGCAGCTGGTCCACCCCCTCATCGCCGGAGTCAGAGGCCATATGATTCTCCATCCCTGCTTCGTCCAATCTTTCTCTTTGTGAAAGTTGAGAAAGTATCCAAACCAAAGAAATCTGGTCGTTCGTCGTATCTACCAGCAGCATTCTTCGGTGAGAATTGCTCCTCAACCGATTCTCGGTAACCAGTTTGAACGAGATTTGTTTTCCTCATTCCGAATCTTGTGATCCAGAGAAAATAGATAGACAAACGACTGGTGTTCGGTGGCCGCACTGAACATTGAACGGTTTACGAACGAGCCATCTATCCGAACTGGTCAGTTTGACTAATGTCTCGTAATATGTTCCAGTCTATCGTCTCCCCCGGTAGAGGCCTTCTCAGTCGTCCTTCGGTGGCTTCTTTTCTCTTCACCGTCTTAGTCCGAAAGACAAGAATGCCGGCGGCTTCGGCAGCGGAGGTTACCTGTGGGGCGTATTTCTTCCTAATATCCACATCATCGTGCGTGATTCCATTAGCTCTCTCGCTCCTGATGAAGCTCATCATATCGGCCACGTCGTTGCCCAATTCAGTCGTCTCGTAAGGTTGCGTCCTATAGTCGGATTTGTTATGACCCCTTCCCCTAATCAGCATGGGTGGAGATACGGGTTTAATCAATCCGGCTTGCTTGAAGGCTACTATAGCGGCCTCGACAGTACCCGTCGACTTGATAACATCTTCTTTCAAGAGCCGCGTTTCCTTCAGGAAATGTTCACTTATGTATCGGATATAGTTCTCTTCGGCTTTGTGGCCCCGAATCCAGAAGAGCAGGTCTGTCCTGAACTTGTCGAAGGTTGTCAAAGCTTTCTGTCCTCGTAGTAGGCGAGGGAGCTAGATAAGCTCGTCTCTTCGGAGGAATGCGAACTCGTCGGTTGCCATCCCGCAAGGCACACCATTTGAGCCGTCTAGCCTGGCAACTTGATAATGACTTCTCCGCTTGGAAGCGTGGTGACGTATTCGCATCCCTGCTCGATGAATGTCTTTAGTTCGGCCATAGGTATGACTTTCTGCTTTCTGCCATTGGTAGCCGCTGCCAAGATCTTCTCCTTCATCAGTTGTTGGAGCTCCTTGCCGCTCATCTTGGAGAGGTCCATCCCTTCCACCTCCTTCTCCGTGTATCCGAAGGCAGTAAAGAGCTGCTTCTTCATGGCGCCCTCCAAGTCCTCTTGACTGATGGTTTCAGATTTCTTCGTCTGCAAGAACTCCTGGCTCCTGACATAGGCCTCCCTCATGTTCTCCAAGATCTCCGGGGGCAGGTTGCCCTTGTTTAGGGTATATCTGTGCTCGATGTCTCCCCTGTGCCCCATGAAGAACTGCCTGTAGTCACGAAGTATCTTGCCCTTGGATTCCGCCAGCATCACCTCCGTGTCGAAGTACGACCTCAGGACATACGGCCGCCATTTGAAGCCCGCAGTCCGCATCGCCTTGCGCATCAGGTCGCCGACGTTGATGGTACGAATGAACTGCTTCGTTGGGATCTTGGGACACAGAATGGACGAATCCTTGGTGAGAGTCTCCCCCTTCCTGATCCTCTCTTCAAGATAATCCTTCAGGTATTCGCAACCCTCTTCGCTCAGGAAAGTGAAGTATTGGTGCCGGGCCTTGCTCAAGTTCTTCCTGACCGTGACGGTAGTCGGTATCTTAGCGAACTCTACCTTGCCGTCCTTTATCGCCATCTCAGGGAGGTCCTTGAACCTGAGGCCATCGTCGCCAAGATAGTTCCCTAGAACCTCTAGCCTAACGCCGGCCTGTGAGACAAAGGAACAGGCGACGCGGGCTTGTGTGGATCCAGCCAGAAATATCTTCTTCAGCTCTGCTTGAGTGGGAACCCTCTCTTCGGCGAGAGACGGAGTGTCGCTCGTCCCCTTGATCCTGATGTCGGCCTTGAGTTCCCTCCTGTTGAAGGCTAGCCAGGACCGCAGCGCTTTGACTATGGTCTCCGTGTAGCTCCCAGCGTAATCTTCCTTCTCCATTTCAGAGACGAGATCCATGGCGCGGTCGTCTAGCTCCTTGTCGCTCAGCGCCAACAGCCCCTTCGGGGTCACCTTCATCTTCTCGCACAGGATCCCCAACCTCCCAAGGTACACATCGGCCGTGACCCTAGACCCCCTTGCGACGTTATCGAACCACCGCTTGACGTCGGGATCGGAAAGCAAACGGATGCGTTTGTTGCCCTTTGCCAAGGTCCATATGCTATAGGCTATGGACCCTTAATAAGGGTTCCGAACCAGGTTGGACGTGGACCGGGCGGGACTTGAACCCGCGGACTCTCGCTTGCGAAGCGAGCATTTTACCAGCCTAAACTACCGGCCCGACGACCGTGATGTCCGAGCTCCATGATTTAAGGAGAATGCATGGAGGAGGGAGCTTACCCTTCCATTGGTGACCCGTTCCAGATAGAAGACGACTGACCCCGGATAGTCAGATGGCCTCCATGGAGCACTTCTAGGCACTCTCCTTGGAACGTCTTCATCCCGGCATGGGCAACAACTACAGGCCCTTCTCGAACGTTATCCATTCCGCCTTCTTCACGAAGCCCAGCTTCCAGTTCACGGCCAGCATGGGCTTGTTGCGGGAGTCGTTGCCGGTCCTCAGGAACCTCGCGCCTGCCTCCCTGGCGTACCTTGCCACGCGGACCTTGACGGCCTGGGCGATGCCCCTCCCCCTGAACTCGGGCCTGACCGCCGTGAAACCCTGGTACATCGTATCGTTCCGGCCTCCCCTGAACAGGGAGCTCGAGCCGACGTATTCGTCACCGAGCTTGGCCACGAAGGACCCCTGCCAGACGTATAGGGGGTTCTTCAGCGTTATGATCTCATAGTCGTGGTAGCCTATCCCCTCCGCCTCGACGATGTTGGGGACGTCCTGGCCCGCGC
>Ga0187857_10004222_pt1 | contig 10935 bp, 9 predicted proteins | sample June2016WEW_8_10_FD_132984 | JGI IMG/M metagenome (GOLD analysis project Ga0187857, IMG submission 132984) | Peatland microbial communities from SPRUCE experiment site at the Marcell Experimental Forest, Minnesota, USA - June2016WEW_8_100 | ecosystem: Environmental > Terrestrial > Soil >...
CTATCAGTATCAGTTGGAAAACGCTCGTATTACTGGTCCCCCTCGCTCTCGCGGCCTGCTTCTGTCCCGGGGCCGCCACTGCTGCCGGGCGTGTCCCGCTTTCGTTCATGCTCCCCATGACTGCCGTGCCCCCTGCAATCGACGGTGTCATCGACGATGCCGAATGGAAGGATGCCGTGGTGATTACCGGCGTCGCGTACCAGAATCCGCCGCGCAACAACACTTACAGCGTCCGTCAGGCTACCTACTGGCTGACCTGGGATGCGCAGCATTTCTATGTGGCCATGCGCTCGCCCTTGCTGCCGGGTGAGAAGCTCCATCGCGCGGTGCGCGGCAAAGCGCGGGATGACGGCGAGCTGATCTTTGACGATAACATCGAAATGTACTTCTATCCCAAGAGTTATCCACAGCGAGTCTATTCATTCTATCAACTGATCATTAATTCCGTAAATCGGATTATCGACACCAAATGCTGCCCAACGATCGGCCAGAATTACCCGGACTGGACGGCGGATTGCCGGATGATGAACCGCGTGACCCCCGATGGCAAATATTGGGAAGCGGAGGTCGCGCTAAACGCGGCCTCACTGGAAATCAATCAGCCGATGAAGGATGGTGAGCAGTGGTTCATCCTCATGGCTCGCAACTTTGCTTCTCCGTGGGCGCAGGTCTCACTGCCGATGCCGCCGGGCAGTGGTTATTTCGATCCGCAGGGCTATCCGCGATTCACACTGGCGTCGGATGTTCCAGTCGTGAAATGCTACGGCTTCGGCGATATTCTACAAGGGCATCTGGCGCCTGCCATTACGATCGTGAACCCGACCGCAAACCCGGCAACACTCCACTATGTGTTGAGCGCACTCAAAGGCAGTACCGCCGTGACGAACGCGAATGTCGACGTCACGCTGGCGCCCGGCGCCGAGCAGCAACCCGTGCTGAAGCTGGATCTGGCCGAGGCGATGACCGGTGACGTCTATACCGCCGAGCTTCTCATCACGCAAGACGGGAAACAGATCTATCACGATTGGGTGCCATTCCAAATCAACCCGAGCTATTTGCGCCAGGCGACGAGGACCAGACCCCAAACCAGCTATGCCTTCAAAGGCAACTATAACCCGGTGCGCGATTCGCTGGCGTACACCATCGATATCATCGACTTGCCGCAGAAGGCGCGCTTCGCCTATGCCACCGTGACCGTCTGCGATGCAAAAGGCAAAGAGGTTGCCAGCGGGCGGGCAGCGAAGATGATTGAAGACCAGTCTAAAGCCATCATGCTCGTCCCCGTCCTATCGCTGGGAGCATATACCGTCGAATCCAAACTCTTCGCCGCGGATGACGCGGTGCTTGGGACGCAAAGCTTCAGCTTCACCAAATTGGACGAAGCGAGCGAATTCCCCTGGTATAAGAACGACATCGGCATTACCGAGGAGTGCTTTTATCCATTCACCCCGATGACCGTGAACAAGGACGTCGTAACGTGCTGGAACCGCACGGTCACCTTTGACGGCGTCGCCATGCCACACGCGATTCTTGCGGGTGGGGGCAGCCTGCTGGCCAGCGGCATCGCGCTCTTCGGCAGCTTCGGCGGCCAAACCCGACAATGCACGCCCACGCAGCCATTGCAAGTGACTAAAGCCAGGACCGGGCGCGTGGAGATGACCGGCGGCGGCACGCTGGCGGGACTTTCCGTGCGGACACAGACCGCTATGGAGTTGGACGGGTTCACCTTGATAAAGATGAGTCTGACGCCGAAAGACCAAGTGAAACTGAACCAGCTATACATCGACCTTCCGCTCTCCGCGAAAGAAACCCAGTTGTTCATGGCGATGGGCACGGATTACGTTTGCAAACAGGTGCCGCAACACGAGGGCACAATCTGGACCTCGAGGGACATGAAGATCAACGCGATGTCCCAGGGCAACTTCATCCCCCAGGTCTGGATGGGGAATTACCAGCGCGGTTTGTGCTGGTTTGCCGATGATGACCGCGGCTGGGTGCCGAACGATCACAAACCGGCGCTCGAAATTATCCGCTCCGGAGAGACCGTCACGCTGCGCATGAACCTGATTAGCGAACCGTATGTTATCGATAAACCTCGCACCGTCACTTTCGGCGTGATCGCCTCTCCCATGAAGCCGATTACACGCGGCTTGCGGCTCACCGAAGTGGGTTTTGGCGATACCTTTGGGGCGGTGGGGATGGACAACGCGAACTGGAGCTCGGTCATCCCGAACCAGCCGTACGAAGCCTCCAAACAACAGGTGGATGCCAAGATGCAGAACTGGCCGTACCTTGACGCAGCCGCAAAAGTGAACCCGTGCATTTGTGCCGGTTGGGTTTGCACCAGCGACCGCAAGACATTGAATTACTTCAATGCGGAAATGGGCGATGCCTCTCTGACGCGGACCGCTCAAGACCACTATGTCTATTATCTGCGCGAGTGGGAGCGCAAATCAGGCGTCTATGGCATTTATCATGATTGCATGTCGCCGCGTCTATACCGTAATCTCGACGATGAGATGGCGTATGCGCTGCCCGACGGCACCATTCAGCCGGGGTGGGATGTTACCTATGATCGCGAATTCCTGAAGCGGCTCTGGGTGATGTTCCTCCAGGACGGGAAAACGCCACCCGATATCCGCGCCAACGGCGGAGGCATGATTCCCTCTTTCGGCTTCCTGTCGAATCTAAACACCGGCGAGTGTTCCATGTTCGTCACCGAATCCTATGATAATGACATCATGGACTTCTTCACCCCGGAGTATATGCAGTTCTTTAACCCGGATACCTGGGGAATGAACACCAGTTGGATGGGCGCGAACGGCAACTGGATTCATGCCGACGAATCGACACCGAAAGGCCGCGAGGTCTTCCGCCATCACAATACCGTGTTGACTGGAATCTCATACCTGGACGGCATCACACGCATCAATGACGGCGCGCAGAACCCGACCGCCCAGCTTGCGCGCTGGGGCATGGGAAAAACGGATGTCGTCTTCCATCCGTATTGGGAGGCGATGGATTTCGCGAAATGCGAAACCCCGACCATGAAGATGAGCGCCTGGACGCGCCCGGATAAAGCCCTCTTCGTCGTCGTCAATACCGCTCACGCCAACGGGACGGCGGCTCTCACCCTCGATTTCAAGAAGATGGGCCTCTGGCCAAAACAGTTCGAGGAGTACTTGGGCGTTTACAACCTGACCACCGACAGAACCATCCCGTTCGACGCCTTCACCGGCAAGGTGACGGTGAACATACCCGAGCGCGAGTATGCCCTCATTGCGGTAGAAAAATACTGAGCCGATCTATTCTTGATCTGTAGATGGAGCCTGTCCCAAAAGCCAAGGGCCCCTATGGATGGGGCTTTGCTGTGAAGAATACAAACCGAATTATGAGGATGGCCGCAGGTTGCCTGGTCCTTGCCGGTGTGAGTGGAGCGCCGGGGCAGGATTGGCCGCAATGGCGCGGCGCCCATCGCGATGCCAAGGCCGCCGGTTTCACCCCGCCCAAGACTTGGCCCAAGGAGCTGGCACTGAAATGGAAGATCGCGGTCGGGTCGGGAGACGCAACGCCCGCGCTGGCAGGCGACAGGATCTATGTCTTCACCCGCCAGGAGGGCAACGAGGTCATTAGCTGCCTGGATGCCGCCAACGGCCAGGAAGTGTGGTCGGACAAATACGCCGTGCCGGCCATCGGCGGACCGGACTCCGCCATGCATGGCGGCCCGCGCAGTTCGCCCACGGTGGCCGAGGTCAAGGCCGTCACGATCGGCGTTCGCGGCCAAGGGAATTTGCCATTGTGGATGTGGGACCCGTGGACCGACGTCAAGGTCGTCACGCTCGGCGTTTGCGGCACCGTCTCCTGCCTGGATGCCGCCAACGGCGCGGTGCAGTGGCGGAAGAACGATTTTCCCGGAGCCTGGCCTCGATTCCACACCGCAACCTCGCCCATGGTCGCCGACGGTCTCTGCATCGTCCAGCTTGGCAAAGAAAGCCAAGGCGCCGTGGTGGCCTACGATCTGGCCAGCGGCGAACAGAAATGGAAATGGACCGATGAAGGCCCCGGCTACGCCTCGCCGGTGCTCATGACGGTCGCCGGCACAAAGATGGTCGTTACCCTGACGGCCAAGAGCGTGGCGGGCCTGGGCTTGGCGGACGGCAAGCTGTTGTGGCAGGCGCCCTTTGCGCCACAGGGCATGAATTACAATGCCGCCACCCCGATTATCGATGGGCAAACCGTCTTCTACTGCGGCTCCGGGCGCGGCACCAAGGCCGTGAAGATCGAAAAGGAGGGGGATTCGTTCACCGCCAAAGAACTCTGGAGCAACCCGGACAACGCCGTTCAGTTCGACTCCCCGGTGCTCAAGAGCGGCCTCATCTTCGGCCTGTCCCAACGCGGCAACTTTTTCTGCCTCAATGCCCAGACCGGCAAGACCGCCTGGACCGACTCCACCGGCGGGCGCGGCCAGTTCGGCTCCGTGGTCGACGCCGGCTCGGTCCTGCTCGGGTTGACCTCCAAGTCCACACTGGTGGCCTTTGAACCCAGCGACAAGGAATATACGGAACTGGCCAGCATTAAGGTCGCCGACAAGCAGACCTACGCCTACCCCGTACTGGCCGGCAATCGCCTCTTCATCAAGGACCAGGACTCGCTGACGCTTTGGACGATCGACTGAGGCCTACGAATTCCACCCCTTGCGCAGGGCATAATAGACTTCGTTCCAGTTCAACTCCTGCTTGAAGCGGCGCAGTTGGGTGTCCTGGTCGATCACCACCAGTTCCAGTCCGGCCATGGCGGCGAAGTCTTCGACCATCTCGGTCGTCACCGCCTGGCTGAAGGCGGTGTGATGCGCGCCCCCGGCGTAAATCCAGGCCGCCGCGGCGACCGGCAGATTGGGCTTGGGAATCCAGATCGCGCGCGCCACGGGCAGCTTGGGCAGCGGTTGCTCCGCAGCCACCACTTCCACCTCGTTGACCAGCAGGCGGAAGCGATTGCCCAGGTCGAGCATCGAGGCGTTGAGCGCCGGCCCGGCCGCGGCCTCGAACACCAACCGCACCGGGTCGGCCTTGCCGCCGATGCCCAGCGGATGGACCTCCAGAGCCGGCTTCTGTCCGGCAATGCTCGGACAGATCTCGAGCATGTGCGCGCCCAGCACCTGCATGCCTTTGGGGTTCAGATGATAGGTGTAGTCCTCCATGAAAGAGGTGCCGCCTTTCAAACCGCAGGCCATGACCTTGAGCGCCCGCACCAGGGCGCAGGTCTTCCAGTCCCCTTCGGCCCCGAAACCGTAGCCCTCCGCCATGAGCCGTTGCGCCGCCAGGCCCGGCAATTGCTCGAGGTTGTGCAGGTCCTCAAAAGTGGTCGTGAACCCTTTGAAACCGCCGGCCCTCAGAAAGGCCCGCAAGCCGGCCTCGATCCGCGCCCCTTCGCGCAGCGACGCTGCCGGAGCGCCGTTTGACTGCAACCCAGGCCCCATCACGTAAGCCGCTTTGTATTCCTCGATCAGGCGGCCGATCTCCGCCTGGCTCGCCTCCTTCACGCACTGGGCAAGGTCGCCCACGCCGTAGCCGTTGACCGAATAGCCGAACTGGAGCTGGGCTGAGACCTTGTCGCCTTCCGTCACGGCGACCTCGCGCATGTTATCGCCGAAACGGCAGAATTTCGCCTCCTGCCAGTCGTGCCACGCCGCCGCCGCGCGGCTCCAGGCCCCAAGCCGGGCCTGCACCGCCGGGTCCTGCCAATAACCGGCGACCACTTTGCGGTCCAGGCGCATCCGGCTCATGATGAAGCCGTGCTCGCGGTCGCCATGGGCCGCCTGGTTCAGGTTCATGAAATCCATGTCGATCGAGCCCCACGGGATATCGCGGTTGTACTGCGTATGCAGATGCGCCAAAGGCTTGCGCAGCAGCTTCAGGCCGTTGATCCACATCTTCGATGGCGAAAAGGTATGGCACCACGTAATCAGGCCGATGCACCTTGGCTGGCGGTTCGCCTCCTGGCAGAGGGCCGTGGCCTCGCCGGGCGTGGTGACGACCGGTTTGAAAATTACCTTCACCGGAATCCCAGGCGAGGCCTCGAGGGCCCGCGCGATTTCCTGCGAGTTGGCCGCCACTTGTTTCAGGGCTTCCGGACCATACAAATGCTGGCTCCCGGTGATAAACCAGACCTCCAGTTCCTTAAGATCGATCATCGTCATGGGCGCAAGTATGTCAGTGAAAGCCGTTTCACGCCAGGCTATAGCCCCTGCGAATTTGTCCGGCTCGGGGAGTTTTCAGCGGGGTGCTGGCGGGCAGGCTGGGGCCGGCGGGTCTCCCAGGGGCGTTGCTGTTGCTTGAGCAGTTCGTCAAAGCGCCTCTGTTGGTCGGGCGCCAGCGCGTCGCGGAAGGCGGCCGTGACTTTGCGGAGCTCTTCCTGCAGTTGCGGCCGCACCGGATCCATGATTTTGCGGGTCCGTTCCTGGCCCTGGCGGATCATGGCGTCGATGCGCGCTTTCTGCTCCGGGGTCAGGCTCAGTTCGGACTCCAGGCGGCGCAGCAGGTCGAGCCGGAGCCCGCTGGGGGAGGAAGGTTGCTGGGCTTGGCGATTGGCATTGCCGGCGCGCGGCAGCCGGGCATGGCGGATGTGGCCCGCGTGCTCGACTAACAGGCCCCCGGTCACGACGCCGGTGCCGAAGATGACCATTGTGGCCAGGATGACTCTCCAGGTGTTCACCGGGAAAAATCCAGGGATTGTTCGGATTCGGCGGCGGCGAGCATCGTATTCTCGAGGTCTTGCGAGAGGTCGTTAGCCGGAGGAGCGCCGGCGGGAGTGAACCACCACCAAGCACCCAGCAGCAGCATGATCGCCGCGCAAGGCGCAACCGCGCGCCACAGGGCTTGGGACCACAACGCCCAATGGTCTACCATGGGGCAGGCCCGGAGCCGGGCCAGGATGCGCTTCTCGAAGGCGTGCGGCACCCGCTCGCTCGGCGGGTTGCGCCGGGCGGCCGCGATTAGTTTTCGGTGCAATTCGGCTTGGTTCATGGAGCCTTTAGCCTTTCAGACGCCCTGTCCCCAAGGGCGGTTACAGGCGGGCGGCAACAAGGCAGTTACAGATACTTCTCTTTGGTCATTTTGGCCAGCACTCGGCGCATCTCCGCTCGCGCCCGGAACGCCCTGACCTTGACCAGCGGCACCGACCAACCGGTCAGGCCGGCTATTTCCTTGACCGACCGCTCTTCGATTTCCAGCAGCGTGATGACCAGTCGCCCGGCCGGGGAGAGTTGCTCGAGCACTCGCCCGACCAATTGGCGGGCTGCTTGCGCATCTTCGGCCGCCGAAGAGGGCTGGCTCACGAACCGCTCGAGCCAATCTTCTTCGGGTTCGAAGAGGTCCGAAAAAGCGGCCTCGCGGCTGCGTTGGTGGGCGCGCAGGAAATCGTAGCAAGTGTGCACGGCCAGGCGCATCAACCAATGCTCGAAAGGGGCTTCCCGGCGAAAGCTCGAGAGTTTCCGGAAGGCCTTGACCCAGATTTCCTGCACGATGTCCTCGACCTCGCTTTCCCGGCGCGCGTAGCGGCGGGCAGTGGCAAAGAGCCGGGGGGAATACCTGGCGACTAACGGCTCGAAGCTGGCGGTGTCGCCTCTCAACACTGCAGTTACCAGGTCCGTTTCGGTCCGTTCCATCAGCCGCAATATGCCAAATCTGCCGCCACCAAGTCAAAAATGCGGGTTAGGGCAGTTTCGGGCGGGCCACACCGAAGGTCTGCTCGAAATCGGCGGAAAACTTGTTCAAGACCCCGGCGATTTTGGAGGGCTGTTCGACGAGCGTGCTCATCATCCGCTCGGCCATTTGGGGCCTGGTGCGGATCAGTTCGATTGCCGCTATCATGAGCGACAGGTGGTTGTTGATGTCGTGCCGCAGGAAGGACAGCTTTTGATTCAGCTCGTCCACCTGCTCTGCGGTCAGATTAACGGGTCGACTCGGCGATGCCATGGGCTAACCATGCCCTGAAAGTTCATCGCAATGCAAGCCGGTTCAGGGCCGCCGGGCGAACTTTTCATGTCCTTTTGCGTCCTATTATGGCATAGGGGTCGTGATGCACCTGGCTCATTTGCGCCTGCGGGATTTCCGGAACTATGCCCGGCTGGACCTGGACATCGCCCCCGGCTTCCACCTGTTGCTGGGCGGCAACGCCCAGGGCAAGACCAATATCCTGGAGGCCATTTACCTCGTGGCGACCCTGCGCTCCTTTCGCGGCGTCGGCAGCGCCCAGATGGTGCGCCATGGCCAAGCCGGCTACTTCGTGGGCGCCCGCATTGTCGGCCAGGGCGAGCATGAGGTGAAGCTCTATTGGTCGGCCAGGGAACGGAGTCTGAACCTCGATGGCCGGCCGGTGCGCAGGCTGACCGATTACCTGGGCGTGCTGCGGACGGTTGTCTTTTGCACCGAAGACCTCCAGCTCATCAAAGGCGCCGGGCGGGGCCGCCGACGCTTTCTGGATTTGCTGCTCTCACAGACGCACGCCGCTTATCTGCCCCTCTTGCAGCGGTATGCGCGCTCGCTGCGCGCCCGCAATGCCCTGCTCAAACAACCCGTCCCGGACCCGGCCGCCCTCGAGGGCTTCTCCCGCGAACTCATCGCCGCCGGCGAGGTCATCTGCCGCCTGCGCCGCGAACTGGTCCCCAAATTCTCCCCGCTGGCCCGCCAGGCATACGCCCGGATTGCAAACCAGGCCGAAGAGCTTGGCCTGGAATATCGACCCGGCGTAAAACAGGACTTTGCCGTCGAACTGGCCCAGTCCCGTGCCCGCGAGCGCGCGTATCGCGCCACTATAATCGGGCCGCACCGGGACGATTTGCAACTGCTGCTCGACGACCGCCCCGCCGCCCAGTTCGGCAGCGAAGGCCAGAAACGCACCCTGGCCATCGCCCTCAAGCTCGCCCAGGCCGAGTACCTCTCCGGCCTTTACGGCGCCCCGCCAGTCTTGCTGATCGATGACATCATGGGCGAGTTGGACGCAAAACGGCGCAGCGGTTTCCTGCCCCTGCTCGAACAAGCCCGCCAGTCTCGCGGCCAGGTCTTTATGACCGCCACGGAGGAAAACTGGCCCCGAGAGTTGGGGCGCGACCTCCAACGCTGGCACGTGAAGTCCGGGGCGCTGAGCGTGGGAGCGTGGGAGCGTGGAGCGTGAGGACATCGCAGCCATGCTCTCACGCTCCCCGCGCTCACGGTCCACGCCGAACATCGAGCCCTTAGTATTTCTTCGAGAACTTCTTGCGGGACTCTTCTTCGGGCGCCGGGGACGGGGCGGGGGCTTGGGCCGGGGGAGTCTGCGCGGAGGTCTGCGGGGAGGAAGGGGCAGGAGCGGATTCAACGGCCTCGACAAAGGCCAGGCGCAAGTTCACGAGGCCCTGCTTGAGCAGGCCGGCTTCCTCTTTGGAGAGGTTGCCCCGGGTCTTGACCTCGAGCATCTCCAATTGGTCGATGAACAGCCTGGCCGCCTCGATATCCCGGACGACCCGCCCGGTCTCCGGATGGGCGGTTTTGCCCAGGAGCATCATGGCCATGTTGGACTGCTGAATGACCAGGTGCGCGAAGAGCGCCGAAAGTTCCTCGGTTCGGCCGGAATCGGCGGGGCTGTTTTGGGGTTGCTGTGGATTACTCATGGCCCGTTAGGTTTGCTAGAACTGCGGATTTCGGCGAGCAAAAAATAGATGAGCTGCCGCAATCGTGCCTCGACATCCACCGTTTCCAGGATGGCTTGGCGCTGGACCGCCCCCGGCAGCACCGCGCAGGAGACCAGGTCCGCCGCCTGTTCCGGGTCGGCAATCGAATCCAGGTAATGCAGGATTTCTTTGGGCGAAAAGGAGGGCGGCGGCGAGGCGCTTTGGCTGGCCTCGGGGGCCATGATTGGAAATGGAAACGGCAGGCCCAGCATGATGCGGCGTTCGAGCAACTCCCGGACTTTGGCCACCAGGGCGTCCACCTTGACATTGTCGCACGGCGGGGTTTCCAAGGGGCGGATTTGCTGGATGCGATAGGGCTTGTAACGGATCGGTTCCCCAAGTTCCACGCGCGCGAGACCTTGCAGGATCAGATGCGAGGTGCCGTCACGGTGCCCCACCGAAACGCGAATGAGGCCCAGTCCCGCCACCAACGAGGGGCTTTCGCGGCTGCTGCCCGGCCTTTGCATGGCCACCGAAAACATGCGGGTCGAGTTCAGGGCATCGGCCAGCATCTGGCGGTAACGCGGCTCAAAAATATAGAGCGGCAGCAATGCCTGCGGAAAAAGCGTCGCCTTGGGCAGCGTCATCACCGGGACCTCGCGCGGTATCTTCATGGCTACAATTTAGGGTATGCCGCCCGTTATTCAAGTTGACGTTCCGGGCCAGGTTGCCTAGGCTTCCCGGCTTGCGGAGCGGCGGGCCTTGCAGGGCCAACTCGCCCACTGGACTTTTTCAACGATTGACGGAAAGGTTTGTTTGTGAATGTGACCGTAGAGAATTTGGCGCCGTGCAAAAAGCTGGTGCGTGTGGAAGTGGATGTCCAAAAGGTCCAAGAGGCCTTTGAAGCGGTGACCCGGGATTTCCAGCGAAAGGCAATATTCCCGGGCTTTCGCCCGGGCAAAGTGCCGCGCGAAATCGTCGCGCGCCGGTTCGAGAAAGAGATCGAGGGCGAGGTCAAGGAGAAGCTCATCAACGACGCCTATAAGAAGGCCGTCGAGGGGCAGAAGCTGGACGTGGTCGCCAAGCCGGACATCGAGGAGATCCAGTTCGGCCGCGGCCGCCCCCTGCAATTCGCCGCCACCGTCGAGACCGCGCCGGAATTCGAGCTGCCCGAGTACAAGGGTTTGCCTGCCCGGGTCGAGACCCGCGCCGTTAGCGAGGCCGACGTGGAGCGGGCTTTGGAGGTCCTGCGGGGACAGCGAGTCAGCTATCGCATCGTGGACCGCCCC
>Ga0187857_10004229_pt1 | contig 10922 bp, 10 predicted proteins | sample June2016WEW_8_10_FD_132984 | JGI IMG/M metagenome (GOLD analysis project Ga0187857, IMG submission 132984) | Peatland microbial communities from SPRUCE experiment site at the Marcell Experimental Forest, Minnesota, USA - June2016WEW_8_100 | ecosystem: Environmental > Terrestrial > Soil >...
ATCATCTCTACCGAATCAAGCGGCTGATGCAGCGGCAGGGGATTACGACCTATGCCTCGCCGCGTCCACTTGCCTATCGCGGCCTGTGGTTCAGTGTCAGGCGCGTCATGCGCGAGGCCTTCAGCTATCTGACACAGAGAGTGCGCCCCGCCTGAGGTGGCCTAAGCCGTACCAGAGATACTGTATTCTTCGCTGGGGGTGTCATCGTGAGGAGATTCGCCGCTTTTGCGAACCGACGTGACGATCTATGCATTTCACCGCACGTCACCCGAGGCCGGAAAAAGCAAATACATGGACCCTTACGTCGCGTCCTAACGGACGCTCCTCAGGGCGACACGCTGAAATAATCGTTCTTGGAATACGCCAATCCAAACACCGCTTTAGAACGTCCACATCGTTTCGCCCAGCTCTCCTGTTTGGCGGAAACGGCGCGGGCATTTACCATCGGACTGCTGACCTAGAACAGATATTTCTTGGAGTCGATGAATGACTTTTTCACCTGGAACCGAAGCGCCCCAATCGGGCATTTATTGGTGCAGTGTCTGCAAGACGCCGGTGCAGTTCAAGGCCGGTGAGCAGCTTCCCACCTGCAAGAACCTGTGCGGCCGTGGCCGATGGGAGTTCGTGAAGGCAGAAGACGCCGGCGAAAAAAAGTGACGCGGAACCGCGACGATTATGAGGCACGCTACCAGCCGCAGTAGCAGGCTGTACCGTAAGTTCGCCTGCCGAGTTCCTTCGCTTCGCTCAGGATTTCGGCAGGCGGCTCAGACGCCGCCTCGCGCCTCAACTTCGCTCGCCATGCTCGCTCAGAATGACACTTCAAAAGGTTATTCCGCGAAACCGGTCCGCGGCAGCAGCGCCACGATCCGCACCGGCGCGCCGGAGCCATTTTCCAACTTCATGGGCAACACCACGGCCATGGCTCCCGCTTGCGGAACCTGCCCGGGATTAGCCACATTCTCCAGGCCATAAACGCCGCGGGAAGCGCAGAACCGATGCACCTCATAGTCTCGTGAAGCACCGAAGTCGACGCTCAGGGTGTCGATCCCGAGGCCGACGGCGCTCCGCGAATCCACCAGCAATCGGGCCGCGTCCAGTGAATATCCCGGGAAGTGCAGAATGCCTTGCGCGTCGGCATTGCGGTAAGCCTCGGGCGTCTTCCAACGCGTCGCCCATCCTGTGTAGGCAACCACGATGGCTCCCGGCGGGATCATGCCACACTGCTCTTCCCACAGCCCGATGTCCTCGTTGCGCAGTCTGTAATCGGCGTTATGCCGGGCTTGCCGGCTGATGTCCAGCACCACCAGCGGGCCCACCAGCCGTTCGGCCGGAATCTGGTCTACCGTGCAGCCTGCTCGCGCCATGTGTGCGGGAGCATCCATGTGCGTCGAAGTGTGTTCATCGAGCGAGATTCTGCGCACGTAGTAGCCTTCGCGGTCATGGCTGGCCACCACCTCCGCCGTTAACGCGCTTGGTGCGCCTTCCCAACTCGGCGCGTCTGCCGAAACCGAATGCGTGAGATCGATGATCGCTCTGAACACAACGGGCTCCGTTCGCTGCGCCGCAGTTTCCTCTTTGGTGCATCCCGACACATCAGACTGTCATGGCGAGCGAAGTCGAGCCACCTTTTGTTCCTACTGTTAAAAAACAAAGGGTGGCTCCACTCCGCTACGCTCCGGTCGCCATGACATCCTCTTGGGAGTCCGGATACAGTTTGGCGGCGCGCGAATTCTCAACCTAACACAATCAGGGGGATCTTTGGACCAAGGCGGGGCAGCCCGGAGTTGCGAAAAAAAGGCGCGGTCCGCACCGCGCCTGAAAGTGTCCAATCAGACGGTGCCTCCCCGGGCACCGCTCTTTTCGTGTTGCGACGTGAGCTTACCAGCGTGGGCCGCAGCGGATCAGAAAAGCTGAAAGTGTTCCATTTTCAGAACACCATTTTCAGAACACCAGGGAAGCGATTTGCGGTCTTAGCGGAACAAAAATGCGATCAGGATAGCTACAAAAGCCGAAAAAGCGCCGCTTACAAAGTTTACGGAGTTATTGCCCAAGCGTCCGGGCGCTCGATGGTCGCGCCCAGGATGCTGTCCAGCAGCATGCCGGCAAATCCCGAGAGGGTTGCCAGCCAGAACCAGCGGGGCAGCAGCAGGTCAACCCATTGGCAGACCGCACAAATCAGTGCGCTGACAACCAATGCCGCCATGCAGCCGGCAAAACTGATGGCCCCATCCCTGCCGCACTCTACATGCTCCAGGTTCGTCACCAAGTAGGCTTTTCGCGGCGCAAGCACCTGCCCAAGCTCGCTGTAAACCGTATCTGCCGCAGCTTCGGCAATGGCGGCGACGAACCCGGCCAGCAGCACGTGAGACAGCGGACGCCAGAGCAGCAGCGGCACGACGGTCATCGAAGCCGGCCCTAGATTAGCCAGTATCTGGATTCCGGTTCGCCCGCGTTTCCGCTCCGCGGTTCCTCTACGTTGCTTTTGAGCATAGCCGAAGCGCGTCGCCAGAAACGTCAGCAGGAACAGAACCAGAATGGCCAGGAAGCCCGGCGGGCCCGCCGCCAGAGAGACGAGGACGGTCAGCAGCAGTCCGGTGAAAGCGCCGCCGAGAGACACTGCGCGCAAACCCCACGCGCCCAAGGCGAACGCGCTGGTAAAACCCAGAGCGGGAAGCAGCGGCGCGTGCCGCATCAGCAGCCAAAATGGCAGGGCCACCTCGGCGGGCAGAATTGCAGCTCCCATCAAAGCCATCGTGCGGAACGTTTCCGGCGAGATTGCCTCCCGTGCTTGCCTCCGCCCTAGTCCCGCCTAACCAGAGACACCTTGGTTTGGCAGGTCGGAGCGAATTGCCAGCTTGCCTTCGTCTAGGCAACAGCTTCCTTTGCAGCGCATCCTATCAGAACGAGCCAGCCCAGGGCGAGCGAGCATGGGGAATCGCGCCCGGAACCGCGTCCCAAGCCCCCGAATCGCGCCCCCTCTTTGCCCCGGCGTCGGCGGCAAGAGCAGCAGCCCGTTAGGGTCAGTTTAGCGAAAGGTATATCCCATGAGGCCCGGCCCCGGGGATACCCCTACTCTGAAACCGCTCTGGGGCTGACTCGTTTTTCCCTGTACCGCCATCCAGGAGTCTGATTTCATGCCTGCTTCCGTGTGGTCCGGTTATCTCACTTTCGGATTGATTTCCATGCCGGTGCGTCTCTACTCGGGCGCGCGTGGCACCAGCATCTCCTTTAACATGCTTCATCGCGAAGACCTGAGCCGCGTGAAGCAGCAACTGATCTGCTCGGCCGACAACCAGGTGCTCGACCGCCGGGACATTGTGAAAGGATACGAGTACCGGAAAGGCGAGTACGTCGTCATCGAGCCCGAGGAGATCAAGAAGATCAAGCCTAAAACCGCCAAGGCGATGGAGATCGTTCAATTCGTCAAGGCCTCCGAGATTGACCCGCTGTACCTGGAGTCCTCTTACTACATGACGCCGGAGGAAGGCGGAAAACGCCCCTACGCGTTGTTGTCGCGCGCCATGGCCGACAATAACTATTACGCCATAGCCAAGCTGACCATGCACAACCGCGAATACACAGTCTGTTTGCGTCCCTACCGCGGCGGCCTGTTGCTGCACACGATGTACTACCAGGACGAGGTGCGCGCCATGGAAAGCTTCGGGACCGAGAGCGTCGAGATCCGAGAAGCCGAGCTGAAGATTGCCAATCAACTCATCGAGGCCTTGGCCGACAGCTTCGATCCGACCCGTTTCCACGACACTTTCCAGGAAAATCTCAAAGCGCTCATCAAGGCCCGTCTCGAGGGGCGGCAAGTCACGGCGATCGAGACACCCAAGCCGGCTCCCGTGGTCGACCTGATGGCGGCGCTCAAGCAGAGCCTGGCGCAGATGGGGGAGAAGAAGCCGCCCGCCCGGGTCGAACAGATGCAGCGTGCCGGCCAGTCGCATGCCCGTCCGCGCGCCCGCAATCGCCGGAAATCCGCGGCTTAGGGCAAACCCATTGGGCAGCAGCTTCGCTTCCGGTACAATAGCTCTTTCCCGTCTCTCGTCAGTTCAAAATGAGAGTTTCGGGTGGAGTGCGAATGGATTTCCTGCGCAGAGCCGTGGTTGCGACGATTGCATGCTCATGGTTGTTCCTGTCCGGATGCGGCGGCACTTATCGGCCCATTGCCAGCATTGTTCCGCTCGCGGCTGGCGATCCGCAACTGGCTGATGAGGTTGCGGTTTTCAATGTGAATCCGAATACCGCCAATGTTGCCGATCCCACCAACGTCAGCGGGACCGTGAGCGTCTTCAACGTGGCCGGCGACTCCAATGTGGGCAACTACTCGATTGGAGCTAACGATAAGCTGGCGGCGGTGGCTCCTCCGGTAGATCCTCTCGACAGCAGGCTGATCACCTTTGCCGGCAGCAACTCCTTTGTCGCATCCGCCGACACAGAGAGCGATACCGTGACCCTCATCAACACGCTTGTGGGCACACCCACGGTTGTTACGTTGCCCCAGGAGTTCTTTCCCACCTTTATCACGGCAACGGCAACCACGGGTCAGATCCTGGTGAGCCTGCAAGCGTCGCCGACCGCGACGACATTCCCGATTTGCGGGGGCACGGGGGCTATCGGCATCATCGATACCAACACGGCTACGCTGACCGGCAATCCAATATGTGCTGGTTCAAAGCCCGGTTTCATCCAGGTAGCGCTGAGCGATTCCAAGGCGTTCATCCTCGATCAGACGGGCAGCGTACGCGTGCTGAATATTGCCGCCGCCACGCTTTCAACCACGCCGTTAGCGGTGGGCACGACTCCGATATGGGCCACTACCAGCCTGGACGGCAACACGCTTTACGTATTGAATCAGGGGAGCAACAATATTTCCGTGGTCGACGCTGTCGCCGAATCGGTCACGACCCTCTCAATTACGACCGGAACCTTGTCTACTCCCAGTGTCATCATCACGGACCGCAGTTTGAACCGGCTCTACATTTCCAACAAGGGAAACGGCACGGTTTCCGTCCTGGATGCGAGCAACTCCACGCTGCCCGCGTTGAAAATCGTTCCGGTGGGCACCGCGCCTGTCGCCCTGGCCGTTACTCCGGATGGAACCTCTGTCTACGTAGCCAACACCGGGGCAAATGCGGCCAGCGTCATCAACGCCAACAGCTTCAAGGTAACCACCCTCACGCCTATACCTAACACAGTCGATCCGAGCGCGAGAGTTCAGGCCGTGGCGGTTTCCAAAGATGGAACCAAGGCGTTCATTGCGGTGACCGTCACCGGTGATCGAGCGAACGCGAACGAGACGAGTGGGAATGGCATCTACGTCGTGCTGACCAGTACGAATGCGTTCGCGACCAACACCAGCGGCGGCATCCTCAATATCGCGCCTCCGCAGGACTTGAGTTGCGATGCGACCGAAAGCTGTACCGGAGTTCCGTTGCAGCGGCCGGTCCAGATCGTGCCTCGCATATAGTGCCGCGTCCCCAAATGGTCGCGTAATAACCCTTTGAAGTGTCATTCTGAGCGAGCGCAGTGAGCGAAGAATCTGCTTTAGTTTTCAGGTGTGCGAAAAAGCAGATCCTTCGCTCCGCTCAGGATGACACTTTGAAACTTATTCACGGGGCAGCACACTAGGGCCTCCAATAAAAATGGGCGGGAAGGCTCCCGCCCGTTCCCCGAAAACTTTTCATTTACCAGCGCGCTGCGTCCTCCTTGCGGCGGCTGCGATATTGCATGGCGATATTCACGTTGACCTGGCCGGCGTCGGTTTCGAAACGCAAGACGATCGCCTCGGTGTCCTCGGAGCCCTTTAGCCCCTCGTGCGAGGCATGGAACTCCGGCGGATGCACCTTGAACTGGAATCCGCGATCGTTCAGCGTAGTCACGGCGTTGCCGATCACCAGGTTCGCCAATTCGCAGACGGTCTCGCGCACCAGGTCGTCGGAGGCGGGCAGCTCCGCGCCGGCGAGCTGATTGGCCACGCGAAGCGCGGTTTCCGGTTCGACGTCGACGATCACGCGCCCTTCGATTTCGCCGGTGATGGCTACCAGCGCGGCCAGCCCTTGGCGCTCGTATGGATTCTCCTCCATGCTGAGGTCGCTGACCTGGGTCGCGCAGTTCAGTGCTTCGGCCAGCACGGCGTCAGCGGAGTTAATGAAAGGTTGGATGAGCTCCATTTTCATTTAGGCTGATCCTCCGGCTTCGGCCGGGACACTTACACCGCTCGTTCCGTCGTCACCCATTACGTACTTGATCACTTCATACAGCAGCTCCGGCTTCACTGGTTTCTGCACGAAGTGGCGCGCGCCTTTTTGCAGGGCGGCGACGATATTCTCCTGGTAACCCACGGAGGACACCATGATCACGCGCGCCTCCGGATGCTGGCGCACGATTCGTTCCGCCGCCTCGATGCCCTCCATCTGCGGCATGGTAATGTCCATCAGCACGATATCGGGATCGGTGCGGTCGTATTCGGCAATCGCAGTGCAGCCGTCGCCTGCCTCGCCCGCCACGCAGCCGCCGAACAACTCGATGAGGCGGGAAAGGTTTTTTCGCGCGAACACCGAATCGTCGACAACAAGGTAGCGTACCGGTTTGTGGTCACTAACTCTCAGCAGAGCAGGGAACTGTTCCATAGATACCTCGCATCTCGTTGCGGAAACTGCCCGCAAAACTCAACCGTTCATTTCAGACGTGCCGCCTCGTCCCGCGTTGCACTGCGCTAGCAGCATACCCGGTATGGACTCAAGCGGCAAAACTCTGGACGCATGGCCTCGTTCGATGGCGGCGCGTGGCATGCCATAGACCACGCAGCTTTCCTCGTTCTGGGCGATCGTCGTTCCTCCGTGCGCTTTCACTTCTCCCATCCCATCGGCCCCATCTTCTCCCATTCCGGTCATCAGCACCGCCACGCCGTCAGGTCCGAACTCTTGTGCCAGCGAACGGAACAGAACGTCCACGGAAGGCCTGTGTCCTCTCACCGCCGCTTCATCGGTCAGTACAGCGATATTGCCAAGCGGCATGCGGCGGATCTTGATATGGCGGTTACCAGGACAGATCAAAACCCGGCCCGCGAGCAGCAAGTCTCCGGACTGCGCTTCCTTCACTTGGAGAGCGCTGGTTTCGTCGAGCCTTCGCGCCAGCGGCTCCGTGAATCCTTCCGGCATGTGCTGTACCACCAGCACCGCCGCCGGAAACTCCGGGGGCAACTGGGACAGCAGGTATCGCAGCGCGTTGGGCCCGCCGGTTGAAAGGCCAATTGCGACCGCCTGCTCCGCAATCCTGTGCTCCAACTTCGTTTTCTGCACCGGCATCGCGGCCTCGGCTACCGCCGGTCTGATCCTCCCGCTGGCGGCGGCGACTCGAATCTTGGTGCTCAGCTCCTTGGCAATGTCCTCCAACTGCGCCGAAAGGGCGTCCTTCGGTTTGGCGACAAAGTCGAACGCGCCGATACTCAGCGCCCGGAACGTCGCCGCCGCTCCGGCCTTGGTGTGAGCGCTGACGATAATCACCGGCAGACCGTAGCGCTTCATGATCTCGCGCAGCGTCTCCATTCCGTCCATGCGCGGCATCTCCAGGTCCAGCGTGACCACGTCGGGCCGAAGATCTCCGATCTTCTTCAGGGCAAACTGCCCGTCCATCGCCGTTCCCACCACCTGGATCATGTTGTCCCTCTCCAGGATTTGCGGAATCAGCTTTCGCATCAACGCCGAATCATCCACCACTAGAACCTTGATCATCTGCCCTTATGCGTTTGCCGCTTGCGCTCTTCCTGAGATTTGCTTTCGCCGCAGCCGGTCGACCACCGCCGCCAGATTCAGAATCAGAACGACCCGTCCGTCGCCAAGCACCGAAGCGCCGCCGACCAGATCCGTCGCCACCAGGTGGTCTTCCAAAGCCTTGATGACCAACTCTTCTTCACCCACCACTCTTTCCACCACCAGCCCGAACTTATGTTCCCCTACCAACACTACAATTACGAAGCTCTTGCCGCGAGGCTTGGCCGCTGCCGGATCAACCACCAGATGCGGCGCCGGCGCTTGACGGCCTGAAGGTTCGCCGATCCGGATCAGCGGAACCGCCTCCTCCCGGATGCGCAGCACCTCGCGTCCTTCGACCATGTGGATGTCGCCGGTAGCAGCGCGAGTGATTTCCAGCACCGTTCCCAGGGGCACCGCGTAGAGCCGGTTCGCGGTGTTAAACAGCAACGCCTTGATGATTGCCAGAGTCAACGGCAACCGCAACCTGAAGGTGGTTCCGACCCCGCTTTGGGTGTGGATGGAGATGGAGCCCTTCAGCCGGTTGATGACTGCTCTCACGATGTCCATGCCGACGCCGCGCCCGGAAATCTCGGTGACTTGCGCGGCAGTGCTGACGCTGGGCTCGAAGATCAGGCTCACCGCCTCATGTTCGGTCAGTTGCGCCGCCTGCTCCGGACTGATGACGCCCCTCTGCACTGCTTTGGCTACCACTCCCGCTTGATCAATGCCGGCGCCGTCGTCGGATACCTCGATGACAATCTGGTTGCCCTGGTGATAGGCGTCCAGCCGAATGGTTCCGCGCGCGGGTTTGCCTGCCTGCTGCCGGGTTTCCGGGTCCTCGATGCCGTGGTCGACCGCGTTTCGCACCAGATGCGTCAGTGGTTCGGCGAGTGCGTCCAGGATGCTCTTGTCCAAATCCGTGTTCTCGCCCTGCAAAATCAGTTGCACATCCTTGTTCGCGGACTTGGCTAAATCGCGAACCGTCCGGGGAAAACGCCGGAACAGTTGCTCGACCGGCACCATGCGGATCTTCATCACCGAGCGTTGCAGCTTGTACATTACCTGCGATTGTTTTGCCAGCGCGTCGGCAAAGCGTGCGCGGACCGGGTCCTTGCCGAACTTTTTCGTGAAATCCACGAGAATCTGTTGCAGCGTGGATCTGGCTATGATGAGTTCTCCCACCAGGTCGAGCACGGTATCGATGCGTTCGGCATCAACGCGGAGCAGGTTCTCGGTCGCGGGCAAAGAGCGCTCCGCTTTCGGCTGCTCGGGCTTGGCTTCCATCGGAGAGGGCGTTGGCGCCGGCTCCGCCTCGGGCTCGACGCCCTCCAGGACTCCGGAAAGGAACTCGCCATTGGCTTGGCCGATCACGGCCGTTACGTCGTTTTTGACCGCCCGCTCTGCCGCGGGGCCGTAGGGCTCGACGTACGCCGCGCTTACAATTCCCGGCACGTGGCACTTGCGCCGCACGTGCTCGGCTGATTGCGCCGTTGCCAGCACGGCCTCCACCATCTCGGTCGGCTCCGTGCTGTCGATCTCCGGGCGTGCCGCCAGCAGGGTGCCCGATTGCCGCAGCACTCGCCAAATCACTTGCAAGGCCGCCGCCGGCATCGCGCACTTCGGGTCGATGACGAGGCCGACGTTCACTACGCCGCAAGCCGGCGCGGCGGTTTTGGCGATCACCAGGCGCTCGTACTCGTTCCACTCAAATACCGGCACGGGCAGAGCCGGGCCGCTCGATTCGGCGTGGATGACGCGCTGCATCATGGCGCGAAGGACATCGCCTGAAGGCGGCTGCATACCGCTCATGTAAGCCGAGAGAAATGCCTCGAATTCATCGGCGGCGCTCAGCACAAGCTCGGCGAGGGCCACGCCGGATCGTCCCGCGATCTCGGGGGTCAACACATCTTCCAGGGCGTGCGCCAGTTCGCTCAGTTCGCGGTAGCCGCATGCCGCCGAATCGCCCTTCAAGGTATGAACCGTGCGCCTGATGTCACGCACGATCTCCGCGTCGGCGGGCGCCTTTTCCAGGCGGAGACCTTCCTCGTTCAGCGCTTGCAGCAACTCCTGGGCGCTTTCAAAGAAGATGGCTCGCAATTCGTTTGCCCGCTCTTCGGAGAAAAAGCTCATGCCTTTGCCTCCAGACGCTTGTAGGCGGTTCCGTTGTTTTCGTGAATCATCTGAAACTGATCGGTCAGTCCGAAGAGGCTTTCGGCATGTCCGACGAACAGGTATCCCTCCGGGTTCAAGCAGCGCCAGAACTTCTGGATCAGCCGTTTCTGTTCCGCCTCGTCGAAGTAGATCATCACGTTGCGGCAGAAGATGATGTCGTTGTGCTGGGGCAGGAACTCGGTCTTCAAGTTGTGAAAATCGAATTGCACAATTTCCTTCATCGGGCGCTTCACGGAATAGCGGTCGCCGCACTTGTCGAAATAACGAAGCCGGTAGTTGTAGTCAACCGCATCCATCTGGTGCTCGGAGTAGACGGCCTCTTGCGCCGTCCGCAGCACCGAGTAGCTGATATCGGAGGCGAGGATTTCGACCCGCCACGGCGGCGGGATCAACGGCTTGGTGGCCGGCATATCAAACGGCAGCGGATTGCGCAAATAGTAGTAAGCCAGCGCGTCGCAAATCAGCATCGCCAGCGTGTACGGCTCCTGACCCGTGGAGCATCCGGCGCTCCACAAGCGTAATGTCCAGTCTCGCCGCGCCTGCTTGTGTTGCAGCGCTTTTTCCAGGATGACTTTGTGAAACAGCTCCAGTTGCGGCCGGTTGCGAAAGAAGCTGGTTTCGTTAACCGTGAGGTGCTCCAGCAACGCGTTGAACTCGGACTTTCCGTCGCGGCTGGTCAGCAAGCGGTAGTAGCTGTAAAACGTGTCCAGTCCGCAGGTGCGCATGCGCCGTTGCAGCCTGTCATGCAGGAAGTGCGCGCGGCGTTCGTCAAAATACATGCCGCATTCCTGGTAAATCAGGCTTTGCAGTAACTTCAGTTCCGGTTCGGTTAACTCGATTTGGCCTGCACTCGCCATAACAGTTCCGCGTCCGCGGCAATCCTTTCGCTAAGCAGCGCCCGTCGGCTGCAAGTCGGTGAGTTCGCTCAGGCGGCCCAGTTCGCCGTGGTTCAGTAGCTTTTCCACGTCCACCAGGATGATCAGCTTGCCG
>Ga0187857_10004230_pt1 | contig 10915 bp, 6 predicted proteins | sample June2016WEW_8_10_FD_132984 | JGI IMG/M metagenome (GOLD analysis project Ga0187857, IMG submission 132984) | Peatland microbial communities from SPRUCE experiment site at the Marcell Experimental Forest, Minnesota, USA - June2016WEW_8_100 | ecosystem: Environmental > Terrestrial > Soil >...
CTTCCAAATTTGGAATACTCAGGATGGCTCCATAGCCTGGGAAGGCGTCCAGGAAATACACTATGCTATTGATAGAGTAACTGAAAAGCCGGTAACCCAAAAAACCATCATAGAGAAAGCCGCGCACGCTATTGTTTCAAAGTTGCCATAGCCGGCAGATGCTGATCCAACGTTTGGGAATTGACCTGCCCCCAGAATTCGTTCCATATCCAGGGTTAGGATTCTGTCATTTTGAGAGTTCCTATTATCTGTGAGAGCCGTTTCTATTTATTTCCAATTCAAGTCTTGTGTCCCTGAGATAAGGACAGATTTAACGCTTTCAGGAAGTTAGCCGTGGGCTACATGCGCGGGGAATAAGCTGTAAAGGAGTAGCATATTTCATCTCGCATTCAACGTGCTGCTCTTGCAAAACGACCTGCGACTAGTATTTGAAAATCTTGCATGGCCGCAATTTAGTCAGGGTCAATTATACTTCGCCAAGGGAAAATGGAGATCAATTAAATCAGCATTTTTTGTGTGAGACTTTGTGTGAGAAAACCTTTCCAAAATTAGCAAAAATCGGCAAATATCTGCTAAAGTTGATAAGTAAAAAATTAATATATTTAGAAACATACAAACAAATGAGGAAGTTAGGAAACTCGCGTGGTGCGATTCGTAATCAATAGGTCGCCAGTTCGATTCTGGCCATCGGCTCCGAAAAACAAGTGGTTACAGACTTAAATCTGTAACCACTTGATCTTTTTCTACCCTATATCTACCCCAAGTAAACATTTATAGTGACCTCGAATGAGGTTTGCCATCATCCCTGATCGATTGTTTCTTTCACCTACGGGCCTCAATGCTCGGTATAGATTTGATGTGAGGACTACCATTTGAACTGTGGCTCTGATAGTGTTGCAAAATCCGTAATGCCGTACCATTTGCCCCCCTGTCCGGTATATGATAACACATGCGGCCATTCACCTCAGGGCAAGGAAGGTCTTGGTTATCTTGCACAACGGAGGAAGGGTAAACTCTGTATCGGGGACAGCGGCTATTTAAAGAGCTTTCTGCGGCTTCATAATGGGCCGCTGTCCCCGATGATTACTGAATAGCCCCGGTTGTCGTGACGCCTGTAGGCTGCGTCCCGGCAGCCACTGGCGTTCCGGGGGTCAATGCCCCGGTGGTCTGATTGATGGTATAGACCGAGATATTGTTGGAACCGCTATTTGCCGCATAGGCGAATTTCCCCGAGGGGTCAACCGTGACGGAATAAGGATTCGTCCCGGTAGCCACTGGCGTTCCTGCGGTCAATGCCCCGGTGGTCTGATCGATGGTATAGACCGAGATATTGCTGGAACTATGATTTGCCGCATAGGCGAATTTCCCTGACGGATCAATCGTGACGGAGAGAGGATTCGTCCCGGCAGCCACTGTCCCTTGTGCGGTCAATGCCCCGGTGGTCTGATTGATGGTATAGGCCGAGATATTGCTGGAACTATAATTTGCCGCATAGGCGAATTTTGGCACATAGGTGACTGCCGTGGTGCCGGGGGCCATGGCCATAGATCGGGGCCCGGAGCGTGCAGAAACAGTCCCGGCTGCGGTCAATACCCCGGTCGTCTGATTGAGGGTATAAACCGAGATAGTGTTGGAACCATTATTTGTCGCATAGGCGAATTTCCCTGACGGGTCAACCGTGACGGAGAGAGGCTGCGTCCCGGCAGCCACTGGCGTTCCTGCGGTCAATGCCCCGGTGGTCTGATTGATGGTATAGACCCCGATAGTGTTATCACCATAATTTGCCGTATAGGCGAATTTCCCTGATGGGTCAACAGTGACGGAATTAGGGAACTGCCCCGTAGCCACTGGCGTTCCAGCGGTCAATGCCCCGGTGGTCTGATTGATGGTGTAGACCGAGATAGTGCTGGAAAGCGAATTTGCTACATAGGCGAATTTCCCCGACGGGTCAACAGTTACGGAATAAGGCTGCGTTCCGGCAGCCACTGGCGTTCCGGCGGTTAATTCCCCGGTAATTTGATCGATGGTATATACCGAGATAGTGTTGCCAACCTGATTTGCCGCATAGGCGAATTTCCCTGACGGGTCAACCGTGACGGACCAAGGATTCGTCCCGGTAGCCACTGGCGTTCCAGCGGTCAATGCCCCGGTGGTCTGATTGATGGTATAGACCGAGATAGTGTTATCACCACTATTTGCCGCATAGGCGAATTTCCCCGAGGGGTCAACCGTGACGGAGTTAGGATTCGTCCCGGCAGCCACATAGCCGTTATGACGCAATTGACCTGTATCGGCAGTGACGGTATAGATAGATATAGTTCCGTCAGTGTAATTCGCTGCATATGCAAAACGCGGATATTTCGTTGCATTGGAACTGCCACCGCTATATACAACATTCGGAATGTTTAATGTGCCGCCTGCAGTGCTCTTAACGGTCGTTATGAGGTAATTTGACGATGCCACCGAAAACTGGTATGCCGCGGCTGTGCCCTGAAACAGGGCCGCAAGGTCGGTACCTGTAATGGTCTTTGTACCATTATTGGGAAGCATAAGGGAAGAGGCACTCCCGGATTGAGTGAGCGCAGTTCCACTGACATCCCAGGCGCTCACGGCAATGGCCGCTCCTGAACTGCCAAGAGATCCGCTCAAATCGCTAATCTTGATCGTATCTCCGGGATCTACAGAATTAGTGGTGAAATTATTAGTGCCGCTCGGAAACACGGTGGGAATGTCTGTCGAACCGTCCGCACTGCCCTTGACGTTGGTGATTATATATTGTGATGATCCGACAGCGAACTCGTATGTCATTGGTGTACCGCCGGTGAACCGGGCCGCAAGGTCGGTACCTATAATGGTCTTTGTACCATAATTGGGAAGTGTAAGGGAAGGGGCGCTTGCGGATTGAGTGAGCGGATTTCCGCTGGCATCCCAAGCGGTCACTGTAATGGCACTCCCCGAGGAAGGAAGGGAACCGGACATGTCCGTGATCTTGAGTGTACTGAGAGACCCTACAGAATTGGTGCAATAGTTTGTTGTCCCGCTCGTAAACACGATGGGAACATTGATATTGAGAGTACCATCCGTACTATTCTTGACATTGGTGAAGATATACTGTGTTGATGGCACGGCAAATTGGTACGTCATGGGTGTGACGCCGGGAAACATGGCCGCAAGGGCGGTACCTGTAATGGTCTTTGTACCATAATTGGAAAGTGTAAGGGAAGGGGCGCTTGCGGATTGAGTGAGCGCATTTCCATTGACGTCCCAGGCGGTCACGGTAATGGCACTCCCTGAGGAAGGAAGGGAACCGGACATGTCCGTGATCTTGACCGTACTGAGGGGGCCAACCGTGTTTATGGCAAAGTTGCTCAATCCATGTGTGAACGTGATAGGGAAGTTGAGTAAACCGTCTGCACTCTTCTTGACATTCGCGATTACCGTCATTGAAGAGTTAATAGTAAAGCTGTACAACATGGGTGTGCCCTGAAACATGGCCGCAAGGGCGGTGCCTGTAATGGTCTTTGTACCATAATTGCAAAGTGTAAGGGTAGGGGCGCTTGCGGACTGGGTGAGTGCATTTCCATTGGCATCCCAGGCAGTCACGGTAATGGCACTTCCCGAGGAAGGAAGGGAGCCGGACATGTCCGTGATCTTGATTGTACTGAGGGGGCCGACAGAATTTGTTGAAAAAGTATATGCATCTGACCAGCATTGCATCAGAAAAAAAAAGATTATTCCTGTGATACATAAAAAAAGTGTTTTCCCCCTAACCATAATATATCTCCCTCCTTTTGAGTGATGCCTCAATTTCAACTATATATATTTTATCACGGCTTCTGAGCAGAACAGGGCTTACGGATGTGTTTTGCCCATGCCGCTGACCGCCTGTTTTCCCGGCGGTGCCACAATATATCAACCGCGTAGCCATTGGTTCCACGCCCTCACAAAACTTTAAGGATGATTAAAACACAAAACCCCGCTCTCTCTTGAGAAACGGGGTTTCAATAATCTCTTCATGGTACAACCCTTACAAAAAAGGGTCAGATTAGTTGTTAACCTTTTGACGATGCCATATTTAAATATGGTTATTTCTGTGCTCCTAATTATTTGAAAAGTCAAGAGACAAATTTCATTGATAACCATTTGAAAGGAGTAGCATGTTTTATCTCGCATTCAACGAGCTGTCTTGACAAAACGACCTGCGACTTGTATTTGAAAGTCTTGTATGGCCGCAATTTAGTAAAGGTCAATTATACTTCGCCAAATTAACATGGAAGTCAGTTAATGCAGCATTTCTTGTGTGAGACTTTGTGTGAGAAAACCTTTCCAAAATGAGCAAAAATCGGCCAATATCTGCTAAAGGCTCAAAATGAAAAATTAATATATTCAGAAACATACAAACAAATGAGGAAGTTAGGAAACTCGCGTGGTGCGATTCGTAATCAGTAGGTCCGCGGTTCGATTCCGCGCATCGGCTCCATTAAATCAAGGGGTTACAGATTTCAATCTGTAACCCCCTTTTTTTTACCCTATATCTACCCCATGTGAACGTTTATAGTGACCTCGAATGAGTTTTGCCATTATCCCTGATTGCTTGTTTCGTTCACCTACAACTGCTTGGTTAACCTCCCCCTCCTAAAACTGGACCGGTTTTAGGGGGGCAGGTCAGTCCGTGATTCTGTCTTATGTTAAAGGGCTTTCAGGAGATAAGGAAGACGGCAATACATATGTTAACCGCCGATATCCAAAACTCTGCAGGCAAACCACCTATCTGCGAACCAACTTCCACCTATCCAGTAAGCTTGTTAACTGTGAAATATTTTCTTCCTTAGATTCTGCCGCACTTTCCGAGTGAATTAACATCTCTAATAATAATCACGCAATTTGCAACGTTGCCCTTTTTGTATAGTCATCCAAACTATCTTCTTTATGTTTGATTACCATTAGGCCCGGAGTTTTCGTCATTTGAAAGATAAAGGAGTTTCTGCCACAGGGAGGTGCGCTTAAGTATTGCAAATAAGGGGAATTAGATTATGGAAAGGGCAAAAAAAATCAGGGAAGGAGACGTTCGCACCGCTTCTCGTCTCATAAGGAATATTGAAGATAATATTCCGGAAACGCGGCAAATCATTAAGGACATCTTTCTTCATACAGGGAATGCTCATGTTGTAGGAATTACCGGATCTCCTGGTACTGGGAAAAGCACATTGGTGGACGGCCTCATCGAATGGAACCGCGGCATAGGAAAAACCGTAGGCGTCCTCGCTGTCGATCCCACCAGCCCCTTTACGGGAGGCGCAATTCTGGGTGACAGAATTCGCATGCAGCGGCATGCGGAAGATAACGGGGTTTTTGTGAGAAGCATGGCCACACGCGGCTCAATGGGAGGTCTGTCGAAGGCCGTTGGCGAGGCAATACATGTCCTGGATGCTATGGGCAAAGAACTAATCATGGTGGAAACAGTAGGTGCGGGTCAGCAGGAAGTGCAGGTCATGAATTATGCCCATACTATTGTGCTCGTCCTCGTTCCCGGGATGGGAGACGAGATTCAGGCCCTCAAGGCCGGCATAATGGAGATCGCCGACATTTTTGTTATCAACAAGGCAGACCGTGATGGAACTCAAAAACTTCAACGCGAACTAATGGCCATTCTCGACATGTCGCCAAACCGATCAGGCCAATGGCGACCTTCCATCCTCACCGTTGAAAGCGTCTTCGAACCTACGAAGTTCCGAAAGGGAATTGAAGCTGTGGCTACGACTATTCTGGATCATCACCGGTATCTCTTCGACAACAATGTGATCGGCGATTGCAACCGTCGCCGATCATTTCATGAATTGAACGACGCCCTTGTCTTATGCATTCTCAACCCAATCTTAAACCAACTAATTATAGAAGGGGAGATGGACCGCATGGTTGATAAACTGCTTCAAGGTGAAACTGACCCTGTCACTCTCGCCGAGGAGGTAGCTGGAAAATACCTGCAAATCACCGCTGAATAAATCAACTCTCATATTTTGGAGGAACTCATGGAAGCGCAGGCGACAAAAAGATTGCGTACTTCTCCGTTGGCATTAACGGAAGATCTCTGGGTGTTGGGAAATTATTTTTTCAACCTCTATCTTGTCCGTGGTAAAAACGCATCAGCGCTTATTGAGGCGGGCATTTCAGCGATTGCAGATAGGGTCATCCGGCAGATAGAGACATTGGATATATCTCCGACGTACTTAATCCTAACCCATCCGCATGCCGACCATGTAACGGGACTGGGAGCCCTGCGGGAAAGATATCCGGATGCCATGGTTATTGCCGGCATGGGAGCAAAAGAGTTTTTGACCCATCCCAAAGCCCTGCAAACGATGTTAAAAGAAGACCGATTCATGACAGACCGTCTATACGGCATGGGCACAAAATACGGCCGTCCTCCGATTGAGAAATTTGAATTTCCGGAAAATCACATTGCCGTGAAAGATAAGCACGACATTGACCTCGGTGGGATTTCCTTGATGTGCATTAAGGTCGGAGGGCACTCACCGGGTAATATCGTTATACATATACCGACGATGGGAGCATTGATACTTTCAGACTGTCTCGGCTTTCACTTCCCGGGACAGGAGTTCCTGCCTCTCTTCCTGACTGATTTTTCAGACTATATAAACACCATCGATTACATGAAATCGCTCAACCCGCATATCCTGGGATTCGGTCATCAGGGACCATTGATGGGTTCAGCTGCAAAAAATGCTTTCAGGGAATCGCGGCAAGCAACATTCGATATGTTGTCGAGGGTCATGAATGAAGAAAAGAAAGGCGACGTCCTGGCTGACGAAATCTTCAAGGAATATTATCGGGATGAATTCACGGTATATAGCGAAGACAATATCAGAAGTGTAGGACAGCTCCTGGTTCGCAGGGGGCGCGAGACCCTCATAACCCGGCGCCTTACCCAATGATCCCTTGTTCGTGGAGGATGCATATATGAGTTTTGATTTTGCCAGAGCTAATAGCCTTAAAAAGTAGAGTTTCGGAATTGTGTGACAGTGAATGTTGGCCGAAACTGGAAGCCATATTGTATAGCGGTTGTGGATTGTTGCAAACGACATTTCTGTCCGCTGCTATATAGATGGATTCTAAATGCGATAGTCAAAAAACTAATCGCCTTTTCCCCACGTGTGCGTTATTATTCTTTCAACAGGCGATACCATATTAAAGGGGATGGCCATTTTTTAAGACTGTGCCATGATAGAGAACAATTCACCGCGGACAAATATCTACCATATAACCTACTCCCGGGAATATGGTGTATGTTGCCTTTTTTTCTGGGGATGCAATTTGAGCTGCCAGCTCTGCCTTCTTAAGAAGGAGGCTTTTGACTGCCATCTTCCCGAAACTCGCTTGCGCATCTATGATCCGGCATACATAAGCGAGCGGCCCAGTCGTTTTTTGACTTTACAGAAACTCGTACACCTTCTCGATCCGCTGTCATTAGAACAGATCGTTCTTATGGGCGCCGAACCCGTATGTGACCCCTTTCTGTCGCGGATTCTGGTTTCTCTGAAGCAGTCGAAGACTTGTTCCTTTGTGCTTCTCACAAACGGCAGGAAATTACCGCCGCTTGCGATGCTGGATCAAGTTATCTTCAGCATTAAAGCTGTCACGCCGGCCTTGCACCGGGACTATACAGGAGTCGATAACAAGGTCATCTTGCGGCACTTCACTGAGATTTCCTCATCCAAGTCTGTCTCGCTTCATGCTGAAACCGTTTTCGTACCAGGCTACGTCGATGAGGAAGAAATCTTGCGGATCGCCGCCTTCATCGCCTCCGTGGACCGATCCATTCCCTTCAGAATAGATGCCTATCTGCCCATCCAGGGTCTGCCCTGGCGTGTTCCAACGCCCAAGGAAATGCGGGCATTGGCGTGTAGAACGAATCAAATTCTTCCTAATACCACCTGCTTTTACGGTAATGAAGGAAAGACTGAGCTGGCCTATGAAATCGAGAGAATTTATTGAGACAAGGGGCGATTGACTCGTGTATTTTGCAAAAGAATTGCTGGATCAATCAAGCAGACTCAAGAAAAAGTGGGAAGACGAGGTTCGCAGGAGTGTTGCCCGGAAACCCGACCAGAAATCTCAATGGGCCACCAATTCAGGTCTGAAGATCGAGAGGCTTTACACGCCTGATGATATTAAGAACTTGGACTTTGCCCATGACATGGGTTATCCGGGGCAGTTTCCGTTCCTCCGTGGGAACCAGGTGACAGGCTACCGAGGAAAATACTGGACTTACAGGATGTTGTCAGGAATGGGCACCACCGAGGAGACCAACAGGAGATGGCATAAATTTCTCAAGGATGGACAAACAGGTCTCAGCATTCCTTTCGATTTTCCAACCCTCATGGGCTACGATACGGACTCACCGAAGGCCCGCGGAGAATGCGGAAAATGTGGTGTGGCCGTTGATTCCCTTGAAGATTTTTTAATCCTCCTCGATGGAATTCCCATGGACAGGGTGACGACCTCCATGACCATCAATCCGCCTGCAACGGTCATCTGGGCCATGTATTGCGCTGCTGCTGATTTGAAAGGTGTCCCGCTTAACAAGTTGTCCGGAACCATTCAGAACGACCTGCTCAAGGAATTTATTGCGCAGAAGACATTGATGTGTCCCCTCGAATCATCCTTGAAACTTGTCTGCGATGCGGTGGAATTCGGTGTTAAGCATGTTCCGAAATGGAACACTATTTCCATCAGCGGATACCACATCAGAGAAGCGGGATCTACAGCTGTTCAAGAGCTTGCCTTCACCCTGCGCGACGGAATAGAATATGTTGAGGCTGTAATCCGAAGAAAGGGACTCGAAGTTGATTCATTTGCATCGAGACTTTCCTTCTTCTTCAACTCCCACATTGACTTCTTTGAAGAAATCGCAAAGCTTCGAGCAGCAAGGAGGATGTGGGCAAGGATTATGCGTGAGCGCTTCAAGGCGAGGAAACCCCGGTCTTGGTGGATGCGCTTCCATACGCAGACGGCGGGTTGCTCTCTCACTGCCCAGCAGCCTTACAACAACCTCGTCCGAACCGCACTGGAAGCCCTTGCGGCAGTCCTTGGAGGAACCCAGTCTCTCCATACAAACTCGTTGTACGAGGTTCTTAGCCTTCCCTCCGATCATGACTTGCAGCTCGCCCTCCGGACCCAGCAGATCCTCGCAGAGGAAACCGGGGTGGCAAATACAATCGATCCGCTTGCCGGTTCCTATTTTGTGGAAGCACTCACAAACGAATTAGAACAACAGGCCTGGGACTATATCCACAGGATCGACAGGATGGGCGGCATGGCCGTTGCTATTGAAAAGGGTTTTCCGCAACTGGAAATTGCCGATGCGGCGTACAAATTTCAGCGGCAGATAGACTCCTGTGAAAAGATTATGGTCGGGGTTAACAAATATATTTCAACCGGAAAGATATCCATTAAACCCGTTGAGGTGGAAGATACTCTCGAAATCGAGCAAATAAGACGGCTGCATAAGGTTCGCAGGAAGCGGAACGGCAAGGCTGTTAACAAATGCCTCAAGAATCTCAAGAACGCCTGCGAGAGGGATGAAAATGTCATGCCCTACTGTATAGAGGCAGTGAAATACCTTACAACCGTGCAAGAGATTTGCGACATTTACCGCGAGGTCTACGGAGAATATCCTGATCCAGGGTACTACTGATATTGCCTTCTATTTTCCTGTATGGCCTGAGGCTAAAAGCTAATTTCCGCTTCTGGCTGTTTTTCCTGTGCTGAATGCGCAATGAATATTTGATGGCCTGCAATATTCAAGATTTCCCATTGTTGGATTATCGGTAAAATCTTGCGGAAGCACATTAAGAATGTATGTTTTTCCCTTGCAGGTTTTTCCATGTGCTCTCCGAGTACCAAATATCGACGAATTCGAGAATAGAGTTTCTTTCTCTTTTCATGATCTCTTCTGCAAGGGGACCTCTGAGAAGTTTCTTGATGCTTTTGAAAGCGACCCCATCTTTTTCAGCGTATTGACCGGCGATTTTTTTCGCTTCAGCCTCCAAACCAACTTCTGATGAGATTTGATCAATCAGTCCAATCTGGTATGCTTCGTCTGCCGAATACATTGTCCCGGTATATGCTGCCCTTTCCGCATTTTTTTGTCCCAGCAACAGTTTCATGATCTCAATGCTTCCCGAAAACAGGGACGAGCCGAAGTTGATTTCATTGAGGGCGATCTTTGCTTTCCCGGAAACCATGATCCTGTAATCGCAGGCAATGGCGAGCATACAGCCTCCGGCAATTGTGTGGCCGTTGAGTGCCGCAACGACCGGTTTAGGATACAAGAACAGGTAAGTATAGAAATCAGTGAACTTGGTGAGATAACGGATAAATGATTCTTTGGGGTAGCTCAGAAACTCCGGAATATCAAACCCGAAAGTAAAAAAATTTCCTGTCCCTGTGAGGATAACAGCCCTTACTCCGGCATCGACGGCGAGTTCTTTAAAATAACCGGTCATTTCATCAATCACTGTTTCATTGAGGGCATTCACTTTTCCCCTGCTTAGTGTGACTGTAACGATTCCCTGATCATTGATGCTATGTACATACTGCATAATTTCACCATCCCTCCTATATCCTTTTTTCTTGTTCATCTTTTCCGTACTCGACACCGCCAATAACAGAATATATAGCTCATGTTATCTCGAAAAGCCGTCGGGGGCTCCTTGTCAGAACTTCATTCCCCTCCTTCTTAATGAGAATCATGTCCTCCAGCTTAACAACGCCGGCAGCCTCGTCCATCATGTGAATATCCAACGCCACAACGTAATTATCCCCCACCTCGGAATGGTCATACTCTGAAGGAACGGGAGGCTCGTTCAGCTCCAGGCCGATCCCATGACCGATA
>Ga0187857_10004233_pt1 | contig 10900 bp, 5 predicted proteins | sample June2016WEW_8_10_FD_132984 | JGI IMG/M metagenome (GOLD analysis project Ga0187857, IMG submission 132984) | Peatland microbial communities from SPRUCE experiment site at the Marcell Experimental Forest, Minnesota, USA - June2016WEW_8_100 | ecosystem: Environmental > Terrestrial > Soil >...
CCGTGCGGAACATTACCCCTGGCACCACGGATGGGTCCGTGACCGCTGTCGACGGCCTTGAACCTCAAGAAGTGGTGGCCGTCAATGGCTTCGACAAGCTTCAGGATGGCGCGAAAGTTACCATCCGCAAGCCCACCAGCGGCGGCGGCGGCGGCGGAGCTTCTGCCCAGCAGCCTCAATCGGGCCAGGATACCCAAGCTGGTCCGCCGGCAACCCACCAGGGAGGCGCCTCGGGCGGCAAAAAGGGAGGCTCGTCGCAGTGAGTCCCTCTCGTCCGTTCATTTTACGGCCGGTAGCGACGTCGCTATTGATGGCGGCTATTTTGCTTGCTGGCTTCGTCGCCTTTCTCCAGTTGCCCGTCTCGGCGCTGCCGGAGGTCGACTACCCCACCATTCAGGTGGTGACGTTTTACCCCGGGGCCAACCCTGATGTGATGGCCTCGGCAATAACCGCGCCTCTCGAGCGGCAGTTCGGTCAGCTCCCCGGCCTCAATCAGATGACTTCCACGAGTTCGGACGGTAGCTCCATCATTGTTTTGCAGTTTTCTCTCGAATTGAACATCGACGTCGCCGAACAGGAAGTACAGGCCGCCATCAACGCGGCCCAAACCTATCTGCCTTCCGATCTGCCCATCCCGCCGATCTATAGCAAAACGAATCCGGCGGACACGCCGATTCTCACCTTGGCGCTTTCCTCCAAGACCATTCCGCTTTCGCAGGTCGAAGACCTCGCGGATACGCGCTTTGCGCAAAAAATTTCTCAGCTTCCAGGTGTGGGCCTCGTCAGCATCAGCGGCGGGCAAAAGCCGGCCGTGCGCGTGCGCGTGAATCCCACGGCGCTCTCCTCCTACGGCATAAATCTCGAGGATGTGCGCACGGCCTTGCAACAAACCAGTCTCGACCAAGCGAAAGGGAACTTCGACGGCCCGCAGCAGGACTACCAGATTCAATCGAACGACCAACTGCTCAACGCTTCCGATTTTGAGCAAGTAATCATTGCTTACCATAACGGGTCGCCCGTAAAACTCTCCGATGTGGCTACCGTCGAAAATGGCGTGGAAAACAACCGCCAGGCCGCCTGGATGAACGAAACTCCCGCGGTTATCGTCAACATTCAACGCCAGCCCGGGGCCAACATCATTCAGGTCGTGGACCGCATTAAGAAGCTCCTTCCCGTCCTGAAAAGCAATCTCCCCACCGCCGTGCAAGTGGATGTCCTGACGGACCGCACCACCACGATCAGGGCTTCCGTCCAGGACGTGGAATTTGAACTGATGCTTACCGTGGCGCTGGTCGTCATGGTTATTTTTGTGTTCTTGCGCAATCTTTCCGCGACGACCATCCCCAGCGTTGCCGTCCCTCTCTCCATCGTGGGCACGTTTGGGGTGATGTATCTCGCGGGTTTCAGCTTAAACAACCTCACGCTGATGGCCCTCACGATTTCGACGGGGTTCGTCGTCGATGACGCCATTGTGATGATCGAGAACATCATCCGCTTCATCGAGGAAGGAGACTCGCCGCTGCAAGCCGCGCTGAAGGGCTCCGAGCAGATCGGTTTCACCATCGTATCGCTCACGATTTCCTTGATTGCGGTATTGATTCCCCTGCTCTTCATGGGCGACATCGTCGGCCGGCTTTTCCGCGAGTTTGCCATCACCTTGAGCGTGACCATCCTCGTTTCCGCGGTGGTTTCTCTGACTCTTACTCCCATGATGTGCTCGCGTCTTTTGAAAAGCACTCACGGGCGAAAACAGAGCCGTTTCTATCTTGCTTCGGAGAAAGCTTTCCAGAGCATCATTGCTTTTTATGGAAGAACACTGAAGCGCGTGTTGGAACACCAAACCGCCACACTTCTTGTGGCCACCGCCACGCTGGTGCTCACCGTCCTTCTCTACATCTTTATTCCCAAGGGCTTCTTCCCGGTGCAAGACACGGGCATCATTCAAGGCATCTCGGAAGCCTCGCAGTCCATCTCGTTTCCGGCCATGGCGGAAAAGCAGCAGCAACTCTCCCACTTGATCCTGCAGGATCCTGCCGTGGATAGTCTTTCTTCCTTCATCGGTATCGACGGCACCAACACGACCTTGAACAGCGGGCGTATCCAAATCAATTTGAAACCCCTGGAAGTGCGCAAGATCAACGCTTCGGATGTCATCCGGCGGCTCCAGCCAAACCTGGAAAAGATCGATGGCATCACGCTGTACATGCAGCCGGTGCAGGACCTTACGGTCGAAGACCGCGTCAGCCGCACGCAATTTCAGTACACCCTCGAAGATCCCGATCAGCGCGAACTGAATTACTGGACGGCCAAACTGATGGCCAAACTGCAGGCGATTCCGGAGCTTCGCGATCTAGCGACGGACCAGCAGACTTCCGGTCTTGCCGCCTCCCTCACCATCGATCGCGTCACCGCTTCCCGCATGGGCATCACTCCGCAGGCCATCGATCAGCTGCTTTACGATGCTTTTGGGCAGCGGCAAGTTTCGACCCTCTACACGCAGGTGAACCAGTACCACATCGTTCTTGAGACGCAACCCGAGTTTCAGAAGAACCCCGCCAAATTACAGGACATCTACGTGCGTTCTGCTCTGGCCCCGACCGCGCTCACCACTGGCTCTTCAGGCACGCAGACCGTCACCGCCACGACGTCTTCCGGAAATTCTGCCTCCTCTGCCCCGCCGAGTCCTTCCGCTTCCCCGAACACCGCTGCCAGTTCCGGTTCTGCCAATCCCAGCCCCGTGGCGACGGTGAATGGTGGCGCGGTTCCTCTCAGCGCTTTCACGCGGTTCGAAATGAAGAGCAGCCCCTTGTCCGTCAATCACCAGGGGCAATTTCCCGTTGTCACCATCTCGTTCAATCTGGCGCCCGGTTCGTCGCTCGGCGAAGCCACCAAGGCTATCGATAAGGCCCAGAAAGAAATTGGCATGCCTCTCAGCGTTCAGGGCGCCTTTCAAGGCACCGCCGCATCGTTTCAGGCCTCGTTGTCCAACGAGCCGCTCTTGATTCTCGCGGCTCTCGTCACCGTTTATATCGTCCTCGGTGTTCTCTACGAAAGCTACATCCACCCCATCACCATTCTCTCGACGCTGCCCTCTGCCGGGGTGGGCGCTATTCTGGCCTTGTTGATTTTCGGCCAGGAACTCAGCGTCGTCGCCCTCATCGGCATCATCCTGCTGATCGGTATCGTCAAGAAAAACGGCATTATGATGATCGACTTCGCTCTTGATGCGGAGCGCAAAGAGGGCAAGAAGCCGGAAGTCGCCATCTATGAAGCGTGCCTCTTGCGCTTCCGTCCCATTATGATGACCACCATGGCTGCGCTGTTGGCCGGCTTGCCTCTCGCCCTCGGCACCGGAATAGGCTCGGAGTTGCGTCGCCCCTTGGGCATCTCCATGGTTGGCGGTTTGCTCTTGAGTCAGGTTCTGACGCTTTATACCACTCCGGTCATTTACATCTTCTTCGACCGGCTTGCGCAGCGCTTCTCTTCGCGCCGTGCGCCCGAAACCGGACCTGAAGTGGTCCCAGCGGATTGATGGCCATGAGCCTCTCTTCCCCATTCATTCGACGGCCGGTGGCCACCACACTCCTGATAGCCGCAATCGCGCTGGCGGGCGCCGTGGCCTTCCGGGAGTTGCCGGTCTCGCCGCTTCCCCAGGTCGATTTCCCGACAGTTTCCGTTGGCGCCGGTCTGCCGGGAGCCAGCCCGGAGATCATGGCCTCCTCCGTCGCCACGCCCTTGGAGCGCCAGTTCGGGAGAATTGCCGGCATCACGGAGATGACGTCGTCCAGTTATCTGGGCACCACCAACGTCACCATGCAATTTGATTTGAACCGCAACATTGATGGCGCCGCGCGCGACGTCCAAGCCGCGATCAATGCTGCTCGGAGTTACTTGCCCTCGAATCTCCCCGGCAATCCCACCTATCGCAAGGTTAACCCAGCGGATGCTCCGATCATGATTCTGGCGCTGACGTCAAATGTGTACACCAAAGGCGCGCTGTATGACGCCGCTTCCACCATCATGCAGCAGCGTCTCTCTCAGGTTCAGGGAGTCGGGCAAGTCAGTGTTGGTGGCAGTTCGTTGCCGGCCGTGCGGGTGGACGTGAATCCCACGCAACTCAACGGCTATGGCCTAGGCTTACAGGACGTCGCGGCGATGTTGAGCCGTCAGAATGCCAATAGTCCCAAAGGCCAAATCACGGATGGCGCGACGTCTGCGGACATCACGACGAACGACCAGCTTCTGAAGGCAGTAGACTACATGCCGCTTGTGGTGGGCTACCACAATGGCGCCGCCGTCAAGTTAAGCGACGTCGCGGAGGTTCAGGACTCCACGGAAAACGTGCGCGCTGCCGGCTTCGTCAACGGCAAGCCCTGTGTCCTCATCTTTATTTTCCGCCAGCCGGGCGCGAACATCATTGATACTGTTGATCGTATCCGTGCCGCTATACCCGCACTCAAGGCTTCCATCCCTACCGCCATCGACTCGGAAGTCGTGATGGACCGTACTCTCACCATTCGCGCTTCCGTTCGCGACGTCGAGCGCAATCTAATGATCTCGATTTCCCTGGTCATTTTCGTGGTGTTCGTCTTCCTGCGCAGCGTCCGTGCCACCTTGATTCCCAGCGTGGCCGTCCCCGTCTCCCTGATCGGCACTTTTGGCGTGATGTACCTGTGCCACTACAGCATCGACAATCTCTCGCTCATGGCTCTCACCATTTCGACCGGCTTTGTGGTTGACGATGCGATTGTGGTTATCGAGAACATCACTCGCTATCTCGAGCAGGGCATGTCGCCCATGCAAGCGGCGTTCAAGGGCGCCAGCGAAATCGGCTTTACGGTCCTGTCCATCAGCATTTCTCTCATTGCTGTCTTCATCCCCATATTGTTGATGGGAGGAATCGTCGGCCGGCTCTTCCGGGAATTCGCCGTGGTTCTTTCGGTTGCTATCCTGGTTTCCCTGCTCATTTCACTGACGGCTACTCCCATGATGTGCTCCCGGCTGCTCCGGCATCTTCGCGATGAGCGGCACAACTTCGCGTACCGTGCCAGCGAGCGCGCGTTCAATGCGCTCCTGCGCACCTACGAGCGCAGCCTCGGTTGGGTCCTGGAACACTCCCGCCTGACGCTCGCCGTTCTGGTCCTCACCATCGCTCTCAACTTCTTCCTTTTTTGGATCGTCCCCTCGGGGTTCTTTCCGCAGCAGGATAACGGCATCGTCTTCGGCGGCATTCAGGGCTCGCAGGACATTTCCTTCCAGGCCATGCAAGCGGCTACGGCGCGCATCGTCAATATCGTCAAAACGGATCCGGCCGTGCAAAATGTCATGGCGTTCACGGGCGGCGGGGGCCCCACCAATGGCGGCTTCGTTTACATGGGCCTGAAACCCCGCAACCAACGTGACGCCAGCTCCAGCCAGGTGGTTGACCGTCTGCGCCCGAAACTCCTTGCTGTCTCCGGTGCAAGCACTTTTATGCAGGCCGGACAGGACGTGAGCATTGGCGGGCGGAGGAGCAGCGCACAATATCAGTACACCATTCAGAGCGACAACATTCAGGATCTCGTTCAATGGGGCCCGGTCCTTCTGCAGCAGATGCGCAAACTGCCGATGCTCACCGACGTCAATACCGACCAGCAGAACAGCGGTCTTCAGGCCATGCTCACCTATGACCGTGCCACCGCCTCGCGCCTCGGCATTACCCCGCAGATGCTCGACAATTCCCTCTACGAAGCCTTCGGCCAGGCACAGGTTTCCACCATGTTTACCGGCATCAACCAGTACCACGTCGTACTGGAAGTCGCGCCCAAGTTCTGGCAGTCTCCCGTGAACTTGAACGACGTGTATATCCGGGCCGCGCAAGGGAGAGTCGTCCCTCTCAGCGCCATCGCGCATTACGAGCCGTCCACTGCTCCCCTGGCGGTGAATCACCAGGGTCAATATCCCTCGGTCACAGTTTCCTTTAATCTTGCCCCTGGTGTGGCTCTCAGCGAAGCTACCACGGCCGTCCTCGGCATGGAGCAGAAGATCGGCATGCCCAGCGCCATTCATGGCATGTTCTCCGGCGCGCTTCAGGCCTATCGCTCTTCCTTGGCGGGGGAACTTTATCTGGTCGCCCTGGCAATCCTTGCCGTCTATATCGTCCTGGGCATTCTTTACGAAAGTTACATCCACCCCCTCACGATCATCTCCACCTTGCCCTCCGCGGGAGTGGGCGCCGTCCTTGCGCTCATGATTTTTCACAAGGAACTCACCGTGATCGCGTTGATCGGCGTCATTCTGTTGATCGGCATCGTCAAGAAGAATGCCATCCTGATGATCGACTTTGCCCTGGCCGCGGAACGCATCGAAGGCAAAAGTCCTCGCGATGCCATTTTCCAGGCTTGCATCCTGCGCTTCCGCCCCATCCTGATGACCACCATGGCGGCCATCTTTGGCGCCACTCCGTTGGCCTTCGGCAGAGGCACGGGCTCGGAACTCCGCAATCCTCTCGGCATCGCCATTATCGGCGGGCTGGTTCTGAGCCAAATGCTCACGCTTTACACCACGCCCGTCGTTTACCTTTCCCTGGACCGCTTGAGGGTCAAATGGCTTCGCGCTCACGGAAAGCTCGAACAGCAGAGGCAAATCGAGTCCTTTGGATGACAAGTTCTTATGCCCCACACGAACTCGCTATCAGAAAGGACCAACTTAGCAAGGAGTCTGAGGCACCGATGAAGGCAACGAACCAAAAGCGTGTTGCAACCGCGCTTCTTTGCAGCGCAGTACTCTTGCAGGGCTGCGATGTCGGCCCGAAATACAATCGCCCCGCGGCCAAGGTGCCGGCGACGTTCAAAGAGGTCACCCCGGACGATCTCCAGAAAATGGACGGCTGGAAAGTCGCGCAACCCCAGGACGCCGCTCTCCATGGCAACTGGTGGGAAATTTTTGGCGATTCCCAGTTGAATGCCCTCGAAGCGCAAGTCAACATTTCCAACCAAAACGTCGCCGCTGCCTTTGCCAGCTTCATGGCGGCGCGTGCCGTGGTGCGGCAAGCGCGCTCGCAATATTTCCCCACCGTTTCCGTCGGTGGAAGCATCGTTCGCCAGCACCAGCCCGCTTCCTCGAGCGGAACGACCTTCACCGAATACTCTTTGCCCTTCGACGCTTCCTGGACGCCGGACTTGTGGGGCCGCGTGCGCAATACCGTTCGCGCCAACGTCGCCAACGCGCAAGCCAGCGAGGCCGACCTCGAAAATACCCGCCTGACGGCTCACGCGGAACTCGCCGTCGATTACTTCCAACTCCGCGGGCAGGACGCTCTCAAGCAACTGCTTGATTCCACCGTGGTGGCTTATGAAGAGTCCCTGAAACTGACCAAGGCGCTGTACGAAACGGGCATTGACTCCGACGAAGCCGTCGCGCAAGCCGAAACACAACTGGAAGCCGCCCGCGCGGAAGACACTCATCTGGGGATTCTGCGAGCGCAATATGAGCATGCGATTGCACTCTTGGTTGGCCAGCCTGCCTCCTCCTTCTCGATCGCCGTCGAGCCATTGAAGACTCCGCCGCCGGCCATTCCTTTTGGCGTTCCTTCGCAACTCTTGGAGCGCCGTCCGGACGTTGCCGCAACTGAGCGCCTGATGGCCCAGGCCAATGCGCAAATCGGCGTCGCCAGAGCCGCATTTTATCCAACGCTCACGCTTAGCGCTTCCGCCGGATTTCAATCCACAAAAGCCTCCACTTGGTTTACCTGGCCAAGCCGCCTCTGGTCCGTCGGCCCGGCCATCTCCGAGACGATTTACGATGGCGGTCTGCGTCGCGCCACCGTCGAACAATACCGCGCGCAATATGATCAGACGGTCGCGAACTATCGCGGCACCGTCCTGACCGCGTTTCAACAGGTCGAGGACAATCTCTCAACCCTGCGCGTTCTGTCCAAGGAAATTCAGGAACAAGACACCGCCATCCAGTCCGCGCAGCGCAGCCTTAAGCTGGCCACGGACCGCTACCGCCTCGGCATCGACCCCTACCTCAACGTCATTACCGCCCAGACCACACTTTTTGGCAATCAGCAGACCGCCGTGAACCTGCGTATCCTGCAAATCGTGGCCAGCGTGCAGTTGATCGAGGCGGTCGGCGGGGGCTGGGATTCCTCCACGCTTCCCACTTCGCAGCAGATTATTTCGCGAGAAGCCCAGGTTCCGGGGGCTCCTCCGGTGCAACCTTCCAAGAGCCAGCCACCCGCTGCATCTATTCCCTAATCGGTCTTTCTTTGGAGTGCGGCGGCTTGCCGCCGCTTTTCCGACTGTACGCCCTGCCGCCAAACCATGATCCTGATACCCGACGCTGACCAATACAGGCACCTTCGGAGGCCTCACGTCGAGCTGGAGCAACGACGGATGGCCGGCACACGCTCAAAACCTTGAGATAACTTCGGGTGGCCTACCCTTTGCGGGGTGGGCAACGGGTGGGGGATGCGTCGCCCCTACGGCGCTCGGGTTTTTGCGGGGCGCCTCCTCCAGAAAACGGGCGGCACAAAAATCGCGCCGTCGGCGCTGGGGAGAAATGTGTTGCGCGGTTGATTAGCGCTGGAGGCGCGGCAGAGGTTAGCCCAGCCCGTGAGGGCTGGGAACCGTGGCAGGTGAGAGCAGGAGCGCCGTAGGCGCGGCACCTAGCCGAAGACAAATCTCGGATCAAATTCCACACCGTGCTTTTTCAAGAGGGCGAGAAACTCCGGCTCGAAACCCATTTTCTTGTGATGTGCCTGTTGTGCGCGGATGTACTGAATTACGGCGGGAGCGTTGGAACTACTGACGCTGAAGGCCCCGTAGCCCTGTTGCCAGGCGAAATTGTGACCTTCCTCGTTGGCCCATCGGGAGGAATTGGATTTGATGGTGAGGACGGCTTTGGAAACGGACAAGCTCGGCGGAATCTGGATCAGGAGGTGGATGTGGTCCTCCATGCCGCCAATGGCTTGGACAAGAATTTCGAGATTGTGGCAGATTGGTGCGCCACCCGCCCGATCGAAGTTGCTTCGTCAGGATCTCAATAATAATCTTCCCTCTCTTGAGCGGTTGGCTGGTGATTTATTGGGAACTGGCCTCGTGGGGCCAGAACGATTTCCTTTTGGTGCTTGTCTCGAATCGCTTTGGCTGCGACCGTGGCACCGGGCGTGAAGTTCTTTCCTACTAGATAACCCTTGGCGAGATTTCCGATATCCATGTACATGAACAACTGATACACGTCGAGGGCAGATGCCTGGTCCTTCTTAAGTTCCCAAGCTTCGCCGTCAGCCATGATGTCGACGAATCCCTCTACTCCTTCGACTGAATATTCCTTTGATACGTCTGTCTTTTTCTGGACTGGGTTATTCGATAGCCACTCAATGAGTCGATCTCGCAACAAATGTTCGGGCAACTCCTCGGGATAGCTCCGATGCTGTATATAGTTTTCTTTTCGCCCACCAGGACCGGCCTTCTCACCCGTCAAGATATCCCTAACACTTCCGATACACTCCCGGAAGTGGTTCTCTTGAATGATGGAGTTTTTCGTGATCGCCGTTGAAAAGCCAGTCAGAAGGGCAATCTCTCCCCGAGTGGCGTTGTAATCGGGATGACGCTGATTGATGATTCCTAGTTCTGATAATTGGTGAAAGAGGATAACCCTGTCGTGGAGGATCACGTCGAGCCCTTGCGTGCTCATGGAAACTCGATAGGGGTGGAACTTGTTCGGAACATCTATGCCAAGCTCCTCATACTCCGAGTCCTCCTTTGGCGCGTAACCGAACGTCAGTTCTGCTTTCCAGCCATTTCCTTCCAAGGCATATTTTGCAAATACTGGGCGGTTCTCCCGCGTACCTGGATGAAAGTAGACCGGCTTTACTTCCTTGACCTCCCACCTGTAGATGGTATCTCTCGTCGCCGCACTCCGAATCTCGATGGTGAGATTCAAAGCGGGGTTCTCGGATCGCAGGAATCTGCGGTAACGGGCACCTAAATAAGGAACTATCGTCCTCGTGTACGATGTGGCATTAGTCACAAAAATTGGTTTCAAGTCTACGACCGTTATTGTCGTTCCTCGGGCTCCTTCATAAGCTACTTCGTCAGCTTCTATGTCGCCATATTTGAACTCTGGAACGAGGATCGCAGTGGGCCTATCAGTAGTTTTCGTCACTAATGAATCGAGCCTGCCGAGCCCCGCGATGGCCTGTTTCATGCCCAGGCCATGTTCATTCAGAGATCCGGAGGTTTGTAGAGCTGCAGGGCTGATTGCTGCCCCGAGCCTTTCTTCCGGAATACCGGACGCATCATCCGAGATAGCGAATTTTAGGGGCGTCATGTCGCCGTCGACCTCGATTACTATTCTGACGTGCAACAACTCTCCCTGAATTCTGGCCGCAATGCAGTTGTCGATTAGTTCCGACAGAAGGTCTTTGTAATCGTATGTGTTATGTCCAAGCTCGGAAAAGATATTGTCCGACGGCGGAACGTTGATTCTCATTGGTTTCCCTCAAATCCCGCTAGGCCTTAAGACTCTCTTGTATCTCGGTCAGTACTTTGGTCGAGGCGCCCACAACTTTCAGGCGGCTCGAGATTCGAACCGAGCATACCACTTCCACAGTTAACGGTGGAGCCGCAGTGGCGCAGGCTTAACGCCCCGAGGCAGCTCCGGGTGGCCTACCCTTTGCGGTTTGTGCAAAGGGTGGGTCCACTCTTCGCGCTTACCCCTCCTCGTACCAGTCTCAAATCGAGCCCACCCGATTTTGCTTGACACTACATTACTTTTGTGTTAATATACGGTTTATGTGGAGCAAAGCACAAAGCGCAACCTTAATTCCCGCAGAATCAACACTTACAAGAAATATAGCTTATAACTACTTTGTAATCAACACTTGCGCATCATTGTCAAAACAAAGCACCTA